>Ga0209488_10001460_pt1 | contig 20225 bp, 16 predicted proteins | sample Rivendell_Oct201_8_FD_188349 | JGI IMG/M metagenome (GOLD analysis project Ga0209488, IMG submission 188349) | Vadose zone soil microbial communities from the Eel River Critical Zone Observatory, Northern California, USA -... | ecosystem: Environmental > Terrestrial > Soil > Vadose zone >...
TCGGCTTGCCATAGGCGTCGTAGATGACGCCCTGCACGGAGCCCCGCTCCTGCGCGACCGCAATCGCTTGCGCGGCAACGAGAATGGTGCCGGCGGCAGTTCCGGCAGTCAGAATCCTGCTGATAGTCAGGCGTTTCATAGGCTTCTCCCTAGGCTCTCCCGTCGATCTTCGGTCGATCTTGTGGGGTTGAGCTGAGGCGAGACTAGCGCATGCTAGCGCGGCAGGCGAGAGGCTGTGTGGTGACTATCTAGCCTCTCCTTGTCAGTGGCTTTGCGGTTTGGCGCGCACATTGAGGACGCGCTTGCGAAATGGAAGAAATGAAGCGCTTGAAGCCGCGCGGGAGTGAGAAGCCGAGTGCCGCAGAGGTCAGCGCAACGACGTGCCGCGTGGCTTGTCAGCCCCGACGTTGATGCGCGCATTGCGGCGGCGCTGGGCAAGCAGCGCCGGTTCGTGCTCGACGTCGTCGCCGAAACGCTTGGCGAGATGATGCAACGCGGGCGCAAGGCCCTGCAACAAGCGATCAGCGAACAGCACGAGCTCAAGATCGAGGTCGCGAAGTTGTCGAGCCTCGTCGCGATGCTGCGCGAAGAACTGGCCGCCGAGCGCGGCCGAGCGGCTGTGTCAGCACCGGCGGATCGCACGCTGGTGAACTGACGATTTCCGTCGTGGCATCCGATAAATTGATCAAGTATTTCAGCGCTGTAGAACGTTTCTGAATATGCCGAAACGTTCTTTGCCGCGTGGCTCCGAAACGACTCGCAGGGATTATACGGAATCAGATAAATCGATCCCCATTTACGCAAAGGAAGCAGCATCCGGTTGCTGTCCTGGCCTAAGCCACAGCCGCACCGACAACGGGGGCGCTTTGATATGAAATTTGACGGCCTCTACATGCGCAATTGGCCTGGAGCCAGTGCAGAGATTTGGATAGCGACTGTTGGTGGCAATACGTGCCAGGTCACAGGGGAAGCGCTCTGGGGAGAGGGGCGCGAGTTTGGCCCCAACATGGGTGATCTAAACTTCGCAGCGCGGCTAAACAACCGAACTGTCATACACAGCGAAATCTCCCCCGGCCACTCTTACGGCATCGCACTTCACTTTCGCCGCAACAAACTTAAGGTCGTTGAAAGAAACCCGCACTTCAGGCACGGAAAGAACGTTACGTTCCGGGGTACTTACCGGCGAGTACCTGAGCGGGGGCTTTATCCACGAGGACACTCGTTTAGCCCCAAGACATACTCGACGGACGAGGAGAAACTCGAGCAAGAGCGACTTGCCGGGACTGAAACACCTGAGCGTAGCCCCATCTCACAAATTCAGCCGGTTACGTTGGATCGACAACGGCAAGTGCCCCCTGATGTCCCTTCATTTCGGATAGGTCTCGGCGAGTTTGTAGCCGCGCTGTCGATCATCTACGTGTGCTCCATTGCGGCCTTTAACGCTGGATATTTCTCCAAGATTAACGGAGATTTTGTAAGACTCTTTTCGTTTGCCGATGTCGTAGGCACGAACATTCCCATTATTCAGTATTTTTTTGGAGCTTTCACTGCCTACTGCAGCTTCAGTGTATTGGCGTCCATATTATTTGCTTTCGGTCCCAGTAAGCTCTCTGTTCTAAGGCAGAAATTAAAGAATTCGATCGAGAGATTCGCAATCAAAAATCATTCGAACGCGATCCTCTTTTGGGGCGCTTACATCGCCCTAATTTCCTTAGTATCGTTGGTCCAATTGCTGGTCAGCAATTTGGAAACTTCTTCATTTGCGATGCTCATCCTGCCGCAATTCATATTTTCTGGTGCTTTGCTCTACCTTTTCTGGACTGGGTATCAAGCAAAGATGGTAAGGGCCAAAGACCTCTTGATTGGAGCAGGTATAGGTCTCTTTGTTTTCTCATATGAGTCTGGAAGGGCCTGGTTCTACAGCGAAACACGGTCACCAGATGGTGTTCAGGCAATAATCTCGCAAGATGGCTACTGTCTTGAGCGCAAGATCATTCGTGTCTCCGGCAATGGTCTCCTTATGTTCAACCCTTGGCTCAAGACGTTTGAGTTCCGAAATAGAGATTTCATCAAGACCATATTCGAAGGAAAAGGCTGCACTTGAACCCACGCAGGTTCAACGCTCCATCCGGGCTACGAAGACACTAAATCCGGGCTACAAGGAAACTAACGCAAAATCTTTCCCAGCGGCCGGTTGAAGGCTGCGATCACGACACCCGCCAAGGCGGCGACGGTGGCGATCATCAGAAAGAAATACATCTTGTCCATGCTGCTCCAGAAGCTGCCGAGCCAGCCGCCGATGAAGTTGCCGATGAAGCTCGTGCCGAGCCACACGCCCATCATCATCGACACCATGCGGGCGGGTGCCGCCTTCGACACCAACGAGAGCCCGACCGGCGAGAGATAGAGCTCGCCGATGGTGATGACGACGAAATAGGCGAAGAGCCACAGCCAGCTCGCATCCGGCGCGCCGCCCGCCTGCCAGGCGGCGCCCGCCATGATGACGTTGGCGAGCGTGACGCCGAAGCAGCCGAGCGCCATTTTGCTGATGCTCGACGGCTCGGAGCCGCGCCGCGCCTGGCGCGCCCACAGCGCCACGACAAAAGGTGTGAAGGCGAAGATCATGAACGGGTTGAAGGCCTGGAACCAGGTGGTCGGGATCTCGCCGTGCCAGAAGATGAGATTGATGGTGCGGTCGGTGTAATCGTCCGCCCACAGCGCGATCGTGTTGCCCTGCTGCTCATAGGTGGCCCAGAACAGCGTGTTGGGCAGGAACAGCAGGAACAACGCGATCACGGCGCGCCGCTCGATGCGGTCGAGCGGGCCGCGATACTCCCCGGCGGCTTTAGAGCGGTGAAACTCATCCATCGGCAGCGAGTTGCTGCTGAGCGCATAGAGATAGATCAGCAGCCCAGCCGTCATGCCGACGCCGGCGGCGCCGAAGCCGTAGTGCCAACCGACCTCTTCGCCGAGCGTGCCGCAGACAAGCGGCGCCAGGAACGCCCCGAGATTGATCCCGACATAGAAGATCGAGTAGGCGCGGTCGCGTCGCGGATCGCCGTGCTGATAGAGGGTGCCGACCTGGGCCGACATGTTGGGCTTGAAGCAGCCGTTGCCGAGAATGAGCGCGATCAGCGCGAACAGGAACAGCGGCTCGAACGCCATCATGAAATGGCCGATCGCCATCAGGGAGGCACCGATCACGATGGTCTTGTGCTGGCCGAGCACGCGGTCGGCGAGCAGGCCGCCGAAGAACGGCGTGAAGTAGACGAGGCCGGTATAGAGACCATAGATATGCGAGGAGAACGGCTGCGCGGCGAGCGGGCCGAACATGCCTTCAAGCACGCTACGCAGCGCCGCAAGCCCGATCACGTTCTCGGCATGCTCGGCCAGGAGCACGTATTTCACCATGTAAAGGACGAGCAGCGAGCGCATCCCGTAATAGGAGAAGCGCTCCCACATCTCGGTCGAGAACAGGAAGGCGAGCCCGCGCGGGTGGCCGAGAAAATCGCGTGGGGCGGGGCGACGCAGCGTCTGGGTCTGGGAATAGGCCATGCGATGTCCTTAACACATCCGCGGTCACATCGGCGGTTGTAAGCGGGCGCATGGCGCCTGCCCGGACGAATTCCCGCGCATGCGGGAATCCAGGATGCGAGTGCGACAATATAAAGGCTGGGCCTTCGCTTGTGTGGGGACGAAGGGCGGTGAGCGGGCGAGGATCACGCCGAGGCCGGCGCAGAGGCGGGATAGCGACATTACTGCAAGCCTTTAAGGATGCGTCAGAATCGATGCTATCCGTATTCCGGCACGGCTGATAGACTGAGGACCTGCTGGTGGTTGCGGCCAAATCGCCGGGGCTGCGCACGTATCCACGGAGACAGAGAGAGATGACCGGACTTTCCCGCCTGTTCGCTCAGGCCACGGTCGCGATCGCGGCCTTGCTGGTGGCACAACCCTCGCAGGCGCAGACCGATCCCGCCGCCAACTACCCCAACAAGCCGATCCGCATGATCGTGCCGTTCGCGGCAGGTGGCGGCAATGACATCTTCGCGCGGCTTGTCGGCAACAAGGCGGCGGAATTCCTCGGCCAGCAGTTCGTGATCGAGAACCGGCCAGCGGCCGGCGGCCGGGTTGCGGCCGAGTTCGTGGCCGGCCAGCCGGGCGATGGCTACACGGTATTCATCGGCGCGAGCGGCGTGATGTCGATCTCGGCCGCGGTCTATCCGAAGCTTGCGTACCATCCGACCAGGAGCTTCGTGCCGTTGTCGATGATCGCGAATTTTCCGCTGATCATGGTGGGCCAGACCACCATTGCGCCCAAGACGGTGGCGGAACTCGTGACCTATGCCAAGGCCAATCCCAACAAGTCGAACTATGGCACCACATCGCCCGCATTCACGATCTCAAGCGAGCTTCTCAAGCTCAAGACCGGCGCGCCTGGCGTCGCCATTCCGCTTAAGAGCAGCGCCGAGATGATCCTGTGCGTCATTCAAGAGCAGTGCCTGTTCTCGATCTCCGACGGCCCGCCCGCGATCCCGCAGATCAAGGACGGCAAGGTGCGCGCGCTGGCGGTCACCGGATCGGAGCGCTCGCCCGAATTGCCCGACGTACCCAGCATGGCGGAAGCGGGCTTCCCTGAGGTCAACACCAAGCTATGGAGCGGCATCTTCGCGCCGGCATCGACCCCGCCGGCGATCGTCAACAAGCTGCAGGCGGCGTTCTCACGTGCGATCCGCGATCCGGACGTGTCCGCCAAGCTGCGCGGCATGGCGGTCAATCCGGGCGGCGGCACCTCGGATGAGTTCCGCAAGATGATCGACGCGGATATCGAGAGCTACGTTGCGGTCGTGAAGGCTGCGAACCTGAAGTTCGAGCAGTAGACGAAGCAATCAGCGGTTCTTGGCGTGCGGTCGTGCCACGCATGAGAAGACTATTTGGCATTGTGGCAGCGCTTGCTCTGTCCGCGCCCGCTGCGGCGCAAACGTCGGCCGTCTTCAAAGGCGAGACGATCAATATCAGCGTCGGTTACCCGGCCGGCGGTGCGCCTGATCTCTATTTCCGTGTCCTCGCCAGGCACTATGGGCGTCACATTCCCGGCAATCCGCTGATCGTCGTCAAGAACATGCCGGGCGCCGGAACCTTGCGAGCCGCCAACTACATCTACAATGTTGCGGCCAAGGATGGGACCGAGCTTGGCAATTTCAGCTCCTCGGCGACGATGGAGCCGCTGATGGACAACGACCAGGCCAAGTTCGACGCCACCCGGTTCAGCTGGATCGGCAGCATGAACCAGGAAATCAATTTCTGCGGCATCTGGCAGCGGCCGGGAGCGCCCACGTCATTTGCGAACATGCTGACCCGGGAGACCGTGTTTGCGTCCTCGGGCGGTCTCACGTCGTTTGGCTATCAGCACCCGCTGATCTTCAAGAACGTGTTTGGCGCAAACGTGCGGCTGGTCTCCGGCTATGCCGGCCTGCCGCAAGCCTACATCGCCATGCAGCAGGGAGAGGCGCACGGCATGTGCGGCTTGGTCCGCACCCACATCAAGTCGCTGTGGCCGAAGGACGCGCAGGAAGGCCGCTTCAAGCTGATCGTGCAGCTCGGACCCAAGACGACCGACGAGCTTGGCCCTGTTCCGAGCATCTTCGAGTTCCTCAAAACCGAAGACGACCGTAAGGTGCTCGAATTCCACTTCAACACCAAGCTGTTGGGCCGTCCCTTGGCCGGCCCGCCGGGCGTCGCTCCCGAACGCCTGGCGATCCTGCGCAAGGCATTTCAGGACACGATGCGCGACCAGGAATTCCTGGCCGAGGCGCAGAGGGCTAATCTCGACATCGATCCTGCCACGCATGAGCAGGTGGAGCAGCTGCTGGCGAAGTTCGCCGATTATCCAAAGGCGGTCATCGAGCGGGCGAAGCTTGCCGTCACGCGCTGAATGCGAGCTCCTTTAACCACTCGGCGCACCGCGTTGGTGCGCCGAGCAGCACGCTCCGTCCCCACTCCTGAATGTTTCAGTAGTAGCCGCCGCCGCAGACATAGGTCAGGCGCCAGCCCCACCGCGTCCAAATGCGCTCATAGCAGCTGTCGTAGGAGCTGTACGGATAGGCTCCGGCGAAGGCGAAGAACCGGTTGTGGAACCGGTGGTGCCTGAAGGCAAACCTGGGATGAGCCACGCCGACACGCGCAAATGAGCTGGGATGGCCGACAGCGGCGCGGCTAAACCCAGGACTCATGCGAGCAAAACCACTCGGTCCCATACCGGCGCGGCCCATACCGACGTGGCCCATGCCGACGTGACCCATCCCACCACGACCCATTCCACCACCGTGGCCCATCCCGCCCATTCTGGCCGACGCATCAAGCGCCGAACCGGCGATGATGGCCGCCGTGGCGGCCAAGGCGATCACTATCTTACGCACCATGATTGCGTCCTCCAGCTTGCTAAAGACAGGACGAGCTCTTTGCTGGAACCGCGCCGTTTGATTCTTGTGCTTACCGCGCACCGCGGCTGCGAGCCAAGATCTCGACGACCGAGAGCATCGGTCAGGATTGCGATACACTCAAATGAGTAATGCGACAGTTTCTGACAAAAAAGTCAGTTTCTATGGTTCCCTTTCTTTGCCAAGATGTTCCTATTGAATGCCGCATCTATTCGGAGACGAAACGGGATGGCAGGCGGACGCTGTCGCATTCTCGTCGTGGAGGACGACCGTGAGACGGCCGACCAGCTCACGGATTCACTCGCGGCGAACGGCTATCATGTCGATCTTGCGGCCGACGGCCGCGAGGGGCTGAGCCGCGGACGATCTGCCGAGTATGCCGTCATGACGGTCGATCGCATGCTCCCGGACATCGACGGCCTTGCGGTCATTCGGCGACTGAGGGAGGACGGGGTCGTCACGCCGGCCCTGATCGTCAGTGCGCTCGGCGAGATCGATGACCGGGTGCGGGGTCTGCGTGCCGGCGGCGACGATTATCTCGTCAAGCCGTTCGCCGTCGCGGAGCTTCTGGCGCGTGTCGACGCGCTCGCCCGCCGGAGCGACACCGTCGTCAAGGAAACTGTGCTGCGGGTCGGTGATCTCACGCTCGACCTGGTGTCGCGCACGGTGACCCGCTCGGGCCGCGAGATCGCATTGCTGCCGCGGGAATTCCAGGTGCTTGAGTATCTGGTTCGAAACGAGGGGCAGGTGGTTCCACGAGCGATGCTGTTGCAGCATGTCTGGGATCTCCATTTCGATCCCACGACCAACATCATCGACGTCTATGTCGGGCGTGTCCGTCGCAAAGTTGACGGCCACCAGGCTTATCCGCTGATCCATACTGTCCGTGGTGTCGGGTATTGTGTCCGTGCTCCTGGCTAAGACCTTACGGTCATCCACCCTTCGACTGGCGCTGATCTGGATCGGGATTTTCGGCACCGCCGTGGCTGCGCTGCTGGGCTATGTCTATTGGTCGTCCGCCTCCTACATGCTCAGACAATCGGATCAGGCGCTTGCGATGGAGCTCGTGACCCTGCGCGAGGCCTACAGCAGGGCCGGGCATGAGCAATTGATCGCCGCGATCGCGCAGCGCATGGCTGGCGGGCAATTTGAAAGCGGCGTCTACATGCTCGCGGATCCATCTGGCGCTCCGCTCGCCGGCAATCTTGCGGCCTGGCCAGCAAGCCTGAAAGGCTCCAACGGATGGGGCAATTTCAAGACGCCGGAATGGCAGCCGAACGCGGCGCGCCAACCCCTGTTGCGAGCAACCTTTGAGACACTTCCTGATGGCACCCGCCTGCTGGTGGGAAAGGACATCGCAGAGCTCGATCAGGTCGCTGACAGAATCAACACGGCTCTGCTGCTGACCGCGCTCCTGATACTCGTCGTCGCCGCGGCGGCCAGCGCGTCTATTACGCGGCGCACCGTGGGTCGGATCGAGTCCATCAATGCGACCAGCCGCGCCATCATGCAAAGTGGCCTGAGTGAGCGGATTCCTCTGCGCGGCACGAAAGACGAATGGGACGAGCTTGCCACCAATCTCAATTCGATGCTCGATCGCATCGAGACGCTGATGGGGGAGGTGAAGCAATTCACCGACAATGTGGCGCACGAGCTGCGCACGCCGATCACGCGCCTGCGCGGACGGCTGGAGAAGTCCTACAACAGTCTGCGCGAGGGCGATGCGCACAAGTCCATGATCGGCGACACCATCGCCGATCTCGATAGCGTCCAGGGGATATTCTCCTCGCTCACGCGCATTTCGCAAATTGAAGCCACTGATCGAACGGCCGCGTTCCGCACCATTGATCTGGCCGAGATCGTGCGCGAGGTGGTGGAATTGTTCGATGCGGCTGCGGAGGAAAAAGGCGGGCAACTCAATACGCTTGGGGATCAGCGCGTGCTGGTCACGGGCGATAGAGACCTTCTGTTCGATGCGGTGGCCAATCTCGTGGACAATGCCATCAAGCACGGCCCGGAAGCAGGTCGCGTGACCGTGGACGTCAGGCAAAGTGACGCCGGCGCCGCCATTGCGGTCTCCGATGAAGGCCCCGGAATTCCGGGCGACGAGATCAGAAACGTGTTCAAGCGCTTCTATCGGCTCGAGCGAAGCCGTCGGACTCCGGGCAATGGCCTCGGGCTGAGCCTGGTGGCTGCCGTTGCCCGTCTGCACGGGGCACAGATCGAGACGCTCGACAACGCTCCGGGTCTCACGATTCGACTGTCGTTTCCGCCCTCTGCGCGCTCTGGCGTCGAGAATGCCGCGGCGTCCTGACGACCAACCTATCTCTCGTTGCGGATCGCCTCGTAGCGTTGCACGATCGTTTTCGGCGTCGCGTAGATGTCGCGCAGCACATCGTCGACCTCGGCGCCTGTGATCGGGCCGTCGGCCTCGAGGCCGTTGCGCTTGGCATCCTCCTGGAAATTCGGATCGCGCATGGTGGCGTCGAAAGCCTGCCGCAGCGCTGCAAGCCGCTCGGGCGGTACGCCAAGCGTGGTCGAGACCGGCCGCCCCATCTTCTGCGCCCCGAAGGCGAGGGTGAACATCTGTCGCGACGCCTCGTCGCGCGCGAGATCGGCAACGAGGGGAACGCCCGGCAACTCGGGATGCTTGGCCATGCTGAGCTGCAGGATGACGTTGATCTGCTTGTTGGTGAGCCAGTTTGGTCGCGCCGACTTGATCGCCGCCCAGGTAAAGCTGCAATAACCGTCAAGCTCGCCGCGCTCCATGGCGATGCCGACCGCGCCGGAATCGGGATAGCCAAGCACCGTCTTGAAGCGCGTGCCGAGCACGGCGTTGAGGAGCTTTGGAAAGTAGTTGCTCTCGGCCGATGCGCCGGTCGAGCCGACCGCGACCTCGCGGCGCCTGGCATCCTCGATCGATGCGATGCCGCTCTTCCCCCAGGTGATGCAGGTCGCGACATCGCGGTTGATGCTGCCAAGCCAGCCGAACTTCAATGCATCGTAGCGCGCCTGCGCATTGCCATAGAGCGGCTCGGTCACGAGGCTGCGCGAGGGGTGGGCGAGAACGGTGCCGTCACGCGCCGCAACATTGTAGAGATGGTTGAACATCACGATGCCGCCGGCGCCCGGCATGTTCTCCGGCACCATGGCGGGCTTGCCGGGAATGTATTTGCCGATGTGGCGCGCGAGCAGCCGCAGATAGAGATCGTTGCCGGTGCCGACGCCATAGCCGACTAGCATGCGCACGCGCTGGTCCTTGTAGAAGCTTTCGACGGATGATTGCGCCGCGGCGGGGCAGGGGAGCGAAATGAGAAGTGTCGCCGCGAACGTGCCGCATATATGGAGGGCACAAACTCCGACCACGGCACGGCGGGACTCCCTCTCCCCAGTCGAACTCGGGTTTACGCGAGTTCGACCGCTCAATGACATGGCCGAAGTCGGAAACATCCGACTTCGGCTGGGGAGAGGGTGGGGGTGAGGGGGCTCGGGCCTCTCGAGAGTCACGAACCCCTCACCCCACCCCTCTCCCTTCGGGAGAGGGAGCAGGCCGCAATCGCGGCTCGCTCGTGCCTTGGGCCTCATCACGATCCCTGTTGATTGTTACTTCTTACTTTGAGGCTATCATATGCCGGACCGCGAGATAGCTGAACGTCATCGACGATGCGAGCGAGAGGCCGGCCTGATAGCCGACGCCGTGCTCTGTGGTCGCTGCGACATTGCCGGACGCGTAGAGCCCGGGGATCGGCCGCCGCCGCTGGTGGATGACCTGGCCATTGTGGTCGGCAAGGAGGCCGACGGAAGCGGAGCCGGTCGGATGCAACTCGACGCCATAGAACGGCGGCTCCTCAATGGTGCCGAGGCTGGCATTGCCGCCGCGCGGTGCCTTCGTGGAAGCAAGCTTCCACTGGTTCTCGCCGCGGTGGAAATCGGGGTCTGTCCCCGCGCGCGCAAAGCCGTTGAAGCGCTCCGCGGTCTTCGCCAGTGTATCGGCATCGATGCCGAGCCTCCCCGCAAGCTCGGAGAGTGTGGCGGCGCGCGGCACGGCCTTCGGCACCTCGCCTCCGACCGGCTGATTCGCGAACGAGAAGCGCTTGAGATACTGGGAATCGAAAATCAGGAACGCTGGCAGGTTCGGGTATTCGTGCTTCATCGGATCGAGAGTGCGAAGGTGCGGCACGATGCCCTGGAAGAAGGTCTCGTCGGCAAAGCGCATGCCGTATTTGTTCACCACCATGGTGTGCGGGCTGCACAGCTCCACGATCCCGGCATGCACGCACAGGCCAGGCTTGCCGGGCTCGTCCGGCGGGATTGTGTAGGACAACATCACCCGCAGGCTGTTCTCTATCTTGTGCAGGATGCCGCCGATCTCGGCGCCGTACACGAGCCCGTCGCCGGTGAGCGAAGCGAGCGACAGGCTGTCGGGCTCCTGGTCGATGCCGGGGATCTGCTCGAAGTCGCGGCTCATCTGTGCGTTGGCGCTGTAGCCGCCGGTGCCGATGATCACGCCCTTGCGCGCCATGATGCGCTCGCCCGTGGCCATGATCACGCCGGTGACGCGTTGGTCTTCGACTGCGAGGCTCTCGAGTTGCTGGCCGGTGAGAACCGGCACGCCACGCGCCCGCAGCGCATTGAGGAAATGGCAGATGAGGCCGAGCCCTTTGCCGCGCATGTCGCGCGCCTTGCGCTCCCGCACGAGGTCCTGATCCCAGCGCGAGAAGTTGTTGATGCCGCCCCAGGTCACCTGCTCCTCGGCGGTGACGAAGCAGGGCACGTCGTGGGGATCGAGCACGCGCTCGCGCCAGTCGTCGAGGTCGTAGCCTGAGATCAGTTCCACTTCGAGTGAGCGGCCGACCGCGCGGGTGCCGGGCGCTGTGCCGTAGTAGTGATCGGTGAGGCCGCGAACGACGCGGAAGCGCACGCCGCAACCTTCAAAGAATTTGATCGCCTCGCGGCCACGGTCGACGAGGGTCGTCATGCGCTGCTCGTCGAGGAAGCCGCCCGACAGGAAGCGCATATAGGCAATGACGTCGTCGCGATTGTCCTCGTAGCCCGCCGTCTGCGCGAGATGGTTCTGGCCGACCCAGATCAGCCCGTAGGAGTTGGTGGTGCCGCCGCCAAGCTTCTCCGCCTTCTCCAGCACGATCGCCTTGAGCCCCAGCTCATGCGCGGCGAGCGCGCCCGAAAGCCCGGCAATGCCAGAGCCGAGCACGACAACGTCAAAGCTCTGCATAGCCCTGCCCCGTGGCCATCAGCGGCCGCGGCTGATGTTGTGCTCGGTGTTGAAGCAGGTCGGCTCCCGGTAGCCCTTCGACACCGTGACGATGCGAGGATTGTCGTCCTTCACCGCCTGGAACAGCGGCTCGGTGGCGCGCCAGAGATTGTTGAACGGCGCGTCATGATGCGCCGGCATATAGACGTCGGGCTTATAGGTGCGCACATGCTCGAGCGCCTGCTCCACGGTCGCCGAATTGAGATAGGCGGCCGAGACCGCGATCAGCCCGAGGTCGACGCGGCCGGCGCGCTGCATCGCGGCCTTCTCGAACTCGGTGACACGGCCGGCGCTGTCGCGATACATGATGCGAAAGCCGTTATCGAGCGTGATCAGATAGGCGATCGTGCCTTCGCTGCGCACGCGGCCGTCCTGCGTGCCGCGCTGACGGATCGTCGTCTGCTCGGCGATCTGCTCTGGCGTCGGCGGCGTCGTGGTGGCCTTGAGCGCCGCATCGAAGGCACCGACGAGCGCCGCCAGCGGATCGCCATGCTCGCCCAGGATCGGCTCGACCTTGAAGGCGCCGAGCTGCAGCACTTCGCCGCCACGGCCGGTGACCGTGCGCACTTGCTTGGCGTCGATCGCCTGCGTGGCGAGCTTCTCGGTGGTCACCGGCGCGCCCACCACGGTAGCGCCGGTGCGGGCGCCAACCGATGCGGCGTCCGACATGTGGTCGTGATGGCCGTGGCCGATCAGGATGGCGTCCGCCTTCTTGACGTCGACCGCCTTGAAGCCGAGCGAGGGATAGAGACTGCCCCGATCGAAATAGGCATCGAGCAGCACGATCTGTCCGTTGAAGGCGAGCTCGAAATTGCCATAGCCGGTCCAGCGCACCGCCAGCGTGCGCGGGCTCTTCGGCAGCGCGCCGCCGGTCGAGGCCATGACGGCGGCGTGGCAAGCCGGGTCGCGCGGCTCGGCCTGGAAGGCAGTATCGGCATCGATCGCCGGGTTAAGCGCAGCGCGCGGGTCTTCGAACGGCCGCGCCTTGGCGGATTGAAATGCAACGAGGGCAGCAATCGCAATGCTGGTGATAAGCAGAGCCTTGGCGCGCACGAGATCCTCCCGGCTTTTGTCGTTGGCGCTGTTGCGAGTTTCAGCGCTGTCCTGTTGTACTGAGCATAAAGCAATGCGCGCCCGTCGCAAATTGACGATGTCAGCATGGTCGCGAGTGGAGCGCTCATGAATGCGCCCTCTCCCCGCAAGCGGGGAGAGGGCGCAGTAACAACCGCTGCGCTCGCTGCTACGTCAGCTGCGCGACGTGATATCCGGCGATCCGCCCGAAGGTTGCGGCGCGGCAGATGCCGTGCTGACCGAAGCCACCCGCTGAATCGCCGCATGCATAGAGGCCAGGGATTGGCCGGCCGCGCAGGTCGATGACCTGCGCGCTCGTGTTGATGCGGATGCCGGTATAGGTGTCGTGGATCGCCGGCGTGTGCCAGGCCGCATAGAACGGGGGCTTGGCGACCTTGTGCATCGGCGTCGGTTTCTTGAAGTCCTCATCGACCGCGCTGTCGACGAAGTAGTTATAGCGGTCGACCGTCTTGCGCAGCGCCTGCGACGGCATCGGCCGCCACTGATACGGATTGACGATCTTCTTGGCGAGTTCCTCGATCGTGTCCGCCGAAAAGAAATAGCCATCCGGATCGACATGGGGTGGCTTGACGTCCATGCGTTCGCGCTGGACCGCCGCCTGGTCGAAGATCGCCCAGATCGGGCCGCCGCCGTTCATCTTCTTCGGGTCGCCGGTCCAGGCGAGCGCGGCAGCAAAATAGTCGTAGTCGCGCTGGCCGGCAGTCTCGGTGTGGAAGCGCAGACCATTCTCCTTCACCAGGATCACGTCCTGATAGTCGCGCACCGGAATCCCGACGGCCTTGGCGCGGAAGAAGTGCGGACTGGTTGGATAGATGACGGTCGCCGAGCCGTTCGACCACGCGCCCATGCGACCCTTGTTGAGCATGTTGTCGTCCTGCGTGGTCTGGCAGGCGGTGGCGCCGAGCGAGGCGCCAATCTCCATGGCGGCGATCTCGCCATCGGCGTTGCGCTTCGACCAGCCGCTGTTCTCGGCGTGATATTCCTCGGTCAGCCGCACGTCGAACATGGTGCGGAACTGGACGTTATCGGCGCAGCCACCCGACGCGACGATCACGCCCTTGCGGGCGCGAATGTTGATCGTCCTCTCCTTGTTCTGGAAATTGTCGTCGACCTCGATCGCCGTGATCCCGGTGATGCGACCCGATAGCGGCTGCTCGCGATGGATCTTGGTCATGCGATGCTGCAGCAGGATCTCGACGCCCATCTGCCGCGCGGTCGCTGCCAGGGGCCGCACGAAGCCTGACCCTCGGCTTGGACTGGTGACTTCATTCGGCCAAGGGACGACATTGAGCCGCGTGCGGGCGCGGTCGAGCCGGTCGGGCAGGCCGCGATAGCCTTCCCATTTGACGCCATGCTTCTCCAGCCACTCGAACAGGTCGAGATTGTTGTCGGCGTAGGTGCGCACAAGCGTGCGGTCGCTGAAGCGGCCCATCGGCATTTCTGGCCGCGACCAGTCGGCGAATACGAGATCGGGCGTATCGTTGCGGCCGGCTTCCTTCTGCAGGCGATTGCCGCCACCGATATAGAGGCCGCCGAAGCTCATCATGGCGCGACCGCCGATGTCGAAATTCATCTCGACCATGATCACGGAAGCGCCTTTTTCGCGCGCTGCGATCGCGGCCGGAAGTCCGCTGGCGCCGGCCCCGATGATGACGACGTCCGCCTCGCGGTCCCACCGGATCTCCTGCGCCTGCGCCGGCGTGGCCGAGATTGTGGCTGCCGCTCCGGCGACAGCGGCGCCCGAGGTGAGGAAGCCGCGGCGATCGATCGATCCAGTCTGGCTGGCGGCGTCTTTGCGCGATTGCGACATCTTGGCTGTCCTCCCGATGGGTCCTGGCATTCTTTGGCAAAAGCTTAGGTGCCCGATCCACCAGGGTCAATCAGCCCCCAGCCTGGCCGGGAGGGCCATGCACACTTGTGCGGTCCCCGCATTTCGCATAGCGCGTTGAAGACGCGCGTAAACGCGCTTATGGCTCAATGCGGGCTACGGTGTTGCCTCGTTGAGCGGGATGGCGAGAAAAGGATGACTAGGAGCGCGGCAGGGCAGACCGGCGAGGACGAGATCATCGCCCGCTACTTCCGGCCGCTGGCCAAGCATCCGGCCGCATTGGGGCTCATCGACGATTGCGCGGCCCTGCCAATTCCCGCCGGCAGCGATCTCGTGCTTAAAACCGACGCCATCGTGGGTGGCGTGCATTTCTTCGCTGACGATCCCGCCGACAAGGTCGCCCAGAAGGCCCTGCGGGTGAACCTGTCGGACCTGGCCGCCAAGGGCGCCAAGCCCGAGGGCTTTCTGCTCGCGCTTGCGCTGCCGAGCGAGATCGACCGGGACTGGCTCAAGGCCTTTGCGCGCGGGCTCGGCAAGGACGCCACGGCGTTCGACTGTCCGCTCCTGGGCGGCGACACTGTCCGCACGCCCGGCCCCGTCACCATCGCAATCACCGCCTTCGGCACCCTGCCGCGTGGCACGATGGTGCCGCGTAGCGGTGCGAAACCAGGCGATCGAGTTTTGGTGACCGGCACGATCGGGGATGCTGCGCTCGGGCTCGCGTTGCGGCAAGACTCCGCAGCGGCCGAGCGCTGGGGCTTGTCGCGGCGCGAGGCCGCGCATCTCGCTGAGCGCTATCTGGTGCCGCAGCCGCGCAATGTGCTTGCCGAAGCGCTGCGGCGGCACGCCTCGGCGGCTATGGATGTCTCCGACGGGCTCGTCGGTGATTTCGCCAAGCTCTGCGTCGCGTCGCGCGTCAGCGCCCGGGTTGAAGCGTCGTGCGTGCCGCTCTCGGGCGCGGCCGAGCACGCGCTTGCGGCCGAGCCCGCGCTCATCGAGCGTCTCCTCACCGGCGGCGACGACTACGAGATCGTCTGTACCGTGCCGGCGAAGAAGGTTGCCGCGTTCCAAGCCGCCGTCGCGAAGGCGCGCGTGCCACTCGCCGAGATCGGCGTCATCAACAAGGGCAGCGCGCCGCCATCCTTCTTCGATGCCAGCGGCGAGTCGCTCACATTCAAACAGCGCTCGTTCAGTCACTTCTGAAGACATGAGGCAGGGGAGACATCGTCATGGATGACCGCACCGGTGCCAGCAATCTCACCGTATCGTCTTCGGAGCAGTCGGCCTATCGCGGCGGCAGCTCGTTGCGGCAGCGCTTCCCGACGATCGCCTATCTGCGCGAGCATGCCCGCCACCACATCCCGCGCTTTGCGTTTGAATATTGCGACGGCGGCGCCGGCTCCGACAAAGGCATTGCCCGCAACTGGTCTGCTCTCGATGCGGTCGAGCTCGTGCCGCGCTACGGCGTGATGCCGTCGCTGCCGACATGCGATGTCGAGCTGTTCGGCCGCCGCTACGCTGCGCCAATCGGGATCGCGCCGATGGGCGGACCCGCGCTGGTGTGGCCCGGCGCCGACCGCTTCATGGCGCAGGCCGCCCAGAAGGCGCGCGTGCCCTATGTGCTCGGCACCGTCGGCGGGCTCACCATCGAGGATGCGGCACGGCTCGCGCCCGATGTGCTCTGGTTTCAGCTCTATCGCATGGCACGCAACGATCACGCGCTTGCCTTCGACCTGATGCGCCGCGCCGAGGCCGCGGGCGTGCATGTGTTTGTCATGACGGTCGATGTGCCGGTGCGCACCACGCGCCCGCGCGAGGTCGTGGTCGGGCTCGGCGGCGGCCGGTTCAGTCCCGACCTGCGCATGATCATGGACATGCTGCGCTCGCCCGGCTGGCTCTCGGCGCTGGCACGCGAAGGCCACCCGCGCTTTGCCAATCTCAAGTCCTACGCAGGCCCGAATGCCGGCACCAACGAGGTCATCGCGTTCGCGCGCGACGAGATCGGCGGCGCCTTCACCTGGGACGAGATCGCCCGCTTCCGCGAGCGCTGGAAACGCCCGCTCGTGCTCAAGGGCATCATGCATCCGGCCGATGCTGCCCGCGCTATCGAGCTCGGCATCGACGGCATCTGGGTCTCCAATCACGGCGGCCGCCAGATCGAGGCGCTGCCGCCTTCCATCGACGTGCTGCCGTCGATCGCGGCCGAGGTGCGCGACCGCGCGGCCATCTTTCTCGACAGCGGCGTGCGCAGCGGCACCGACGTGGTACGCGCGCTCGCGCTCGGCGCCCACGCGACCTTCGCTGGCAAGGCCTTCCTCTGGGGGCTCGGCGCGCTTGGCGCCGACGGCCCCGGTCACGTCATCGATCTGCTGCGTGACGAGACCCGCGCAGCGCTTGGCCAGATCGGCGCCCATTCGCTCGCCGACGCACGCTCGGTGGTGATCCGTCACCCGGGGGCGCTGGAATTTCCGACAGTGTGACGCGCCTCCGAGAGAGGAGATCAAAGGCGAAAAGTCGCACCATTACGACGATAAGAATATGCTAGTCTTTTAGCATTGCGTAGAACTAATTCCTAGTGCGTTGGGCTATGATATGAAGCGGCGGAAATTCATCTCGCTCATTGGTGGTGCGGCAGCCGCCTGGCCGTTCGCGGCGCGGGCGCAACAGCCCGGCCGGATGCGACGGGTCGGTGTGCTGTTCGCTTTCTTTGATTCCGACCCGGAAAGCCAGGCGCGCATCGCTGCATTTCAGCAGGAACTGGAAAGCTTGGGATGGCGGGACGGCCACAACATTCAGATTGACTACCGTTGGGCGAATGGCGACGCTGAGCGCTTCCGGGCCTTTGCCGCAGAGCTGGTGGCAGCGAGGCCAGACGTCCTCGTGGGGCACGCGAGCCCCAGTGCTGAGGCGCTCGCGCGCGCGACCCGCACAATACCGATTATCTTTGCGGTGGTCTCCGATCCGGTCGGGAGCGGCCTGGCCGCGTCATTATCTGAACCAGGCAGAAATGCCACCGGATTCACCAACTTCGCGACCTCGACGGGAGCCAAGTGGGTCGAATTTCTCAAGGCATTGTCGCCGCGGCTCGCACGAGTGGCCCTGCTGTTCAATCCGGCAACGGCCCCAGGTCGCGGATCAACCTATCTCCAATCTGTTGAAGCTGCGGCGGAGTCCTTTGGGATAGACTCCACACATGCGACGGCTAGTAACGCGGCTCAGATCGAAGACGCGATCGCGACGCTGTCCCGTCGTCCGAACAGTGCCCTCATCGTTATGCCCGATGTCTTCATGACCAATCACCGCGACCTGATTACCGCGCTCGCGACAAGGCATGCGTTGCCAGCGATCTATCCATTCAGATATTTTGCTGAAGGCGGTGGTCTGATCTCCTATGGAATCGATCTGTCCGATATCTTCCGGCGTGCCGCAGGCTACGTCGATAAAGTCCTTCGCGGCGCCACGCCAAGCAGTCTTCCAATTCAACATCCAGACAAGTTTGAGCTCGTCATCAACCTGAAGACCGCGATGGCGCTAGGCCTCGACGTGCCACGAATTCTTCTTGCCCGCGCCGAGAAGGTGATCGAGTAGGGGATTGGCGGCGCCCGCACACTTCAACTTCCGGCCAGCGCTGCCAAAGCCGCCAGTGCCGTAACGAGGCCGATCATCTTGCGGACTGTGACGGGCTCGCGGAGAACAAAGATCCCGAGCAGCGCTGCGACGACGAATCCCATCTGGGCGATCGGCACCAGTACGCTGGCCTGGCCGCCCGCCACGCTGCGCAGCAAGGAAATGGTGGCGCCAAGAAGCACGATCGCGGCCGGGGCGCTGTATTTGAACGTCACCGGCGGCGGTCGAAGCTTGCGGTCGACGACATAGACGACGGCAGTCGCCAGCGGCATGAACAGCGCCGCCTGGGCCACCGCGAGCGCTTCGGGCAGGGCACCATGGCGCAGCCCCATCGTGTGGAAGAAATTCGAGGTGCCGAAGGCGAGCGTCGCGAGTGCGACCAGCACGAGGGAGCGCCGCTTGGCACCGTCAGGCGCGCGATCGGCGCTGGCGCTGACGCCCAGCAGAAGCCATGTTGCAAGCAATGCGAGCGCGAGCCCCGCGATCTTGCTGGGCGTCAACGGCTCGTCGAGCCAGATGACCACCAGCAACACGGTGACGATGAAGTTCAGGCGAAAGATCGACGCGTTGGTGCTGACCGAGCCGGTGGCCAAGCTACGGATGAACCAAAAGAAGCCGATGAAGACGAAGACGCCGGCCAGGGAGCCCCACAATGCTGCCGGATCGAGCACAAGCGTGCGGGTCGCAAGCGCATAGACTATGACCAGGGGGCAAAAAAGCCAGCCCTGTGCCATCAGGAAATGGTCGGCCCGGATGCCTGCAGCGGCCGCCTGCTTGTAGATAAAGTCGGACACACCGTAGCAGACCATCGCCACGATCGCGTAGACGATGGACTGGTTCATGGAAGCTCAAAGGCTCAGAGGTTGGTTGCGCGGAAATTCGCGCGACCTTTCTTAGACTCTGACTGATCGAATGATCAACAGATTTTGAGGACACCCAAGCGGGCCACCTTCACGCGTCGAGCAGTGGCAAGGGCTCGAAATTTCCGCGCAGCACGCCTTCAGTGTCGCGGTGTCCCATCCAGGTTCCGGCGAGCGTCGCATAGATGCGGCGATAGTCGGTCGTGTATTTGAGATTGCCGTCGTCGAGATCGGTGAGGCTCGGCACCTTGCCGTATTGTCCGCCGAACACGGGTTCGCCGATCACGAAGGCCGGCCCGGCGGTGCCGTGATCGGTGCCGCGGCTGGTGTTCTCCTTCACGCGCCGCCCGAACTCACTGAACGCCATCAGCACGACCTCCTTGCCGCGGCCGAGCCGCGCCACGTCCTTGATGAAGGCCGCGATGTGGTCGGACGTGTAGGTCCACAGCCGCGCGTGCACGTCGCTCTGGTAGACATGGGTGTCGAAGGCGTTGTTGCGGTAGGCGACGTAATAGATGCGGGTCGGGAAGTCGGCCGCGATCAGCGCCGCCACTCGCTCGAGGCCAAAACGCACAAGGCCGTAATCGACAGGCGTGCGGTACTTGGCCCAGGCGTCGCGTACCAGCTGCTCGGCATCAAGCGCGGAGCGCGAGACGCTGAGCATGAAATCCTGCGCGTCGTTCTCCGCCTTGCCCATGCCGGCTATCGCCTTCAGCGCAGCCGCCTCCTCGGCAAACCCGGTGCGGGTAAATTTCTCCGGATCGTCGAACACGAGCGGCACATGTCCGCGCGAGCGCACCGCGAGCGACTGCTGGGTGTCGATATTGACGATGTAGTTTGCATGCCCCTCCGGGTCCATGGCGTCGGCGGCGCGGCCGAGCCAGCCATAAAGCTCGCCACGATTGGGTGCGGCGGTCTGCCAATAGGCCATCGAGGCGAAATGGGAGAACGAAGGCTGGTCATAGCCGACACCATGGACGATCGCGAGATGGCCGTCCTTGTAGAGGCGCTCGAACCCCGACATGGTCGACTGAAGGCCGAAATGCTGATCGAGCTTGCGCAGCCGTTCCTTCCTGATGCCAATGCGCGGCCTGGCTTGGTAGTAG
>Ga0209488_10001461_pt1 | contig 20219 bp, 11 predicted proteins | sample Rivendell_Oct201_8_FD_188349 | JGI IMG/M metagenome (GOLD analysis project Ga0209488, IMG submission 188349) | Vadose zone soil microbial communities from the Eel River Critical Zone Observatory, Northern California, USA -... | ecosystem: Environmental > Terrestrial > Soil > Vadose zone >...
AGCCGCAGGCGCGCCGCCTCGACCGCGGCCGCGAACCGGTCCGCGCCGCGATCCTCGAGCTGCTTGGCGAACTCGACGATCAGAATCGCGTTCTTGGCCGCCAGCGCAATCAGCACCACGAAGCCGACCTGCGTCAGGATGTTATTGTCCTGTCCGCGCAGCACCACGCCGACGATCGAGGCGACGAGACACATCGGCACGATCAGGATGACCGCGAGCGGCAGCGTGAGGCTCTCGTATTGCGCGGCCAGCACCAGGAACACGAACACGACCGCCAGCACGAAGGCGAATGCCGCCGTGTTGCCGGCCTTGATCTGCTGATAGGCGAGCGTGGTCCACTCGAACGCGAAACCGTCCGGCAGTGTCTCGGCGGCGAGTTTCTCCATCGCGGTGATCGCCTGCCCGAGCGAATAGCCGGGCGGCGCAGCGCCGTCGAGCTCGGCGGCCGGATAGAGATTGTAGCGCGGCACGCGGTAGGGGCCGGAGACATCCTGCACGGTGGTGAAGGAGCCGAGCGGGACGGTGTCGCCATTGAGGTTGCGCACCCGGATGTTGAGCACGTCCTTGGAGTCCAGGCGGAAGCCGCTCTCGGCCTGCGCAGTGACGCGGAAGGTGCGGCCGAACAGGTTGAAGTCGTTGACGTAAGACGAGCCGATATAGATCTGCAGCGCGCTGAACACGTCCTGCACATTGACCCCAAGCAGCTGCGCCTTGGTGCGGTCGATGTCGAGATAGAGCTGCGGGGTCGAGGTCTCGAAGAACGAGAACACCTGCGTGAGGCCCGGCGTCTGCGCGGCGCGTCCCATCATGGCGAAGACCGCATTTTGCAGCGCCTGGGTGCCGCGGCCGGCACGATCCTCGACCATCATGCGGAAACCGCCGGCATTGCCGATGCCCTGTACCGGCGGCGGGGCGACCACGAAGATCTGCGCCTCCTGGATCGAGCCAAGTCTGCGGTAGAGCTCGCCGATGATGGCATTCGAATCCTTGCGCTTGTCTTTCGCCCGTTCCTCGAACGGCTCCAGCACCACGAAGACCGCGCCGGCATTGGGCGCGAGCGTGAAGGTCGCGCCGGAGAAGCCCACGATATTGACCGCGCTGGAAATGCCGGGAGTCTTGAGCGCGATGTCGACAGTGCGCATGTTGACGTCGTCGGTGCGTGCCAGCGCCGCGCCGGGCGGCAGCTGCGTAACGATAATGAGGAAGCCGCGGTCGAGCGCCGGAATGAAGCCGACCGGCGTCTTGCGAAACTCGTTGAGGCCGAACGCCAGAATGCCGGCATAGACCACGAGCATCAGCACCGCAAAGCGCACCACCCGCCCCGCCAGCCAGCGATAGCCGCTCGCAAGCGCCTCAAAGCTCGCATTGAACAGGCCAAAGAACTTCTTGATCGGCCACTCCCAGAACCGCGGCGGCCGCTCGCCGTGCGGCCGCAGCAGCAGCGCGCAGAGCGCCGGCGACAGCGTCAGCGACACGATCAGCGAGATGACGGTCGCGCCCGCGATGGTGAGCGCGAATTGCCGATAGAACTGACCCGAGATGCCGGTGATGAAGCCGGAGGGCACGAACACGGCGCACAGAACGAGCGCGATCGCGATCAGCGCCGAGCCGACCTCGTCCATGCTGCGGACCGCGGCGTCGCGCGGCGACAGCCCCGCCGCGATATTGCGCTCAACATTCTCCACCACGACGATCGCGTCGTCGACCACGATGCCGACCGCGAGCACCAGGCCGAACAGCGACAGATTATTGAGCGAGAAGCCGAACAGCGCCATGAAGAAAAACGTGCCGATCAGCGACACCGGGATCGCGACCAGCGGGATGACCGCGGCGCGCCAGGTCTGCAGGAACAGCACGATCACCACGATCACCAGCAGGATCGCCTCGAGGATCGTTTCCTGTACCGCATCGACCGACTGCTGAATGAACTGGGTTGGGTCGTAGACGATCGTGTACTTGACGCCGGGCGGAAACCGCGGCGCCAGCGACTCCATGGTCGCGCGAATCGTCTTGGCGGTCGCGAGCGCATTCGAGCCCGGCCGCTGAAACACCGCGAGCGCGACCGCCGGATCGCGATCGAGATACGAGTTCGACCCATAGTCGAGCGCCGCGAGATCGACCTTGGCCACGTCCTTGAGGCGCACCACCGCGGTCGCGGTGCGCTTGACCGTGATGTTGCCGAACTCCTCCGGGTCGGCGAGCCGCCCCAGCGTCTTGACCGCGACCTGATAGGCGCCCGGCTGGTCGACCGGGGGCTGGTTCAGGACGCCGGAGGCGACCTGCACGTTCTGCGCCTGCAGCGCCAGGGTGACGTCGCTCGCGGTCAGGCCGAGCGAGTGCAGCCGCTCCGGATCGAGCCAGATCCGCATGGAATAGTCGCGGCTGCCGAACGCCGTGATCGAACCGACGCCATCGATGCGGGTCAGCGAATCCTTGATTTCGAGCGTTGCAAAATTCGAGATGAACAGCGTGTCGCGCGACTTGTCGGGAGAGTAGAGATGCACGACCATCATCAGGTCGGGCGAGCTCTTGACGACGGTTACGCCGATGTTGCGCACCTCGGCCGGCAGTCGCGGCTGCGCGATGCTGAGCCGGTTCTGCACCTGCACCTGCGCGATATCGAGATTGGTGCCGAGGTCGAAGGTGACCGCGATGGTGAAGCGTCCGTCAGCGGTGGCGTTCGAGGACAAGTACAGCATGTTCTCGACGCCGTTGATCTGCTCCTCGATCGGCGCCACCACGGTCGAGGCCACCACCTCCGCGCTCGCGCCCGGATACTGGCCGGTCACGTTGATGATCGGCGGCGCGATCTCGGGATACTGCGCGATCGGCAGCCGCGCGAACGCGACCGCACCGAGGATCACGAAAACGATCGAGACCACCGAGGCAAAGATCGGCCGGTCGATGAAGAAGTGCGAGAAACGCATGCCGCCCTGCTACTGCCCGTTTCCGAAGTTCGTGAGTTCGTCGCAGCACCCCCTGACTCGAACTTCGGAAGCAAAGGGCACTAGCAAGGCTATGGTCCTAGTGCCGCTTTCGAATTGAAGTTCCTAACCGAGTTTGCTGCATGCGTTGTAGGAACTTCAAATCGGTGGCACTAGCCCTACTGGGTCGTCGATTGCGATGCCGTGGTGGGCGGCGAGGCCTGCTCCTGCGCGTTCACTTTCACCCCTGGCCGCGCCCGCATCAGGCCGTTGACGATAAGGCGATCGTCGGGCGCAAGCCCCTCCTTGATCACGCGCTGGCCTTCGACCAGCTCGCCGAGCGTCACATAGCGCTGGCGCGCGACGCTCTCGCCGTCGACGACGAGCACGTATTTGCGCGCCTGCTCGCTTAGGATAGCGCCATCCGGCACCAGCAGCGCCGCATAGGCGGGCGAGCCCGGCACGCGCACGCGCGCGAACATGCCGGGCGTGAACACACTATCGGAATTGGAGAACTGCGCGCGGGCGCGAATGGTGCCGGAGGCGCGATCGATCACATTGTCGACGAAATCCATGTAGCCGCGGTGGGCAAAATCGCGCTCGTCGATGAGCTTGAGCCCGACCATCACGCTCGCCTCGCGACTGGTGATGTCCTTGCCGCCGCTGGAAAGGCGCTCATAGCGCAGATAGGCCGACTCATCGAGGCTGAACTCGAGGCGGATCGGATCCATCGACACCACGGTGGCAAGCAGCGTGGTGTTGCCGGCAGTGCCGCCGGTCACCAGGTTACCTTCGGTGACCCGGCGATCGCCGATGCGGCCGCTGATCGGAGCGCGCAGCTCGGTGAACTCGAGATCGAGCTCGGCCTGCTTCACCAACGCCTCGTTGGCGGTCACCGAGGCTTGCGCGTTGCGATTGGCCTGCGCGCGCTGATCGAAGACCTGCTCGCTGATGGTGCGATCGCGCAGCAACTGCTGCGCGCGCGCGTAGTCCGCCTCGGTGAATGTGACGTTGGATTTCGCGAGCGCCAGATTGGCCTTGGCCTGCGCGAAGGCGTTCTGGAACGGCCGCTTGTCGATCGAGAACAGGAGATCGCCCTGCTTGATGGTCTGACCGTCCCGGAAATGCACCTTTTCCAGATAGCCGGACACGCGGGCGCGGACCTCGACCATGTCCACCGCCACGAAGCGGCCCACATACTCGTCCTGGTCGACGATCGTCCGCTGCGCCGGCTTGGCGACCGTCACCACCGGCGGCGGCGGGGCGGCCGACTGCTTCGGCGCCTCCCCGCAACCGGCCAAAGCCAAGAGCGGACAGAGCAGCAGCAATCGCGCAAAGGCCGGCATCGGAAGCCCTTCTGGTCGGCGGTGATGGCTTGCTCTCATATAGCGCTCTTCCGGTTACACCCGAATAGGATTACCAGCGCCCGACGGCTCGCGCGCTTGTGATACCTTGCCCTTTGATACCTCGCCCTTTCGGACGGCAAACCCCGACACCATATCGGTAGTCACGCTGCAACTGCTCAAGCCCGCTGTTGCGCGATGCTGCTATGCAGCATCGCCGGGGACGGTTGCGGCCGCAAGGGACCTCACGATGCTTGACAGACAAAATGTTGCCGAGCCGGGCTCAATCCCGGTCGATGACCAGGCTCTGCTGGACGCCTATTCCCGCGCTGTGGTCGATGTGGTCGATCGGGTCGGCTCGACCGTGGTTCGGCTCGACGTCAAGGCAAGCGACGGTCAGCGCCAGCGGGGCGGAACCGGTTCGGGCGTTATTGTGGCGCCGGACGGGCTGGTGCTGACCAACAGCCACGTGGTCGGGGGCGCGACCCGCGTCAATGTCACGACCGTCGACGGGCGCAGTCTCTCGGCCCGAGTGGTCGGCGACGATCCTGACACCGACCTCGCGCTCGTGCGCATCGACAGCCCGGACACGCTGCCGGCCGCAACTCTCGGCGATTCCAAGCGGCTCAAGCGTGGTCAGCTCGTCATCGCCATCGGCAACCCGCTTGGTTTCGAGTCCACGGTCACCACCGGCGTGATCTCGGCGCTGGGCCGCTCGCTGCGCGCCCAGTCCGGGCGACTGATCGATGACGTGATCCAGACTGACGCCGCTCTCAACCCGGGCAATTCCGGCGGCCCGCTGGTGTCCTCGCACGGCGAGGTTGTGGGCATCAATACGGCTGTCATCATGGGTGCGCAGGGCATTTGCTTTGCGGTGGCATCCAATACGGCGAATTTCGTGCTCGGAGAGCTGGTGCGTCACGGTCATGTCCGGCGCGCCTATATCGGGGTCGCGGCGCAGCAGACCGTCATCCCCCGCCGGCTGCGGCATGCCGCGGGCGTGACGCAGGCGAGTGGCGTGGTCGCAGTCGGAGTCGAGCCCGGAAGCCCGGCCGAGCTTTCCGGTATTATAGTAGGAGACATCATCCTTGCGCTCGATGGTGTTGCGATCAGCGGCGCTGACGACCTCATCCGCGTTTTGAACGGCGACAAGATCGGGCGGTCGGTGTCGCTCGAGATGCTGCGCCGGGGTGAGCGGCGCGACGCGGCCATTACGCCCACCCAGCGGGCGCAGCGCCGCTGATCGACGCAGGGTTGCCCTTAGCTCGATGAGTGGTATTTTGATACAGCTATGATCTATTATTGAAGCGGCTTTTGCCGGCGGGTAAGCTTGTGTGTTGAATCCGGCACACAGGCAGAAATCTACCGGCGCCTCGCCAGGTAATACATTGCTTTCCGACACAGTCCGGCCATAAAGTCCCAAAGTTACTTGGGAACTCTGTAGCTTCGGGGCGTTGAGCATGAGCCGGGGCGGGTGTTGCGTATTGGCCCTGGCAGCAGCGATGCTGACTGCATCGCCGGCGTTCGCTCAGATTCCGTCGAGCGAGCTGCCCGGCCGCGAGCGCGAACGTTTCGAGCAGCCGACCCCTGCCCTTGCGCGACCTGGCGGCCCGGCCATTACGTTACCGGGCTCGGTCGCGCCGCCCGGTGCCGACAAGATCACGCTCGTGCTGCGCGGCGTGCGCATCATCGGCGGCACCATCTATCGCTCCGATCAGCTTTCAGCACTCTATCAAGACCTCATCGGCCAGCCGGTCACGCTCGCCGCGGTCTACGATATTGCGGCGCGCATCACGGCCCGATATGGCAGCGATGGTTATGTCCTCTCGCGCGCGATCATTCCGCCGCAGGAGCTCTCGCCAAACGGCGCCACCGTCACGATTCAAATTGTGGAAGGCTATGTCGACCGGGTGGAATGGCCGGCATCGCTGTCGAAGTACCGCGACTTCTTCGCCGACTACACTGCCAAGATCATCGCCGATCGGCCGGCCAACGTCCGCACCATCGAGCGCTATCTGCTGCTCGCGGGCGACCTGCCTGGGCTGAAGTTCAAGAACAGCCTCAAGGCTTCGAGCACCCGTCAAGGCGCGGCGACGCTCGTGGTCGAGGTGGCGGAGAAGCCACTCGACGCGTTCGCCCGCATCGACAATCGCGGCACCAAGGCGCGCGGGCCTTACCAATTCAACGCCAGCACCACCTTCAACAATTTCTTCCGTGGCCACGAAGCCTTCACGTTGACGTACGCCGGCGCCTTCGACCTGAGCGAGCTGCAATACCTGGGCGGCAGCTACCGCCAGGTGCTCAACAGCGAAGGCCTCAGCTTCTTTGCGAGCGCCAGCAACAGCCGCGGGCGGCCGGGCACGCCCGAGTTGCGGCTGTTGGAATACAAGACCAACAGCTATTTCCTCGAGAGCGGCTTCAGCTATCCGCTCATCCGCCTGCGCGAGAAGAATCTGATCTTCTCAGGACTGTTCTTCGCCACCGACGACAGAAGCGATATCCTCGGCACGCTCAATTCGCATGACAAGCTGCGCGGCGCGCGCCTCAAGGTTGATGCCGACCTCGCCGAGTCATCGGGTGCCATCAACCAGCTCAACGTGGTCGCGAGCCAGGGCATCAACGGCCTTGGCTCGAGCCGCAATGGCGACCTCATCCTCTCCACCCTCAACGGCCGCGTCGACTTCACCAAGGTCGAGGCGACCTATTCGCGCATGCAGCCCTTGTTCGAGCGGCTGTCGCTGCTCGTCGCCGCGCACGGCCAATATGCCGCCAACCCGCTGCTATCGCCCGAGCTCTGCGGCTATGGCGGCCGCGCGTTCGGCCGCGCGTTCGATCCGTCAGCACTCGTCGCTGATGAATGCATCAATGTGCTCGGCGAGCTGCGGCTCGACCTGCCCCACAGCGTCAAGCAGCTGACCCAGATGCAGCTCTACGCCTTTGCCGACCGCGGCTGGCTGCACAATCTTGCTCCAGCCGCTGGAACGCCCGCGAACGTCGATGCGGCGTCGGTCGGCGGCGGCATTCGTTTCGGCTGGCAGCCGCCGTTCGCGCCTTATGGCGGCTTCTCGACCGATCTGTCGGTCGCCAAGGGGATCGACGGGCCACGCGATGACTGGCGTTTCTTTTTCATTATGACTGGACGGCTGTAGGAGATCAGACGATGCGCTTCCGCAACGTGCTCCTGGCTTCGACGGCGTTGCTCGCGCTTGGCGCCGGGGCCGTCTACGCCGGTCCCGACGGTCCAGTGGTGGTGGGCGGCTCGGCGACCGTTTCGGGCGCCGGCACCAGCTCGACCGTCATCAACCAGAACACCAATCGCGCCATCATCAACTGGAACACCTTCAATATTGGCGCCGGCGACACCACGACCTTCGTGCAGCCAAACTCGTCATCAGTCGCACTCAACCGGGTCACCGGCGGGCTCGGGCCCTCGCTGATCTACGGCACTCTCAACGCCAACGGCTATGTGTTCGTGATCAACCGCGACGGCGTGCTGGTCGGCCCGTCCGGCGTGATCAACACCGCAGGCTTCCTGGCCTCGACCGCCGACATCACCAACGCCAACTTCATGGCAGGCCGCTACAACTTCAACATCGCGGGACAGCCCAACGCCTCGATCATCAACCAGGGCAGCATCACCGCAACGAGCGGCGGCTTCGCCGCGTTGGTCGCGCCTGGAGTGCGCAACACCGGCACCATCACGGCGACGCTCGGCACTGTGGCGCTTGCCTCCGGCAACACGTTCACGCTCGATCTCTACGGCGACAAGCTGATCCAGCTCTCGCCCACGGACCAGATCGCCAATCAGGTGATCGACGTCTCGACCGGCAAGCCGCTCACCTCGCTCGTCACCAACGAGGGCAAGCTTTCGGCCAATGGCGGCCGGGTCGAGCTCACCGCGGCGGCAGCCCGCGCGGTCGTCGATTCGGTGATCAACACCTCGGGTGTGATCGAGGCCAATTCCGTCGGCACCCGCAACGGCCTGATCGTGCTCGGAGCCGCGACCGCCGACAGCAAGGGCGCGGGCGCGCCCACCCAGACCGTCAAGGTGTCCGGAACGATCTCGGCCGCCGGCAAGCAGAAGGGCACCAAAGGCGGCAGCGTCGTGGTGACCGGCGAAGCCGTCCAGGTCACGGGCGCCAAGATCGACGTGTCGGGCGATGCCGGCGGCGGCAAGGTGATGCTCGGCGGCGACTGGGGCGGTGGCAACCCGAACAAAGCGCTCGTCAACAGCCAGAGCGCCGCGCTTGAGAGCTACAAGATCGCCAACGCGACGACGCTGTCGGTCGATGCCGCGACCACGATCGACGCCTCGGCAAAGAGCAGCGGCACTGGCGGCAAGGTCGTTCTGTGGTCGGACACTCAGACCACCTTTGCGGGCACGATCTTCGCACGCGGCGGCGACAGCGCCGGCAATGGCGGCTTTGTGGAAGTGTCGAGCAAGGGCGGGCTCAGCTTCGCCGGCAGCGTCGACACGCGCGCGCCGAACGGGTTTGCCGGCACACTGTTGATCGATCCCGAGGACATCGTGATCGGCACCGGCGGCACCATGACAGTCGCGGCACTGCAGTCCGCGCTCGCGAGCAGCAACGTCGTGCTCTCGACCGGCGCCGGCACTGGCAGCGGCGACATCACGGTTGCGAACGCGGTGAGCTGGAGCAGCGGCAATTCGCTGACGCTGAACGCCTATCGCAACATCGCGATCAACGACACCCTCACCAACTCGGGCGGCGCGGCGGTGACGCTGCGCGCCGACAGCACCGGTACCGGTGTGGGCGCCGTGAGCTTCGGGGCCGGCATCAAGATATCGACCGCAGGCGCGGTGTCGATCTTCTATAATCCGGTCGCACCGTTGGTCTGCCTGTGCGGCAACAAATACGAGAACCCGAAAGACTATTCGAATAACGTCACCGGCGGCGGCACACTCACCGCCTACATGCTGGTGAACACGTTCACCGATCTGCAGCTGATCGGAAGCAACACCAACACGCTCGGCGGCACCTACGCGCTCGGCAAGGACATCAACGCCGACAACATGGCGCCGATCGGAAGCGCCGGGTCGCCGTTCACCGGCCTGCTCGACGGCCAGGGCCACACCATCAGCAATGGCGTGATCGCGCCGACCGCTGCGGGCGTGAACAATATCGGCCTGTTCGGCGCCATCGGCGCAACCGGGACGGTCCGCAATCTCAACCTCACCGATTTCTGGATCAAGGCGAACCCGAACGCGGGCGGGCCTGGCCAGTTCATCGGCGTGCTTGCCGGCCAGAATGCCGGCACCATCAGCAACGTCAACGTCAGCAACAGCAAGGTCGATGGTGGCAATCTCGGCGGCGTGATCGCGGGCGGGCTCGTCGGCCAGAACGGCATGTTCGGCCCGAACAATCAGCAGATCGCCGGATCGATCAGCAACTCGAGCGCAACCGGGATGACCGTGACGGTTGGCGACGGCTGCGTCGACAACTGCACGGGCGGCTTCAACATTGCGGGCGGCCTGGTCGGCTCGAACGCCGCGGACTCGACCATCACCAATTCGCACGCGACCGGCACCGTGAGCGGCGGCGGCGCGAGCTTCGTCGGCGGGCTTGTCGGCCAGAACGGAATTCTCGACTTCGGCACCGCCTCGATCACCGGATCCTATGCCGACGTCGCGGTCTCGATCTCGGGACCGTTTTCGGCGGCGGGCGGTCTCGTGGGCTCGAATGCACCGGGCTCGACCATCCGCAACTCGCAGGCATTCGGCAACGTGACCAGCAAAGCCAACGACCTTGCCTTTACAGGCGGTCTCGTCGGTCTCAACAGTGGCACCATCACCAGCACGACGTCACCGGTGCTGAGCTCGGTGTGCGCCATTGGCGCGTCGTTCTCCTGCGCCACCGGCAATGTCACCGGCGGGAAGTCCGGCTCGTCCGGCGGGCTCGTCGGCAGCAATGACGGCACGATCGAGAAGAGCTTCGCGACCGGCGCGATCACCAGCGGCAATGGGGGCGTTTCGACTGTCGGGGGACTCGCCGGCGACAATCAAGGCAGCATCAGGGATTCGTTCGCAACCGGCAATGTCGGCTCGACCGTCACAGGGCTTATTGCCGGCGGCCTTGTTGGCGACAACATAGGCAGGATCGAACGCTCGTTCGCGACCGGCAACGTCGTGACCGGCAACAACGGCACCGCGGGTGGCCTCGTCGGCATCAATGTCGGTTGCGCCGACTGCAACAATTCGGGCACCGGCGCCGACGGCAGCGGCACCATCGTCAGTTCGTCGGCGTCCGGCAACGTGACGGTCGGCACGTCAAGCACGGCCGGCGGCTTCGTCGGTATCAATGAGGGCACGATCACTTCGCTCGGCACCGGCCCGATCACGTTTGCCAGCGGCAACGTGACCGGCGGCAACGCGAGTATGCTCGGCGGCTTCAGCGGCACCAATCTCGGGACGATCTCGCGTGCCTATGCGACCGGCAATGTGACCGGCGATACGAACGTGGTCGCCGGCGGCTTTGTCGGTCTCAACACCGGCCGCATCAACCAGACCTATGCGCGCGGCGCGGTCACTGGCGGCAACAGCAGCTTCGTCGGTGGCTTTGTCGGCGCCAATATCGCAGTCGACGCCAAGACGATGCCGGGCTCGATCACGCAGTCCTATGCGCTGGGGCCGGTCACCGGCGCCAATGAAGCGGTCGCCGCCGCGTTCGCGGCACTCAACCGCGGCACCATCGACCAGGCTTACGCGGTTGGACTCGTCACCGCGCGAGCCGGCAGCACTACGGGCGGCCTCGTTGCGGCCAACGACCTCAACGCGCCAGGCTCTACCGGCGCCCCCGGCTCGGCGCCGGTCGGCACTGTCACCAACTCCTACTGGGACCGCCAGACCACCGGCCAGGAGACGAGCGCCGGCGGCAAGGCGCTTGATACGGCGGTGCTGGCGGGAGGGCTGCCGGCCGGTTTTGATACGACCATCTGGTCGCACGGCTCCTATCCGCAACTCTTCAACCTCGGCACGCAGAACACCAATCCGGGCTCGCCGGTGCTGCCGCCGACCAACCCGGTGCCAGTGCCGGTGCCGGTGTCGCTGCCGCAGTCGTCGCTGCTGCTGCTCGCGAACAACAATCCGATCAATCCGCCGGCGCCGCCGCCCGATCTCCTCAACATGCAGCTCCTGAACCAGCAGGCGCAACAGCAGCAGCAGCAGGGTCCGGCCGCTCCGGCGGTTGCAAGCATCAACAATCCGACCCGGCTCGACGTCGGGGCCGGCCGCTACTTCTACCTGCCGCCACCCGAGGAGACCCGCCTCGTTCAGGACGAGGTGGTGATCCAGTTGTCGTGCAATACGCCACAGCAGACATTGAACGACACGCTGACGCGCCTGCAGTTCTCCGTGCTCGGCTCGCAATGCCTCACCAGCATCAATACTGCGATCCACCGGCTGCACATTGAAGGCGGTCAGAGTATCGCCAACGCCATTCGCTCGCTCGCCAGCAACCGCATCATCGTCGCCGGTCAGGCGAACTACATCTACACACTCGGGCAAGACCTCGCCGGCGACCGCATGCAGGGCGATGCCGGGCAATACGTGCTGCAGAAGCTCAAGATGGGCGAGATCCTTCGTCGCGTGCGCGCAACCGACATTCCGGTGGCAGTGATCGATTCCGAGATCGACGCCACCCATCCCGATCTCGAAGGCACGGTGATCGACCGTTTCGACGCGACCGGCGTTGAGGAGAAGCCGCACCCGCACGGAACCGGAATGGCGGGCGCAATCGCCTCGCATCGCCGCCTGCTCGGCACCGCGCCGGGCGCCCGGCTGCTTGCGATCCGCGCCTTCTCCACCCAGGCGGCGAGCACGCAGAGCACCACCTTCACCATCCTCAAGGGGCTCGACCACGCCGTGAACAACGGTGTGCGCATCGTCAACATGAGCTTCGCCGGCCCGCGCGATCCGACCATCGAGCGCGCACTCGCCGCCGCCTACGACCGCGGCGTGGTGCTGATCGCTGCCGCCGGCAATGCCGGGCCCAAGTCACCGCCGCTGTTCCCGGCCGCCGACAAGCACGTCATCGCGGTGACCGCGACCGACATCGACGACAAGCTCTTCACCGGCGCAAACCGCGGCAACTACATCGCGGTCGCGGCGCCCGGCGTCGACATCCTGGTGCCGGCGCCGGAAGGCACCTACCAGATGACGACCGGCACGTCGGTCGCGACCGCGCATGTGAGCGGCATCGTCGCCCTGATGCTGGAGCGCAATCCAAGCCTCACGCCGGCTGACGTCCGCCGCATCCTGACAGCCAGCGCCAAACGGCTCGGTCCGAATGACCAGTTCGGCTCCGGCCTGATCGATCCGGGCCCGGCGTTGCAGCTCGCAACGCCGCGTCAGGTGGAAGTGCCAGAGACCGCGACCGGGACGGTGCGTCGACGTTGATCTGATTGGACTGAATCGGATCGTGGTCTAGCCGCGATTCGTCGCAGTTCGGCGGCGAAACAATGCGCTCCATTCGCGCCCGAACAGCGCCAGCACCGTCCCTATGTAAACGCAAGCACCCAGCACGCCTAACGTGGCAAGCATCGCCTCGTAACGCAGCGTCGTCCACTGCGAGAACAGCGCCGCGACTGGGGCCTGCGCGAGCCAGAGCACAAGAGCCAGCACGATCGCCGCGACTGCAAGCCGCCACATCGCGCGCACCAGCCGGGCATCGAGCACAATCAGCCGCTGGCGCGACGCAAACCATACGAGCAGGCTCAGATTGACCCAGGCCCCGACCGCGGTCGCCAGCGCCAAACCGACCTGTGCAAGCGGCCCCATCAGGGCGACCTTGAGCGCGACGTTGACGGCGACCGATACGGCCAGCGCCTTCACGGGCGTTACGGTGTCGCCGCGGGCGAGAAACGTGATGGACGCGTTGCGCAGGAGCACAAACGGGAGAAGTCCGAGCGCATAGGCCGCAAGCGTCGCGGCGGCTGCCTGCGCATCCGCCGTGGTGAAGGCGCCACGCGTGAAGAGTGCGCGCATGATCAGGTCCGGCACCATCAGGAATGCAACCACGCACGGCACCGAGAGCAGCAGAGTGAGCTCGACCGCGCGGTTTTGCGAATGGTGCGCGCCGGCCTCGTCGCCGGCCGCGAGCCGTTTCGACATCTCCGGCAGCAGCACGGTCCCGACCGCAATCCCGATCACGCCGATCGGCAGCTGGTTGAGCCGGTCGGCATAGTAGAGCGCCGAGAGCGCGCCGGTCGTGAGAAAGCTCGCGATGATGGTGTCGGCGAAAAGCGCGACCTGCGTGCCGGCGGACCCGAGCGTCGCCGGCCCGAACCTCTTGAGAAAGAGCGTGAGCTCCTCGTCGAGCCGCGGCCAGCGGAACGCCGGGCGCGCGCCCTGCCGCGTCACGTCGGCGGCGAGCAGCAGCACTTCGAGGAACCCGGCGATCAGCACGCCCCAGGCCGCCGCATGCCCGGCGGTCGGAAAGAACCACGCCAGTGTGAGCGCCGCCATGATCGACAGGTTGAACAGGATCGGCGCCGCTGCCGCGCTCGCAAAGCGGCCGATGGCATTGAGGATGCCGCCATAGAGCGTCACCACCGAAATGAGCAGCAGATACGGAAAGGTGATGCGCGTGAGATCGACCGCGAGCGCGAAGCGGCCGGGATCACCGGCAAAGCCTGGCGCCAGCAGCCCGATCACCCACGGCGTGAAAGCGAGCGCGATCACGAGGAGCACGACCTGGCTCAGCATCATGAGCGTGAACACGCGATCCGCAAACAGGCCCGACGTGTCAGCACCGCGCTGCTCGCGGATGCGCGCATAGGCCGGCACGAAGGCGGCGTTGAAGGCGCCTTCCGCAAAGATCGCACGAAAATGATTGGGCAGGCGCAGCGCCACGAAGAAGGCATCGGCGAGCGGCCCCGCGCCCAGCACGGCAGCAAGCACGATGTCGCGCGCAAAGCCGGTGATGCGAGACAAAAGCGTGAAGCCGCCAACCGTGAAGATGCGTCCGATCATCGGCCCGCCTTGCACGTCGCGTGCGGACGCCTTATCCGCCTAGTGCCCCGTTTCCGAAGCTCGTGATACACCTCAGGACCCTCTGACACGAACTTCGGAAACAAAGGGGCACTAGCAACTCAATGATTCTAGTGCCGCTTTTCGGTTTGAAGTTCCTAACAGAGTTTGCCGCAGGTGGTGTAGGAACTTCAAATGGGCGGCACTAGCGCCCGCCGCACCGCCTCGATAATCCGGTCCTGGGTCGGCTCGTCGAGATAGGCGTGCATGGGGAGGCTCACCACCTCCTCGGCCAGCCGCTCGCTGACCGGCAGGCCGCCGTCGACGACCGGGAAGCCGCGATAGGCGGGCTGGCGGTGTACCGGCTTCGGATAGTGGATCGCGGTCGGAATGCCCTGCCCCTTGAGCGCAGTCACGAACGCGTCGCGCTGCCCGCGCGGCAGGCGAATAGTGTATTGCGCCCACACCGACGTCATGCCCTCGCCCAGGCGCGGAACCGTCGTGACCGACGCGAGCGCCGCCGAATAACGGCGCGCGATCTGGTCGCGCGCGGCGATCTCGTCGGCGAAGATCTTCAGCTTCTCGATCAGCACCGCCGCCTGGATGGTGTCGAACCGACCGTTCAGTCCGATGCGCACGCAATCGTATTTCTCACGGCCTTCGCCATGATTGCGAATGCTGCGGACGACTTCGGCAAGCTCGTCGTCGTCGGTGAACACCGCTCCGCCATCACCATAAACGCCGAGCGGCTTCGCCGGAAAGAAGCTCGTCGTAGTCGCGTGCGCAAGCGTGCCGACGGCCCGATTGCGCAGCCGTGCGCCAAAGGACTGGGCGGCGTCGCCGAGCACGAACAGGTTCTCGGCGCGCGCGATCTTATCCACGGCATCATAGTCGGCCGGCTGGCCGAACAGGTCGACCGGGATCACGGCCTTGACCTTGAGGCCAAGCTGGCGCGCCGTCGCGATCGCTCGCTCGACGCTGTGCGGGTCGATGTTGAAGCTTTCCTCCTTGACGTCCGCGAAGATCGGCGTCGCTCCGACCAGCGCCACCACCTCGGCGGTGCCATGAAACGTGAAGCCCGGACAGATCACGGCGTCGCCCGGCCCGATCCCCTTCGCCATCAGCGGCAGAACAAGTGCGTCAGTGCCACTTGCGCAGGTGATGGCGTGGCGGGCACCGCAGAAGGCGGCCAAGTCGGCTTCCGCCGTGCGCACCTCGGGACCCATGATGAACTGGCAATGATCGAGCACGCGCGCGACGGCGTCGTCGATCGCACGACCCAGCCGCTGGCGCTGGGCAGCTACGTCGATGAAGGGGATGGGCGTAGTCGAGGCGCGGGTATGCTGGTTCATCGCACTGTCAATTCGTACTGTCGGTTCGGCGGTCGCAAGGTCGCAGGTCGGCTGTTGGAGCTAACCGGTCAGGCGGCGCGGTCGCTCGCGGCGCGCCGCGCTCGGCACCGATGTGTTCTGCAGGCAGCGGATCGCAATTTCAAGCCCGGCCACGCCTTCCTCGCCGGAGACCGCAGGCCGCTTGCCGCTGACGACCGCGCTGACGAAGGCTTGCAGCTCCGAGCGCAATGGCTCGGAATGACCGACCGAAAGATGCCGCATCGAATAGCTGCCGTCCGGCTGGAAACCGAAGCATTCCGTGACCTGCCGAGTCAGAAGATCGCCCATGACGTATTTGTTGCGGGTGGCCACCGTCACGTTGCGCGCCTTGAAGGGGGTGATCCAGTTGGTGTTGATGTGGGCCAGCACGCCGGACGCAGTGCGGAACTGCAGGAGCGCGATGTCCTCGCGCTCCGCCATCGCGCTCGCGAGTTGCGGCTGCACCTCGACAATCTCGGAATCGGTGAACCAGCGGATCAGATCGATATCGTGCACCGCGAGGTCGATCACCACGCCGACGTTTGACATGCGCGGCGGGAACGGGCCGACCCGCGTGATGGCGATCGACAGGATATCCTCCTCGCGGATCGCATCCTTGATCGCCGCAACCGCCGGATTGAAGCGCTCGACATGGCCGACCATCAAGGTGATCCCAGCGCGGCGCGCCGCCGCGATGATGGCGTTGCCTTCCTCGACCGACGAGGCGATCGGCTTCTCCACCATTACATGCACGCCGCGCTCGATCGCGGCCATCGCCAGCTCGATGTGCAGGTGGGTGGGGGCCGCAATGGTCAGCGCATCGATCCCGGCTGCCAACAATCCCTCGATTTCAGTGAAGCCGGGACAGCCGAGCGCGTTGGATACGAAATCGCGCTGTTTGCGATCGGGATCGACAATGCCGGCGAGCTTGACCCCGGCCAAATCGGCCAGCACGCGGGCGTGGTTGCTTCCCATAACACCGACGCCGGCAACCCCGACGCGTAGCAGGCCTTCCGCACCGTCCTTCACGGAGTGCACCATGTCCACGCGACGTCCCCAACTGCCCAAACCAAGCTCATCTCCCCTAGCATGGCCGCCTGTCGCTTGGCGATGAGAATGGAGAGCTTCCTGAAAACACGTTTTCTATCATAGCGTTACAACGGTATGACATGGACGCGACGTAGAATCAGCGAAGCACTGATTCGATGTTGCGTCGTTGCCCAGGCACCACAGGGGAAGTTCCAAACGCAAATTTACCACGCCATTCGAGCCTCAGATTCAAGGCCTAAACGGGCGCTGCAACGCCATGATTGGGCGGGGGCACTGGGTGATTGGGGGGTTCTAGCCGCACCGGCTGCATCTATTGTAGGAAGCCAACTGGGCGCGCAGATATCCAATCCTCTTGCAGGACGCGTGATGACGTCTTTATCGGAAACTCGTGAACGGTCGCGAGCGCTGGTGCCCGGACTTGGCCCTGCGGTTGGCCTTCTGGCTATCCTCACGCTGATCCGCCTCATCGGCCTCTCGTTCTCGAGCGTCGATCTGTTCTTTGACGAGGCGCAGTACTGGGCCTGGTCGCGCGAGCCGGCGTTCGGCTACTTCTCCAAGCCGCCTCTCCTCGCCTGGACTATCGCGCTGGCCGAGCGCGTCTGCGGCGGCTCGGAAGCCTGCATCCGGGCGCCGGCGCCGCTCTTCTATTTCGGCACCAGCCTGCTCGTCTATGCGACCGCGCGAGCACTCTACGACAGCAGGATCGCCTTCTACGCCGCGCTCACAATCGCACTTGCAACCGGAACCGCATTCTCGGCACGCATCATCTCGACCGACGTGCCGTTGCTGTTCTTCTGGGCGCTGGCGCTCCTCGCCTATGTCAAGCTGCTCAAAGGCGGGGATCTGCGCTGGGGCGCCGTGCTCGGCGTCGCGCTCGGCCTCGGCCTCCTGGCCAAGTATGCGATGATCTACTTTCTGCTCGGAGTGGCGATCGCGACCTTCATCGACCACGACGCGCGGGCGCTGATGCGCAGCCCCTCGCTCTGGCTCGCACTGCCGATTGCCCTCATCATCATCGCGCCGAATATTCTCTGGAACGTCGATAACGGGCTCGCCACCTTCCGCCACACCGGCGACAACATCCAAGGCGGCGGCATCGCGCTCGATCCGCTCAAGGGGCTGGAATTCATCGCCGCCCAGTTCATCGTGTTCGGGCCGATCGTGTTTGCCGTGCTGCTGTCGGCCTTCACGCGCCTCGGCTTGCTGAGTCGCGAGGACCGGCTGATGCTCGTCTTCGCATTGCCGCCGCTCGTCCTGGTCACGGCCACGGGCTTCGTGACCAGAGCGCTGGCGAACTGGGCAGCGCCCGCTTTCATTTCCGCCGCGGTCGTCGTGGTCGCGATCCTGGTGCGTAGCAGGGGCTGGAAATGGCTCGCCGCAAGCCTCGCCATCGGCGTCGTCGCGCAGGCGGCGCTGCTAACCGGTGACACGCTGGCCACACGGCTCAACCTGCCCGGGCTCGCCAATGGCGACCTCTATCACCGGACACTGGGCTGGCGAGCGCTCGGCGAGCGGGCAGGCGCGCTCGCGCGGCAAGCCGGCGCGCGCACCATCGTGGGTGACGCGCGCGACGACGTCGCCTCGCTGTCCTACTACTGGCGCGATCAGCCCGAGCAGGTGCTGTCGTGGCCGCACACGAGCGAGCCCGATCACCAGTTCGATCTGACCCGTGCGCTCAGCGAGGCTGCGCCGTTGCCGATCCTGTTCGTCAGCCGCTGCGCCTCGATACCGCGGCTTGCCACGCAATTTGCGAGCGTCGAGCCGCTCGGCAGCTTTGAGGCCCCGACCGGGCCGACCACGGCGCGCACCTATTTCGCCTTCAAGCTCGAGGGCTGGCGCGCCCCGATGCGGCCGCTCGCTGGATGCTGATCCGCTGAGCGCGGGCGGTTTCCGCTCACCGCAATACTTCAGTCCCAGGACTATGGGACAGGACCAAAGGACACGATCGCTCACGCAGCGATCATCGCGAGAAACCGCGCCACGCGGCTCATTCGATTGGATGACCCCCGTGGCCTACCTCCGCGCCAAGACTTCCGCGCCAAGACATCAGGCTGATTCTCCGCATCCTCCCGCACGCGCATGATCCGCTCGCCACGGACTGGCGAGAGCCGTCGGCACATCGGACTGCTGCACTTTGGGAGGAATCATGAAGTCAACAAACCTCGCTCAAGGACAAATCAGCTGGCGCTGGATCGCGGCCGCGTTGATCCTTGCCGTGTGTCTGGCCGGGGCCCTGATGATGTCAGTATCTGCGCAGATTTCTCCTCCGGCCAATACTCAGCACACCACGCCAAACGCCATACCAGTTCCGGAGTCGACTCCGTCCAACGCGCAAGACCCGGGCAATTTCGCCTGGGGCTACGTCGAGTTTGACCAGGATCCGAAGGCACCCGGCGGCATTCCAGGCTTCGATCATTGGCCGCCCGGCGCGACGCCTCGGCGTTGAGCAGCGTCACTCCGCACTATCGCTTCGCAGCTGCTGACTCGCGAGACCAGCACAATGCCCAACACACATTTGCCCGACTGCAGACCTCCCCGGCGTGACGACAGCATCACATCAGCGTCGTCACACCCAGAACTGCTCATTGGAGAGATCGTCATGAGACCACGCATGCGCATCCAGCTCTCAGCGGCAGAGCGTGAGGTGATGTCGACCTGGCGCAAGCGTGTGCTTGCCGTCTACGCATTGCTTGCCGCAGCCCTCACCGGGTATGCGGTGCTCACACCAGGCCCGAGAACCGTCGCCCAAGGCGTGAGCAAGGACGAGCAGGCGCGCGCCGAAACGTGCGTGCAGCAGACGGGGTCCTTGCCTGACGCGGCCGATAGCAAGGCGTCCGAGCAAGTCGCCACGCGAGGTACAACGTGCGCGCCTGCCGATGATCCGGCTCGTGTTGGCCGAGCGTCCGCCCGACAGCCACAAGCAAACTGAGAGGCTTTGCGCCCCTCAGCTCCATGCCCGCAGATGTTGCAGGACTCTCTCTAACGATTGGCCAACGTGCTCAGACGCCGGTCTGCGTCGGGAGCGCCAAAATCCTTGGCCTTCTGATACCAGGCCCGAGCCTTGCCCACATCGGCGTCAACACCACGCACGCCCAGCCGCGACAGCACGACTGGATCGTAGGAAGCGCCCAACGCCAAGGCGGCGGCCGCATTGCCGGCTTCGGCAGCGCGCTGGAAGACCAGCCGGGCAGTGACGAAGTCACCCGCGGCCACGAACTGCTGACCCTGTTTGACCAGCACGTCAACCTCGGCCGGATCGAGCGTACGGGTCGGCACAGGCTGCGGTGGCGCCCGCTCGACGATCGGAGCAGGAGCCGGCGGCGGCGCTGCTCGCTCAACGCTCTGCGCAGGTGGCGGCGGGGCGGCCCGCTGCGCCGGCGGCGGTGTCCGCTCAACGGTCTGGACTGGCGGGGTTCGTTCAACCCGTTGCGCTGGCGGTTGTGGCGCTGGCGGTTGTGGCGCGGGTGGCGGAAGCGCTGCAGCGGGCGGCTGCGGCGCTTGGGCACCCGGCGCACGCCTGGGAACCGTCGTGACCGGTGGAGGT
>Ga0209488_10001462_pt1 | contig 20205 bp, 30 predicted proteins | sample Rivendell_Oct201_8_FD_188349 | JGI IMG/M metagenome (GOLD analysis project Ga0209488, IMG submission 188349) | Vadose zone soil microbial communities from the Eel River Critical Zone Observatory, Northern California, USA -... | ecosystem: Environmental > Terrestrial > Soil > Vadose zone >...
CGACCGTGGGCAACTGGATCATGCTACGAGAGCGATGCAGTCCATGATCCTCTCCGTTTCCTGGTTGCGGCGAGGACGACGGTCGATTGTCCATGTGTTGCTCGTAAGGTGTTGGATACGGATTGACCGCCTGACTGTGCCGTCGTTGGCGGCGCACGCTCAGTGTTGACTGAGCATAACTGGACTTGGAAGAAGGTGGACGAGACGAAGTTGGCGTGATTGGACGGTGGTGACCAGAACCAGGACGAGAATAATCGTTGGAATAATGATGATTGTCATCGTAAGGAAGTGAAGACATCGACGAAACAGAGTAACCCGTAGCTGGCCGACTATCAGGAGAGAGTGAGGATGCGCTATGTTGCATAGACACAGAAGAGAGCGATGATGGGTAAGACGTATTGATTGTCGGGCGAGTTGGAGGGTAGCCAGAGCCATTAGAAGGAGGGTTCAAGAGGGAGGTCAAGCTGCCAGAATGGCTTGAGCTGCTGCCACTGCTGATAGGCGAGAAGGACCAGTTGCTTTGCTCTGGGTAAGGATAAGGCGCAGAAGAAACCATCACCTCACGGTTGGGCGGATAGTGTAGCGAGTTGAAACTACCGTGGTCGTCTGCAGGAGAAACAGGATGCAAAGCGTGAGACGAAGAGTACATGCCACCGTGCGATATGGGAGGATCGGAGGGGACAGTGAGCGGAGGGAGAGCACGATTGTACGTATTCCCCCATTGACCAGTAGCTCCAGCTTGTGCCATGGGTTGATACGAACCGGGAGCAGAAAAGCCGCGAGCGCGGCCGCCTTTTGGCGAGGACGTCAAGCCTAGAGAGGAGGGTATCGTAAGGGGGACTGTACCGAGACCAGAAGCTGAACGTGGAGGGGGAATAGCGGGATTTTGGTCGGCGTCTGGGCGCTTCCTTGGCTTAGGAAGGCGCGGCGGTACTCTGCGCTTGAAATTGGCGACAACTTCGGGGGGAGAGTGGCGATTAAGTGTCGGATGAGCTAAGGTTTACGGACACGCCCCCTGATGAGCAATGGAAGGCACCCAAGGCGAAAGTGCGACTTACACCAAGTCGATGCGTCGGGGTCATCAATGGCAGGGTCAACGTTTCGAAGATTGACTTTGCGCATGAAACCATAAATCTAAACAAGGTAGAGATGAGGACGAAGGGCAAGACTTGCGAAGATGAGAATCCGCTGACGTTTAGTTGCCGGGAGAAGCTCGCGAATCTCGATTGACGGTAGATGCTAGGGAGGACGTGAAGTGCAAGTTGTTCTGGTCGTTCAACAATGATGTGCTCGCCCGCTGGATCCCAGCGAATCATGTGGTGGTTTTCTGGGCGCTCGAGGAGACTGTTTGGTGGCAGAGTTTGAGCGTGACCACTTCTGGGGGGAAAGCGAACTGCGAGCACTCACGCATATAGTTTTGTGAGGAAGGTGGCTTGGGGCTTGGTGTCGGCTTTTGTCATGTTGTTCTGCTGCTGCGACTGTTGTTGTTGTTGTTGCTGTTGCTGTTGCTGTTGCTGTTGTTGCTGTTGTTGCTGTTGTTGCTGTTGCTGTTGCTGTTGCTGACCTTGTTGATGTTGGCTGTGGTGCTGTTGTTGGAGGTGTGGTGAATGAGTGGCAGAATCCGATTTTGGTGGCGAATTGTGATTCGCGGTATCATCCGGAGAGGAATGGGAAGAGGAGAGGAGGCGGGGAGGATATACGACGGTAGGGGAGGAAAGATGGTACTGCTGTTGAGGTTGGGAGTCTTGAGGACGGTGGTGATAGGAAGACTGAGGTTGATATGAATTTGTTGTTGGTGGAGACTGATTGGGATAAAGGTCGGCCATGGGCTGGTCGAACTGAGCAGGGCGTAGGGACGGAATGGTTGCGAAGACGAGATTGTACGAAGAGAAGTCGAATGTGGAGCGCGGGGAGAGGGGAATGTTATACCGGGAGCGGGAGGCAGATCCAGCTTAGGGTGGGTGACGCGGAGGCTAAATATAATGTGAAAAGAATAATGGATAGCCATGATCCCGACGGTGGAGAAGGGTGTCAGTCCCGGACCCACGTAAACGGTCCCCCTTCCAGTCCCCCGTGATCCTCACCTCGGCGCCGAGGTCCTCTTTCTTTTCGGCAACTCTCGTCCAAACTCGCCTCGCCACGCCACGCTCAATTCCTCTCCACCGGCCCGTCCTTGTCAGACCCCCCAGAAACGACTGATCGAAAAAAAACACAAACTTCTCCCCCAAATCCATCTCAAGATCTCAAGATCCCAGATCTGGGATCCCCCCGTTATCAGCCTTTTCCTTTCCCTTTTCCCACACCCCACACACTCTTTTCCTCTCACCTTTCCTCTCACCCCCTTCCCCCCTCCCCTCCCGGCCGGTTGGCCTCCCCCTTCCCAGACCATCCCCCTCCCGTGCAGTCCACCACCACCCTGGTCTTGTATCGCCGCCCACAACCGTACTAGGCTTAACGAAACAAAGTGCCATTTCATATGTTTTCCACGCGGTTTCTCACGCCTCCCCTCGCGACGCGATTTCATCTTCTTGGGGGCCCACACACGTCGCACTTGCCAATTCGCTCGCGCTTGAGACCTCCTGACTCAGCGAGCCTTCACCCAATGTGACGCAATCTCCCCCCGTTCAGATTCCGATCAACTCTTCCTTCTTGCTTTCCTTGCCGTCCCCGTCGCCGTCCCTCTCGTCATGGCCTTTCTTTTTACTTCCGCCTAGGCCTATCCTTCATTCGTTTCGTCCGCTCCCGTTGACATGTGTGATGTACAATATCTTGACGGAAACGAACTCACGTAAAGGAAGAAGAAAAGACGACCAAAAAAAACAAAAACAAAAGCAAAATAGAAATCAACGGCGAACTTACTTTAGTCAATGTCAATTTAGCATCAGTGATCAGACAGATGTATTCCAGGAAAAGTTAAGTACTGCTTTTACTTTCTGTAGTATAAGTGTAAATGGCAATCCAAAGGTCTATATAGTCGTTTCGCTAGTAAAAGCATGCAATGTGGTATCAGAAAATGTGTAAATGCGCAGGTCACAAATTATAAGAATGAATGAATGCCATGGGTGGCATACCATAGAACCAATGTTACAAACGAAAGCAGAAAGAACGAGTGTATGCAAGTGTGTGTGTGGTGGGAAGGGAAAGAAAGGGGAGGATAATATAAACCATTTCGAGAAACAGACAACATATAACTCTCAAAAACAAAGGTCATCATTGCTGCAGTAGTCAATACCCATTTGCCTGGATCCGATTCTGACAGGCAGCTCGTGGGAGCTGAAGAAAATCGGCAGAAGGGGATGTTGACGCTGAGCACACAGGATTCCCTCCAATCTAGCCGTCACCGTCGTGATGCAGGGTAATGCTAGAAAAGGCACCAAACAGGTCTTCTCCCGAACTGGACTCCAGACCATCGGGCGTTCCTGGTGTTTGTGCGGCCGTATTTTGTTGGTTCTCGAGGTGGAGCGATGTAGATTCCTCTATTCGGCGAAAATTTACAGTGTCCACGCCAGTTGACAATGCAGGGATAATCTAAATAAATGCGGAGGTCAGTGCCCGATCAACGATCCAGCCAAGAGATTAAAAATATCAATAGAAAAAATGCCATGTGTCACGAGTAGGGCCAGAGTCTCGACCGCGTGTTACTCGACCACATGTAACACGCGATTCGTAAAGCAGCCGTCGATAACCGAGTTATTCAAGCACCATGACTCACTGGTGGCTCCGTGTTTCTCAACAGTCCCCAATTGATCTTAGTGAACCACTTGTGCTGCTTGACTTCGCTCGCACCGGTCTTGCTCCCAAGGCGGGTATTTTCTTCCTTGTCAAGTAACCGAGATACGATGTCCTTACCGGCACTGTGGCAATACGTAGGCACGTCGGTTTCATGTGACAGTCAGTCCGTCCAAAGCAATGAAAACTTACGGGGATACTTTCGGCGATTCCCTGAAGTGAACTGGGAGACCGATAATGTTGTTGAAAGTGTCGTTGCGCTCACGCCCCTTGAAGGGCGTCGTGGCGTACTATGTGACAGAAGTAAATAATGGTAATGGAAAGGTAACTAGCACGCTCACGATCATTTCATGAATGAGAATCCCTAGGGTCCACCAGTCCACAGCCGAGGTGTGACCAGAGTTTCGGATGACTTCAGGAGCGATATATTCTAGGTAGGACGAAGAGGGGTACGATCAGAGGGGCTAAAGAGTACAATTAGATCGCGACAAACCTTCGGTTCCCACAAACGAATTGGTCCGAAGATTAGCCGTGCATGATTTGGTGTCAACGAGAGGAAGCTGGTTGGATCAGACATGAGGAACCGCATGGTCACAGTATGAAAAGTGCTGATGGTCACCCCATTGAGTTCTGACTGATGAATCGTTGCAGGACTGCCTCCATTTACCCCAGAAGGCTTCGCAAGGTCAAAATCGGAAAGCATAATGTGCCCAGAATGGTGCAACAAAATGTCTGGTAACAAGGGTTCACAGTCAAAATATTTGCTCATGCAAGTGGGACATACTTTCGGGCTTCAGGTCACGATAGATAAAACCCATGAGGTGCAGGTACTCCAAAGCAGCCACTACCTCAGCTGCGTAGAACCGAGCAGCATCCTCTGGAAGACATTTCCCCGGTCGGCTTTGAAGCGCCCTGAAAAACTCACCCCCCATACAATACTCCATGCAATGGTACAGATAATCCTCCGATTGAAACGAATGGTGAAGAGTCACTATGAATGGGTGATTAGAGGAAGCCAGGATCTCCTGTTCTGTCAACGCGCGCTTGATCTTTTTCCGTTGAATCATCTCCTTCTTGGAGAGTACTATCGCCCATTTCTAAATAAGAATTGCAAACTTCGGTGGAGTGATACATACCTTTCATGGCATAAAGTTTTCCTGACTTCTTCTCCCGTACAAGGAAGACTTTGCCGACGTCACCTCTACCCAGCAGCTTTATCTTCTGGAAGCTGGACGGACTGACTTCAACCTTATTAGAAGGTAAAGGATGAGAACCGCGCTATCAAGACAAAGCAGACAAGAAAAACGCGTACCGACTTGACCTTGATTGAATTACTCGAGTATGTGCGACGAAAAGCTGCCTTAGGTGCCACGCGTACAAATGAATCATTTTCAGAGACTTTCGGCAACGCCGGTGTGCTAAAGGCACGGGGGGCACGGTTTGACGAAGACGCCGACGATACCGTCTCAATGGAGCTGGTGCCGTCACCGGATGTATTTTGAGACGTTGGTCCCCCGCCCCTTGGTCCCACTGATAGGGATGTCGCTGCCGGGGCCAAGAGCCCATTTTTTGTTGCTACAGTCGACTGTCGTGAACCAAGGTTGAAGAGTCCCTTGGCATTGGGTGCCGATGCCACACGCCTGATGAAGCGAGACGCGGTAGCGCCCACAGAGCGGGAGGATCGGGGGCGTTGCCCAGACGTAAGCGGAGGCTCAGGGAAAAAACTGGTGGGAGGTGTTGCCGTCACGGATGTAGAAGGATCACGCCGCCCACTAGTCACCAACTGTTGCTTTTCCGACTTTGATCTCGAGCGGCGCTTTGCGTCGAACGACGCGTCAGGTGAGGGCGAGACTAGTACAGTAGCCGCCGCATGGTCTGGTGGAGTTGCCGGAACTTTTTCGTTATTAGAGTCCGTGGAGTTATTGGAGGAATTTGACGAATCCCGTTGAGAGGGAGAGGCAAGCAAGGACGGTGTTAGTAGGACGTTAGGTGTTGGCGGGCTTGGGGAGGAGAAATTCGTGTCGAGGGTCAAAGATGGGCTAATGCCATTAGGGGAAAGCTTCCTTGACGACTGGGTTCCGATGCGGAGCATTGACTTCCATGGGCTCGTCGGTGTCGATGAACCGTTACGAGTTCCCCGTAGGTTGTCGGTTGATCTTGAATGCGAAAAGACCCCACGAGATTGAATGGATGGGGAGGGCATGGAATGATGAAGTTAAAATGACAAGCCCGGAGGGAGGAGGTGTGGAGTCGTGAATGTGGGCTTGGGAGGGAAGGAAGGGGTGAGGCGGGGATGTGAGCGAGCGAGCGAGAGCGGCAAACTAACCGCCTCTTCCAAGCAACAACCATATTTGGTAACTTAATAACATGCCCTTCACCGGCGTCACCCTAAAATCATTTCTTATGTAATTCACCTTCAACCATGCCCGTGCCACAGCTCCCTTGAGCCAAAGCGTTCGATGCTATACTGTTCAGAAGCTGGGGAAGCTTGATTTACCCAATATCACCACTACCAACCTTCGCACCCCCAGGAGTATCTGCCAACAGGGAGGAACGGAGGAACGAGACGACCCCGAGTTGTTTTTTTTGTGGATGGAGGCGAGGCAACTCTAGTCTGAAATTCTTATTGCACTCTTCAGCCACGTATTTATGGAAACTTGTAGCCTTCTTGACGCACGTTGGAGACCAATTGCGTAATGGATAACAAGACGCCAGAGTGTCTGTGCGGTCCGTCGTCGTCCCTTTTTTCGTCACTACAGCATGACTGGTAATTCCCATGGAAGGTTGAGGATCGGCGGTTGTCGTATTATCATCCCAGAAACCCGAAGATCCGCCATTCGTTGAAGAATATTCCTTTGACTCACAGTAAATCGTGCCACCTACTCACCCATCCGGAGGGTGCCGATATGCGTTGCGCAACACACTAGGGTTGATACAGGGCGCACGTCGCGAGCGAATCCTGAGACAATGTGAATGCCGTCAAATGTCCCTCACCCAACCTGAGAAATGGGCCTGCCTCGGTCAGGGGACCAATGCTGAAAGGAGAAAGATGCGTCTATACATATGTGCATTTCAAACCCGCTGATTTTCGGGCGGGCGTTACCACTCCGGCGTAGACGGAAAAGTGCTGGGATTGACAAATTACGCGAGCTTCCGCATTGCTTCCCGCACAACCAAGCAACTGCGAGTAGACGTTTGGGCCGTGGCAATGCTGCGAGCGTGCTTGTACGAGTGTACCGTCCGTTTATGAGGGCAAACTGCGTGTTCGCTAAATCGCCAATTAATGAGAGGGTGCGCAACCCGAAGTCTACGGAACATGACGTTGAGAATTACACTCCTTTGGGAGCTGGGAGACGTCAGGCGATGTGCCCACCGTCCACGGGGAAGCGCACAATCGACCTACCCGCGTGAGCCAGCTCAGGTTCCCCCACTGGGTTGACGCGAATGTCGGAGCCGTGTTCTGGAAAAAAAAAAGGCAAGTTAGAGCTTACGGATGGATCTTTCCCTCCGGACTTCATCTGTCGGAATACAGATAGATACAGGAGGTTTCAGTTGTGAGCGTCTCCCCGCTCGTACTAATACCCCTCCCCTTTCCCATGAAATAATTCCTGCCCGACCTCTCCCAAAAGTTGAGCCCTATCGATGTATTCCAGAGCCTCGACCCCTTCAGAATCCAGCCCGTTACTACCATCTCCACGAACTCGTCTAGCGAACGATGGGTCCGATCAGCCGTCTTCTGCCTCCCCGGACCCGGGTGGCTTGCGGGTGTCAAGAACGGACCTTATTTGGATTCTCGCAGGGTTATGGAGCGCTGTGTTCTTAGGTGCTCTGGATGGTAAGTCATGTCCAGTGGCACAGCTTCTCAGTCAGCAATGACAGTCTGCAGGGACAATCGTCGCGACTCTGATGACGCCGATCGGCAACTACTTTAATAAATCTAATCAAGCCTCGTACATCGGAACAGCTTACTTGCTTTCCGTGTGTTGCTTTACGCCACTATATGGTACGAAAACTCGCTATCGGTTCGCATCTGCCCGAGTTGGGACAAATTATTTGATGTGTAGGCCGACTCTCCGATATCCTTGGTCGACGCGGGGCCATGCTTCTGGCATTAGCACTCTTCGGTTCGTTGAATTCGTGCATTTTAACTTGAGTGGACGGCAGTGTTCAAGTCCGGTCAATAGGAACGGGCACAATTGGTTGCGGGCTTGCCCCCTCCATGGAAGCACTCATCGCCGCCAGAGCAGTGGCTGGCATGGGTGGCGGAGGGTTCGTATCCGCGTTTTGGATATATTGTCCGGGAAGCTGACCGCTATTATTATCAGGATCATGACAGGTAACCCCAGCATTTATATGGGCGTTTTCCTGTCACTGACAAGCCGACCGTCCAGTGGCAAGCGTGGCCGTGACAGATTTAATACCGTTGTATGTTTCCCGTCACCCACAGGTTTACGACAGGCTAAGGTTCCATCCAAGGAAGCAGCGAGGGTTGTACCAAGGCATGGCGAACATGTGAGAACTCGTCGCGTTTATCCTTTTCGGCCGTTTGACGAATATGGGTAGCATGTTTGGTCTCGGGGCAGGGATTGGCGGGCCGTTGGGGGGTTGGATAAATGACTCTTTCGGATGGTACGCTGAACAGAGTTGGTCCCTGGACCCAAACTGAATGACAAATTTGCGCAGGCGGCACGCCTTCCTGTTCCAAGTCAGTCTCCCGTTTAATCACCAAGACCGTATCAGTCAATCAGCTGATCTCATCAGTTTCCCGTGTTGGCCTTCTCGTGTATCCTTGTGGCGTGGAAAGTCTCAATGCCGCTTTCCCAAGATGTGAAAAACCAGCCTTTACATTTGAAAATACGCCGTATGGATTTCGCTGGGTCTGCTGCCCTTGCAGCCACCATTGGCAGTCTTCTGCTGGGTGCCACCTTCAAGTCCACTGACTCTCTACCATGGACGCACCCCTTAGTCTGTGGCCTTCTGCTCGCGAGCGCAGGCTTTGGTGTGCTGTTTGTTGCAGTAGAGGCTCGCTGGTCTCCTTATCCCGTCATGCCATTATACTTTATCACACAGCGTACTCCGCTTGCCATATCACTTTGCAATCTTTTTGGTAGCATGTCTGCTTTTTCCATGGTGCGTCCTCGGCAACCTTAATCCAGCTAAGCTTAAGTTAAATCTATCGGATCCAGATCTACAATGTACCGTTGGTGTGTTTAATCGCCAGTGCCAAGCCAAAGCCACTCTGACTCTTGCCTAGTATTTCTCCACTGTTCGTTTGAACTCATCAGCAGACGCAGGTAGGTAGGATCACCACCAATCAACGTGTGCCAACTTGACCCTTAAATTCTAAAAGGTCTCCACCTTTTGCCACACTCGGTTAGCGGATTTGTTCGCGTGCAAGTGAGAATCTGTTTTAACTTGAGTTTCAGATCGCCATTTCTACCGGGAGTGTTTTCGCGGGCTGGTCAGTCATTTACAACAAAATATCTTCCATTTGTGTGCTCATACATCTGCACACCCAGGGTTATGCGACGAACAGGCAAACTATACACTCTCACACTGCTGTCTGCGGTGTGCCCCCTCTACGCTAGTATCATGGTCGCCATGTGGAATGACAACTCGTCAAAATGGCATCTTTGGGGCGACCTGATTCCCCAAGGATTCGGGATCGCGAGTATTATCACGACAACTCTCATCGTGGGTATTTCGCCGCGCCAAGTTCCCCCTGGATGATCGCGCTCACTTCTTCCAGGCCCTTATTTCGTGTGTTTCCAAAGAGGATGTAGCCGTTGCCACCGGCTGTGAGTGAGATTCGTTTGTCACGGCTAGGCTCATCATTGTTCCAGTGACCTATCTCTTCCGCACCACTGGGCAAGTGCTCGGGGTCAGCCTTAGCGGTACGTTATTGCAGGGGGTTCTCCTGACGAAACTGCGGCAGCGTATCCACGGGCCCAACGCAGAGCAGGTATGCCGTTCATTTCCCCTCTTTGTTTCCGGGTAAACTTATCTACAAAACAATAGCTCATCTCACGTATAAGGTGAAACATGTCTCGTTCATGCACACGCCAAGACGACATCTAAACGTCATAAAGGCATTCCACCGACGTGATTCGAGATTTAGACCCGGCGCTGAGAAAATCGGCCGTAGACTCCTACGCAGACGCTCTGCGTATAGTCTTCATATGTCAGGCAATCCTGAACGCGCTGACTTTCCTTTCTTGCTTGGCAATACAAGAGAATCCATTACCGTAAGCGGGTTGATATTACTTGGCCATTCCTCTCGGTTTCTCTCACATATTTCCTTCCATAGTGGGACGCTCGAGGAGCAAGAATCCCAATATCGGAGAAACCATGCGCAGCGACAACGACGGACGTCTGCTGCCTAGGATATACGTATCCTTGGCTCAGGGATCGGCGCCACCCCCTCTTCCTCCTTCAGCCACATTTGTTTATATATTCACGAAACCACGCTGAGCCAGGATGCTTCTATGTGCACCCGCAGAAGAAACGAAAGAAAGGAATAGAATAAAACTTTTAAATTCCCCGCCGTTGTTGCTCTTAGACTGCCTTTTCTGTTCTTTCTGACGACCGTCTGCATAGCGTGATTTGCTGGTCTTCCGATCGCCTCGGGAATTTAAAGGATCATGTCGATACGTACATAACGAAAGCATCATACCCTACGCCGCATATGTTGAATACAACGCCCTTTTGCAGGTTGCCACTTACAAATCTAGGGTGGGGGTTAGGGAATCATTTCGCTTCACGTGTACCTGCAATCGTGAAAATTTGCACCTGGACCTGGAGGGACCTGGGAAGAAGAACAAGATCGTACGTCCCAACCCTTTTCAAGCAAGAGACATCCCCATTCCGACCTGCGTTGGTGATCACCCGAACATCCGGGGTCTTCGCGAAATTTGAAATGACAGACGAGGCTGACGGTTTTGTCTCATTTGAAATGCTTGAATGAAGGCTCAGAAAATCGGGATTAAGTATATATATACAAGTGACCGAAAGCACGACAGCTCAGCTTCAACACATCGGAAAAGGAGGCTCGTAATAAAATGCGAAAAGAAAAAAGGGATTCAAAAAAAGGTTACAGAGACAACAGGTAAAAAGTGGGTCAGGAATTGTCGCAAAAAAGACGACAAATGAGTCGGTCATACACCTATGTCGATGCCTGCGGATCGGGAGCGATATCGACCATACGCAACTCGGGCAGGCCACGATCCCGTCTCCATTTATTAGAAATACCCAACGTGTTTGGATCGACCAGGAATCTGAAATAATCACGACGAGCAGTGGTCAGAGCAACAAGACGGGACACGGGTAGATAATGTTGACGAACCCATAACGCCGGACCCACACCTCGCCAATTTCCCAGTTCGCATGTGCCAGGACATCGTCCCCGTGGATCGTCACGGCAGACGTGAAGTCATGCAGACAGTCGACAAGATTGAAGCGGCCTGGGGAGCGTCTGTTTCAGCACAAATGGTTCTTCCACGAGTAATGAAGGTGAACTTGCCTCGAAGTAAGATTAGCCTGTCGCGGAGGTCCGGATGGGGAATGCGATCGATGACACTCTCTGTAACATTCATCAGGGATCAAATAAAACAGGTCTAGAGCCAGCTTATGTACCGTGCGGAACAGTTCTAACGAAGCAGTCAGACTACGTTATGCACGGACAAGAGGAACAACGTACCTCTGGACGAGCGTCGGGCGAAGTGACGCAGGAAGACAATAAGCGCTATTTCTCTTGTAGTTCTCCAGGTGATATCTGGAACCCAAACGTGAGGAACGAGCTAAAGAGCTGTGAAGCAGATGCCACGAACGAGATAAGCTTCTGCGCTTCGACGCCTTTTGGATCAACGGGTTCCAATTCTTCAAGTGTACCTACGCTGGGCCGAGACTGTTGTTGAATAGTTGGAGTAGATGCATTATTGACAAAGGGCATAGAATTGATCGTATTGGAGTCTACGCCAATGTTCAGAGGGGTGACATATGAACTCTGGTAGTTGCCGTTCGACTGAGGTACTTGGGATGAGGACGTTGCGTAGGAAGAAGGGGACGAAGGACCGGGCATCAACATTGGCGAGCCATTGGGGCCGCGCATCAGATCCGAGAACAAGCTGGCATCCTGTGGAGACCGGCTTGCGTACAAATTGCTGCCAGACGTAACTGAGTTCATCGAGACCAGAAGCGGGAAGGCATCCGTGCCCCGCTCTGATTCATCACGCTCAGTAGCGCCGCGGGCTCTCTTGGCGGTGTTGGCGGTGTCATCTTCCGACGGACGTTTCCGGGAAATTGCGGCCTGGGCTGAGGAACTAGTGGAGGGTTGACCTTCCCGCTTTCTTCGCTGAAAGCTCTCGTATGCAGTATCGGTTTCTGATTTGTTGACAAACTTTTCGAAATCTTGCATTGACCACCCGAGCTTGGAGAGCAGACCGCCAGTACCGTCGCCAATGAATTGACTCAGGTTGCGTAGAAAACCCCGGAGGACTTGGTTCTCGGCCATGAGATCTTCGGAAAAAAATGTTATACAGGCAGACGACGGATGAGTAGAGAGCTGTGGGGCACCTTTGAGAATGTTTCGCATTTCACTAAGGGCTTCATCTTTGCCACCTGAGAGTATCTCGACTCTTGCCTCGAGATCACGAATCTAAGGAATGAGCTCGTTATGTAAACGACTCGACCGACCCTGATGAGAAGAGGCGAATTACGCGTTGTTGCTTGCGCAAGCGGAATTCGCGTTGCGCAATTCGGTTCTGGTCACGACGTGCGGCCTGCGAACTTGAGAGGGAGGAGACGTCAGACGATGCACGTAAGCATATTCACAATCGATATCGCTCACTTGGGGTTTTTCTTTCTCCCAGGCTTACCAGCAGGGGCGTCCTCGTGATGGAGCTCCTGCGGTGAGTCGATATCGGACTAGAGAGATGGCGGGTGAGGTTGGTCGTTGCGGGACGAGAACACGGAAAGAGCGTTACATCAAAGTCATTGGAAGGACTCCGTTCCCTGATATGTCGGTTTGAATCTGTCATTTGCTAGAGGATGGGAGCAGAGCAGATGTAGAATGGAGGATATTTCCTTGCTGAACAGACGTCGCCTACGTTGACCGCCGTCGACCCCGCCCAAGCCAAGCAATGCACACGAATCGGCCGGCACCAAATCCGGCTAAACCGGCCCGAAAGAACCATTGTTTTCTACAAGACGAACAACTATCTATCGTAGTGTGCTACCGTGCTTCGAATTGAACCACTGTTGGGGGTTAAGATGATATCAGAAAGAGAGCTGTCTGTACTCACTCCGCTTTGTTCTCTTCTTGTACATAATCCGGTGACCACATTCCCTGCAACGAATCGGTTCTCGAGGCTTGATATCATTTTTGGCACCGCAATCTTCCATTATTTAGATACAATAAGGCTTGCGACGTTGTACTTCTCACCAGCGCACAGGTACTCCATCTCCTGCCTCGGAGGAGGTAAAAAAGACGCGTTGGTGGCAGAGCTTGGCTGTCCTTGTTGTGGTTGACTCATCGCGGTTTGTATCAAGCCGTGTACTTGTCACGGTCGTGACGAGGTCGAGTCGTTGGAGCACGTCGCGTCGCATCGCGACCAAGCGATGTGTGTAACTAACTAACTAAACATTTTTGCGCTCCACCCTTCCCTCTCCGTCATCGTCGCAACACCCTGATTTGGTGACAGGCACCTCTGCCAAGAAGCTATCCATCCATCAACGTTACGGTCTCTAGAGGTAGCGCCCTCGCTAATTGTTCCAACTAGCCCATCCATCCTCTTTCTCTCTTATTATCTGCCTTCTTCCGTATACCTATCACCCAGTTGAGCTGAGTTCTCCCATCTCTACGCGCCAACGGCACCGGCACAACACAAAAAGTCATCCCGGAAACAGCGCACACATGGAACGGGTCAGTTGTCTCCTTGCCGACCATGATGACGAAGGACCCTAGCTAAGTAATTATTGCGGGTCCGTCCACGGGTGGTCGCGAACTGAGGCATTACAGCCACGCCACCTGCGCAACCTGCTATGTTACGCAAGTATCCTGACAACTAGCACTGCTCCCGCCCAACCGTTTCTAGGGAATACCTGGAGCATTATATACCTCCCCCAATTCTACTGATCATGCTCTCAGTTGCCCTTTCGCGACTACCTCAGCCCTGAGCTGTATCTATCTCATTCCATGTCCTCTCTCCCGTCGTTCGTAGAGCTCATGTCCTCTCTCGGACTCGAAGACGCGGCGTCCCTCTCCCGGGACACTCCTTCCTTCCTCCGCCCCCGTTCTCATTCAAATGCATCCTCCTCGTCCGACATCGACGACGAGCGCGAACATTCTCCCCGGCAGTATGCCCCCACTGGCGCATACCTCTTCGTCTCCGCCGACCATGATCGGCGTGACTCTCCCAGCTTCACGGATATAGACGTCCCGCGAGTCTCTCGCCATGGGAAGGGCAGATACTCCCCGTATCCTGTCGAAACCGTACGCATAAACCCTCCCTTGACGGCGAGTGCCTATTCAAACTCTTTATTGTTTCCGCTCTATTTTAGGTCCCACGTAAAGGGAGTCTCCCCTCATTGTTTGAGCCAAGAAAGGCGAAGAGGGTACGTTGCGCCCCGTCCTGCTTCGCCTCGCTTTGAATACGAATACTGATTCGGCGTTAGACGCCCTCCACCTCGCCGTTGCCTTCCCCTCGCTCCCGACCTACCCGAGGACCACGGAGCTCTCCGAACGGGAGGCTGTCCCGTCGTGGAAGTGAGACGTGGTGCGAAGGAGACGTCCACGCGAGCACCCCTATCTCAACATTTTTGCGCCGGAAATCACCACAGATGTCCCCGACATCAGCGACGTTTCCCCGGTCAGCATTTGATGAGCCCCTAGCTCCTGTTGCTATCCCAGCTCTTCCCGCCCTACTTTCGTCATTTGTGTTCCCGCAGCACGCTGCAGAACCATCGTCGCCAAGTGGCGATTTGGATCACACAGTCCTTATGGCAACTTCCACTGCCGAGACCAATTAACTATGCATTCGTCATTTTCCTATATCGGACTCTCATTTCTCTGCATATTGGGACACTTGCTCTCTACTTCACTCCTTTTACCTTTGCTGGCGGCAACAGATATATATGTGTTGATCACCATACACGGTCTTTACAGGTGAAATCTACACAGACCTCGAATGGAAACCTGTACAATCATTACTTGTAATATCATGCCCTTGTCTTCGTCGTTTCTTTCGTACATCTATTATGCTATTAATGGAATACGACCAAAGTGTCGACTCCGCGCATATCCAACTAGTCGTGCACGTCTTCGTCAGGACCAGGACACTCTTCCTGCATCTCATCCGAAGTTTTATATTGAGTACCACACCAGAAGCAGTAGTGGTATTCCGTGCGCAGATATTGCAAAACGCGATCGAGGCGTTCCGCGGGCTTGTCAAGTCATCAGTCGGGTGCCAGAAAAAGATATTCGAGGAAAGGGGAAAAGGGGAGGGGGGGCTGAGGAATGTGCCACGTAACTCACATTTAAACGCAAGAATTGCGCAGCTTCTTCGATCCTCTCCGGCGGTAGAGATAACGAAGGCGGTTCATTAGAATCCGCAGCAGCCCTCAATATCGGCAGATTTTCGTCGTCGTCAAGCGGCTCCAAGGCATCGGCCCGCATCTGCGCACGAAGTCGTTCCTCCGTCGAGGTCGTCGTCGAGCGCTCCTTTCCACCGCCGCCCCTCGCATCCCCCTGACCGGTCGTCTCGACAACCACGACTGCGTCCACGAGGCCGGCTGGGAACGTGTCCGGATTGGTCGGATCGAGCCAAAGCACGTTGAACTGCGCACGCCAAGTTCAGTCAATAACGCCTTGCATTTGGGGTGGTAATGGGATGGGATGGGGTAGGGGAGAGAGAGAGGAGCAAGGAGAGGAGGAGATGAGACGCAATGCAAAATGTTTACCTCCTTGCCTGCACGCTCGTCCAGGGTCGCGCAGGTTCGCTGGGCGGGGCCGAGCCGAGCTTCCGCACGCCGTACCTCGAATTCGCGTCGAGTTCGATCCCTGAAGGACGTTCTGTCGGCCTCTTCTGCGGCCCTTGCGACCTTGGCAAGGCGCTCGAGCTCAGTTGGCGACGGCGCCCGCTTTCCGAGGCCGATACCTCTCCTCCCTATATCGTTTATGAGCGGTGTGCGACACCCTGTTTAGTGCTGTGCTGACGAGCGGGAGAGAGATTCGACGTGCCTGACCATTCGTTGAGTGGGAGCGGGTCCACAAGCCGTCCCTCATTTGCCTCTGCCTCGGGGGATGTGTGAATGGGCGTAGTGCGTTCGTCGACACTGTCGGAAACACCAAGGGCCTGCCCTGGCTTGAAACCCATTTTCAACATCATGGAGAGGGCCTTGTTTTCTGGACCACGACCGGAGGACTTGTCATCTTCTGCCCGTTCGAATAGGGTCTTGGAGAGCCCCTCCTCGCGCGATTCACGCTCAAGTTGTCTCCTGCTTTTGGTCCTGTTTTGTTCATCCCTTCGGAAAGATTCTCGTAGAGCCTCCTTGCGCTTTTCACTATAAGTTTTCGGGTTTTGAGGCTCAACAGGAGTGAGGAATTTGTCAGAGAGGTAATCGTCATCACCATCATCGGCCATTGGTGATCAAGTCATAAACGAGGTGTCATAATAATGATGTACGCGATCATGACACCCCAAAACACGACCTATTGACCTAAAAAAGACGGCACTAAACCGGCGAGTTTTCTCGAACATGTAGAACACGCGTGAACTGAAACGAATAGCGTGCCAAAAAACAACAACGGTCAGCACGTAGTTTGAACAACCTTCCATCCAGGGAGAAGTCAAGGACGTTGAAACATCGGGGTCATGAATCATGAAGTTTAGAGAGCTGAGAAACTTGAGAGCCATCACGCGGCCACGATGGCAACCTCAGGAGTACCCTCATCAGCGACTGCCTCCTCCTTAGCTTCCCTGGCTTGAGCATTGACGGCGACCTTGACAGCAATAGGGCGTCCACCAATTTCCTTTCCCTCGAAAGCCTCAATCGCCTTCTTCTGCTCGGCCTCGTCACCGACATCAACAAAACCGTAACCCTTACTCTTGCGGGGACGACCATACTGTCTGCGGACGATACGAGCGGTGACAACATTGATACCGACTTCGGTGAACATGGCGGCAAGTGCAGCATCATCGATGTCGAAAGCGAGATTGGCGACGAAAAGCACCGACTTGGAGGGCTCGCCGGTAGGTTCTTCGCCAATAGCACGACGGGGGCGGGGAGTGCGCTTCCTCTGAACAGGTTCGCTCTCCGAAACTGTAACTGCAGGCTCAGCACCGCCATCGGTGGCAGAGGCCTTAGCCCTTGGCTTCTTCTAGTCGACATGTCGCGGTGAACAACAAATTCTACGAGTATCAATGAAAACGGAACTTACTACAGTCTTTTTCTTCTTTTTCTTGGGTTTGGGGGCCTCGCCTTCAGCAGGTGCGGCGTCCTCTGACTTGGCTTCACCATTAGCCTCGGCTTCAGTGACCTCGCCGGGGACGGCCCTAGAGCCACGCCTGCCAGGACGCCTGCGAGATTTCCTGTCCCTCCTCTCATTTTCTTTCTGATCAGCCGGCTTTGCAATTTCGACGATGATCTGACGGTCATCGAGTTGCTTCTTGTCGAGAAGCTCGACAGCCTTCTGGGCTGCTTCGGTTGTGGAGAGCGCAACGAAACCATAGCCCGCAGACCTATTTCCGCGCATAATAACCTGGGCGGAGATGCTGCAGCCATTGAGACAGGATTGACACGATGAACATGCTGTGCACAAAGCAAACAATGACAAAGAAAGAAAAAAAAAACATACATGTCGCTCTGAACGGGCTCGAAAAACGCCTTCAGCCCTTCATCCGTAGTGGAATACGCAAGATTCCCGATGAAGACCTATGGGGGAATGGATAAACATTGAACTAGAAGCAAGATGGGACTGGGTCACCTTGAAAGAGGGAGCTTCTTCGGTCTGCGCAACCGGAGGCACGCCTTGCTCGGAGACGGGGGCGGCGGGGGCATCAGACATTTTTATTGGATTAGAGGTAGAGGTGGGAATTAGATGGAACGGACGATGAACCGGCTTTCTGTTGTCAAAGTTAGAGAAGAGAAAAAAAAAATAACCAGGGTGGCTGCGCCTTATCACGCCGCGGGCGACATCAAACTAACTAAAAAAGGAAATATTCGCGTTGCTAGATTGGGTAAGCAGAAGAAGACAAACCTTTAAATTTCGAGGGTCAGCTCATTCCTTCAACCAACTCTCCCTTCTTTCCTCCTCCCCGACTGGCCAAGAGGCCTAGTACATTCCTTCGTCCTTCCCTCTCCTTGTCCTTACGATGGCTCTCATCAATTTCCTTCGTCTTTTCTCCATCTTTTCACTTGCAATCCTCAATATATCACTCAGTGCACTCCCTGTCGATGCCCTTGCCGTTGAGCGTGGTCATATTGGTCGCGGCCTCAATCATGCGCATGCTGGCCTTGCCAAGAGGAATGACTCTTCCGGACGTTGCAGACCTCGCCCGATTTCGAGCTCGCCTGACTTATCTCCCACACCGCACCCTTACCATGCCCCTTCGTCCCAACCTGCGCCAGCTTCGCATTCATCCTCCCATACCACCTCTTCCTCTACCACTTCTCATTCACATCAGCCTTCCGGTTCTACCTCTATCAGCAAGTTTGGTATTTCTTGGTCCAACCACGAAGAGCAATCCATCACCAACGTCATTACCCCTGGTTCACCAAAGCGGCTGTACGTAAACTTGTTTATTCTCCACTGTCTTTCTGTACTCAAGTCACTGGTCTAGGGTTATGAACTGGGACTACAGAGGATACGGAGACATTATATCGTTGCCGGATAATCTGCAATATATGGCCACTATTGCAAAGATTGACTTTGATGGGAATGACGTTGTCAGGATTCTAAAAAAGAACGCGGGCATTTATTCTCCCAAGATCCGAACTTTCAATGAGTGAATTCTTTTGATAATCCCCTCTGATGTTATCTTTGACATTATCAGACCCGACATAGATGGGCCAGGTAAACTAAGTGCGGGAGAGGCCCATAGTTATATCAAGACCTATCTATATCCTGTCACACTTTTATATGGTTACCAAATTCTTTCCCCTGCAGTCACAACTAGTCCCGACGGCCTTAAATGGTTAAGAGATTATCACAGTCTCGGAGATTCCGGAGTGCGTTTCGCATTAAGTATCATCGTCTAGTCCTGACAAATTGCCCTAGGCTTATATGACCGATGTTCATCACTACAGCTTAAGTTGCTCGGCTTTAAAAGCCAGTGTCAACGATTTCTCCGAATTTGGCTATCCGTTATACTACTCAGAAGTCGGTGCCCATGTAATTTTTTGCCCATTGCATTCCCAGGTGGCGGTTGAGTTAATCATGTTCACGTTAGGATTATTACCGCAAGCTTCAAGCTACTAGCTCGCAGGTTGATGACATGCTTAATTGCCTTCTTGATTTGTGCGCCAATGATCCTCGTATCGATGGCTGCCAATGGTTTGGTAGGGTGTCGAATCTAGAATCCGCGAATCTATATCACTAAAACGCATCATAGGGTGGTTCAGACTGGGTGAGATACCGGGGAAGCTCAGCAATGAAAACTGCTTGTTGGAATGTCCCAACAACGTGCCTGGCAAGGATTGCAAACCAAATGGACGTGGGTATAAATGGCTCGGGGCATAAATCCAATGTTTTGAACGGGCGGGTCACGCATCTACTATACCCTTAAACGCTTGGAGCTGGTCCGCTGGTGGTCTTCATGCGTCCTTTTCTTCTTTACCATGCCGAGAGCGTGTTTCATTGTGACGTAGTACGGTGTGCTGCTGTTAATCCATTACCCTGGTTATCCGAACATGGTTAGACATCTCCCACCAACAATCAAGCAGCTGTTGACTCTGCGGAATCCGGATGCATTCGCTGGCCTTCCAATGTCCCGGTTGAACTTCCTCTTCAATAAGACGTATGCTGATGCGCGCCTGAAGGGGGCTGGAAGAGCGTGGCTCGTCCTCACGGTGCACAACCAAATTCACGTCCTCAACATCTCTCTAATTGCGGTATAGACTTGTACGCTGTTAACGACAAACGTCCCATCATCCGTTGGGAATTTATATCGTTTCGTAACGCGCCCCGGGAAGAACATTCGGAGTTCCGTGGGCAAGGCAGCCCTTATGCGCGAAGCTGCGCTTAAGAGTGCCATCTTTGTCGGTGTTCCTCGTGTGTGTAGAACAACTAATCTCCCTCTTTCCCTCTTTCTTATCTTTCTTTTCACGTACAGACCATCGGAGCTCTCGCGGGACTCACAGACGCGCTTGAAGACGACGTGAAGGCAGGCCTGCGGACCGATTCACGGAGGTGCGATATATAACTTTCACTTGTTTGAGCCAACACGAAGAGGGACTCTTCTCCCCCCCCCCCCCCCCCCC
>Ga0209488_10001463_pt1 | contig 20203 bp, 21 predicted proteins | sample Rivendell_Oct201_8_FD_188349 | JGI IMG/M metagenome (GOLD analysis project Ga0209488, IMG submission 188349) | Vadose zone soil microbial communities from the Eel River Critical Zone Observatory, Northern California, USA -... | ecosystem: Environmental > Terrestrial > Soil > Vadose zone >...
GCCATCAGGAATCCACCGCGCGTGCCTTGCGGAACGTTGGGGCCAATCGTCGGACCGGCCGGCGGTATTGGTGCTCCGCGGCCACCACCTGCACCACGTGCACCGGCTCCTTGTGGAGGAGCACCTGGTGCTGCGGGCAGTGGCGGCGCTCCGCCTGCTGCGGGTGGGGCTCCACGCGGGGGCGCCGGCGGGGCTGCCGCCTGGGTTTCCGGACATGCGAATCCGGGAACGCCGGCATTCATGCAGGGAGGCTGAGGGTTAAAGTTCGGAACAATCGTGTAGGTGAAGCTGCCCGTGGGAGTCGTGGGAATGTACACCAAACCCGTGGCGGGATTGAACGACATCGGCGACCAGTTGTGAGCGCCACCGGGCCCGGGCGAAACGGAAATGCTGTTGGATCCATAGTGCACATCCGGGTTGAAGATGGGACGACCCTTCTCATCGTAACCGCTGGCCCAATTCACCTGCGCAAATGGCTTCGCGGAGATGAACTCGCCGTTGGTGCGGTCGATCACATAAAAGAATCCGTCCTTGGCAGCCTGCGTGATGACCTTGCGAACCTTGCCGTTGATGGTGATGTCGAACAGGCTAAGTTGTCCCACCGCATCGAAGTCCCATGAATCGCCGGGAACTTCCTGGTAGTGCCACTTCAGCTGACCGTTATCCGGATTGATCGCGAGTATCGACGCGATATAGAGATTGTCCTTCCCCTTCGAATGGCGCAACTCTTCCGGCCAGGGGCCGCCGTTGCCCGTGCCGACGTAGAACAGATTCAGGTCCGGGTCGTACGACATTCCATCCCAGACGGTGCCGCCCCCACCAAGTTTCCAGTAATCGCCATCCCATGTGGCAGCGGCCTTCTTCATGGAGTCGTTTTCAAAAGGTTTTTTCGGATCGCCCGGTACGGTGTAGAAGCGCCATGCCATCTTTCCGGTTTCCGTGTCGTAGGCGGAGATGAAGCCGCGCACCGGATACTCGGAACCGGCGTTTCCAATGATCACCTTGTTCTTCACGATGCGAGGGGCCATGGTGATGCTGTAGTTCTGATCCGGAGGCGTGGTCTGTACCGTCCAGATCACCTTTCCGGTGACAGCATCCAGCGCGGCCAATCGGCCGTCGATGACCGGGACGTAAATCTTGCCGTTGTAGATGCCCGCGCCGCGCGTCACATTGCCGCAGCAGATACGTCGGCCCATCAACGCGCGGTTCACCCGCGGATCCCAGCGCCACAGCTGTTTGCCGGTGCGCGCATCGACAGCAAACGCAATGCTCCAGTTGGTGACCGAGTAAATCACGCCATTGGATATCAGCGGCGTGTTTTCCTGAGCTCCACCTCCTCCGGCGATATCGGCAGACCATGCAAGGCCGAGGCGCTTTACATTGGTGGTATCGATTTGTTTCAGCGGACTGTATCGGGTTTCCGCGTAGTTCAAACCGTAGGTGAGCCATTCCTCTCCGGTCTTGCCGGCGTTTTTGAGAGCGTTATCGTCGACCTTTTTTGCCTGCTGGGCGACGATCGCCGACGCGGTGAGAATCAGGACAGCAGAGAGAAGCCACCATCCTCTATAACTTGCTGGACGCATTACTGTAAATCCTCCTCGACGTTACGTGTTGCTAAGGCTCGACAGTCTATAACCGAAGAACTCTTTTGCCTAGTCTTGCAACGGTTCATCATTGTTGATAGCCTCCTCGCCGCATGAAACAAATTCGAACGGCGATCATTGGTACCGGCTTCATGGGCCGGGTGCATCTGGAAGCGATTCGCCGTCTGGGTTTTGTCGAGGTCGTTGCCATCGCCGGAAGGCGCATCGAGGCGGCGCGCGGCCTGGCAGACGCGTTTCATGTCGAGCGCGCGGAAAGCCACTACGACCGGATCCTGGCCGATTCGGATATTCAGGCTATTCATATCTGCACTCCAAACAACCTTCACGCTCCGATTGCGAAAGCGGCGCTGACCGCGGGCAAGCACGTGCTCTGCGAGAAACCGCTGGCCATGTCGACCAAGGAAGCTCAGGAAATCGATGCGCTTGCGCGCGCGAAAAATTTGCGCAACTGCACGTGCCACAACCTGCGGTATTACCCCATGGTGCAGCAGATGCGCAGCATGCGCGAAGCCGGAGACCTGGGCGAGATCCTCGTGGTGCAGGGAACCTACTCGCAGGACTGGCTGCTCTACGACACCGACTGGAACTGGCGCATCGAATCCGACAAGAACGGGCCGTCGCGCGTGATGGCGGATATCGGATCGCACTGGTGCGATATGGCCGAGCATGTGACCGGCCAGCGTATCAATCAGCTGTGCGCCGATTTTCAGACATTTCACAAGAATCGCAAGAAACCGAAGGTTTCCGTCGAAACGTTTGCAGGGAAGACGCTGTCGCCGGAAGATTACGATCTCGTGCCGATCGATACCGAGGATTTCGGTTCTGTCATTTTTCGGATGGGCGATCGCGCGCGTGGCGCATTCACGGCGAGCCAGGTGTCGGCTGGACGCAAGAATCGCCTGAACATTGAGATCTACGGAACGAAGGGTTCGGTGGTCTGGGATCAGGAGCGTCCCGACGAATTGTGGATCGGAAATCGAAACACGAACAATCAGTCCATCGTGAAAGATCCATCGTTGATGAAGGACCACGCGCGGGGGTTTGCGGAACTTCCTGGCGGTCACGTGGAGGGCTACAACGACACGTTCAAGCAGGTGTTCCGCCGGTTTTATCAGTCCATTGAGAATACGGGCGCCACGCCTGAGTATCCGCAGTTTGCGGACGGTCTTCGACAATTGAAAATTCTGGAAGCCGAGATGGCGAGTCATAAGACCCGCTCTTGGGTGGAGGTTTAGTCGAGTATGAGTGCACCAGCAAAGTCGCATACGCCGGACCGGCACGCGGACTACAACAAGACGCGACTCTTTTTTGTAAGTTGCCTGGCGCTGACGATGGCCGGAATCAACTTTTCCATGCGAGCCAATACGGCCGAGGCTTTACAGAGGGTGTACCTCGATCCGGTCGACCCCATTCACGCGGCAACGATGATTGCCACCGTTCTCGGACTTCCGTTTCTGGGGTTCGCATTTACGATCGCGATCGGCAGCCCTCTACTCGATTACATCGGCATGCGTCTGCTCTTGCCTCTTTCCGGAATCTGTTTTTCAGTCGGGATGCTCACGATTATCTTTGCGGATCGTTTTTCCTCCGGCGCGGGGATTTACAGCGTGCTGTGGATCGGAGCACTGCTTGCTGGTATCGGCTGGGGACTGGTGGAAACCGTCGTCAATCCGCTGATTGCGACACTCTATCCAGACGAAAAAACCGGCAAACTGAATTCGCTTCATGCCTGGTGGCCGGGTGGAATTGTGATTGGCGGTTTGCTGGGCGTCGGCATGTCGAATCTGGAAATAGGTTGGCAGGCCAAGCTTGCCATTGTGATTCTCCCTGCGTTTGGTGTGGTTGCGCTGTCGCTTGGACTCAAGTTCCCGCCGACCGAGCGCGCGGCGTCGGGTGTGTCCGTGGGGGAGATGTTCAGCGAACTTGCGAATCCGCTGTTCATCATTCTGTTCCTTTCGATGTTCCTGACAGCAGCTTCCGAACTTGCCCCTGGACAATGGGTGGATCTGGCGCTGAGCCGTACTGTGCACATGAAGGGCATCTGGCTGTTGGTTTATGTCAGCGGATTAATGTTTTTGATGCGTCACTTTGCAGGCGCTCTCGTACACAAACTCTCTTCCATCGGAGTTCTGTGGGTCTCCTGCCTTCTGGCATCGCTGGGACTGGTTGCGTTGAGTTTTGCGGATTCTCCATTCCTTGGACTTCTCGCTGCGACGCTCTGGGGAACCGGAGTTTGCTATATGTGGCCGACGATGCTGGCAACGGCCTCCGAACGATTCCCACGTGGCGGCGCACTGCTGATGGGATTGATGGGCACCGCCGGCACTCTGTCCATTCAGTTCGTGCTTCCCAAGATGGGAGCGATTTTCGACAACACCAAAGTCAGCGCGGCCGGCGGTGAAGCGCAGTTCAACGCGCTAAAAGGCGCCGACCTGGATCACGTTCTCGGAATCGCCGCGCAGACCTCGTTCCGTGCTGTCGCAATTCTTCCGGCACTTCTGCTTCTTGTATTCGGAGCGATCTGGTTCTACGACAAATCCAAAGGCGGCTTCAAAGCCACCAAACTTTCCTAATTGGGGTCAGACCCCTCGTTTCCCTATTTCCGAAAGGAAATAGGGAAACGAGGGGTCTGACCCCAATTAGAAGGTGAGGCGCATGAGGATGCGGGTACGGCCGTCGCTGCGGGCGGAAGTTTCGACGATGCGCTGGAAGCCGGCGGCTTCGAACATCTTAATGAAGCCGACGTATCCTAGCGAAACGTCGATGCGTTCACCCTGCGGATCGATGGGATAGGCCTCGATCGCCGGCGCGCCGAATTCCCGAGCCGTCTCGATCGCACCGCGCAGCAGCGCTTTCGCGATTCCCTTGCGTCGATATCCCACCTGAATCTTGAAACAGACAATAGACCAAACAGGTTTGTCATCGATTTTCGGAATCGTTCGGGAGTGAGCCAGGCGTTCCAGGTTTTCGCGGGGCCAGAAACCCAGCCAGCCGACGGGCCTGTCGTTGAAATAGGCCAGCATTCCCGGCGGCGGCCCATTGCGGACCTGCTGGAGGAGGTCTTTTTTCCCGGAGCCGGGCGCGTTACTGCTGTATGCGGAGGAGGATTGACGCCAGTACTGGCACCAACAGTCCCGATCTCCGCTGCCCGTGAAAACTTCCAGGACATCCACGGCTCGTTCCGGCGTAGCCGGTGCAACTTGAATATCGACCACCAACGCTACAACACCGCTACCAGCGCCTCGCGCGACTTGTCCGTCACGAGCTGCTGCAGATTATTTCCGTGACTGTCGATCGTGACGACGACCGGAAAATTTTTCACTTCAAACTCCCACACCGATTCCGGACTACCGAACTGTTCGAGACGCACGCTGAGCACGCGCTGAATGCATTGGGCATAAATCTGCGCCGCGCCGCCGATGGCATGAAGATACACGCAGCCGTAGTCCTGGCAAGCCTTCTGCGTCTTCGCGCCCATTCCACCTTTGCCGATCACAGCCTTGATGCCGAATCGCTGGATGATGTCCGCCTGGAATGGTTCTTCGCGAATCGATGTTGTCGGTCCGGCGGCCAGCACGCGATATTCGCCGGCTTCCTTCATGACAACCGGGCCGCAGTGATAGATCACACCGTCGCGAATCACATCGAGTTCGCCGCCGTCGTGCAGATACTTATGCACTTCGTCGCGTCCGGTGAACACGATTCCATCCAGCAGCACGACGTCTCCGACCTTGAGCGACTTCACGTCGGCCTCGCTCAATGGCGTTTTCAAGCGCACGACATTCCCTGCCGGCAGGGTCAGATCCGGCGCCGCTTCTTCGTGTTCAAATTCATGCGCTCCCTGATAGAGCCACTCGGTGATGTTGCCGTTCAGATCCATAACCGCGCCTCGGCGCCGGTACGCCCAGCACATGTAGGCCACGGAGACGAAGAACGACGCCGGCAGCCGATTCAGTTTGCCGACTTTGCAACATCCCACGGTAAATTTCCCCGCAAAGCCCATCGGGCCGATGTCGAATGTATTGGCTTCCTTCATGATGCGGTTTTCCAGCTCCGCGAGCGCCGGGTCCGGACTCATGTCATCGACGTTGCGCAGCAGCTGGCGTTTCGCGAAGTCGTAACCGGATGCGCGATCTCCGCCGATGGCCACGCCAAGGAAGCCAGGTCCGCAGCCCTTTCCCTGTGCATTCCACACCGCATCGAGGATGCAGGCCCGCACGCCTTCCAGATTGCGATCCGCGCGCTTGCCCTGGATCATCGTCGGCAGGCTGTATTGCGCGCTCATGTTTTCGCAGCCGCCCCCCTTCAGAATCAGTCGCACGGAAATGTGGGGATCGCGCGTCGGCTCCCAGTGGAACACCGGGCTTCCGGGCCCAAGGTTGTCTCCGCTGTTGTGCCCGCTGACGCTGTCGACCGAATTCTGCCGCAGATATCCGCGTTTGGTGGCGTCCTTGACAGCTTCCTGGGTGAGTTCCTCAAGTTCAAGTTGATCGACGCCCTTCGGCACTTCGAAATAAAAGGAAATCGTTCCGGTGTCCTGACAAATCGGAAGCGATCTGGCTTTTGCCAGCCCGATGTTCTGCGCGACAAGTTCCAGAGCGAAATTCGCTTTGGAGCCGGCGGCCTCCATTTTGCGGTGAAGTTGAATGACGTTCTCGACATCGGGTGGAAGGAATGCGGATGTCCGTCGAATCAGCTCAAGGATGTTCTGTTGGAAGATGGCTCTGTTCATGATTCGCCTATTTTAACGCTCTGTGGACTGTCGTGGCCAGAATCTACTCCCAGTAAACGAACGCCATGGCGTTGCCCGTTCCGGCTTCGGAGCGATAGCAGGGGACGTAGTCCACGCGATGATAGGCGCGGCCTTCGGCGTTCATCGCCGCAATCAGCGGCAGCCAGTTCTTGACCTCCGCTGTTCCGGATTGAAAAAGATTTTCCGGCAAACGTTCGAGGGATTCCTCATCGGCCGTCGCCATTGCTCGCAGAACGATGTGGTCGAGCGCCTCGTTGATCACAAAATGACTCAGGCCGCCGGACGCCACGATCGCAACGCGTTTGTGGCCTTCCCAGCCGCGGATTGCCGTGCGCAGCGACCGTCCCAGCGCCAGACAGCGCGCCACGGAAGGCTGATTGGGCGCGTAGTGCACGTTGAGAATCACGGGAACGCTCGGCGGCGGCGCGTCTGCCATGAGCCGGTGATAAATAAATCCATAGGCGTGCGGAATGCCGGCGCGAGTGGCATTTTTCGGAATCGTTGTCGATTGCGTTAAATCAAACCCTTCGGCGGAAACCGAGCGGATGATGTGATCCGCGAACTCCGGAGCTCCCGGATATGTCGCGCCATCCGGAGGACAATTGCCCTGTTCGGCAATCGCCAGGCCAGGGCTCGATTCCGGTTCGTTGTGCGGAATGTTCGGGATTTCGGCGCCGCGATAGATCGTAATCGCCGGCGTGAGTTCATCGCTGAAGATCTCGCGTTGATCGTTGCCAATAATCACCATCGCATCCGGCGCCACGTCTTTGAACTTGCGAGCCAGCATGTCGAGCCCACGCTGGCTGCGGGCATAACGAACCTTGCGTGTCGCATCGTCGATCTGGCTGGCAAAGCCCGGCGCACGCGCACGGAGCAGGGAATCGTAGTCGTATTCCTGACCATTAAAGAAGTGACGCGTATTTACGCGGTCGTCTTCCGCGCGAAGATGCCATTGGTCCGGTGGTGTGGAAAGCAAAGGCCCGTGAGAGGACCCGATGCCGAGAACGATCTCTGCCATATCAGTGTTCCGGTTTCCAGCGCGAGAAACGCCGTTCCAGCCGCTCTGCGAGCCAGGTGAACAGAATTCCCGCAGATGCAATCACGACGACGCCGACAAACAAGGTGTCCGTCTGGAACGTCTGACCTCCAAAGGCGACCATGTAGCCGATGCCCTGGCTCCCTCCGCCCACCATTTCGCCGATGACGACGCCGATCAGACCCAGCGAGACTCCCTGTCGGATTCCAGTAAGAATGAAGGGAACGGATCCCGGCAGCGCGACGGTTTTGAAGATCTGCCAATCCGATGCGCAATAGGCTCGGGCGGCTCGCAACAGGTCCGGATCGAGCGCCTTCACACCGGCGATGGTGTTCACAAGGATGGGAAAAAATGAAAACAGGAAGACGATGTATATCTTCGATTTCATTCCGGTACCAACCCACATGATGATCAGCGGCACCATTGCCACGCGCGGCATGGAATAGAAAGCGGTGACGATCGGGTTGCTGACCAGCCGAACCCAGCGGTACCAGCCGAAGATGATTCCCAGCACAACTCCAAAAACCGATGACAACAGGAATCCAATCGCAAAAGTCTGACCACTGAAGGCCATGTCGGAGAGAAGAGTCCCATGGAGATACGTTTCGCGGAATTGTTTTGCGACCGCCGAAGGGCCACTGAAGAAGAGAGGCGAGACCCAGTGGAGATCCCATATGGCTTCCCAGAGGCCCAGCACCACCAGCACTGCAATTCCTCCAAGAATCATTCCATCGTGGCGTTCATAAAAGCTCTGTTTTGGATTCATGATTTTAGTTGTGGGGACAATCCCGAATTCCAGGGACGCGCACCGGAATTCGGAACGAATTCCGGTGCGCGTCCCTGGAATTCGGAGTGGTCTGTCCCCGGAATTAGGTCTGCTCCTCTTCTATCAGTTTCCAGATTTGATCTTCGATCTCCAGAAACTTCGGATCGCGTTTCAGGCTCAGCGTTCTCGGCCGCTCAAATGGAATCTCAAAAACTTTTTTCAATCGGCCCGGACGCGAACTCATCACCGCCACGCGATCTGCCAGATAGACCGCTTCATTGATCTGATGCGTGATAAACAACACGGTCTTCCGGGCCTCCGCCCAGATCTTGAGCAGTTCCGACTGCATGAATTCCCTTGTCTGCGCGTCGAGCGCCGCGAAAGGTTCGTCCATCAGCAGTACGATCGGATCGGCCGCCAGCGCGCGCGCGAGGTTTGTCCGCTGCTGCATACCTCCAGAGAGTTCCGATGGGTAGTGGCGTTCGAATCCCTGGAGGCCCACAAGATTCGTGAAGTACTCGGTGCGCTCCTTCATCGCGGCCGCGTCAAATCGCCGCTGAAGCTCCATGCCGTATCTTACATTACCCGCGACGGTGCGCCATGGCAGCAGGCTGGAATGTTGAAAGACGACCGCGCGATCCATGCCGGGGCCCTGGATGGGTTTGCCGTCGATGGCGACTCGGCCTTCCTCAAAAGGCAACAGGCCCGCCACGATGCTCATCAACGAAGTCTTGCCGCAGCCGCTGGGTCCGACGATGGCCATGAATTCGCCATCGGCGACAGACAGAGACACATCGATCAGTGCAGGAACTTCGCGAGCTTCGCGATCGAGCCAGTACCGTTTGGAAACGTGTTCGATTTCCAGTTTTACCGCAGAGCCAGTTTGGATTTGCGCTCCTCTTCGGACTTGATTCCGTTGCCAAACAGTTTTTCGAAGAAGCCTTCCTTGACGAGCCGGTCGACGGTGCTGTTGTCGACAACGGTTTTAAAATCGAAGCTCCTCATTGCCGTTGCCGTTTGTGCGTCCGCCTGGTCGACCACCGATTTGATCGCCCCTGCGAGCACAAACGGGACTCGCTCATACGCATTGCCCTTTGCGTACAGATCGTACACCCTCGCAATGTCCGCAGGGTCTGCCTTGTCGTCCATAGCAAGGAACGCTTTTATCGCGAAAGGCTTGTCTTCGTAGAAGCGTTTGATGGCTTCCGCCTGTGCCTTGATGATCAACTCCGGGAGCTTCGGGTTTGCAGTGAGAGTCTTTTTATAGAAGAGATAAACGCTCGATGCGTAGATATCGCTGTAGTCGGAGAGATTCGCGAGGTTCTTGTAGCCCTGCGCCTCAACTTTGAAATACGCCGGCGCCGTTAACAGTGCGGCGTCGGCGCGCCCTGTGGTGAGAAACACAGCGCGGGACGTGACATCGGTGCCGGACGGAACCCACTGGATATCGGTCGCTTTCAAACCGGATTTCGCGAGAAGTGCGATGGTGTAGTTGTATGGCGCATCGCCGATGGAACTCACAGCGATTCGTTTGCCTTTGAGGTCTTTCACGCTGTTGATTCCTTTTACCGCCATCAGCGCAAATACGCCCTTGTTCAGCATGCTTCCCGCCGAAATCAGAGCGCCCGGATCCTTCGAGCTCGCCTGCATCGCCTGCTCCATCGAAGAATTGGTCATCGCGGCTTCACCGCTGACAATCATGACGACGCCGAGATTCCCCTGGCCAAATACCAGATTCACATCCAGTCCGTACTTCTGGTAATAGCCCCCTTCTTTCGCGATAAACATCGGCCAGGAACCGCCACTCCTGGCCGGGTAGTTGATCGTGATTTTCTGAAGTGCCGGAGTCTGCGCGGACGCGACAGAAGTCAGCAGGACTGCCGCAATGAGAACAGCGACGCATAATCGTGACGTCATGAACCCTCCTCTACTGCCGAATTTCAGAAACGTTATACATCCAGCTTGAAGACCTTTTTCGCATTGTCTTCCAGGATCATCTTCTTCTCGGCTGCGCTCAACCACGAGAAACCTTCAATGATGTGCCGCGTCTCGTCGAGCCATTTTCCGGTTTTCGGATCCTTGACGGTGCCAACGCCGGGCCGTTCGGTTCCGAACATGCAGCGATCCGGGCCGACTGTCTTGAACAGCAGCTCCAGCGCATCGGCCGAATAAAGCACGGTGTCGAACCACAGTTTTCTCAGCTTGTCGGAAAAGCGCTCGGTTCCGCGACGCAGTGAAGTCGCATCGAATCGCGCAACCTGGTACGGAATGGCGCCGCCTCCATGCGACACGATCAATTTCAAGGTCGGGAAATCCGTCAACACCGTCGAATTCAGCAGCGATACGATCGCAATGCTTTCTTCATTGATGAAGTGCAGCGAATAGGTGAGCCGTTCGGAACGGCATCCCGCCGAGTGGATGTGCGCCGGGACGTCGAGTTCCACCAGCTTCTCGTAAAGCGGATACCAATAGCGGTCGCCGAGCGGCGGCACTTCCACGCCGCCGCACTCCCCCGGATCGGGATTCAACAACGTTCCGACGAAGCCCATTTCCTTCACGCACTTCTCCAGGTACGGCACCACCGCCTTCGGGCTCACCGCCGGGCTTTGCGGCAGACCGCAGACGCCACGAAACACTTTCGGGAACAGCTTCACTTCCTGCGCAATGATCTTGTTGGATTCTTCGGTATACCAGGTGGTCAGTTTCGGATTCTCGCTGTGCATCATCTGATACGGTCGCGGCGAAATGATCTGCATGTCGGTACCGGCTTCCTTCAGCTGATCGAGGTGAGAAGAACCTCCAAAGACGGGCGAGTTGAGCGCCTTGATGATGTCCTCATCGGTGGCGCCGACCTGGCCCCGCCCGTGAGCGCCGCGATGCGAAAGAAGTCCAGCCTTGTAGACGTACAGGCTGTCGGGCGCCGTCACGTGCGCATGCATATCAATGATCATGAATTCGTGTCTCCTGTGAACTACTGTGCCGCCGGTTGGGCCACGGACTCGTCATAGCCTTTGCGGGCCTTGAGTCCCTCTTCAAAAATGTTCCATGACTCCACCCAGCGCTGAGTCTCGTCGTACATCTCTTTCGTGTAGGGCTGGAAGACGATGCGCTCTCCGGGTCCAAACAGCCGGGTGTCCATCACGTCGCGGAATCGCGTGGGGAATTCCTTTTTGTAATAGTGGGTGTACTTCTGATGAAAAAGGTCGATATCGACCTGAGCTTTTTTCAGCGCGCGGTAATACTTCAGAACGTCTTCTTCGTGGGTGTCCTCGCGCACGCTCGCCGCAGTCATGAAGGTGCAATCGAGAATCTTTCGATAGCCCAGCTGTTCGGCCAGATACATCGGAGCGCTGAAGAGCGTCGCGACCGGCACTTCGCGGTCGATGAGGAGTTCGAGCCGCAGGAAAAGTGTTCCGCCAAAGTGCAGTTTGATTTCCTCGCGCTTCAGAATCGGTTCGAGACCCTGAATCGTCGTGTAGTGGCTGCCGGACTGGTAGCCCACGGTGATCGGGACGTTGGCGAGATCCTCCGGCCTTCGAATCTTCGAGTCGGGCGGAACAAAAATTCCCGCGGGAGTCATCGAGTAGGCGCCGGCCCAGAGCCGGCCGTGACCGGCTGCCGCGGCCATATTGACGGTCCAGTGGCATGCGGAACTGATGTCGCAGGTGCGCCCGTCTGCAATGGACTGATAGGCGCCGCGGACCTGATTCATGGGAAGCTCAGTGGCGGATTTAACGCTCAGAGTGGTGAACCCCGTCGAAGTGACGAATTCGTAGTCGAGTCCTTCTTCTCTGAAGTAACCCTTTTCTTCGGCGACCCACTCCTGAAGTCGCATATGCGGACCAATGATGAACTCGCTCATTTCACGCTCCTTTGCAGTGGCCACGGTGGCGGCGGAGGCGAAGATTATTACAGCACTGGTCGAGTCCGCACAAGCACAGACCTTACCGCTTGACTTCCGACTTGGGGCGAAACAAACTCTGCGCGAGATTCTCCTGGAGGTGTCCGGATGAAGACCCGACTCATCGCTACCGTTGCCGTGACGACTCTGCTGTGGGGCGCGATACCGGCGATGGCACATCATTCCTTTGCGGCCGAGTTTGACGGCACCAAGCGCGTGACTCTCACAGGCGTGGTCACCAAAGTGGAGTGGACGAATCCGCATGTGTGGTTCTTCGTCAACGTGAAGGATGAAGAGACGGGCAAGCTGACGAACTGGGGATTTGAAATGGGCAGTCCCAACGCGCTTCAAACCGACGGCGGTTGGACCTACAACACCATGAAAGTCGGAATGGTCGTGACCGTGGTTGCCAGCCGAGCGAAAGACGGAAGCAACAAGGGGAATACCTCCACGGTGACCGTCAACGGAAAGAAACTCGGCGGGGCCTCCAGCGGCGGGCCCGCGCAATAGAGGTTTTCGGAACGAGGATTACCCCTCCTGGTCGGGAGGGGTGATTCGCGCCAGGAGCATCTGATTACTGTCGTTGGATTCTGAACGTACCTTTGTCGTTTCCGGAAACCCAGGTTCCCGCGAGGATACGGTTGTACAGGCCGATATTCTCGATCTTCCCATCGGCGACATAGTGCACGGTGGCTCCCTTGCTGTCTTTCCCGTCGCCTTCGAAATGAACCACCCAATCCGTTGACGCCGGGGCGAGCGTGCCACCGGACTGCGCGCCCAGTGTGTTGCCGCCGCGTCCGCCGCCGCCTTGAGCACCAGCTGCCGCCGGCGCTGCTGCAGCGCCAGCTGCCGGGGCTGCTGCACCACCTGCCGCCGGAGCCGCCGGGGCTCCCCCTTGTCCGCCGCCGCCACGTCCGCCACCGCCGCCTGCTCCCGCAGCCGGAGTGGCAGCACCACCTGCGGCCGGAGCCGCTGCGGCTCCACCTTGTCCGCCGCCACCACCTCTACCGCCGCCGGCGCGTCCACCACCGCCACCACCGCCCGGAGCTGCAGTGCCCGCAGGAGGACCACCAACGGGAGTTGGAGTCAGCGACGCGTTCTTAATGACGATCATGTCTGTGCCGGGATTGATTGCGCCGGAAATCGCTTTTCCATCCCAATCAAAGACGATGAACACCTGGTTCCGAGCCGTCGCACTGGTACCCCAGTCCCCGAGCCAGGAACCCTTCAATGGAAAACCCTCCTGAGCCGCCAGCGGCAGCACGATTGCCATACACGCCAACAGGCCAACGAGGCCAAGGGTCAATTTCCGCATCTTTCTCTCCTCCAACAATAATTTAACTGCGACGGAGGCGCATTATACTCGACCTGTTTCGGATTTCGCCACCGCGTCCGCAGCATTGTTCGAACGGCAGACACTGTCAAGGTATTCTTGGCGCGGACGAGCGCTGATTTACTATCCAGGTTTGGGAAATTACTTATGGATCCATCGCAGCTGACTGAGTTTCTTGTCTTCATCACCGTTAAGGCCGGACACGAAGATGCATTTATTCGTGGAGCCCGTGCCAATCGCGCCGGATCGGTCCAGGAGCCGGGGAATCTCCGGTTCGACATGTACCGAAATGCTGAAAATGCGCGCGAGTTTTTGTTTGCGGAGAAATACGATTCCATTGAATCCGTGACAGCGCACCGGCAGTCGCCTCACTTTCTGGAATTTTTCAAAACCCTGGAATTGGTTCAGGAATTCCCGCGCCGGCGTGAGCCGGGAAGCGCCGTGCCTTCCAACTACGCTCCGATGGCAGGCGAATGATTCGCAAAACGATACTTTATATTGGCGCGTTGATCCTGCCTGCGGTCCTGGCCTTTTCGGTGGGGCAGAATCCGGCACCCCAGGAACCCGGACTGGTCATCATGAATCGCGCCTGCACCGTGTGCCACGCGATCACCGAGATCACGAAGTTCAAGGGATACTACGGAAAGAATCAATGGGCCGACGTGGTGCGGACGATGCGGGCGGATGGCGCTCAGCTGCAGGACAGCGAAGTCCCGCTGCTGGTCGACTATCTGTACAAGACGTACGGGAAGCCGGAGCTACCCGAAGGCGATGGACGGGAGGTTTTGGAATCAAGCTGCGCCGGATGTCACGACCTGCAGACCGCCACGAAACTCCGGCTCACCAAGTCCGGTTGGCAGGAACTCGTCGCGCGGATGGTGGGGCTGGGGGCGACGGTGAGTGATGCACAGACTCCGAAGCTGGTCGACTACTTAAGCAAGAATTTCGCCACACCTTAAAAGAATAGGGGTCTGACCCCAATTCTTTTATCGCAGCGTCGCGGTGATGACGCGTTTCGGGGATTCGCCGACTGTGATACGCGACACTTCCTTCCGGGTCGCAATATCGATCGCCGATACGGAGTTTGCGCCGCCGGTCGAGACATACACCGTCTTGCTGTCCGGCGTGAATGTGATCCAGTCCGGGCTTTTCCCGATTGCCACTTCACCCAACAGCTTCAGGTCCGGCAGGGAATACGCGTAGACCTTTCGGTTTGGCCGGCTGGTGACCCACAGCGTTTTGCCGTCCGGCGAAACCCCAATTCCATGTGACGGCGATCCATTGAACGGTCCCGGATCGCGATCGGCTGCCGGAATTTCCGGCAATGTCACGCGGCTCACTTCCTTGTGCTGCGCAAAATCCACCACGACGAACCCATGGAATTCCGACAGCTGCACGAACATCCGCTTCGTCGATCCATCCGCATTCGTTTCAAACGCAATTGGCCGCACTCCTTCATTGAAAAGCGTCCACACCATTTCATCGGTCTTCGTATCGAAGACTTCTAGGTTCTTCCCGGCGATGGAGCCGGCCACCAGAAACTTTCCATCCGGCGTCACGTAGGGGTTGTGCTCGCCACCTTTGGTGGGAATGCTTTTGATCTTCTCCAGCGACATCGTATCGACAACATCCACCGCTCCGGGCTCCGACACGATGGCGACATAAACTTTGCGGCCATCCTTGCTGATGCAGATGTTGTTCGGGCGGCCGCTGAGCTTGATCTTTTTGGTGATTGCCAGGGTTTTGGCGTCGACCACATCGAGCGTCTGTTCGGCCTCGCTGCTGAAATAGAGTGTCTTTCCATCGGGAGCTGCCGCAGCGCCGTGATTTGCCGGGATGCCTTTGATCTCGCCAACGACTTTGTTTGTTGCCGGGTCGATCAATGAAATGTTATCGCCTCCGGAATTGGTCTGGATGATCCGGACCTGTGCCAGCGCATTCACGGAGAAAAGCAACAGAGCTGCAGCCGCGAGCATTGCAAGTGAAGGTTTCATAGTGCCGCGGATTATAACCGAATTATGGGGACAGACCACTCAATCCCCGAATTCCACAGAGCCAGGAAGCAGAATTCGGGGATTGAGTGGTCTGTCCCCATATTAGTCCCACTATTTCTGTGCCGGTGCATAATAGCCGGTTCTCGTGCGGACGCTCAGTTTGACGGACTTGTTCTTGTCCGTCACTTCCGCATTGATCCGGATCTTGCGCCATTTCCCATCGGTGGCGGCATTCGTAGACCGATAGCCGATCCGGTACTGGTTTCTCAGTTCCCGTCCAATCTTGAGATAGATGTCCTGTACCTGAATTGCCGAAGTCGGGAAGAACGCGTCGCCCCCGCTGACCTTTGCGAGTTCCCTCAGTAAAGATCGCGCCTGGTCACTGGCGAGATCCGGCCTCGCCGGAATGCCGATCACGTAAAGGCGCACATCGTGATTCCGGAGAAACTCCCGGACTTTTGAAAATGACTTCGCTGCGGGATCATTTCTGGTCGTCATCAGAACAAGCGCCCGCGACTCGTTTCGCCCCTTCAGGAGTTTGTTGAGCGACTGATAGACAGCATCGTTGAGTGGAGAGCCGCCGGCGTCGTCAATAAAGACCTCATTGCTGGACAGGCTGTTTCTCGTCAAGCTGTCCAACGCCATCTTCCTGGCCTGTTCCCTGGCGCTGGCCTCGACGTCCAGCAGAATTCCAACAGTCATTGGAATATCGTTGGCAGAAAACGAAGCGATGTTCTGCGGCACGTTGTCTTCAAAAATCCTGAATTGATCTTTGGAGATTCCGGTGACAAAGCGGCCGCCGCTTTCGATCGCTGTGGCGTGAACGTAAACCAGATTCGATTCCGATGGCGTCTGGGAGGCTGGTGCCGCCGCGGCGGTCATCAGGATTGCCCCGGCAAGTAGGAGTACAACGAGACGGACGTTTCGCTTCATGGGATCTCCTTTTTCTCGGGGGTGGCTGCATGATAGCCCGTTGGCGGCGGCAAAATCATTCAGAATTCAAAACACGTCCCCCGAAAGGGACGCGTTCTTAAAGCAGCTGTAAATCGGGGCGAGAGGATTCGAACCTCCGGCCTCCTGCGCCCAAGGCAGGCGCGCTACCAGGCTGCGCCACGCCCCGAAATACAAGGCTCTCATTGTGCCAGCTTTGATAGTTCGCATCAATAGCGCGCGGACGCCGCCGAAATCTGCGGCTATACTCTCGCCATGGGAATTGCCCTGATCGTTTACGGCGTCATTATTCTGGGAGGCGGAATCGCGGGCTTCCGTTCTGCCGGAAGCAGGGCGTCGTTGATGATGGGCGCCGTGTCGGGACTGATGCTGGCAATCTCTGGAGCGATGGTGATTTCAGGCAATCGGATCGGCGGTTATTTTGGAGTCGGTGTCACTGCGGCGCTGATTCTCGTCTTCGCGATGCGCTATGCGAAGACCAAAAAAATGAAGCCGGCCGGCCTCCTGTTGGCGATCTCCGTGATCATGGCCGCGATTCTCTACACGGAGTTGGGCGGTTAGGTCGCTCTCACGGTTCCAGCGGACGATCGAGAACGATCTCAAGGGTCGTGCCGCGGTCCAGAACCAGATCCTTCCCGCGGGTCAGAAGCACCGTGGCCAGTCCGGCAGCGGCGCCGCCTACTCCTCCAATGCGTGCCCCTTTCCGTCCTCCGGAAAGTCCGCCAATGGCGGCGCCGGGCAGCGCGATCGTTCCCACCGTTTTCGCATCTTCGCCTTTACTGGACTCTCCTTCGAGTTTGCCTTCACCGGACGTGGTCGCTTCACTGGATCCCTTCAATGAAGCATAAAGATCCATGGTGGATCCGCTCGGCAGAACGATTGTTTGGAATGACAATACCAGTCCCGCCTTGCCCTTCACTTTGCCGGGCCTTTTGACCTGGCTGACCTTGCCGCTCACGCTCGATCCGACCGGAATGACGACTTCATTGTGTAAGGTGATAGGGAAGATGGTCATCGCCCAGACCCCGTCTCCTTCTTTCAAAGTCTTGGTATTTAGTTTTGCGAGCAATTGAACCGGAATGACGGTTCCTTTAGGGATGGCGTTCGACGGCGGGACCTTGGTGTCTTCCTTGACCTGCAGATTTGCAGGACCCTGGAGCAGAAGAGCCATGACGACCGAACCGACGATTGCAGTCACTGCTGGCATGAGAATTCTCCTTTGGAATCGCTGTGCACTTCATCACTGACGGAGCGAAACGTCAAACGTTTTACTGCGATATCAGGAATCGTTTCAAGTCCGCCAATGCCTTGCCGCGGGCGCTGATCCGATTCTTCTCTTCCGCCGTCAACTGGGCAAGGGTTTTTCGCAATTCCGGCACGAAGAAAATCGGGTCGAAGCCGAAACCCGCATCGCCTGCAGGCTTTTCCGTTATCTGCCCCTCAAGCCTGGCTTCTGTGGACCAGATCACGGAGCCCGCGCGGGCAACTACGAACGCGCAGTGAAAGGCGGCGCTGCGATCCGCGGCCGCGGGTTTCCCAATGCCTGCGAGTTCCGAGAGCACCCGCTGGTTTTGCGTTTCCGCAGTGGCACCATAGCGCGCCGTATGCACGCCCGGACGATTACCCAGTGCCGTCACACACAACCCGGAATCGTCGGCCAAAGCGAGCCCCTGCACAAATCGGCTGTAGTGCGCGGCCTTCAATGACGCATTCCCGATGAAAGTCGTGCCGGACTCTTCAATCTCCGGAACGCCTGCGGGCAGGGGTTCGATAGTCCAGTTCTTCAGATCGTTGAGCGCAAGCCGGACTTCCTGAACCTTTCCCAGGTTCGTGGTGGCGACAATCAGCCGGTGTTCTGCCGTTTCACGGTTCAAGGACTTTGCGTTGCCGCTCGATGAGTTCCAGTATCCCTTTGCGGCCGAGGCCGATCAACTGCGCCAGAGCAGCGTCGCCAAACGGATTGCGTTCCGCCGTGCCCTGAAGCTCCACGAACTCGCCGGTATCGGTCATCACCAGATTGAAATCCACGTCTGCCGTGGAATCCTCGCTGTAATCCAGATCGAGCAGCGGGATTCCGCGGACGATCCCCACGCTCACCGCGGCCACGTGGGTGCGCAATGGGCTCGACGCCAGCTTCTTGGACTTCAGCAGTCCATTCACCGCAAGATTCAATGCGATAAATGCGCCGGTAATCGATGCCGTACGCGTGCCGCCGTCGGCTTCGATCACATCGCAGTCCATCCATATGGTTCGCTCGCCGAGACGATTGAGATCGATGGCGGTTCGCAGCGACCGCCCAATCAGCCGTTGAATCTCCTGCGTGCGCCCGGAGCGTTTGCCGGTGGTCGCTTCGCGCACCGTACGCGTGGATGTGGCCCGCGGAATCATGGAGTATTCGGAAGTGATCCATCCCTTTCCACTGTTCCTCAGGAACGGAGGCACGACTTCTTCGACGCTCGCCGTGCAGATGACACGTGTGCGTCCCACTTCGATGAGCACCGATCCTTCGGCAGCGCCAATGAAATGCGGCGTGATCCGGATGGGCCGCAATTGATCGGGCAACCGGCCGTCAGTTCGCATGAGTTCCATCCTCCGTCATCGAAAGATCCATTTCCAGCGGGAGCAACAACAGGCAGTGACCGGCGAGCGTTTCCTGTTCCGTGCCTCCAATCAGAATCTTGACCTGCTGAATCTCGGGAAGATTGTAAAGCAGCGAATCGACAATCGAGTAGATCGTCGCCTGTTCATTCACGATGCCGCCCGGATGGTTGACCGACAATGCGCTGGAGAAATCCACAAACAAAACACGATCCGTAGACACAAACACTCCTTGCAGCTTGGTGTCCTTTGGAATCGCCGGCTGAAGTCCATTTGTCATTGGACCATCCATGACAATTTTCAATATCTGTTTGGCGCGGTTCGTCAGGTCCGGCGATTTGAAAATCATCCGCTGCTCGAACGACAGAATGGAATTGCCCCTTCCCGGCGGGAAGAAAACCTTCACTTCGACGGGCGGGTCGGCGGATGAATGCACCGGATCCGGCGCGGTAAAGGGATTGGCTTCGGTCTCCTGTTCATGGGCCAGCGATCGTATGCGGTCGACCGCTCCCACAAAATATGCATATGAAACCGCACCGGCAATTGCGATCAGGACCAGCCCGATTTTGAGATGCCGCGGGATTGCGCTCATTTGGTTCCCTGCTTCGCCGCCGCAAAATGTTCGACCGCAGCGGTCACGATGTTGCTGAGCTTGGATTGAAACGTATTGTCCAGCAGGGCCTGAGTGCTGACCGGATTATTGATGTTGCCGATTTCCAAAAGCACCGAAGGCATCGCGGCGCTCGCCAGCACACCGACGGGTCCGGAACGCACCGGGAAACTCCATCCCGGAAACGCCTTGCCCAACTCATCGCTCAGAATTCCGGCGACCTGAACGCTCGCCGTGCGATTGTTGCGATACCCCAGGTACCAGGGCAGGAACAGGCGCGCACCCTTCTCCGTTGGCCAGAGATCCGCGGCGAAGTTTTCCTGAATCACGTACACCGAGGAGGCCAAATCGGATTTGTTGGTTGAATATCCGACATGAACGCTGATGAAAAGATCCGCCTGGTTGTTGTTGGCAACGGAGGCGCGCGCCTCGCTGCTCAACGGCACATCGGAATCCCGCGTCAGCAGCACGGTGGATCCGAGCCCGCTTTGAAGAGCGGCGCGGAGTTTGCGCGCCATCGTCAGAGTGAGATCTTTTTCCAGCGCGCCCATCGTGCTGGCGCCGATATCGGTTCCACCGTGACCGGGATCGATAACGATGACGCGGATGCTGCCGGCAATCGGTTTCGGAGGCGCGTGGGCCTGCCGTATCGTCGCA
>Ga0209488_10001464_pt1 | contig 20201 bp, 15 predicted proteins | sample Rivendell_Oct201_8_FD_188349 | JGI IMG/M metagenome (GOLD analysis project Ga0209488, IMG submission 188349) | Vadose zone soil microbial communities from the Eel River Critical Zone Observatory, Northern California, USA -... | ecosystem: Environmental > Terrestrial > Soil > Vadose zone >...
TAGGCATCAATCAGGGGCAATCGGATTCAGGAAAATGCCGCCAGTCCAAGCCACGAAGCGCCGCTCCTAGTTGCTGGACCTGGGCAGAGCCCATCAGGTTGCTTGCGGCACGCGCAAAATTTTCCCGCGGTACGGGGTGCTGGAGGAGGGTACGAATGTCACCTGCGATATCGTTTTCGATGCCAGCCACACAGACGACGCCAAGTTTATATTTTGTGACCACGCAGGCGAGCGTGCTGTCGGCGGGGGTATGGGCGAAGATTGGCCGTTGTGCCTGCATGTAAGTGGAAACTTTAATAGGCAGGCTGGTGCGGCGGAATAGTTGGTATTTTCCCCCGGCTGGATACATGGCGTAGAGAAAATCACACGCAGCGAGGAGGGGAATTGCGTTTTCTTCGTTTAGGTCACCGTGGGATGCAAAGATTTCGCGGTCTTGTGCTGCGATAGCGTCCATTTCCGGCGAAGCGCCAATGCGGATAATGCGGAGGGTGCGGTTTTGTTCTGGCGCTAGCTTCTTGCAGGCTGAGACAAAGCGGAGAAACGGCAGCGGATCATAGAGAGTGCCGATGTGCCCGATAGTCAGATAGCGTGGATCCGGGGACGCGCTTAATTGCGGCAGCGCTGCTATGTGTAGGTAGAGCGCGAAACATTGCACTCCGTATTTATGGCGATACAGATTCCGCATCCCCCAGCTGGTGACGTCGATACTTTGTGCAGCGCGCAAAATTGCCGGGAAAGTATTGTGCAGAAGCGGGCGAAACATGCGGTAGCGTTGCGAACGGGTCCAGGTGCCGAAGGGATCGTCGTGAATGGTGAGATGAACTCTCTTACCTTGTGCGATGAGCTCGGCCGCAACGGAAATTCCTTCGTAATGGCCGACCACCCAGTAAAGGTCGGCGTCCATCTGCTCGACCAGATTTTTTATCCGGGATTTTGATCCAGGCAGAAATCCGGTGCGCGCACTTAAGTCGCTTAAGAGCTCAGTTGTTGTGAGCTGCGGTCCGAGCCACTTGCATTGCGAGTTCGCGGCAGGCTGGTTCGCGAGGTAATACCATCGCACGTCGAGTTCGGGAAGATAGTGGAGATGGCTGCGCAATTGAGCGGAGCCTCCGCCGAGTTCAGGGGAGAACGGCGTAAAGAGCGCTATGCGCACCGCAAAAAGCTCCGCGGTAGGGCACTTGATAATTGTAATTCGAGGGATGCAAAAATGTTGCTACTTTTCATTGCGAACGACCTCAACGGCTTTGCGGACTGCTTCCACGGTTGCGGCGATAATTCTTTGCGGCGAATGCGTTTCAACGTGAGCAAATCCCCGGCGCCCGACTTCTCGCAATTGCTCGCGATCCGCGAAAGCGATCCGCAAGACGTTTGCTAGTGCTTGAACATTGCCAGCAGGAAAAACCAATTGCGGGCTCACAGGAGCTACGAGATCGCGGGCAGCTCCTACCTGATCGCTGACCATTACTGGACAACCGCAGCACATGGCCTCGTTTACGACTACCGCGAAAGGTTCATAGACTGAGGGAAGCACGAGCAGGTTTGCCGCCGTGTACAATGCCGGCAATTGAGATTGATTGACGAAACCAAGAAATCTTACGCGTTGCTGGATCCCAAGTTGTGCCGCTTCCGCTTCCAGATTGGCGCGCTGCGGACCCTCACCGGCGAACACCAGTATCGATTCTTCCGGGGCAGCTTGGGCGAATGCCTGCAACAAGTCCATCGGGCGCTTCCAGGGTTGCAGCTTTGCGCAGAATAGAATTATGGGCTGATGGGATGTCGCGCCCAGATTCTCGCGCGCGATGTCGCGATTCACCATCGCTGCTTGAGCTTTCCACCAATCGTTATCGACGGTGTAAGGAGTAAGGGTAATATTTGCAGCGGGAATTCCGAGACTTTTAAGCATTTCAAAAGTTCCAGTGGAAGGAACAATCACCTGGTCGGCGTGGCGAAAAAGAAATGGCCAAAAAGCCTTCTTGAACAGAACCTTCCAAGCTTTGCCATCGCGCGGGGCCAGGCTGTGCGCATCGGTACCGAATAAAAACGCTGCGCCAGACGTCTTCGCCGCGCGGCGAGCGATCCAGAAGGATGCGCGAACGTAGCCAACAAAACACAACACGGCGTCAAATTTTCCATCGCGGATCAGTTTGGACAGCCCGGGATTGTTCAGCCCCCAAAAGGACTCTTTGCCGGAGCCCTTATTGGGAATCGCTATCCAGGAATACCCTTCCAAGAGCGGAACATCCCATTTGACGCTGGTGGCAAAATCCGGATCGATCGCGGCTTCCGCTCCGCGCAATGAACAGTACGCAACCTGTAAAATGAGTTGCGGCTCGGCCGCCATGCGGCGAAAAAGAGGAGCCATGTATTGGACCGGGTGCGTGGCGACTGCTAACACTTTGAAACGGCGCTCAGACATAAGCTCTTTCGAAGTGAATTAGCTCCCTTTCGGAGGCACATTTCATCGCCACTTCAAGCACTTTGCGCACTCATCCTCCGAGTATAACTGGGTTTCGAACCGCCAAACCGCTGTGCTAGACTGGCAAAGGTTTAGGCCGTAACTCTCAGGGGCTACGGTTCACCGCAAGTCTCCGCAGACACTTCCCCGGCAACGCGGGGCTGAACGAAATTCTGGATTACGAAGGAACCGTCATGTCTGGGCATTCAAAGTGGGCCACAATCAAGCACAAGAAGGCGGCTACGGACGCCAAGCGCGGCCGGGCGTTTACGCGGCTGATTCGCGAGCTGACCATCGCGGCGCGTATTGGCGGCGGCGATGCAAACTCCAATCCGCGCCTGCGCACCGCGATTCTTTCTGCAAAAAATGAAAACATGCCGAACGATAATATCGAGCGCGCGATTCTGCGGGGTACTGGGCAACTGGAAGGCGAAGTCTACGACGAAGTTACTTTTGAGGGATATGGCCCTGGCGGAGTTGGAATTTTGATTCAGGTGGTGACCACGAATCGCAATCGCGCGGTGGGCGAAATGCGTCACGTAATGGGCAAAAACAACGGCAACATGGCCGAAGCCGGCGCGGTGGGATGGATGTTCCATCGCAAAGGCGAAATTACGGTGGCCAAGGAAGCGGCGAGCGAAGACAAGTTGATGGACCTGGTTTTGGAAGCGGGAGCCGAGGATATGAAGGACGACGGCTCTGGCTGGTACGTCGTAACGCCACCGGAAGCGATCGAAACAGTGAAGGAAGCGCTGGTGAAGGCGGGAATTACGCCGCAGAGCGCGGAAGTGGCCATGGTTCCGCAGAATTATGTGAAGCTGACCGGCGAACAGGCCAAGCAAATGTTGCGCTTGATCGAGGCATTGGAAGAGCATGACGACGTGCAGCACGTGTACGCGAACTTTGATATCGACGAGAGCGAAATCCAGGCGGCCGTCGGCGCAAGCTGAGATTTTCTTTTACGTAGGAGCAGGGCACACAGAAGCGGGCCGGCAGAGTGCGGCGCGCACAATAGTGCACAAACGACTGGCACCAGAACGTTTCCCGCCTTACACTTTTTGCGATGAGCGAATCCTCCACGCGGCGAACTGTGTTTCGAGTATTGGGCATCGATCCTGCTGCGGCTGGTCCGACCGGCTACGGCATTATTGAGTCGGATGGCCGGAACTGCCGAACGGTGCATTATGGCGCGCTGAAGGTGGCGGAGAAACTTCGCAAAGAATCCGCAGGGGCTGCGTTGGAAGCGGTGCACGCATTGCTATGCGGACTGCTGCGAGATTTTTCACCCGATGCACTGGCGGTCGAAGCGATTTTTTCGGCGTTGAACGTGAAGACCGCGCTACGCCTGGCGGAGGTACGCGGAGTAGTGCTGCTGGCTGCGGCGCAACACGGAATAAGGGTACACAGTTATGCGCCGCGCCTGATAAAAGCCTCGGTCGCCGGTTATGGCAACGCCGATAAACAGCATGTTCAGGCCATGGTGCGATCGCTGCTTGGAATGTCCGTGATTCCGGAACCTGCACACGCCGCCGATGCCCTCGCGGTGGCCCTCTGCCATATGCAACATGAACAATTCCGTGTGCGTTTTGAAGTTCCAGCGATGTCAGCTGTCAAATCCTCGCGCTTGCTGAGGGGAGGGAATGCTCCCCGAGCCTCGGGCGCTCCAGCCGCTCGAATTCAGCCGCCGCGATGAACAAGCTACGCCTATCGATCAGGAGCGTCCTGGCTGGCATGCTGGCATTTTTGTGCCTTGGTGGTTGGTTATCGAGCGCGGCAGCCGCTTCGACGCCAGCTGCGGGCGCGAAGATCAGCTTTAAGCGCGTTTTCCAGGGCAGTTCGCCCGAGCTGATCGAGATCACGCTGCAGGACGATTCGGATACTGCAACCTATGAAATCAGGCAACTGGATGAAGATCCGGGTGCCCTGCCGTTTGAGGTGAGCGCTGCCTTGCGGGCGAAGATTTTTGCATTAGCCGATGAGCTGCACAATTTTCAGGGGCAGGATCTGGACGTGCACCGCAAGATTGCCAATCTGGGCGAAAAGACTTTTCGCTGGCAACAAGGTTCGATCTCGCACGAGACAAAATTTAACTACACACTGAATTCCTCGGCGACGCATCTGCTTCAGATTTTTGAGGGGCTGGCGCGCCAGCAAGAACATTTCGCGCTACTGTCGCGCCGGATACGCTATGACCGGCTTGGGATCAATGACGCGTTGCTACAGTTCGAGTCGGACCTGAATCGCGGTCTTATGCCTGAACCTCAGAGGTTGGTACCGTTACTGGAGCAGATCGCTTCGGATACCAAGTTTGTGGAGATTGCGCGGCAGAGGGCCAGAATACTGGCCGACCGGATACGACGGCAGAGCTGAAGCGCGAGCAACTCCTGCGTCGTTGCGCTAATCTAGAACTAAGGGAAGAAGATCAATCCAGTCGAACCGTGAGCCATTAAGGGGACCAAGACGTGGAAGTACGGAAAGACAGCCTAAAATTGAAAATCGCAATATCTGCCAAAGGACTGCTCTTATTTTTGACGCTTTTTCTTTTGTTGCCGGGGGCGTGCCTGGCGCAAAAAAAAACCAAGCTGGAAAAATCGTACCGGCAGTGGCTTGAACAAGATGTGGTGTACATCGTCACCAAGGAAGAGCGCGACGACTTCATGAAGCTCCCGTCAGACGCGGCGCGGGATAAATTCATCGCGGATTTTTGGGAAGTCCGGAACCCGAATCCCGGTTCACCCAGCAACGAGTACAAGGACGAAATTTATCGTCGCATCACCTTCGCGAATGCCAGGTTTGGCCCGGGTTCAGGTGTCGAAGGCTGGCGGACAGATCGCGGCCGAACTTACATCACGTTGGGAGAACCACAACAAAAGGAAGTGTTTCGCAATGCCGCAAATCTTTATCCCCTGGAGATCTGGTTTTACGGGGGATCGACGCCGTCGCTACCAAGAGCGTTCTACGTGCTTTTCTATCAGCGCGACGGAGGTGGGGACTATCGTTATTACAGCCCGTATCTGGACGGTCCCGACAAGCTGGTCACCGGCGTCGAGGCAATTAATTCCCCGACCACCGCTTTACATCTGATCCTGGGATCGGTTGGCTCCGAGGTAGCGAAGATTTCGCTGAGCCTGCTTCCGGATGAGCCGGTGGACCTGAGCGATCCGCGGCCCAGTTTACAATCGGATATTCTGCTGCAAAAAATCCGAGGGCTGGCAAATCTTCCAGAGAATCGCGCGGAGATCCTGCGGCGCAGAATGTCTCGGGAATCGGTTTCCGCGCACATGATTGTTCAGGGGCGAAATCTGGAAATTGTCACGCTGCCGGTGCGCGATTCCAGGGGGTTAACGCGGTTGGACTATGCCATCCGCCTACACAATCCCAGCGATCTAGCGCTGGCGGTGGAGGATGGCGGGCGCTATAAGTACGCGGTGGAGGTGCGCATTCGCGTCTTCAGCGCGGAGAATCGTTTGCTTTTCACGCAGCAGAAATCAGTTTCAGATTCCATCGACAAGCAAAGATTCGACGCCATCAAGGATCATGCATTCGGATATCAAGGAAGTTTGCCGCTTCCGCCAGGTAAATTCCGCCTGGACATCCAGGTCACCGACTGGAACAAGAAAATCAGCTTTCAAACGGAGCGGGAAGTGACGGTGCCGGTTCCGGCGCAGAACGGTTTTTTAATTCCAGGCATTCTGCTGTTTTCCAGAGCGGAGGAGGTTCAGGATTCGTTTCTACGCGGCGTGTTGCCTTTCACGATGGGAGGCGTGCGTTTCACGCCGTTGGCTGGAGCTCCAGCATCCGTCAACCCGGACGATCCGTTGCAACTTGTTTATCAAATTTGGGGAGCCGCCAAAGATCCCAAGTCATACGCGGGAGAAAAACTCGAGGTGCAATATTCCGTGGGAAGACCAGCGGCTACGGGAAGTGCCCAGACTGTGAAAGACGAAGTTGATCTGGAGCAGTTCGACGCAACGGGAACGCTGGTGAGCGGGAAAAAACTCACGCTGAGCGATAAGTCGGTGGGCAGCTATATGCTGACCGCGACCACGGTGGACTCCAGCACCAAGGACAAGGCCTACGCCACTACTACCTACCGTGCCCTGGGCGAAGGCGCTCCGCCGCCTCCCTGGGAAGTGGATCAGCCGGAACTCGCCAAAGACATCGAAAACGGCGTCGTGGACCAACAACGCGGACTTTGTTTACTAGCCGTGGGGCACGCAGACGAAGGCCGCCGGTGGCTGCGGAACGCGCTGAGACTGAACAAAGACAATGACCCGGCGCGTGAGGCCCTGGTGGGAGAGTATTACTCAAAGCAGGCCTTCACGGCGGTAGTGGCTCTCTACAATGATGCTGGCGTTACAGAATCCACCGATTCGCAGACGATTGTCCGGGTTGCAAACAGCCTGCAGCGAACGGGAGAAAGCCAAAAGGCGATCAGTCTACTACAAAGCGCTTTGGATACCAGGGCGCAGGATGGATCTCTTTATCTTGGGTTATCGGATATTTATAAGCAGCAAGGTAACGCGAGCAAGGCGGCCGAATTACAAAAACAGGGTCTAAGCTTCATCGGCGGCAAGTCTAATTAACACCTACAACGCGACAAAATTGTTAGCTGAGTCCCCTCAGTTTTCTTCTGTTTTTAGTATGAATGAACGCAGTAAGTCCGTAATCTTGTAGAGTTTAGATAAATTTAGCTGTGAAATCCTACCGTCTTCCTGTAATTCGCATAAAACAAACGCCTTATTGACATTAGTGAATCCTCTTCTTTGGCATAGCTACTGCTAAAGCTTTACCGACGGCAGTATCACTTGGACTGTGGTCGGGGCCAGTGTTCTCTCTTCATTCTTAGATTCCATCAGTACGGCAGACCGGAAGAATTTGGCTGAAATGGAGGAATTCGCAGTGTCAATTCCAAAAACGAAGTGGGCGTCCGTGTTGTTAGTTTTGCTGGCAATGGTGTGGGCTTGGGAGAATGTCGCTTCCGCGCAAGATCAAAGCTCCTCAAGAGGCAACCTCAGCGGTGTGGTTTATGACTCGTCAAAGGGCGTAGTCCCTGGCGCTAAGGTGACGATCACAGGGCCGATCGGAGTCCTGGCGCAAGAAACCAACGAGCAAGGGTCGTTCTTGTTCTCAACACTGGTGCCCGGCAATTATGCAATCCGGGTGGAAAAGGCCGGATTCAAGATCGCGAGTTTCAAGACTTCGGAAGTTCTGATCAATAAAACGACCAGCGTCGAAGTAGTGCTTGAAACAGGGCAAGTTAGTGAAACTGTTGAGGTTGTGGCAGCTACGGTGACGGTTGATACCTCCGCGACTTCGGTTAATTCGGATTTTTCTGATGATTTTTATAACAAAATCCCCCTGGGGCGAGGTGTCAGCAGCCTTTTCTATTTGGCACCGGGCGTGACGGGCGGCGGGGGCACCGGGCACGAGAATCCCTCAATTTCGGGATCTTCGGGGCTTGAGAACCTATATGTAGCGGACGGCGTTTCGATCAATGATCCGGCATTTGGCGGCATCGGCGTTTGGTCTCGTGTATACGGTCCGCTTGGTACCGGCATCAACCTGTCGTTCGTGAAAGAAGTGCAAATTAAGACGGGAGGATTCGAACCCCAATATGGCAAAGTAACTGGTGGCATTGTACAACTGGTCACCAAGTCCGGCGGAACAAAGTTTTTCGGCACGGTTGGCACCTATCTTAACGCCCGCGGAATGCAGACGACCTATCAGAACGCTGACGATCCTAAATTTCAGGAGCTGAACAAAGTAGGGCGTCGCCTGGACAATGCGAACTATGAAGGTGATTTCGAACTGGGCGGATACGTTCCAGTGCATGGGCTGAAAGACCGACTGTTCTTCTTTGGTACCTTCAATCCTTCCTGGAACAACTCTTATTTTTCTCCGGCAGTGGATATCAACGGAAACCCTTCCGGATTGTTTACGGCGACGAAAGGGTTGGTCGATCGGGACACGACCCGTTACGACTACGCCGCGAAACTGACCTTCAAGATTAACAATTCGCACACGCTGGAGTCGACGATCACCGGCGACCCATCGCATACAAATGCTGCGCCTTTTAGCACATTGAACATCGACAACACATCGGCGAATTCGAAGTGGGATTATGGAACGAGAAACTGGTCGGTGCGTTACGACGGCGCATTCGGCAGTTCGCTTCTTGTAGACGCAGCATTTACCTGGAGCTGGAACCACTTCACGGAAACGCCAGCGACGAACGTTTACAACATTTTAGATAACACGCAGATTGCAGGTCTAGCCGGACAGCGGGGGGCCTTCGTAGCACAGGGCATTTCCGTCCTGGAGCCCTATGACGCCCAGTCCAAGGGAGTCAGTGGTGACCTTACCAAGACTGTCCACTTCTTTGGCGGCACACACGCCATCAATGTTGGATATACCTGGCAGTTTCCGACCTACGATGACCACACATTTTTTTCCGGGCCGAAGTACGAAATTCCGGCGTTGAATGCTACGGGCGGAAGCCCCGGCTATGGTTCAAACGTGGCGGGACAGATGACGGATTCGGCCTTCTCCTTAGCGCTGGCAGGAAGTTTTGCGCCTGGGGCTGACGGGCTTTTCGATCCGGCAACCAATCCGAACGATACAACCTGCACACTGTGTCCATACATGAGCGTTCCCGGCTATAGCGTTCCGGTACAGGTCGTGCTGCAGCAGGTTCGCGGCCGGTTCGATGGCGGCGTCACCAAGAGCAGCGGAAAATATCACGCTGCCTATGTCAACGACGCCTGGCAGATGAGCAAATACGTTACGTTGAACGTGGGCGTGCGCTGGGAACAGCAGCGGTTGATCGGAAATTCAGTAAATCGACCCTTTGTTAACATGTGGTCGCCGCGCGTTGGAATAATCGTTGATCCCAAGGGCGACCGCAAATCCAAGTTCTATGCAAACTTTGGCCGATATGCCTTCGTGCTTCCTCTAGACGCCGCCCTGCGTGCGCTCAGCAACGAGGAGGATTTCCAGAACTCTTACTGGGCTCCAGCAAATACCACCAGCGGTTGCCCGGCAGGAACCCCAGCGGGAGCTCCTTGTGTGGCGCTCAATTCTCTGAACAGCACGGACTTCGTCGGGGACCAGGCGCATCTTCTTAACCAAGCGAATGGTGGAATACCAATCAATGCAGGAGCATTGATCACCGGTGGCGAGCCATTTGCCCCAGGAACTCGCATGGAATATACGGATGAGTTCGTGGTTGGATATGACCGCGAATTCAAGGGCGGAATCGTGGCTAGCGTCCGTTACATTGACCGCCGACTGAAGCGAGTTGTCGAAGACCAAGGTGGCATCTCCGTTGAGCAGTTCAACGCCTTGGCCGCGAATGGCGGAGGCTTAAACTATTTCATCGGCAACCCCAACGCTAAACAAGATATCTTTGTGAACCCCAACGAAATCGTCTTCAGCCAAGGTGCAATATTTACCGCCCCTACAGACGCCCTGGGCAACGCGCTGCCGCTGACGCCGGCTAATGAGTCAGCCTACTTGGCGGCAGGAATGCCAGCGGCGTGCTTCAACAGCCTCGGCTTTGGAACCCCATTTGTCGCTTATAACCAGCTCAACGGTTTCGCAGCCGCTAACAATAGTCAGAGCCCGGCGGGAAGCGTATGCCTCCCGGCTGTCAACACGAACACCTGGACCGATGCCAGCGGCAATCTTCTTCCGGACTGCACCAGCCAAGCTCAACAAAAACAGGGCGGATGCGCTGCATTCGGCGGCGAGTTTTATCCCGATGGCAAGCCTGATACCTACAAGGACCCGAAGCGCGAATACGAAGCGGTGGAATTTGAGGTGACCAAGTCCTTCAGCCACAACTGGGCGCTTAGCGTGAACTACCGCCTCGCGCAATTACGAGGAAATTACGAAGGCGCTTTCCGCAACGATAACGGTCAGGCCGACCCGGGCATCAGCTCGCTCTTCGACTTCACCGAAGGCTCGCTGGGCTTGCTGGCCAACCAACAGAGCATCGGGTTCCTGAGCACCGATCGCAAACACGTGTTGAACGCGCATTCGTCCTATGTGCTGCCGGGTGGGAAACTCAGGGGACTCGTGCTGGGAGCTGGCTTGACGGTGCAGTCAGGCATTCCGCTCAGCACGCTGGTTGCTCAACAGGCATACCAGAACCCGGGCGAAGTGCCTATCTTTGGCCGTGGAGACTTGGGACGCACACCGGTGACCGGCATCGTAGACGTGCACGTCGAATATCCGTGGAAGATAAGCGAACGCATGTCTTTGCATTTTGCCATCGACATGTTCAATATCGCGAATTCCACGCGCGAGACTAACTCGCAGCAGTTCTACGATCTGGGCTTCGGGCTCAAGAACGTGGATTTCGGCAAGCCGGTCACCAGCCCAACTTTCCAAAGCCAGGGCTTCGTGGATCCGTTCAGTTCACGCGCCTCGATTAAGCTGGTGTTCTAAATCAAAGCGAAACCGGGAGGGCGCCTCAAGCGCCCTCCTTTTTTATTTACGGTGCTGTCATGCAACGCTCGTTACTTAGCTTCCGTTTAGTGTTTCTCTCTTCTCTTATTCTTCCCACAGTGCTTAACGCGCAAAAAGGAGTGCAGGGAAACCGCTCGAATCCGGGCGGAATCATCGAAGTTCATGTTCGCTATGACAACGGGCAGCCAGGACCGCGCGGAATTCATGTCCGGCTGGAGTCGGCGGAAGGCGGCGCGGCTGGAGATTGCGAGACGCGAGAGGGCGGGAAATGCGAGTTCCGGCCAGCACAAAAAGGCGTTTACATCGTTCGAATGAACGAACGAGCGTACAAAGAGGTGAACATCCGCATTGAGCTCACCGGCAACACCATGGGCTTTGCCACGATCGAACTGAAGCCCGTGGGCGGGGAGCCGATCGCGGAACGTGCAGCAAAACCAGTCGGAGATTCCGTGTCGGTCGTGGACGCTTCAGTGCCGGCTAATGCCCGCGAGGAATACGACAAGGCACAGTCGGCGTTGGTCGATAACAAGACAGAAGCCGCGATTGGTCATCTACAGAAGGCGGTAAAGCTGTACAAGCCGTTTCCATCCGCGTATACGCTGCTGGGCCGGGCTTACCTGACTCAGAAAAATTGGACGGAAGCCGAGGGGGCTTTACACAAGGCGATAAGCCTTGATGCAGATTCGGCAGAAGCTTATCTGGCGCTGGGGGCGGTCTACAATCAAACCAAGAATTACAGTGGCGCGGAAGCCGCGCTGGTGCAGGGACTCAAATTGAAGCCCGACGCTCCCGGCGGCGAATACGAGCTGGCCAAGACCTATTGGTCCTTGGGCCGCTGGCAAGAGTCCGCTCCCTATGCCCGTAAAGCCATTGCGGACATGCCCGAGCTGGCCGCGACTCACGTGCTGATGGGGAACATTCTGTTGAGAGAGGGTAACGCGCTGCAAGCTCGCCAGGAGTATGAGACCTATTTGAAACTGGAACCGAGCGGCCAGATGGCGGCCGGCGCGCGTCAGATGATTGAGAAAATTGAGAAGGCGACACACCCCTGAGCGAACGGCACGGAGTTCTGTAAATCTGCGAACCTCGGCTTGACCAAGCCTGCTTATTGCGAATGGACGTAATTCAACTGCGCGGCAATGCGTATGATAGGATGAGGGCATTCCCGCATAACCTTTTCCATGGACCAACCTCATCTGGCACCCAGTTCTCTTCCGACGAAGAACGTTGAGTCCAGTTTGTCCGCGAAGCACTCTATTTCTGACACGACCGCAATGCGGTCTTCGTCAAGTACGGCCACTAAGCGGTCGATGAATTTTTCCGAGGCGGTCGCGATTGCGACCTCGAGTCTGTGGGCGCACAAGTTGCGGAGCGTCCTGACTTTGCTGGGGGTAGTGATTGGCGTGGCCGCGGTCATTGCGGTGGTCAGCCTGATCAATGGGGCAAATCAGTATGTAGCAACGCGGGTATTTCGTCTGGGCGCTGATGTTTTTGGGGTATCCAAACAGCCTTCGATTATTACCAATGTAGATGACTGGCTGGAATTTCAGAAGCGCAAGCGCCTTGATTCGGAAGACTACGATGCCATCAAGGAGCTGTGCAAGTCGTGCCGAGGGATCGGCGCTTCGCTGGGCGGCCGCGTGGAGGTGCGCAGCGGAACAAATTCGCTGAAGGATACCAACTTGCGCGCGTGGACTCCGGAGATGGCGGAGCTCTACGATGTGGACCTGATCGAAGGACGCCACATCACCGACGCAGATCTTAAGAGCGCTTCGCCCTCCTGCGTGATCGGCATGGACATCGTGGACAACCTGCTGGCCGGCGGGGATCCTGTGGGCAAGGAAATCCGTTGGAACAATTTTCCGTGCATGGTGATCGGTGTAGGCAAAAAAGAAGGCTCGTCGTTGGGCACTTCGCTGGACAATTGGATTATTCTGCCGCTCACCGCGTATCAAAAGGATTTTGGTTCGCAGACCGATAGTTTGCGAATCACGGTTCGTGCCGGGTCCGCCGCAAAAATTCAGGATTCGGTTGATGAAGTACGCCAGATCATGCGCGGGCGGCGGCATCTCGGGTACAACGCAAAAGACGACTTCGCCATCGAGACCAGCGATTCTTTTCTTTCGTTGTGGAAAGACATCAGCTCGTCATTTTTCGTGGTGACGATAGCCATCGCTTCGATTTCGCTGGTGGTTGGCGGCATCGTGATCATGAATATTATGCTGGTCAGTGTTACGGAGCGCACCAGAGAGATCGGTGTGCGCAAGGCGCTGGGCGCTCGGCGCGGCGACATCCTGCTGCAATTCTTGATTGAGGCTGGGACAATTGCCGTGATTGGCGGAGCGATTGGCGTTCTGTGCGGTATCCTTGTCGCGAAACTTGTTTACCTGACAACTTCGCTGCCCGCGGCGGTGCAACTCTGGTCGGTGCTGGGAGGATTGCTGGTAGCGCTGAGCGTCGGACTCTTTTTCGGAACGTATCCGGCGTCGAAAGCTTCGCGGTTGGATCCGGTGGAAGCTTTGCGCGCGGAATAGGATTTTTCGAGAGACATAGCATGTCAACGATCGCCCACACTCTGGCCGATTCCCGCGCTTCGCGTTTGCGCGCATTGGTGCGAATTGAACATTCGCTGAAGCTGAGCGAGCTGGTAGCCTTGGCGCTGGACACGCTGCGAAAAAACCTGCTGCGTTCGTCGCTGACGATTCTCGGCATCGTCATTGGAATCACGACGGTGATCGCAGTGAGTTCGGTGATCAACGGGCTGAACGACTCTGTGCTGGGCGGAATCCGCGATCTTGGATCAGACACGATTATCGCGTACCGATTCCCCTGGGCCTCGCTATCGCGTCCGCCGAGCGAGTGGTTCACGCGCAAGGAATTGTTGGCAGAGTTTGCAGAAGATATGGCAAAACTGCCGCACGTAAAAGCGGCTTCCCCGTCTATGCGAATCTTTCAGCCGCAGTTTGGCGTGGGCACGTCAGATGTGCGGCACGGTTCCAGTCGGGCAAAAAATGTGATCCTGCAAGGCAACGCGCCTTCGATCACGCAAATTTTTGATCTTAAGATTGCGACAGGACGGGAGTTCAATGAAACGGATACCGAGCATCACGCACCGGTAGTGTTGCTTGGTTTTGACACCACAAACCTTTTGTTCCCCGATGGAAGCCGGGGCGCCGTCGGACAGGACGTGACCATCGACGGACAACTTTTCACAGTGATCGGAACGCTGCAAAAACGCCGCCAAGGTATTTCCGGTGGCTCCAATCCGGAAGACAACATTGCGCTGATGCCGGTCACCACACTGCGCAAGCTTTATCCCAACAAACGTGATTACGTGATTTTCGCCAAGGCCAGCGATCCGAAATACGTTAGCGAAGCGGTGGAAGAAATTCGCGAACTGCTGCGCCGCAAACGCAGACTTTCCAATGGAAAACCCGATGATTTCGCACTGTTCACTTCGGATTATTTTCTGGATCTCTGGAACAAAATCAGCGGACTGATATTTCTACTTACCTTCGCAGTTGCATCGGTGGGTCTGCTGGTGGGTGGTATCGGCGTAATGAACATAATGCTGGTCAGCGTGACCGAGCGAACCCGAGAAATCGGCGTACGCAAGGCGATTGGAGCGAAGCGCAGCAACATCCTGATGCAATTTTTGATTGAAGCAGTGACGCTGAGCGCACTGGGTGGAATTATCGGCGTAATCCTGGGGGCGGGGCTGACCCTGCTTCTAAAATATACTGTGCATATGCCTGCTGAACTTTCTGTTTTCTGGGTACTGACGGCGCTGGTTCTATGCGCGCTGATCGGAATCGGATTTGGAATCTATCCGGCATGGAAAGCCGCGCGACTCGATCCGGTCGAAGCGTTGCGATACGAATAGGTAAGATTGGCTTCAGCCCGGCAACCCCGCCTCGATTCGGACCTGAATCGCTCCACACAATCCTTTCAAACGTTTCTTGGGTGAGATTCGTCAAAAGCTGTGCGTGCGATGGCCAGTGGCTGCCCCGGCGCAGGTGCGCGAAGTCGAACCGTAGGGTAGGTTTTGGGTCATTCCGTGTACTTTGCGCCTCATCCATTAAACCTCGAAGTTGTAAGGACTTATCAACCGATATTGGTGAACAAAAAGAGCGGGAGGCACGTAAGTAAGAGTGACCTGAGGCGCAGAATTCGTCCAAAGACCATGATTAAGAACGGACAAATACCGGTGAGATTCGGCCCTTTTTGCGTGGATCTGCACACTCACGAGCTGCGGAAGGACGCAATCAAGCTGCGCCTTGTGGGCCAGCCCTTTGAGATTCTGGCCATGCTTTTGGGCCGGCCCGGCGAGCTGGTTACCCGAGAAGAGCTGCGCGAGCGACTGTGGCCAGGGGATACGTTTGTAGATTTTGACCACGGGTTGAACGCCGCCGTGAACAAATTGCGGGAGGCGCTATGCGACTCGGCGGATAGCCCTCGCTACGTGGAAACTTTGCCGAGGCGTGGTTACCGGTTCATCGGAAATATCGAGGGAAGCAGGCCGGCCATGACAGCGAGCAGCGAGGTTGGCGGCGTGCTTGAGATTGCGAAATTATCTCCGGATATGCCGGTCGAGTTTGTCGGGCAATCTGGAGAGACTTTCCCGGCACGAAGTGACGCGCGACAATCGAAGATTCATTCGTGGCTTAAATCTCTACCCGTTGCCCTTGTGCTTTGCGTGAGTCTGGCGGGCGGCGCGCTATTGCTCAGAACCGTGGTTTCTCGTGGAAAAGTTGCGGAAACGGCGTTGCAGCCGCCGAAAATTAGCTCATTCACTAGTCCCACTGACACCGCTGGTGACCCGGCATTTTCCGCGGATGGATCCTACATAGCTTTTTATCGCGATGGCGGCAAGCCTGGAGATTCAGGGATCTTCGTGCAGCAGATCGGGAGCGATCAATCACGGCAATTAACCCGGAACGAAAAAGATTGCTGCGCAGTTTGGTCGCCGGACGGACGCTCGATTGCATTCTCACGGTCTGAAAATCGGGAGTTGGAAATTCATGTGGTGCAGGCAGGCGGAGGAAGCGAGCGGCGGTTGGAAGTCCCTGGCGCGGCTCCAAAAGTTGGCGCGCTGGACTGGTCGCCTGATGGAAAGATGCTCGCTTTCAGCGGGGGTGCGAGCCTTTCTGTATTAAGTTTGGACAATTCCGTCGTACGCCGACTGACAACGCCGCCTCCCTTGACGCAGGACTGGGGGCCGTCTTTTTCGCGGGACGGGAAGCAGATTCTGTTTGCGCGTAGCAGCGAAACGGGATTTCCGGAAGAGATCATGACGATACCGGCCGCCGGCGGCGAACCTATCCTGATTACCACCGAACCTGCGAGGCTTCGCGGATCTCCAAGATGGTCGGCTGACGGCCACTCGGTGATTTTTGCATCCGACCGCGGAGGGAAATCGGCGCTGTGGAGGGTTTCAGCGGAAACTAGAGCACCGGCAGTGCAATTCAATGAGAACGGGTCCTGGCCAGCAGTCTCGCGCCTGGGAGACAGGCTTGCGTATCAACGCGAGACGCGAAGTCTGACCATCTGGCAGACAGAGTTGCCGGCGGAGAGGAAGGCGGAACCGCGGATTCTGGTACCGTTAACCAGCCAGACGGACCAGGGCCCCGGTCCACAATTTTCTCCAGACGGCAAAAAGCTTGCGTATATGTCAGACCGCTCGGGAACGATGGAAATCTGGGTGAGCGACCGCGACGGAAGCAACGCGTTTCAGCTAAGCGCAATAGGTGATGCTGGCACGCCTCGGTGGTCCCCAGATAGTGAGTCGATCGTGTTCGACGCGAATCGAAGAAGGGGAGCGGTGATTGAAGTCCTCAGCTTGCGCGGGGGCGCGCCCCGCATTCTCACTCAGGATGAATCTGAGAACCGTTGTCCAAGCTGGTCTCGGGATGGCAAATGGATTTACTTTGCATCGAGCCGCGCCGGAAGCTGGCAAGTGTGGAAAATCCCGTCAGAAGGCGGCATACCTGTGCAAGTGACAAAGCTTGGTGGCCATGCTGCATTCGAATCTGCAGACGGAAAGTTGATTTACTACGCCAAGACTCCACATGCGAATCCGGAAATCTGGCAAGTCCCAAGTGGCGGAGGACACGAGTCGTTGCTATCGGCTCGTGTGCGGCCCCCTACATGGGCGAGTTGGGCTGTTGTAGACGATGGCATTCTGTTCGCGGAACCGTCGGGCACTGGAGCGCCGGTCCTAAACCTCTTTGATCCCAAAAACCACCGGGTGAAAACGGTTGGCATGCTGCACATTGTGCCCTTCTGGCTCGCGGCCACGCACGACGGTAAAACTGTGGCATTTGACCAACCCGGCTGGCGGCAAGCGCAAATCATGTTGATCGAAAATTTCCGTTGATTCCTTAGTTCTAGGGAGAGGAAATTGCATGCTGCATCGCAAGCCGTGCTGGCGCATCGAGCGATTTGCTATGCGGCACCTTAGCAGCGCGTTCGGCGAAGATCGCAGCAAGGTAGCGCCGCAGTAGGAATAGCGCCTGGCGCTGCCGGCCCGGTCTTGGGCCGACTCTTGCGTTCCCTCATTTTCCCTGCGTAGACTCGCTGAAGCGTGTCATCGACATTTTTCTCGAGGATCATGGCCTTCGATCATCCCTTCGTTTCCGGCGGCGGCAATTTTCCGCAAACCCGATGGTCGGTCATCGCCGCCGCGGGCAGCGATGATTCTGCGGAGCGCTCCCGCGCCCTGGATGTGCTTTTCACCGCCTACTGGAAGCCGGTTTACAAATATATCCGTTTGAAGTTTTCCGAAACTCCAGACGAAGCGCAAGACCTAACGCAGGGCTTTTTTATGGAACTTTTCGAGCGCGATTTGCTGTCGCGCTTTGACGCGCACAAAAGCCGGTTACGAACCTATATCCGGATGTGCGTGGATAGCTTTGTGCTGAATGAGATAAAGCATGCGGAGCGGCAAAAACGCGGCGGCGGAGCATTGCATCTGGCCCTGGATTTTCCGGCCGCGGAAGGCGAACTGAACGCGCAAACGATTGATCCTGCATCCATACCTTCGCCAGAACAATTCGAGGAATTTTTCGAAAAAGAATGGATTCGCGGCCTGTTTTCGTCGGCAGTCGAAGACTTGCGGCAATTCTGCGAAATTCATAAAAGACAAGCGGCATTTTCTTTGTTTGAAATCTACGATCTTTCTGGCGATGAAACTTGGTCTTACGCGCAGTTGGCGGAACAACGTGGTCTCTCCGTCTCCGACGTAACCAATCAGCTGGCGTGGGCGCGACGCGAATTTCGCCGCCTGGTGCAACTGCGGTTGCGTTCGATTTGTGCTACGGACGAGGAATTTGCGCGTGAATCCAGGACACTGTTTGGCGGAAAGCTGTGAGCAACTTCCTGAATGACAAAGCGGTAGAAAGGCTGCGAATTGCGGAAGCCCTTCCGGAGTTTTCAGGCACGCGTTACATCCTGCGGGAATTTCTGGCACGCGGCGGGATGGGGACCGTTTATACGGCGGAAGATAAGACCCTGAACCGACGCGTGGCGATCAAAATTCTGGATTCATCCGACCTCCACGGCGCGTTAGAAGAGCGGCTGCTACGAGAAGCTCGGGTGTTGGCCAAACTCGAACATCCTGGCATCGTGCCGGTGCACGACGCGGGCACTTTGGCTGACGGCCGTGTGTTCTATGTGATGAAGTTTGTCGAAGGTTCGCGTGTTGATCAATCTGTTGCCAGCGTATCCTCGCTGCCAGAGCGCTTGCGGCTTTTTCTGCGTATCTGCGAAACCGTGTCTTTTGCGCATTCCCGCGGAATTCTTCACCGCGATCTGAAGCCAGCAAATGTCATGGTCGGCGCATTCGGAGAAGTGCTGGTTATGGATTGGGGCCTGGCAAAAATATTGCAATCGGATGCCCCCCGAAGTTCTGAGGAAACTATCGTTTCGACCGCACCGCACTCGGACACCATCGCAGTGGCCCCGGCGACCGAAATCACATCACCAACTCAGGATGGAATGGTCATGGGTACACCGGGATTTATGTCGCCGGAACAAGCGCAGGGCAAATCCTCATCGCTGGACGTCCGCACTGACATTTTTTCGCTGGGAAAATTACTCGAAGTGATGGTAAAGCCGGCAAAAAACTCAACCGCGTTTCGAATTCCACGGGTTCTTCGCGCGATTTGCGAAAAAGCTTGTGCTGAAAACTTAACTGATCGTTACGGGAGTGTCTCAGCGCTGGCTGCGGACATTTCGCAGTACTTGGACGGAATGCCCGTTTCAGCGCATCGCGAGAATTTATGGGAGCGGACACAGAGATTTTACATCCGCTATCAAGCTGCTATCCTGCTGATTACAGTGTACTTACTGATGCGGACGCTATTTGTTTTCTTCGACCGTCCCTGAGCTTAAAGGAATTTTCCCTATTGTTGTAAAGAGTCGTAGAGACACAGAGAGCATGCAGGCATTTTAGAGCGCGAAGCTTGGGAGGAATACAGATGAACAAAATTGTGCTGGGACTTCTCGTGGGTGCTTTGCTCGGAGCGATTGACGGAGGCACCGCCTGGTTCACGCCTGCGGTGCGACCGGCGATCGTGGGAATCATTATCGGCTCGACGTTCAAGGGACTTCTTGCCGGAGTAGCCGCCGGAATTTTTGCGCGCAAAGTGAACTCCGTGCTGCTGGGAATTTTGTTCGGTCTGGCAGTCGGATTCGTTCTGGCATTTCTAGTAGCGCTTATGCAGCACGGCTATTATATCGACATTATTGTGCCGGGAAGCATCGTTGGTGGGTTAGTGGGATGGGCAACGCAGCGGTATGGCGCGCCGGCAGCGGCAACGGCTCCCGCGCGATAGAGCGGAACACTGTTTTTTTTTCCGAACTCAGGAATATTCAGAAGTCGGAGTAGGAATCATGATCGCTCATAACCCCCTCCACGGATCCGGACAAGCGGCACTACCGCATCCGGCTCTTGCCTTAGGTGAGGACGCCTATGCGACGCAGGGGATAAGGATGACAGACAGAAGGCAGAGGAAGCCAGCGAGTGATGAGGCGCCGCATGCGATCCCAAAGCACGCGGCCTTTGTGGCTGCGCCGCGACAGCGCGCGATGCCAGAGCCGCCCTACTTGGAATCGAAAGATCCACAGCGCGTTGTGGTTCTGGGGCACTCCGTAATAGCGGATGTGTCCACGCACCACCGCTTGCAACCACTTGCCTACTTCGGGAATGGGTTCATGCATCCGTCGCTGAAGTTCGGCTTTCACCTCGTTCAACTTCGTCTGCAACCTTTTGCGT
>Ga0209488_10001465_pt1 | contig 20177 bp, 18 predicted proteins | sample Rivendell_Oct201_8_FD_188349 | JGI IMG/M metagenome (GOLD analysis project Ga0209488, IMG submission 188349) | Vadose zone soil microbial communities from the Eel River Critical Zone Observatory, Northern California, USA -... | ecosystem: Environmental > Terrestrial > Soil > Vadose zone >...
CGCAGGTTGGGTGTTCCTGCGGATGTTGGAGCGGGAGGGTGCACCCTCGCTATTCGGTTTGAAACGCTGGAATTACTTTCTCAAAGATACGTTCAGCAAAGCCCTCATCTAACGGAGCGTGTCCCTGCAACCATCGAAAGAATAGAGGACCATTGATGGCGTCAATAAGCAGTTCCGTGTCTGTTCCGCGCTTCAATTCGCCCGACGCGATAGCCTCTCCGATAAAGCGGCGTTGCATCTGACGCCTTGGCATCACATACCTCTCCAAAAATACTTCTTGGAGTTTCTTGTCATCGTGGATGCCGGTGACGAGCGCGCCATGGTGACACCGTCGTCGGAAGCAAGGAATTTCGCCACATACACCACATACCGCAGCAGGCGCGCTAAGGGGGGCGTAGTTCAGTTGGGTAGAACGCTCCTCTCTAACCATGGCATTGACCTGAGCGGTTTGAAGACAGCAACTTAACACAAATAACAGCTAATCGCCCTGTCACGGCACTTCTACCGCTCCAAGCATTTCCAGAAGATCCTGTCCGTTCTCCGGCGTTCCTTCGCGAACTTTCGCAAGGATTGGCAGGACTGATTAGAGCTTACATCTAGTCTCCCGCACGCTCCGGTGCTCCTCCGCATCCCGCTCCATTCCGTCGTTGATGGCCGCAGCTTGGGCAGTTTTCCCGGGATCAGAATCAAACTTCAGCAGACCAGTTGCGGGAGACAGGAAAACCAAGGAATTCGAAAAAGTCGCCACGTGACCCGTGAAACGCCCCTCCCCCACGTTGAACTCTCTCAACTGGAATTGCAGAAGTCCCATATTGATGACATCGCCTGTAATGCCTGAAACCTGTACCCGGTCACCCACTCTGATTCCGCGCTTCCCAAGTAGGACGAGAGAGCCGAGACTTGGGAGAATGACGTTTTGCAGTGCGAGCAGCAGTCCGGCGCTCAGAAGTCCAAAGTACGTCGCCAAGGAACTCAAGTCTGAGGCCATGCTGAACAAGGCTACGACGGCTATGGCAAACAATGTCAGGAGGCGGTGGACCATGCTTATGACCCGTCGTCTGTTTGGGTCCTGGATTCGGCCGAGTGCTAGCCAACGCGAAATCTCGCCCATTCCAAATAGCAGACCGACGATCAGCAGAACGATAAATACCCGGGCCGCCAAGTGTTTCCATGCCTGTTTGTATTGATCGGCCACCGCTGTTCGCCAGGGCAATAAGTGCGATTGGTATTCTTCAAGCAATGCCTTTTGCTTATCAAGTGAGACGATCGCGGGAGAAAAGCCTTTGAGTTCGAGTGTGAGCGCGTCGAGTTGCGTCTTCTGTTCTCGCAATAGTAAAAGATTGCCGTCCTGCACATCGCTTGTCGCGGCCCTCTGAAGAGTCCGAGCGATGAAGGTGCTCATTGGAGTCCGCATATGGTTCGCGGAGAGCGAAAAGTTGTCAGTGAGACGAATCTTTTCGTCAACCACCCGAAGTTTATGGTTTAGCGACGAGACTTCCGCCGCCAACCCGAGGAGGCCAGTCTCTACCCAGCTATTGCTGACTCTGGAGTTTAAGTCTTGTGTCGGCAATTTCGACAAGGGCGTTGTCGGGCCGCTCAGCTCTGGTATGGATTGCGCGAGATCGTCAATGATCAAGTCGAGAGTCGCAGTGTTGGCTTGCGCCGTCGTGGCAGTTTGTACAAACTGGATTAGATCGTTGACTGCTTGCGAAACAGCTTGCAGAAGATCTAGTCGGCTCTGAGCGTCGTCGAGAGCGGCTTTCACCTTCTTGCGATCGGCCTCGTGAGCCAAGGCAATTGTCTGTTTCAGCTTTCCGATCTCGTCATTTGTTTGCTGAGTTAGCTGGTCATTTCGGTTCTTCAATGCTATAAAGTGCGCAAGATCCCCAGAAGCGGAGACCGTCCGTATCGCAGGCGCGTCGTGCGAAGTGGCTGTCTTGACTAAGACCGCATCCGCCTTGGCGAATTCGAACGATAGCTTAACGATCTGGCTTTCAATGGCTTGATTATCATTCAGAAACACCAGGTCTTGGGGATCGCTTGCAACCTGCCGTTCGCTGTAGACATGGTGGTACCAGTTCACCGATTGCAAAAGATACCCGATAACCTGCGCGTCTGACGGAAGCTGATACGAGTTTTGCGGGGTGTCGGCAAAGAGCCCACCGGATATTGCGATTGCGAAAATCGCGCAATAGGTGGCGATGCGAGCATATTGACTTACTTTGTTTTTGTCTTCGTTGGCGCTTAAGGTTCTGTACATTTGACGCAAAAAACGGGGGCCGCGGGCTGGTTTGGGGAGGGCGGATGGAGGTGCGGCCCCCAACTTGGGATTCAAACCTGAGAGCAACTGAATCGCCAAGTGTTTTGCACGGCAGATATTCGCTTCGCACAACATTTATCCACGAAATCCGGCCTGGGTGGCGCCGAACGCCACTGCGGACCCTAGCGAGGGTGATTGCTTGATCGTTTTCGCAACGTTCCGCGCTAGGTTGTGAGTAGCTCTTAAATTACTTCCAAAGAAGCGAACGTTACCGGCCACTGTGCGCTCAAGAACGACTTTACCCTCGCGTGTGAAGAGTTGACTCCGCACCGTCAACTTCGTGGCACCACTTACAGTAGTCACAGCACGCCGCGTTTCGCTGCCCGGCGTATATTGTTCAACGGTTGTTTTCAGGACGAGCAACTTCGGAAGCTCGCGGGCCCTACGGTCGCCATCGCGGAACACCTGCTGGAATTGCTTTGTCTTATTCAATTCGACTAGCAGATTCTCGTAAATTGCGATTTGAAACGAATAGGAGAGGTCCAGGTTGTTGGCGTCGATCTGATCGACTTGGACGCTCCACTGCGTAGCAGACGTTCCGCTTCCGCCAGACGATCTCGCAGAGGCAGTTTGACCAGGCAGCCCGCAGGGAAGCGCGAAGGCCATGGCGATGAGCGCGGCCACACGACCGACGAATGGACCGTACTTATTTGTCTTCATGCCCGACCTCCGCAGCGCCTTGTTTTGCCGACTGAACGTGGTGCGAACTGATAGTTACACCGTGAGCCATCAGCTCATTCTTTACAATTTCTGATTGTCCCTTCTTTAGCTGGAAGATCGCACCGTGAATTCCTCCATCAGCGTCCACATATTCAAGACTCACGGTGTCATACTTCTTGTGGGCAAAGAGACTGACGACTCGGCCACCGCCGAACGGGGCCGCAGCCTTGCCTAGAGTCATCGGCAAACCACCGACCTGCTTGCTTTCGCCGCCCAGAAAAACATCCCGAACAGAACCGATCTTTACTTGAGCACCAGGCTTGCCGTCCTGCTGAAAGTGGAGTGAATCATCCTGAACGGACAATATCCCTGTGCTGTTATTCCTCGCGTTTGCGAACCCCAGCAGATGAGTCGCCCGAGTGCTGAATGGTGCGCGCGTGTCCCCGAGCTGAGGTATTTTCTGCGCTGGTGCAATCAGGCTGCTGCCAAGCAGGACAGTCGAGAGCCACAAAGCGTGGCGTCGGCCCAGGTGGTAAGTCTTGCTGTGCGTGCATGAAACAATGAAACAATCCATTTGTTCTCCGATCTAGCGCGACGTCAACCTGTTTGTGTGTCACTCACTTTGACAGACACGTCAGACTGGTGACATCAGGGCCGCCATTTCCCTGTAGTTGATGAGCCTTAACGCCAGGTGATCGCGCTCGCGAGCGATACAAAGCATTTGTCTTGCCAACAGCAGAAACGCATCGTTGGAGCCCATTTGGCCCGTGGGCCGTCATAGACGCAATCAATTCTTAACGTTAGGACCGTCGTCGACAGCAAAGAGGGATAGGCCACGTGGCTGTGCGTCCCTATGGAGGGTCGCATGCAAACAACTGATCGTCCCGAGCGGGACAACCGTGACTCAGGATCGTGCGGGCAAACTGTCGAGAGCCGTTTAAGGAGGCCAGAGTTGGGAAAAGTTCTGATCACTTCAGAAGGCGGTCTCGGGATCACAGCGCTTCATAGCGATGGTGAAGTACTTGTTCGATTGAACGGCCGCACGACTGTGGATTCCTCACCCGATCTTCGCGATCGGCTGTTACAGATGCTGTGGGAGCAACCATCGCCTCGGGTGATCACCGTGGACTTAAGCGGCGTGACCTACATCGAAGCGTCCGGGATTGCGACCTTAATCGAAGCTCTTAAAATCGCCCGCCATCGCCAGATAACACTTTGCTTGCAGGGACTCGGTGGCTCTGTGCTCCGGCTGTTTGAGGTCACGGGCGTGCTGGCTCTGTTCGAATCCAGCGATTGCCGACAGAAGGTCTCTTGATGCCCAAGCTTCTCGAAAACGTCGGCGAAAGAACAATCGAACATCTCGACTACGTCGGAAGTCTCAATATCCAGCTCTGGGCCACATTACGGGCCATGGGACGGGCGCTGCCCTTTGTGGGAAATCGTTACCGTTGGCAGGCTACAGTGAGGCAGATGCTGGAAATCGGCGTCGATGCCATGCCCATGGTCGCGCTCATGGCGATCTGCACTGGATTCATTCTCGCGATGCAAGGAGCGTCTGAACTGCGCCGCTTTGGCGCTATGCAATACGTTATTGACTTGGTCGCCGTCGGCTTCACGCGCGAACTCGGCCCACTGCTCACAGCGATTGCCGTGAGCGGACGATCAGGATCGGCATTCGCGGCTGAGATCGGGACCATGAAAGTAACCGAGGAACTCGATTCCCTCCGCGTCATGGCGCTGGAGCCGGTGGAGTTTGTGCTCGCACCCAAATATCTGGCAGCTTTGATTTCGGTCCCGTGTCTCAGCATCATCTCGAATTTCTTCGGCATCTTGGCCGGCGGTTTGTTCATGTTCTTCAGCACTCGACTCGCGCCACTGTTGTACGTCCACTATGTATTCAATTCCATCACCTTGCGCGACGTGATCACCGGATTGATCAAGAGCGTGGTGTTCGCAACCATCATTGCCCACGTTGGATCTTTGGAAGGGTTTCGTGTCCGCGGAGGTCCAGATTCGGTCGGCCGCTCCACCACCAGTGCGGTGGTGAAGTCGACCTTCCTCGTCATCGTCGCAGATGCGGTTTTCACCGCCATCTTCTATTTCACGGTGAAACACTGATGCCCATCATTTCTGTCCGTGATCTTGTGGTGGAATACGACGGCCGTAGAGTACTGAATGGATTGAATCTCGACATCGAGCACGGGGAAACAATGGTGTTGTTAGGCGGCAGCGGTTCCGGAAAGAGCACCTTGCTGCGTCAGATCATCGGGCTGGAGCGCCCTAAGTCGGGCAGCATCCACGTCATGGGAATGGACATCACGCGGTGCTCAAAGTCCGAGTTGAAGAAGATCCACCGCTCGATTGGTGTCGCTTTCCAAAGCGCCGCCTTGTTCAATTCGCTGACCGTGGAAGACAACGTGGCCTTGCCGTTACGTGAACATACGCGGCTTGCACCCTCAATCATTGACCTTGTGGTTTGGATGAAGCTGGCCGCAGTCGGTCTCGCGGAGTTTGGCAAGTTGCTTCCGAGCGAACTCTCAGGCGGCATGAAGAAGCGCGCGGCCGTGGCACGCGCGCTTGCGCTCGGCCCAGAAATTCTCGTGCTTGATGAACCATCGGCTGGGCTTGATCCTATCGTCGCCGCCGAACTCGATGAATTGATTCTGCTCCTCAAGGAAGCTCTACAAATGACGGTCATCGTCGTTACCCACGAACTGCCGAGCGCATTTCGCATTGCCGACCGTATCGCCATGTTGTATCAGGGTTCATTCAGTTCGGTGGGCACGAAAGATGAACTTAAAGCGAGCCAAAACCCGCGCGTGCGTCAGTTTCTCGATCGCATTCCCGAAAACGTAGCGAAAACGCCGGCTGTGGCCGGCTACTTCGAAAAGTATATGCAGTCTCAGGAGACATACCCGTGACCACCGAAGCAAAGGTTGGAGCCTTTGTCCTTGGATGTTTTTCGATCCTGGCATTTACGCTTATCTACCTCATCAATGCGCAGTTTAGCGGACACACGGTTCCATACCGCACCTACCTTCGCTACGCCGGTGGGCTGGAGCCGGGAGCGTCAGTGATGTTTGGCGGCATCAACGTGGGAAAGGTGACGGCGGTACGCCCTGCCGCGTCCGACCCTACCAAGATTGAAATTCTGGTGGTTGTGAAACAAAACACCCCAGTGAACGAAAAGTCTGTAGCCAAGCTGGGATTAGTCAGCGTGATGAGCGGGGCCGCACTGTCCATTACGACAGGCGGCAACGACGCTAGGCGTCTTCCACCGGGCTCAACCATTTCATCACAGGAAGCCGCCAGCCTGGATGAGATCGCCGGCAAGATGGCTGTTGTGGCGGACAACGCCAACGGTTTGATCACTCAGGCGCGGGGAGAACTGGAGGGGATCAGCGGAGATGCGCACGTTCTGCTCGCCAACCTGAATACCGTGACCGGAAAACCCAATCAGCAGAGGATTCGAGCCGTCTTGGACAACGTCAACGCAATGCTCGCGACTGAACGGCCCAAGATCGATCGTCTTACCGATCAGTTGAACGCGCTGAGTCAACACACCGATGACACCATTCAAAACGTGAATGGCACCGTGAGCGATGTACGCGAGCCAATCCGGAAGGATCTGGCTGATTTGGAAAGCACTCTGCTGCAAGCCAGGCAATTGCTGTCAGACATGCAGCTACTGGTGCGAGCCAATGATTACAAGATTGATGACACAATCGAAAACTTGCGCACGGCAACACAAAACCTGGACGAGTTGACGGACTCAGTAAAACAGCGTCCGTGGAGCCTGATTCGGATCAAACAGCCCGAAGATAGAAAGATGCCGAAATAGTCCGATCGAATGAAAGGGCGTGCTTGCTTGCCCGTTTCGGCGAGCGGCGCCGGCGAATGAATATGAAAAACACTCTGACAACGATTGTCCTCTCTCTGGCAGCACTCGTGATTCTGTCCGGTTGCGGAGGAAAGGTGAGATACCCAAGCTACTACACTCTCAACCTGCCCGCGCCGCCAGATCCGCCCGCTTCAGAAAACGCTCATGCCACCGTGGCGATCCGCGAATTTCGCGCGCCCGCCTACCTAAGGCAGGGAACCATTGTGTACAAACCGTCTCCAGAACAAATTGGCTTCTATGCTTACCACCGTTGGGCGATTGACCCTTGTGAGTTCGTTACCAACTCAGTAATCGAGCGCCTTCGCGCCAGCGGACACTTTGCCCATGTCAAGGCTTACGACGGCCGCCCTGGCATTGAATACGTGCTCAGTGGACGATTGGACAAGCTCGAGGAAGTCGACTACGACGGCGCCGTCAAGGTCGAAGTCGCAATCAGCGCACAGATGACAAATCTTGCCACGGGCGCGACCGTGTGGACCAACGCTGTCTCTGAAGTAGGAGAAGTAAATAAGCGCGATGTCCCAACGGTGGTTTCCGGAATGAACCGAACCATGGAACGAGCGATTAATAAGCTGCTTAGTCCAATACCTGCGGATGTGGCGACTGGCTCCAAGGCAGCTGCGCGAAACTGAGCTTTCGATGGATCGGCGAGTCCCGCGACTCGACCGCGAAGGCACGATCGCTTCAAGCAACTTCGCCGGAGTCGGAGGTTCTTTTCTCTGTGTATTCCTCTTTGTGCCGATCAATCCCACAAATTGGTGGCGACTGGTTCAGACGTTGGTAAGGCCGGAATTCCGAGAAGACCAATTTGCAGAGCAGAATCCAGTGGCACCCGGTGTCAAGTGTCACGTGACATGGCACGTTATGGAAATGCAGCGCGCCGTCGGTATTTTCACAAGAAGAAAACAATTTGGTCCAATTGCAACATAAACCTGCGATTCGGGTGACTTTGTGTTCGTCGTCTTGAGTGGAACTGTAGTTGCTCCCATTAAGTCATGCGAACTCTCGCTCTTCGAGATTCCTTGACACTCAAGGAGCAAACTTAATGTCCACTTCGCCAGTATCCGCCGGATCCGCAGCGCCGGTCGGGAAACCGCAGCCCGATACCGATAGCGAGAAGGCCACTCCTCGACGAGGCGCGAGTTGGCAGAAGTACGTAACACCTATTCTTGTAGTGGTTCTCGCTCTGGCAATCTTAATCACCATCACGCGTAACTGGAACTCCTGGGAAGGCAATAAGGTCAACCAAGTGACCGACGATGCTTATGTTCGCGGCGACCTCACTCCGCTCAGTACGAAGGTTGCAGGTATCGTGCGGATGGTGAATGTAACGGACTACCAACGGGTGCATCAGGGCGACCTCCTTGTCGAACTGCAGGACGATGACTACCGAGCGCAGGTGGATCAAGCCAAAGCGGCAGTTGAGGCTGCCCACGCGAGCATCGAGGGAAATCTCCGGCAGAGCGAGTTGCAGGATTCGCGCATTGCGAAAGCGCTGGCGGGTATTGATCAGGCCAAGGCACAGATCGCAGCCGCCCAGGCTGGCAAGGAAGCCGTTCAGGCTGAATTGATTCGCGCGCGCTCAGAACGTAAGCGCCAGGAAGGGCTGTATCAGAGTCACGCGACGACCGATCAGAGCCTCGAGGCGGCTGTCGCCGGTGAAGGAAATATCTCCGCCCAATTTTCCAGCCGTGAAGCGGACCTCAATCAGGCGCAAACTACGCTGCGTAGCAGTGAAATCTCTGTCGAGGCCGAGCGACGCAGCAAAGCTGTTCTGGAATCGCAGGATGCGCAACTTCAGGCCGACCTGCACGCCAAGCAGGCGAATCTTGCTGCTGTCGAGGTGAATCTCGGCTACACCAAGATTTACTCTCCGGCTGAAGGTACCGTGGGTGAACGGCAGGTTCGGCCCGGGCAACTGGTCTCTCCCGGCACGCAAGTGATCTTGTTCGTTGCCCTCACAAAGTGGGTACAAGCCAACTATCGCGAAACGCAGTTGACCAACCTGAAGGTCGGCGACCCGGCCGAACTTCAGCTTGATGCATACCCCGGTGAACGAATTCGCGGCAAGGTGATGGAGATTGCGCCTGCCAGCGGATCCCAATTCGCACTGTTGCCGCCCGACAATGCGACAGGCAACTACACCAAAGTCGTGCAGCGTATTCCCGTGAAGATCGCACTGGACGATCCGACTGTCGCGACGAAACTACGTCCCGGACTTTCCGTGGTGGCGACCGTCCGCACCAAACAGTGACCGGCCCTATGGCAGCTTCGACCATCAGCGGTCGTCCATCTGCGGGAGAGATCGCGCGGGCAACGGCCGCGGCCATTCCGTCAGAAGTATCGACACGTCCCCTCCTCGGCATTTTGGGGGTGGTCACCGGCGCCGGCCTGGTGACTCTTGCGGGCCGCATGCTTAGTCTCGGTCTTGGCGATTTGAAAGGCCACGTTGGAATAAGTCTCGATGACGGAGCGTGGCTTGACAGTGCCTACAATGCATCGCTGATGTTTATCGGCCCGTTTACCGTGTACCTCGGAGGGCTGCTGGGACCGCGGCGAATACTACTGTTCGCCGCAGGAGTGTTTACTCTCACTTCCATTGTTCTACCCGGCATCCACAGCTACAGCCTCCTTATTATTGCGCTTATCCTTGCCGGGCTGACGTCGGGCACTTTCTATCCGCTCACCCTGACATTCGCACTGCGCAACATCCCGCTGCGCTACCTTCCCTTCACGATCGCCTTCTACGCGGTCTTTGTGGACGGGGCAGTGAACGTCGCGCCTTCGCTCTACGGTTGGTACAGAGACCATCTGTCTTGGCACTGGATGTTCTGGAATTCTGCTTTGATTGCGCCGGTGATGATGGTTTGCATCTACTTCGGCATACCGGCGACGCCACGGCGTGAGAAAAATGCCCCGGCCCCGAGTTTCGTCGGGTTTTTCTACCTGAGTGCCGGACTAGCCCTGATTTTCGCCGCCCTTCAACAAGGCCAGAGACTCGACTGGTGGCGTTCGGGCGAGTTCAATGCCTGGTTTTGGTCCGGGTTTTTCTTCTTGGTATGTGCGCTGGTTCGAAGGCTGCACGGGCCCAACTCTTTCGTGGCGCTACCGTATTTGCTGAAGTGGAACACCATATTGCTTGGCTGCCTGCTGTTCTGGTTTCGCTTCACACTCTGTACGACGATCATCCTCGTTCCACAGTCACTAGCGATTCGTGGTTTCGAGATCGACCAGATTGGGCCCGCCATCATCTGGAGCGCAGTGCCGCTCATTCCAGTTGCATTTACGGCAGCGCTCTTGCTACTGCGCAAATTTGATCCCCGCCTCCTCTTCGCAATCGGTCTGGCTTGCACCGCCTTTGCTGCCTGGTTGAATTCTCAGTACAGCAGCACGTGGGCGGCCGAGAGCTTTTATCGTACCGAGTTGCTGACGGGCGTCGGGCAATCTTTCGCTTTCATTGGCCTGGTCGGCTGCGTCGTGCTCCAGGCAATATTCGCCGGGGCTTTGGCCAAGCCTGAATGGGTGCTAACCTTTGCGGCTTTTTTACACACCATCCGTATATTTGGCGGCACCGCAGGCGCCCTCTACATGGGCCACTTCGTCGCTCAGAGGGAGAAACTCCACTCGAACCTCCTGGGACTACATGTCGCCAATGGCAACTGGATCACTGATCAAAACATTCAAGCCCTGACGGCGGGAATGTATGCGAAGACATCCGGGATGGCGGCCGCGGGCGCGCGCGCGATTGGTTTAGTCGCGGCCCGGCTGCGTCTGCAGGCGTACAGCTTGAGCCTGGGTGATGGATTTCTGCTTATCTCCTGGAGTTGCGTATGCGCTTTGATCCTTGTGGCTCTGCTGCGCCGACCACCTTTGACCTATGGCGACCTTAGTGAGATGCAGGAGATACCTGCAGTCGAGAAGGAGTCGAAATGATGAGACCTAACGCGGCATTACTCCTACTCGTAGCGATGACCTTCTCCGTGTGCAATGTGCCGGCCCAGGAGACAGGCCGCTCCGCTCCCGCACGTCATCTCACGCTGCAGGAAGCAGTTCAGTTGGCCCTCAAGCATAATCACGATATTCGCATCAGCGGATACACGGTCGAGCAGAAAGAACATGCCAAGCAGGCGGAGAAGAGCCGGTATTTTCCATCTATTAAGAATGACAGCAACTTTCTGCATGTGACGGACACTCAGTTGATTGAGATCAGGTCCGGTAGTCTCGGCGTCGCTGGGGGAACGCCGATTCCGTCTGTGAATACGATCATCAACCAGGGCGGTAAAAACTTTACGACCAGCGGGACCGTGCTCAGCCAGCCGTTGACGACACTTCTAAAGATCAAAAGGGAAAACGAGTTGGCTCAAGCCGAGTTAGTCGCCTCGCGTGAGAAGGCCCAGCTTGTTGGAAATGACGTGGCGCTCGCGGTGCACCAAACCTATTACAAGCTCCTGATCGCGCAGGTCCACCATCGCGCCACCGAGGAGCGGGTAAAAGCTTCCGAGGCCCTACAAAGTGAGCGACTGCAGCAGGTGAAATTTGGCAGCGCACTAGAGCAGGAGTCGATCGAAAGCCGCGCACAATTGCTGCAAGCGCAGCAGGAAATGCTGACGACCGATCTACAGCTATCGGACCTCAAGTTGGAACTCAACGACTTGATCGGCCTGCCATTGAACACCGCTCTGGATCTCGATTCTGCCGTTACGGAGGTTCAGGATACTTGCCGGCGCGAGGAATGTGTCACTGCCGCCGAGGCCTCACATCCGGAAATCCTTGCTGCCCGTGCCGACGTGCAGAAAGCTGAGGCTGCAATTCGCCTGGTGAAGACCGATATGTGGGTCCCTGATATCGACGCCTTCGCCCGCTACGGCTACGCAAACAACGTCCCCTTCCTGGCGCGCAACTCCGGTACGTTTGGCGTTCATTTCAGCTTTGACTTGTTCGACTCCGGCCGGAAGAAGGCCATATTGCGTGAACGCCAGGCGCAGATGTCTCAAGCGAAGGAGAGCCTCGCGAAGGTGACGGATGCAGTCGAGCTGCTAGTCGAACGAGCGTACAACAAACTTGAGCGGACGCAGCAAATGTTGAGGGTGTCAGAAGAAGTCGTGGCTCTGCGCAACGAGTCCAACCGCATAATGCAGCAGAGACTGTTGCAGGGGGCCGCGCTGAATTCGCAGGCTGCCACCACAACTGCTCAACAATACGATGCTAAGGCGCTTCTATTGCAGTCACAGCTGGACTTCTTGCAAGCGCACGACGAGCTCCTGAATGCGATTGGCCGTATACCCGAATAACTTTACTTACCTGCCACATCAGTTGCCGGAAAGGTGATGGAAAAGAAATTGCACTGGGGTGAGAGATGAGACGAGTGATTACGGCATACCGAAACAGCATGGATACGAACGCGCAACGTCGCGGAATCCGTCGAGTGGCCTCCACTCGCCTGCCTACGGTTTTTGGCGTTTTCGAACTGATCGGTTTTGAACGAGCAAACAAAGTACGCGGGGAACGTGAAACAGCTTTGGTGATGACGATTGGCGATTTGCAAGACCGGATACCTTTGCTACGCATTCATTCGCAGTGTCTCACCGGTGAAGTGCTTGGATCTCTGCGCTGTGATTGCCGAGGTCAGTTGGAAGTCGCGATGTCCACCATTGTCGAGCAAGGATCCGGTCTGGTCATCTATTTACATCAAGAGGGGCGTGGCATCGGCCTGATGGCGAAGCTACAAGCATACGCCTTGCAGGACAAGGGCCTCGACACGATCGAAGCGAACGAAGCTCTGGGTTTTGAAGCGGACTGCCGTGATTTCAGTCTGGCTGCGGCTGTCCTGCATGAACTGAAGGTCTCGCAGGTGCGACTCATGTCAAACAACCCGCAAAAAGTCGAAGCATTGACAAAGGGTGGAATCGAAGTCGCCGAACTGCTTGCCTGCGAAGCACCGCCAAGCCCTTATGCGCGGTCGTACCTGCGCACCAAAAAGCAAAAGATGGGGCATTCGCTCACTATCATGTGAGCGATTGGAGAAAGCTACGATCCACAACAATTCACATACCGAGATCAGAAACAGTCCGAGCGCGAACGCGATTGTCGCGCATCCCATACCAGCTCGCCGTTTGTGGCATTGCCAGTGCAATTGCCGAGTCCTTCCCCTGGCGCGAGCAGATCCTGAGTGTCACTACCATTTGACACTGATCGATTCATGACACCGAATCATTGATCAACGATTCCCTTGAGACCGCAAACTCACTTCTTTTCAGCGGGTAATTTCCGAACGGGTTTGGCGGCCTACTTGCTTTGCATGAAGTATCGCGAGCAGCGAGACATGAACCATTAAGAGGAGAGTTTTTAATGGCAAGCCCGGTAAAAGAAAAAAGGCCTGTGCAGTTACCCGCCCCCAATAGCGACTTCTATGGACTTGTCGAGACCCTGCCGGACAACGAGTTGGCGGTTGTGAAACAAGTGCGCGCTTTCATGGAGACCAAGATCGCGCCCATCATCACAAGGTACTGGGTTGAAGACGCCTTCCCGTTTGAAATCCTGCCCGCGCTGAAGGAACTCAACATTGGCGGCATCGCCATGCAAGGCTATGGCTGCGCTGGCGGAAGTGCGCAGCTGTTTGGCTTGATCGCCATGGAGATGGCGCGCTTCGATTCATCGATCGCGACGTTCTTCGGTGTGCACAACGGTTTGGCGATGGGATCGATCTACCTGGGCGGGTCAGAAGAACAAAAACAGAAATGGCTGCCACCGATGGCGCGCTGGGAAACAATCGGCTGCTTCGGCCTGACGGAACCACTTGTCGGGTCCGGAACTGCCGGCGGAATGTTGACGACTGCGAAACGTGATGGCGATACCTGGATCATCAATGGTGAGAAGAAGTGGATCGGCAATGCTCCCTGGTGTGACATATCCATCATTTGGGCGCGCGACCTAGCGGACAACCAGGTGAAAGCGTTCATCGTCGAGAACAAGACTACGCCTGGCTTCAAAGTCGAAAAGATTCAGAACAAGATTGCGCTCAAGGTGGTGCAGAACGGCCACATCACGATGGAAAACTGCCAAATACCGGAAGCGAACCGGTTGCAACAAGATCAGTCGTTCCGTGACACCGCCCGTGTTCTGAAAATGACGCGCTTCATGGTTGGCTGGGAGGCGACTGGATGCGCGATGGGCGCCTACGAGAACGCGCTCAAGTATTGCCAGGAGCGCATGCAATTCGGAAAGCCAATCGCATCGTTCCAGATGGTGCAAGACCTCCTCGCCCGGATGATCGGTAACATCACCGCTTCTCAATGTCTGTTAGTCCGCATGGCGCAGTTGCAAGCCGAAGGCAAGCTGACGGACGCGCATGCGGCCGTTGCAAAGGCGTTTACCACGTCCAAGTGCCGCGAGACGGTCGCATGGGCGCGAGAGTTGTGCGGCGGCAATGGCATCGCCGCCGACTATAACGTGGGCCGCTTCTTCGCGGATGCGGAAGCTCTTTACTCCTACGAGGGCACGTTCCAGATGCAGAACCTGATTGTCGGCAAAGCGATAACCGGCTTCAGCGCCTTCGTCTAGTGGAATGGACGCGAACCGCGATTTCATACCCAACCCAAGTTTCAAAGTTGAATCGATAAAGGAGTGAACGGATCTCATGGCTCTTCAAACTTCTAAGTCAAACATCGCAAAAACGGCAACACAAGCCAAGAAAGCTCAACTGTTCTTTCTCAGTGCGAGCAGTGGTCAGGTATTTTCCGCCAATCCTGACGGCTCCGATCTGAAGGTCATTGTGAGCGAAGGAAGGCGGCTTCCTGACGGCATCGTTGTCGACGTCGAAGCAGGTCACCTCTACTGGACCAACATGGGGAACCCCACCGCCAACGACGGCTCCATCGAGCGTTCGGATTTTGACGGAAGCAACGTCACCCACATTGTTCCCCCGGGCGCCACCTTCACTCCCAAGCAGCTTCAACTCGACGAGAAGAACCGCAAGCTTTACTGGTGCGATCGCGAGGGCATGCGGATCATGCGCGCGAACCTGGATGGTTCCAATATCGAAACGCTTATCGATACGGGCGAAGGCGAGGCACGTCCCGGGAAAGACATAAAGAAATGGTGCGTGGGAATCGCGCTCGACGTCGAAGGTGGACAACTTTATTGGACTCAGAAAGGTTCGGACAATGCTGGCCAGGGACGCATCTTTCGCGCCAATCTCAAAATTCCCAAGGGCCAAAGTCCTGCCAATCGCAAAGACATCGAACTCCTCTACGGGGGCCTGCCCGAACCGATTGACCTCGAACTGGATCTTGCCAACCGGACGATCTACTGGACGGACCGAGGCGATCCTCCACGTGGCAACACGGTGAACCGCGCGCCTATGGATCCGGCTCAAGGAAATGGCAAGAAAGAGCCAGTAGTTATTTTCGACCATTTGATGGAAGGAATCGGTATCGCCCTGGATCTGAAAGGCGGCCGCATGTTTCTGACCGACTTGGGTGGATCGGTGTACAGCGCTAATCTCGACGGGTCTAACAAGAAAACAATACTGGCGGCGGAAGGAAACCTGACCGGCATCGTGTATGCCGAGATTTAAGGCACTAGATAACACCGCTGTAAGTCCGGCTATTAATAAGGAGAAGGAATGAGCTCGTCAGTTTCTGCCCTAACACTCGAGAACGTCATCTACGACAAGAAAGGTTCCATTGCGTATGTGACATTGAATCGGCCCAAGGTCATGAACGCGCTGAACAAGGCCACGATCAACGAACTGCGCGCAGCGTTCGAGGACGCGCGTGACGATTCAGCTGTCCGCGGCGTCATTCTCACGGGCTCCGGCGAAAAAGCATTTGCTGCCGGCGCCGACATCGGGGAGGTTGCCAACAACACAGCTGTAGAAGCAGAAGAGGCGACTCGCCGGGGACAGGCATTGACCGATCTCATCGAGAATCTTGGCAAGCCGGTCATCGCCGCAGTGAATGGTTTTGCCCTGGGCGGTGGATGCGAACTGGCGATGTCTTGCAGCATCAGGATCGCTGCTGAGAGCGCGAAATTCGGCCAGCCAGAAGTAAAGCTCGGTGTCATGCCCGGCTATGGAGGCACGCAGCGCATGCCTCGTCTGGTCGGAAGAGGCCGAGCACTCAAGCTCATTCTCTCGGGCGACATCATCGATGCAACAGAAGCCTATCGCATTGGTTTGGTGGACGAACTGGTACCAGCTCCGCAAGTAATCGAACGCGCCGAAACTGTGTTGAAGAAGATCATTGCAAACGCGCCGCTTAGCGTGAAGTACTCGCTTGAAGCAGTGAACAAAGGGTTGGAAACGAGCGTGGCCGAAGGCCTGGTCATCGAAGCCTCGCTTTTCGCAGTCTGCGCCTCTACCGACGACAAGAAAGAGGGTACGTCGGCGTTCCTCGAGAAACGTCCGCCAAAGTTTCAAGGAAAGTAGAACTTGCGCGCCACAAGTTTCATATGACTCGCTGCCCTACGCGGCCATCGTGAAGAAGGAGATGAAAATGACAGAAGGGAACATATTCTCCGGATTGAAGGTTGTGGAGCTAGCCAGCTTCATTGCCGGGCCGGGCGCCGCAACCATCTTGTCTGATTTTGGCGCCGACGTCGTCAAAGTCGAACCGCCCGAGGGAGAGCTGTGGAGAATCGGGCAGAAGATCCCGCCCCAGCCGCATTCGGAAGAGCCTTATCCCTTCCACCTGGCGAATCGAAACAAGCGTGGCGTCGCGCTCAATCTAAAGGCTGCAAGTGCGCAACAGGTCCTTGAGCGGTTAGCCAAGTGGGCGGACGTGTTCATCGTCAACACGCCGCATTCCGCGCGCAAGAAATTGAAACTCGAGTATGAGGATGTCGCGCAGTGGAACCCCCGCCTGATCTATGCCGATCTCACCGGCTTCGGCGAGAAAGGTCCGGATGCCGCTCTTCCGGGATTCGATCTTACGGCCTACTGGGCACGTAGCGGCTTGTTATTCATGACGCGAGATGCTGGAGAGCCGCCGACCTGGCCCGTGGCCGGTAGCGGCGACAATGCAACCGCAGTCTGCATTTATGCAGCAATTACAACTGCGCTTTATCGTCGCGAACGCACCGGTAAAGGATCCTACGTCACGACTTCGCTCCTCGCGGCGGGTGTCTGGTCGGCCAGCGTCTTTATCCAGGCCGCTCTATGTGGTGCTAGTTTCTACGGGCTGCACGATCGAACACACCCCGCAAACGCAGCGTTGAACACCTACCGCTCTTCCGATGGCACCTGGTTCGTTCTTGTGGCCACTCCGGACAAAATACCCGCGGTTCTGAAAGCAATGGGTCGCGAGGATATCCTAACGGACCAGCGATTCTCAGATCCTGCCAAGCTGGGGCAGAACCGGCCGCAACTGACGGCGATGCTCGATCAAATCTTTGGTTCACAGCCAATGTCGCATTGGTATGAGGTCTTCAACGGCGTTCACGTTCCCTTCGGCGCCGTGCGTGAGCCGCAGGAAGTCGTTAATGATCCGCAATTGCAAGCGAATGAAATTGTCGTTCCGCTCGAAGGAGCGGGCGAAAAACTGACCTCGACCATCAGCAGTCCTATTCAAGTGCACGGTGTCTCGAAAGTACCTGCCAGGCGTGCGCCGAAAATCGGCGAGCATAACGATGAAGTCCTGAGGGAGCTTGGTTTCGGAAATGACGAAATCGACGGTCTGCGTACTAGCGGCGCGATCCCGGGTACACAACCAAGGGAAAAAGCGCAAGAGGCCGTCCGAGCCAGCTAAATGGATGGAGCAAGAGTCTCCCAGAAAACAAGCGATTAAATTGAAGTGAACTTTTTGGAGGATCGAATGACAACAACAAAGAGCCGAGAAATTCGGAATGTAGCGATTGTTGGGACGGGAGTCATTGGCGCGAGTTGGGCTGCTCTATACCTGGCGCGTGGCCTTAACGTTGTCGCCACAGATCCGGCGCCAAGCGCCGAAGCGAATCTGCGGCAATACATCGATGCGGCGTGGAAGGACTTGACGGCGCTTGGAATTTCACCCAAGGGCTCACGCGACCATTTGCGGTTTACGCCCAACCTGAAGGAAGCCGTTGCCGGCGCTGATCTAGTTCAGGAAAACGGACCTGAACGCAAGGACTTCAAAATCAAATTATTTGCTGACATGGATGCTGCCGCGCCGAAGGATTCGATCATTGCTTCGAGTTCATCCGGTCTGACGATGAGCGTGATGCAATCGGCGTGCAAATATCCCGAACGCTGTGTAATTGGCCACCCTTTTAATCCTCCTCATATGGTTCCTCTGGTCGAGGTCGTCGCGGGCGCGAAAACCTCGCCGGAAACGGTTGAGCGGGCCATCGCCTTCTACACCTCGATCGGCAAAAGGGCGATCCACGTGCGAAAGGAAGTGGTTGGCCATGTTGCGAACCGGCTTCAGGCCGCTCTCTACCGTGAAGTCGTGTACCTCATCGAACAGGGTGTTCTGGATGTCGCTGATTCCGACGCCGCGGTGTGCTGGGGACCTGGATTACGTTGGGGTCTAATGGGTCCCAATCTGCTGTTCCATCTCGCTGGCGGCGAAGGCGGGATTCAACACTTCATGGAACACCTGTCCGGCCCAGTCGCCACATGGTGGAAAGATCTCGGCACGATCACTGAGTTCAGTCCCGAGGTGAAGCAAACCATTGTCAACGGCGTATTGAAGGAGGCTAATGGCCGTTCGATCGCAGAACTCGAACGGGAGCGTGACTCCATGCTGCTGGAATTGCTCACCACCCGCTCGAAAGCGGAAGAAGCCGTGCACGCTGGGGCAGACGCTGCGGCCGATTAAATCTGTTTCCCTCCGGTGTGACGCAGAGGGCAGAAAAACGAGAACAAAAGATGATCTACGTTCACTCTCTCGGCCGGGCATTGCGATTCTATCCCGGCCGAGCCGCGCTTGCTCGTGACGGCCGACTCGTGACCTTTCGGGAACTCCACACTCGTGTCGAAGGGATCGCAGTGACGCTCGCCAGCCACGGTCTTGGCGTGGGAGATCGCCTTGCTCTATTGTTGCCGAACGGGCCCGACTACATTGAACTCCTGTATGCCTGCAGCATGCTGGGCGTGATCGCCCTTCCGCTGAACACCCGGCTGTCGACTAAAGAGATCGACCGGGTGCTCGAAGACGCGCGTCCGCATGGCATCGTGCGCCATTCCTCCCTCGCTGTCCCCGGAGTACAGTTGAGCTGGCAACAGGTGCTCGACGAGGAACCCCTTCCAATTTGCAGCGACCGGGTCCCGAAGGTCTTTTACGACCCCGAGGCTGTTTTGGGCCTTATCTATACGAGCGGCACGACTGGGCAGCCAAAAGGCGTCATGGTGACGCATGCCAATATCCTTGCTGACGTCCACAACTTCAACTACTGGATGCGCTACACCGAAGGTGGGATCTACCTGCATGCTGCTCCGATCTTTCACATCGCGGACTTTCCCAGCATGTTCGCGGCCCCGGCATTCGGCGCCAGCCAAATCACAATTCCGAAATTTAGCGCACAGACTTTCTGCGAGACCGTGGAACGAGAGCATGTGACTCACACCGTGCTCGTGCCCACGATGATCAATTTGCTCACACAATTCCCGGACGCGAGAAAGTATGACTTGAGCAGCCTGCAGGTGCTGGCGTATGGCGGCTCACCCATGGCGCCGGAACTCGTCCATCGGACGCGGGAACTGCTGCCAAAGGTGAAGTTGATTCAAGTGTATGGATTGAGTGAAACAGGTTTTCTCACGGGCTTGCAGGACCACGAGCACACTGAAGACAAGCTGACATCGTGCGGACGGCCCTGCCCCGGGGTGGATCTTCAGGTGACAGACTCGTCACGGAACCAAATCGAGCCGGGACAGCCAGGCGAACTGACCGCACGAGGCGCCAACATCATGCGGGGCTATTGGAACAATCCTGAAGCAACCGCCGAAGCGTTTCGCGATGGCTTCTTTCGCACGGGAGATATCGGACAGCAGGACACTACGGGATATTTTTACATCCTCGACCGGCTCAAGGACATGATTGTCACCGGCGGTGAGAACGTTTATTCGGGAGAGGTGGAAGCAGTGATCTACGGACATCCCGCCGTTCGTGAAGTAGCCGTCTTCGGCGTACCCGATCCGCAATGGGGCGAACTCGTAATGGCTTGTGTAGTTTTGAAGCCAGGGGCAATTCTTACCTCCGACGATCTGATTGCTTTCTGCCGGCGAAGCCTCGCAACTTATAAACTTCCCAGGCGCGTCGAGTTTTCAGAAACGGATCTGCCCAAGAACAGTTCCGGCAAGGTACTGAAGAAGACTCTGCG
>Ga0209488_10001466_pt1 | contig 20177 bp, 30 predicted proteins | sample Rivendell_Oct201_8_FD_188349 | JGI IMG/M metagenome (GOLD analysis project Ga0209488, IMG submission 188349) | Vadose zone soil microbial communities from the Eel River Critical Zone Observatory, Northern California, USA -... | ecosystem: Environmental > Terrestrial > Soil > Vadose zone >...
AGTGCGTAGGGAAGCAAGCGGGTGGGGGCGGGCTCCCCGTCGAGGTTTGGTTGGGGAAGAGAAAAGGAGAAAGGGATGAAGATGAAGGTGGCGAGGTGGCGAGGCGAGGTCCTCGCCACCGGGCCTGAGCTGTTACTATTTTCAAGTCGATTGCGAGTTGAGTTGAGTTGGGAAGCGTGGTAACAGTTGCCTTGCTGCGCGTCGTATCTCAAATTGATTGATCGGGGTTGACGCGCGCGTTGACTGTTCCGAGGTCTTGTCGCGGTCCGAGTCCAAAAATTTAAAAATAAAAAGAAATTTCGTTGCTGCTCCTGTCTTGGGCCTGTCCTGTTCCTGAAACTTGTTCTTATGTATATAGTGACTGTTGCTCGGGTCGAGACAGGACGTGCGTGCGCAGCTGGGACTCGGACGTCTCGCTAGAATTATAATATGTACTGACCCCTCAGGCTCGAATGAATCCTCCTCTCGTGCGGATCCTCACAGGGACGAACCACCACCCAGGGCCAAGGCGCCGATAAGAATCATTTGCTTTTGTTGCTTGTCAGGACAGTCGCCTTGTCGTGTTACGGTGCTCACGACCGCCTTCAAGTTTTGTTCTAATAGTAGACGCGACTCTGGTTCAGTTGCCAAACATCAATTTGTGACTCGGCTGCGTAAACATTAAAGGCTCTTTGTATTCAGTATACATGTTTATATTTATCGACGCTTCGGTCATTTGTGCAGACCTTGGCGCAACAAAGATAGCTTCGTCCACGAAAACATGTGCATTCTCCGTCCGTCTAGTTCGCGGAGAAGCAGAAAAGCGTTATGAGAGGTAGAAGAGAGAGATGCCCAAGACGCATAATGACAGCAGCGCGAGCCGCGGCACTGCGACGGGTGACGCGGCGTTCTGTCCCGTCCCGGTGACGGTCGCGCTCACAGTTCCGATCGTCGGCGTTGGCACGCCAAGCTCCGCGACGAGCTTCTGCGCGTTTGACGCGACAGTGGCAAAGCCGACAGAGGCCGGGTTGTAGCGGAAGACAGTGTAGACATTCTTGAGGAATGTGTCTCCGATGATCCACGCGACGGCGGTGTTGCTGTTGCTGCTGCCGGTTCCAGAGAACTCAAAGATGGCCCCGAGACAGTTGCCGTTCCGGGTTGTGGTCACTTTGAAGTCATCCGGGTTGATGGACCACGATTTTCCACCGAAAGAGAGCGAGATGTTGACGTTTGTCGAGCAGGCTGTCATGTAGTGTCGTCAGCACGCTACAGTACAGCAAGAGAAACGGGTACGGGGCGACGTACGGTAGGTATAATACCCCTGTTGTTCAGTGGATGCGGCAGAACCGGGAATTTGAGCATACAGAGCAGCGACTTGAGCGGCAGGCCCGCCAATAAGCGTTGTTCCAGTGTCGATCGCAGCGTACGAGGACGAGCCCGAAGGAAGTGTGATTGACGTTGAACCCACAGTCAGAGCCGTGAGAGGAAGGGTCCAAAAACTGACAGCGCCCGAAGGGATGTTTGTATATTCGATGTCACCCGTATAAAGAGAGGAGTTGGTCGTTCCTATCATGGACACGCGATGGGCTTAGTAAACGATTGCGGCGCGGCACTAAATGACAAACCCAGAGTGAACACCCCTCCAGGCTCCTGCTGTTGCACTCCAGACGCGTCCGTGAAGCGCGTAAGATAGACACCCATGAGTGGCTGATCGAATTGGTTGCCACTGGCCAAAGCCTGCCAGAAGGGAGTGGCACGTGATGTTGCAAGTCCTTGCCAGCCAAAGCCTAGGATTCCAGATACGGGTGAATCCAACAAGCCTGAGGTCAACTGGTCGCAAACGGCTGAAGAAATTCGTTATTGAGCCATCTGCAGGGACGGACGATGCGGCACTGGGGGGACATACCAAAGACCTGGTTTTTTACTAGGAAGCCAGCCATTTGTACGTCGTCGGATCCGAGCACGCCAGCGGCTTGACCGCTCCCGTATTCGATCGAGAACTCCTGGCTGGAATTGGTGAACGTGGTCGAAGAGGACGGATTGAAAGTTGGAAGACCGTTACAGCTCTGCTGGCAACTCGAGGAAACGAGCCAGAGGTCTGCCGAGCCCGTGTCGAAGATGACGTTATATGCGACAGCTGGGTTCCCAACGGCTATCGAGCCGTAGTAACTACACACAAGACCACGGGTAAGCGCATGCTTACAAGCTTGCGGGGTAAAGTGGCAGAACGTACGTCGAGTCAAGGCCCTGGTCCACAAGCCTGGTCAGCGTCAATATCAGTCAGTCAGTCAGAAAAGTGTCAGAAAAGAAGCGCCGTGCGCACAAATTATAACCCTGAGAACGTTTCTCAGACCGAACGCCGTATTTGACCTCCAAGTAGCGCTTCTGCTTGGCCCATTTTTCCGGGTCGGCGTCATTACGCCGTGGCGCTGCACGGCGCGTGATTGGGATGTGTACGCCGCGATTCGAGGGAGGCTCAGAGGAACGTTGGTTGTGCGACGATGGGGCACCCAGTGCACAATCGACGGAGAGGAGTAAACTTAGTGCCAACGGGAGAGGCAAGACATCAAGGCGCATTGTGTCCGTATCCGGGGGGGGTGTCTCCGATTGTTAGGCTTGCGTGAACGGAGAGAAGATGGGACGGAAAAGGGAGCGGAGCAGGGGGGTATTTAAGTGGAGAGGAAATTATGGGTGGAGGGCTGTGCGAATAAAATACCTCTCGGCCGGCGAGGGGCAGGAAGATGGATATTGCGTTAAGGAAGCAAGGATGCCCAGCTTGGCACCTCGTCATCAGAGATAGGACCGCCGTTCGGAACTTACACCTTGTCAACGGCCAACCGTCCTGTCCGCAATCAAAACGTCACTGCCACTCACTCCACAGTATCCAGTATCCACCCGAGCAACGTCGAAATTCCACACCAACTCTCCAACTTTTCATCATCGTCGATGTTTTGTGTTGTGATCACATGCCTTATTTGTTCCTGAACGAGAACAAGTTGCTGCGCATTCCCGACGTACGGACCGATATGCCGCCGCAGCAGCTCTACCACTTAAACCCCACCTTATGTCTCCAAATGGCCAAATGGAAAAGCTGTATCAGATGCATCAGCACTGACTGCGCGTTATCATAGCTCTTGGCATTGCACCGGATGACTATATACTCCGAGGCTCCATGTTCGGCAAAATCGACCACTCTGTCAGCAACCCACCTCTCGAACTGCATTACGTCATCAAAATTAATGATTGTGCATGATCCCGCCCGCCCGACTATTGTCTTAGCAATCCGCCAAACTCAGTCATCCACATCCTCGAATGCGGTCAATAAAATTAGAATAATACAGTCAAATACAAGACAATCTAATCAAGATATCCCTCTCACGTCCGCTCTCCACGCAAACGGCGTGCAAGAGCAAGGTCCTTGGGCTGAATAGTGACACGCTTAGCGTGGATGGCGGCAAGATTGGTGTCCTCAAAGAGCGAGACGAGATAGGCTTCTGCCGCCTCTTGCAAGGCCATAACAGCCGACGATTGGAAGCGCAGGTCAGTCTACAAGGTAAATCTATGAGCCCTTGGTTCGCTTCTACGCAAGAGGATTTCGCCAACCTTAAAGTCCTGTGCGATCTCACGCACGAGACGCTGGAAGGGCAGCTTCCGGATGAGGAGTTCAGTTGACTTTTGGTAGCGACGGATCTCGCGCAAGGCGACAGTTCCAGGGCGGAAGCGATGAGGCTTCTTCACACCACCCGTAGTGGCCTAGAAAATTATCAAGTTGACTAAGGGTGGGAAGAAGGGCATGGTACTGTACTCACAGCGGCAGCAGTCTTACGTGCTGATGACTTGGCAGCGAGCTGTTTGCGAGGTGCCTTGCCTGAGTGAGAGAGATCAGGTTGAGCGCAGAACAAACGATGCAGGTACTTACCACCAGTAGACTTGCGAGCGGTTTGTTTAGTGCGGGCCATGGATGCTTAGTAAGAGTTGAGATGAGCAGTGAGAACGAAAGTGGAAAGAAGTGAGTCAGTTGTATTTATATTCATGTGTGTATCGCGTCGAGCACGTGCCTTTGCGTTGTCAACAAACGCGCAACAATCAACAAAACTTTATTTAGTGTCCACGTGCCTCCTTTATTGCCTTTCCTATTTAAATCCAGCTACGGCTTTCTGTTCCATCACTTGTGTTCACTCCCACACCCACACAACTGCACCTCCTCCCTTTGAATAACTCGTAGAATATGTCTGGCCGTGGAAAAGGTGGAAAGGTAGCTTTCAAATTTCTTTTCTTCATGTGGTCATCGACATTAATCTCTTGTCTGGTAGGGTCTTGGCAAGGGCGGCGCAAAGCGTCATCGTAAGATCCTTCGCGACAACATCCAAGGTATCACAAAACCTGCCATTCGCCGCCTCGCTCGTCGTGGTGGTGTGAAGCGTATCTCGGGTCTCATCTACGAAGAGACTCGTGGTGTTCTCAAGATCTTCCTCGAAAACGTGCGTTTTTGTCTTATGAATACCTTCTCATCGTGGCTGAACAATGAATTTAAGGTCATCCGTGACTCGGTCACCTATACTGAGCATGCGAAACGCAAGACGGTGACCGCACTCGATGTTGTGTATGCCCTAAAGCGGTCAGGGCGCACTCTCTACGGTTTCGGAGCGTGATTGTTGCACATTCTGAGCTTCGGTGTACTTGTATTGCTATTGTAATCATATCTATTCTATCATTTTTCTGTCAACGTACTTTTTTTCTGTTGGGACGTTTGGGCTTGACTTGAATAGACACTCGGCCGTTTCTGCAGAGAATGATCACCTCCAGTGGTTTCGAGGACAAGCCTGTACCAGAATCTTGCTATGGAACGACGTTCTCGAACGAAGGGCTAGACCACGGAGTCTGTATTCAGTACTTGAGCGCTCCGTGAGTACAATATAGGGCAATTACGACGATCACCACGAGTCAGTGCTGAGCCGGATCCCAATATTGTACACACTCGTACTGCCTTCCGTTCCGATATTGCATTGCTTCTCGTCTTCCAGACCCACTGATCGCTTAAAGAGAAGGCCGTTTGTGTCCCACATACAGTACACGAATCGGCCTCTATGTTTAGACAATCCCCATTCAGCCTTTTGCCTTTTCGGATCAGGGTCTGATAAAGTCATTTGCTTGCTGCTTCCATTCCCACCCTTCCGAGTCCTGTGAATCCCCGCGAATGTGAGAACCCGTGGGGGGTCCATCCTTGATCATCGTTTTGCCTTTGGCGATTGCTGTGCGACTTAACTTGCAACGCAATGACACGACGCTGCATCATGGGTGCATCCAGGCAGCCAAATTCCGAGAGTGTGTTGTCGAGCCTAGGCAAGCTGATGACGTTTTTAAACACGATGCCTGTTTTCTCAAAAGAAAACTAACGATTGAGGATGCGGAGAGTGGGTGTTTGTTAACGCTCGCTCGTAATGCGCTCATTTCATTTCCGGGGTCAGTCAGGAGTACTCAAATCTGGCAAACTCGTGTACGTGGTCCAGAAAGGCCGTCATTTCTCCTGCTATACCGCGTTAGATCTTAGAACGCGCCAAAAGGGAGAAAGTACCGTGGTCGCTCCGAGTCTGAGCCTGAGCACCCGACTGCCGAACCCTCCTCTCCTTTCAGAAAATCTACGGGAGCAACGGTGTCGTCCCGTCAATGGCCCGAGTAAAGTCGTACCTTCTTGAAAAAGGGTGTTTCTCCTCCTCTCTCCCTCCTTCTCTCTCCCCCCAACGTATTGTCGCCGTCTGTCCGTGCCCGCCTGCCAAGCTATAGTCTCTCCGCGATGCTTAACTGCTCTCATGATCCCGTCTTTGCTGCCCTCTCTCCAACGGCGACGACACCGCTCCCTTTGCCGAAACGAGCGCGCGACGTCGGAAGTGGCCTTCCGAACGAGATACTCGACACTATTTTTGACCACCTCTCTCGAGACGCACTCACGCGCGTCGCCGTCGTCTCCCGCAGGTGGCGCGCCAACGCAGAACGCCTCCTCTACTCCGCCATCGTCATCCATGAAGTCCTGCCTCACGCCTCGCCGTCTCCCCCATTCACCCCACCAGCACCAGCATCAGCAAGAGCAGGAGCAGTGGTGGGGACGGGTCTCAACAAGGACCCCCTTCAGACTACAACGACGGCGTCGACGTCGGCGATAAAGGTGATGATGACGATGATGCCTGCCGTACCGGCTACCACCCTGCGCTGCTGCGAGACGCTCTCGGCGCGCCCGCACCTCGCGGAGTATGTCCGGCGCTTCCACGTGCGCTGGGAAACAGACGCGGTGGAGAGCCCGCTCCTCCTCCGCATCGCCCACAACATCGCGCGCACGCTCGTGCCCACGCTCGTCCACCTCGACTCGCTCGAGCTCTCCTTTGGCCTCGCGCCGCACCTCCCCGCTCTCATCTCACCACAATACCACTTTCCCCTTGCTCCACGGCCATGCAGCACCTTACCGCACCCACTCCAACACCCACACCCCCACCCATACCCATACCCATACCCATACCCATACCCACACCCACACCCACACCAAGATCTCCACCAGCATCCACAACGACACCAGCACCAGCACCAGCACCACCTCCTGCCTGCCTTCTGCCTCCCCTCCCTGCGCACGCTCGCCCTACACGGCATCGGCGAGCCGCCCGAGCTCGAGCGCGTCCTGCGGAGCCACCCAGCGCTCCTCCATCTCCGCCTAGGCGACTACCACCGCGCCCTGCGCCTCTCCCCAGCCGACGTCCCACACCTCCGCACCTTCCGTGGCTACCCAGCTACCGCCGCGTCCATCCTCCCCGGCCGACCCGTGCAAGTCCTCAGTCTCGTCGCGTGCGAGCTCGCGACGGAGGACGACCTCGCGCGCATCGCAGCAGGCAGCGTCCCCGTCCGCACCCTCGACCTCTCCGCAATGAGCGTCACGCCCACACTCCTTCGCACCCTCTCCCGCCACCTCGCCCACATCGAGTGCCTCAAGGTCCGTCTCGCCCTCCGACACACCTTGCACCACGCCCTTTTCGGCATAGTACGTCCCTGGCCCGTATAACGAAATCAGAGACTGACCGCGAGAGTTTTTTTTCCCCTCCCATGTGCGCGCGCGCGCGCGCCTCTCCGGTTTCTAAACCCCTTTTGTTTGTTCGTGTTCCCCTTTAGCGTCTCTTGACGGCGCTTACGACCGTCCTCGCGGCGTTCTACAATCTGCGCGGCCTAGATCTCTCGCCGACGAGCGCCATACAGTCCGACGGAAAGAACGCCGTAGAAGAGGAGAGCCTGTGTGTCGCCTGGATGGGCGCGTGCCCGTCCCTCCGACGCGTCATATTCCCGTCTCGGACCGAGTGGTCGCTCTCCGAAGCCGGCACATGGATAGCTGTGTCTGCCTCTCATTGCTATCTCGGTGCGTCTCATCTCGTCGCGGTATTCCCACCTTCCTTGTTTGCCAGCGTCAGAATTGATCGCGGTCCCCTCTAGCCACCGCTATCCGACCTCGCCCATTAGAGTTCTTTGCGCTACCCGCTTGATCACACATTCGTTGATACACCTTCGATCGGTGACAATCCGAGCGTACATAACTGTTTCGCTACAGAACATATCGAAACATCCCAAAGGCAATCGCAGATCAATGCTTGCTTGAGAGAGATTACATGATACGGCTATTCCAGCGCCAACGGATACAGTGGGGAGGGGTATACAGAGGTTATATGAAACGAAATAGTGATGTAGGTACTAGTCCTCATAAATAACGCCGAAGAAAAGCGAAGCTCATGAGACTTCAGACTCGTCGACGAATATGTCGGTGTAGTGTTCGAGAATGGTCTCAATCGCCTTAAAAGTAGCAGTAGACTATGAGAAACCCCTCTGTTGGGTCGAGAGTTGTTGACGTACCTTGTTCTGGATTGTTGCGCCGACAAGACCGTCGTGCCCATTGACACCATGGGCTGCGGCGGGGGGGAACAATGTGGGCCCAAAGACAATCGCTAAATTACCTATGGACATTGCGTTCTGTGCTTCGTGTTGTACGATCCTGCAAGCGAGTAAGTTGGCTCGAGAGTGGCCCTGGAATCCGGGATTAAGGTCTTACTTGTGTAGATGACCCATGAAATATTTTAGCGTTGCGTAGTTGGGATCCGGCAAATCGTTGACCCGTTCGTGAAGCCGGATGTGTCTCAAACGGTCATTCTCGATTTCTGTTTCAACCAGTTTGGTCACACGACCCGTCGCACCTCAGAGAAAGGGGGGAAGAAGGGGTGCTTACTGGCCGCGTCTAGAAAGCCTTGGTGAAGTTGCATCGTGAAGAGGGGTTCTGGCAGCTCTCTAAGCCAGAGTTTCAGAACACTTGTCACGTTGCTGATGTCGCCCGACCACTCGTCGGCGTCGAGGTTCGTGGCTTCTAAATCTATCAAGTGCCTGGGCGTTAGTGATATTGCTCGTCCGAGATGGACCAATCGCGTGCCTTTATCAAGTTTTTCTTTCAATCGAGTGACTTTACTCATCGTCCCACCGATCCGATAGATGCCCACTGTTGTGATGCCGTACTTCTCAATCGCCTCGCAACATTTGACCATGATGGGAGGCACCTCCACACTGTCGCGTGTCATTTGGTCCGCAAGATCGACGCCGAATGTAGCTTTGGGACGATCAGGCAGTTGTGAATGACTGCTACTAGGAGTGTTGACACCGAGAAGTGTTGGATTCGTGCGGTCAACGTGTTGGGGTAAGGGAGGCAGCTTAAGCAGTTGTCAAATTAGATTGTAACATGCCTCCATGGTAAGCGTACAACTTACAAAACCTTCGTGCTCGGGCCCTGTCCGGCGAGGTCCCCGTTGTGCCCCACCGTGAGCATATGCGTAATTCTGCATATAGACTTTAAAGTCTGATCGGTTGTCTATTGACTCGATTGTGGCCTTGAGACCGGGCCCTGCCCTCCCGTTTCAGGAAGACAATTGATATTAAAAGATTCTTTCCGGCACTTACCGTCTTCGATGCCAGTTGGCGCCAAGGTCGAGCCGTCACTCAACACGATGCTTTCGAACAAGAAAGCGTAGCGGGTAAGGTGGTATTGTGTCCCGAGATCAATTTCGTCCGCGCACTCTTTCAAAGCCTAAAGTAAGAGAAGTGAGAAGTCGGGGCGAAACGCGGGAGTCAGAGGGACGGACGCGGAGTATTTGAGGAAGCCGGAGATTGAAGTATTCCTGCCTCAGACCCTGCGTTTCTTGCACCGACTTGTGGTAAGCCTGGGAAGACACTTGTACACGAGCACGAATATCATCTTCCTGGCGTTGGATCTGAGAAGCGCGGGTGAGGATGTTGATCTTGAAGGGAAGAAATAGACGGGGATTTACATTTCCTGGGTTCTTTCCCTTTAACAATAGTCCCCCCTTTGCTACAGCCTTACCAATCGCACGCTTCCCGCCGGCTGGAGTACGCGATTGAATGACAGAATCCTTGGCCGGTTCACCCTCCTTCTGAAGTAGGATACGACCAAGTTCTTCCATTGTCGTATCCAGACGCGCCTTGCTTTTTTCGGTAGTCATTTCGGAATCCTGCAAGTTACGTTCGTAGCGAGTTGCAAGCTCCTTGGTCTGGGCGGACACATCCTTGTCAAAATTTGGGGAGGACGTGTACATAAAAGGGTGATATACCGCTTTTCTGTTTTTATCCACTTCCTTGGCTAAACTCGCCAGCTCCTCGCTCATCTCATTCAACCGTGACGCAAAACGAAGCCTATTATCAGCGACAATCTCGTGTATTTTCATAGTTGTCTGCCATGCGTTGACGAAAGAGCTTTAGGCATGTTGGTTGCCAAAGTCGGGACTGGATGGATCGAGAAAAGAAGAGGGAGACGTACCCAGCTTTGCCATCATTCATGGCATATAGTTCTGAGGCGTTCTTGGCAAGCTTTTGCATGCCCCTTCCGAACTCCTCTTCAAGCACGGCGCGCTTCTTGAAGAACACGGACGCTTCCTAAGTACAGAGCGAAAGTTAGGAGGACGATGCCACGCAACATGACAACGTGAAGTCACCCTGCATGATATCATGCTTTGTTTGATCCTGTCAAGTAACAAGGGCACCCCGCACTGATTAGGGGGGAGGGGGAAAACTGGGGCTGAGCAGGTCGGTACCTGGACTTGACACACGAGAACTCACATCGAGGTCACACAGGGCTCGGAGCACGCTCTCGTCAAAGCCGGGCTCTACAACCGTGTTCGTGTCACGTTGGGGGGCCCCCAATCCGGATGTGACGTCTGCGCGCTGCATACCAGGGGGAAGGCTGTTGCGCCATCGAGTCGTTGCCGATGAGGGAGGCTTAGCCGTCAAGTCGACTTCTGTGCTCGATCTGGGTGGCGAGGAGGAGGACTTTGATGAGAGAGAGGGCCTGGAGGGGATGGCGATGTTTGGTGAGTTGCTAGAGGAGGCGGAGATCGCGGGTTGCGCGGGATGGGAATGAATGGGATGAGGAGAGTGAGCGATAATGGGCGAGCCGAGGACGCCGTGACCGTCTGTTGAACCCGAGGGGATGGGATCATCGGCCATTCTGACGCTCATGGCGGGTTACACAGAGAGGTGGTTTGGGTGTGGGAAGTAATAAGTCAGAGGAATGAGACGAGGAGACGAGGACGTCGAGACGAGGCGAGGCGAGTCGATGTGAGGTGGCGTTGCATCGAACCGGACCGGGCGTACCGAGATGGGCTTGTTACCAACTTGAAAGGAATACATTTTCCACGGATACAGTGTACGTACGTACTCTAATCTAAATCTAAAAACTAAACTTGTTACAAATATGGTCGCGAGAGCGCTTCCTGGACCTGAACCTGATACATCATCCACCCGTGGGTGGCCATAATACAACGGTTCAAAAGTCCATGCGAGAGCGATGATACACGAAGCGATCTATGATGACAGCAAAACAAAAGTGCGCCGCTCTATAAGCAGCCATTCGGGCACGGTTTCGGGCACTGTCTGGTCGTCATAACATTATTGGTTATCTGGTGCATGCTGCGTCATCGTGTGAGCTCCAAACATGCCGGTCAATACTTCCAATACTTACGTCTGCGGGCACGCGGCGGTGCAAAGCTGCCCACCAGGGTGCGAATGTCGTTTACTGTTTGCACAAGTACTTTGGCCGCAATCTGTCTGCAAGCGAGTTAAAGGTCGGGTCAACGCAAGGAACGAAAAATCGTTATCGTTACACTTACACACGATCGACCCACGTAAATGAGAACACCGCAAGGATGCTGGTTGAAAGTCGTCACAGTGGTGCACATACTGAAAATCGCCCAGGTCGTATAGAATTCAAGGCGTCGAAAAGTCGAAGGATACTGAAAGCGATGCGGTACTGCTGCCGATTTATAGCAGACGTCCGTTTGCCTCCGGAGCTTCTGGACATAGCGGTCCGTCTGTCGATTGGATGGGTACACTGCAATCGTATGGATTCGTCACCGCACTGAGATACAGTGACGGAGAAAGTAGTAAGGACGTGTCGAAAACGCCAAATAAGGAACAGAGCGCGGCCTTTAAAAGATTTTGCGACTGTTAAATTCAGCCCGTAGACGGCGTAATGAGAGGCGCGGGTAAGGAAAAGGCAAATCCGGTTGTGCTCAGATACGCCACACCCCAGCAATACCCTTTTTTTGTCTGGAGTACGGACGGAGGAAGTGACAGCGACGCTTCCTGTCAACCGCCGAAGCGCAGCCGTAAAACGCGGATAGGGATCAGTGACTTGCGGCACTGCGCCGGAGGTCTCCAAAGCAGAGAACAAGGCAAACCGCTTCGAGTCTTTCTTGTTAGCGATAAAAGGGGTTGGGATGTAGCGCTCGTATCGATCCCATGTCACGGAGAGAGTGGAGCGCGGGGCGGGGAAGGAGTGAGTGGGTGAGGGTGAGGAACAACACAGCCACCGCCGGAGATTCAAGCGAACAGCTAGTGGATAACGCTAAATTTGCTTGGCTTGAACAGTTAGTGTATCGTTTGAGTTCCTGGAGCGGGACTTTGGGTGGCGAAAACAATCCGTAGGTGCGGGGAGCCCGGCATTTTGACACGTCTGCGGGGACGTACGCCAGCGTCCTGTGAACTGAAACAAATAGTGCCACGGCGAGACGGGATACGTAGCGCCGCCGAGTAGGACCAGGATTCTAGCCAAACACCGTGCCGAGAACGCCATTGATGGCGAAGCGAGCATCTCCTCGGGCGCTGAAAGGCAGTTCTGAGGTTCATGGATTGACATGGTAGTTCCGTACCGTGTATCACCGTCATGATCGCAACAGAGATTCAACCGCCGCCACTGGTACTTGAACGCCGGAGCCAAGATCCTTTAAAGGTGATCTCGCTGCCCTTCTCGATACACCTGCAAAGAATCAGTAATGGATCATGGGTCCGTCGCATATAGACTGATACAAGTGTCGTAGTTACTGGCAGAGTGAGGCTGGTCCACGGTTCAGTTAGGCAGTTGGTGGGTGGTGACATGATTACATAACGGAGGCAGTGCCGAACCGACGGCATGAAGGTCGCAATTACTAGTTTGCTGATTCGGTTGAACACTAGTAGCAGATGCTAATGTGGTAAAACACCATGGATACGAGAGAGACTGGATGGGACCCCCCCGTGGCGTATGAATCTTAACCCCACCACCAGAGAAGGCTGAAACCCAGGTCCTCGGCTAACAGTCAGGCCTTATACCAGGTAAGGGAGTCCGGTGTCTCATAGACCAACAGGATCATGGCTCGGAACATGTACCTGAATTCCAACACAGAGCAAGCATCATATGTTTTTGACTACACTGTCATAATGCCCACCCGCGAGCCTTTGATGTCACGCCCACCAGCCACCATGGTGCACCTTCCATAATACTTTGCTAGGGAGAGACGAGCAGATTTAAGACGTTGAAGAGCCTGAGTCTCGCTCGATCCTCCCATCGTGACCATGAGGACAGACAAGTACGCATCCCCCGAACCCTGTGAAGCTCTAAGATGCACTTCCTCGAGCCGTTTGAGTAACCCGACAGCCCCGGATGAGGAATATAACATCAAATCATCTACAATGGACGAGCTCAGGATTGGAGACAGGTAGAGATGAGAATGGGGAGCCACTCACCGTTCCGAATGAGGTCGACCGCGTCACACAGAAGAACACCCCACCATGTTTTTGGTGCGAGGTCATCGTTGAACATAGTCAGAAGATCCAGCGCTGCCTCCTGCAAATCACCACTCAACCTTCGTTGATGAAACTCGGCGTAGCGGACCGCAAACATGAGCCGGTGAGTGAATACGCCGTCTGCGCCTGGGTGTGTTCGCAGTTCTTGCAGTGAGGGCGCAACTGCAGCTACTGATCGAGCGAATGCTTCTGGTCCTACAGCTACGTGAGTACAGACAATAATGCAAGAGACAAATACGAACCATGCTGTATATATTCGGTCAGGACTGCATCGACTATTCGACCAAGCCATGTCCAGTTTTCTGCGGAGGTTGCGTACGAAACTGCCAGCCCATATTCCCTACGTTGCAGGGAGTTTCGTGCTGCAATCTGTGTGACTTGGCCTGAGAAAAAGACATTGTACAGATTCCATGGGAAAAAAACAAATACCGTGCAAACCATGCGTCGCACTGACTCCCTCCGGTACTCATGACAGGTTTTGATGACCGCTCTTAACGCGGTAGGCACTTCACCCGATTGAGCTGTGGCATTCACGTCACTAGAGACACCGGTGCTTGGTTTGAAGTTGATGGGCACGCGAAGTAACACTTGATCCGCCCGTTCCTTCCCTATAGGTCCGCAGGAGCACATGTAGGCCACGGTGATACGCCATAGCGCTGGGTCTGAATGCAAATAGTCCGCGTATGATAGGATATACTGGTCGCGGACTGAGGTGTCTGAGCTGCTTGCAAAACTCAGCGAAGTACACATACGAAATGGAAATGCCTTACTCGTCACCAACACGTGGGCTCAGGAGGTCGATGGTTTCCATAAGGTCAACCCAGTGTGCCGCTAGCCAAACGTCCAGTCTAGCTGCGTAGGAGAGTGCCTCCGTCGTTTCACCCCGGAATAGAGCTACGTGAATCATATCTTCCAAGTCGGTTGGATCGGGGGGCATGCCCTCCAAAATTTGATTTACCACCTCTCTGAGCACGTGGTGAGAAGCAATCTCCAGGGGCGTGTAGGAAATACGTACGGAAGATCTTGTCTTCGGAGGCGATGATTTATAAAAATACTCCAGGCAGCGCAGACCTCTTTCCAGTCGGCATTGAGATCAATGCAAATGTTCTGGATGATCTCAGGGCGACCCTCCAGTATACCCACAATGTTGCTAAATGGCTTCCACCAGTTCTCAAACTCGTCCTCTCGCGCACCTTCCGGGACACGATCGAGTTCCAGGCGGAGGCTTTTGACTTTCTCTTTCCAGCGGCGAAGGGCGATCACAAAGTCACGCTCGCTGGAAAATTGGACGATACGGGGATGTGAACTGAGTAAAGGCGCCAGGTGTTGTGCTACATTCTGGAGGCGCTCAGAAGGATGGCGAGATAGGGTCTCTAACAGAAAAACAGATGCTTTCGAGAATCCCCGCAGGACAGATCTGCAGCGCGGGTCAGGCAATCTTCTGCTTCTGATACGGTGAGAGTACCTCGTAAGATAAGGCCAAAATAATTCATCCTGCCATGGACAATCTTGTGAACTGAGGTGATCACCATCTTCGGATGAAGGTTCGATAAAATGCGTGTTGAGCCACTCCATCAATTCTTCTCCCACCGGAGCATCGTCGAAACCAGCCTCAGGGAGGTAAAGGACAACAAAGAGAGAGACACAAGTATACAACATCCGGTAATGGTTTGCATCGTATCGAAGGGACTGCGATCTATTCACCGGTTTCTGGAATTAGGTTTAGCGCGCTCATGCAGCGTTGAAATAGACACCCACCGACGCTTGCGCCCAGCTGTTCATGACGAGCTTGACATAATCTACGGCATGTTTTATCAACGCCTGTGAAACTTGTTCGCTACGCCCTCTGAAACGGCATTAGCTGGGTGTTGGTAACTTGGAGGCAAGAGATCACGAACAATCGGGAATCTTGCTCCCTTTGGTTGTTCTTGAAGTCCTGGAGCGAGGCGAAAACGACAGATGTCTCTGTTAGGAGCTCGACGCCACTAAGCCTGGCTCCCAGATCAGCATATATTCCACGTACCAGCCGCCGTTCTGATGACGGTATGTCATCTGTACTCGCAGTGTAGATGTGTTGTGATTCGGGATACTTCTCCCTGAGTGTTTTGAGAGCCTTTGAATCTATCTTGCAAAGTAATTAGGCTATGCTTAGACACGAGCTTGACATTAAGCATACAGTTATGTTCGTCGCAAACACTGCAACAGAATTGTCTCTGGGAGATTGAGTAACAGCCAGTGTGCGGCCAGAGTTCAAAAACTCGGCGTGCTTTCCTTCCTCGAACAGAGGCGGGTATAGGCGGATTGCAGCCATCCTCAGATCAGACGCACTGGCACGTAGTGAGCAGATGTTGATCGCGAACGCGAGTTTGGACACGCTCTGTCACGCGTGACGCGTGATCCTCAGAACGTCATCTCTCTTCTCTCTTAGTATTCATCAAACGCAGGACGACTGCAGCCTTAACAACCATCGTCAAACTCCCAATTAATGTTGGGACCTGTTTGATGAAAAAGACAAGGGATGTCGGGGCATTAACCACACCAGATGAAAAAAGTTGCCTGGATCGACGCTGTGGATTGGAAATTCTTTTAGGATCAAATCTCCATCGTGGCAAGGACCCCACAAAGACGTCCTTACCCACGTATGGGGCGTTGCTAATAGGCAACTTCATGCGCGCTGTTTGGGACACGTTCAAGGATACCATCATCCTCTCAGCGACCACGAAACAGCAGTAGCCTTTCAGCGCGACCACCAGTGCTACGCGGCACAAGACACATCAACGTGGACTATTACTTCTTTCGGTGCGTCATCAAGAAGGACCATCGAGAAGGTATGGTCATCAACATTCTCACGAGGAACCATCTATCAACGGATGTGAAGCGTCCCGCTAGGTCTCGGACGATGCACAGAATGATGGTGAGATCTCAATCCTCCGTGGCCACCGGATCGGAGTTCAGGGCATACCGTACTGTATCTGGTGATGGTGCGTACTCTGTGCGGCCTGGAAACGCTCGATATTACCATAGTTCCTCCACGATCCATGTTGCCACGGGTACTTTCAGCCCTTGTCCACTGACTCGGTTGGATCGTCAAGCAGTCCACAGTCATCTACGACTTTCTTTACTGTTATACGTTCGCCCAGAGCACTGCAAGCGTCCAGGTTATAAGCCTGGAGGGCTATAATTATTCCTCGGATTAGGCCCAACGGGTTGAGTGAATGCTGCTAAAAAGGGAGGTGTTGTATTGACCCGAGGACCTGGAGGCTAGGTTACTCGTGTTCGACGGAGGTCGATAAGGCAGATATCCGTGATGAGAGTCGTTCCACTTCAATACAATACAAGAGATGCGAAACTTGATCAGTGGATGTCTCACGTGCGCCACTTCTGTATTTTCGGTCCAATGCCACCTCGCCACCAGGTATGGGGAGCTCTCACAAGCACATCCAGGAAATTTCACATGGTTATTCACGGCGTCTCGTCGGTAGTCCATCGCCGGTTGTTTCGTCCTTGAAGTTGCATCACTCCGCAGTCTTTGATCATCCGTAATGTCAGAATGCCTGTGACCGAGTCCGAGTCACTCCAGAGTCGGAAGGAGATCGTCATCATGGTGCGAGGGTCTCTTCTCGCACTGACATATCTTCCTTGGTCGTCGTGGTTCAAATCACATTAAGCTTAAACTTATAGCACAGCCCGGATGTTAGTTACGGGTAATCACCTAATATGAATATCTTGATGCTAGGACCGTTCTGCCCACGTAATATCCTGAGTGTCATCCAACATCAAACCTATGCTGATCTCATCAATCGTCAGTCACTCTGCGTTGCGAAATGATTCCCTATGAGTTATATAACACCAACTCGGTAAAATCTGTGCTGTGTTGTGTTACAAAGAGAGTTCTGCCTCACGGTCCCGGTGTTCTGCAACAAGTCCATTTGTACGGGTAAAGCAACACCACTCAAACTTTTCCCATTTATATTCGCGTTTATTTTCTGTTGTCCGTGGTATGCGCGGTTGTAATGCCTTCAACGTATGTTTCTGAGTGTGAGAGACCATACATCTCATAATGTAAAAGGATACGTATTATTGGCAGACGTTCTGCATCACCTCGCAGTTTAGATCCTCGTGCTTTCGTCCGCGTTGAGGATCAACGTAGTGAAAAACCTGATCACCTCCACGAAGTCATCAGCTCGTATGTCTGCCAAACTTATCAATACCTGCAATCCCAACTCTGAAGGCGATCAAGACCTACGTTCGTTGACCGTATGAATATTGTTCGGCAGCGCATGGGTGTTTCCCCCGTTTTGGTGATTGTACCGGACAATGTGGCGCGTGAGGTTCCAATAGTGCCTCGTGTCTGCAGACCGATAAACGTCAACCTACCGTTAGCAGCAGACTGGAGAAGCACACCCACCCGTATTTCCGGTCATGATCCCAGGGCTGACAAATATAGTGTCCGCGCCTCCTAAACTCCGATGGGCCTTGTAAGTTGCCTTGATTGTTCCGCTCAACAATTGCCACGGCGCCGAGTCTTCGCTGGTCGGGGTGACCGGGGCTGGCTCCAAAGCAGTGCCCCAGGCATCAGCCAGCGTAAGCGTACGCGTTGATGTGCCATCCTCGCCGGAGATGGCTGATCCAAAAGCAGTAAAAGTGAGATTGAATTCCTCGGCCAAGTGCCTCAGGACGTCTGTATCGCGTTTTCGCACCGCGGCAACGGAGCTGGTGGTGGGTATAATAAGCAGGAGTCCTGGTGATGTACGCGGTAGACGGACCTTTGCGTAGCAATTCGATGATTGACCACAGCCCAAGCTTCTTCGGGCAGCGCATTTGACTTTACTCCACCTTGCACAAGATCGATAGCTTGGGTGGTACCGATCAGCGGGCTGTAAAACGGATCTCGGATTAATGCCTCCTCTAGTTTACGCAGCGCCCTGTCCGAGTGGACTGAGGTCTTGATAAGAGCGCGGAGATGTGCCGGGAAGTTTTTGGCATGCTGTCCTACGCATTGGATGGTGTTGTAAACGGGAGTACCGCGCTCGAGGTGTGGCTCGATCGGGTTAGCTTCGTACTCGACAAGGAGACGTGCCAGGATTCCGATGCTCTGTAAAAGATATCAGATAAGTATATTTAAAACCACGGTGACTAACCGTATGCGGAGGTGGAGCGCTTGAATGACCGCCAGGAGTTGAGACGGTTACTTTAGTATCAAAATATCCTTTCTCGGCGATGCCAGGGATGGCAATAATGGACCCGCCTATGTCGCCAAAAATACCTAGGAAAGTGATAAGGGCAAACGATTTCGCGAACGTCTCTTAACACTCACTGCCTTCATCTACAAGAAGGGCGAACGAATCTTCACCGTACTTCTTCAACATTGCATCAGCGAGATGTCTGGCACCCTATTGGTAATAAAGCCTAGAATCACACATAGCGTTATAGAAACGTTGAATCGCTTACATACAAGCCACTAGCCTCTTCATCAAAACCGAATGCGAGAACGATAGTTCGAGCAGGCTCGAAGTCTTTCTCAAGCATAGTTTCAATGGATGCGCTATTGCGAGGTTAGCATCGAAACGAAAACTCGAGGTAGGGACACGCACAGTATTCCAATCAGCCCGCTCTTGTCATCAGAGCTTCCCCTGCCCCAGATGAATTCCCCTTCAAGCATTCCGGTAAGTGTCCTGACACGCGACGGTGCGATCTATTCGGCATAATACCATCATAGTACCCAGAGTAGGGAGGGTATTTCCATTGTTCAACAGTCTTAGGCTCGACGGGAACCACATCTGAGTATCACCGTGACGTGGAGGCAGTGTTGTTAGTCTGTGGGTGCAACTGACGTGATCCGCGGACAAACCCTGATGAGCAGCCAGGAGGAGCGGTTTGAGACTGTCGTCGGAACCCTTCCACTCATAGAGCAACCCGTACGTGTTGACCTTTGTCAATGTGAGACTCTTGTGACTAAAGAAAACGTCCACGTCCTCATGTTGGTTGATGAGTTCAAAGGTGGGTCACGTACATAAGAGGGAATGCCTGAATAAGGTAGTCATGGAACGGTCCGAAGGCCTCCCACCGTTCATCGACGCCGACAGGGCCCATCTTGTCGTACGACTCCGTGCTTTGTTTGACACGAGTCTTAGAAAATACGCCACAATACAAAAGGAATGAAATGAAAGTACCGAATGCGCACTGCACCTGCGAGCCACTCCACAGCTCTGATGGTGAACGTATCCTGGTCGAAGCTACGTCCAAGATTCTTCCAGAGCTGTGCGTGGCGCTCAGGGTAGAGGATGTCGGATTGGGGACAGAGTTCTGCCCTCGTATGGTGACCCAATCGTATTGCGGATAATAGCGCACTAGAAAGGTTAGCATGATGTGACGACGCCACTGCAAGAACGCTTGCGAGTAGAGCGACAAATCCAAGGACCCTCCATTTAAACTTCTGAGTACGTGGAGCGTGCCAGACCACAGGAGGGGTCAGAATATCCACCTTTTCACTTTTTGGGACCATGGTGGGGTGAAGACAGATGGCGTGGAATACCGAGTAACTTACGTTGACAGTCTCGTGGGGATGGGACAACGGCTAGTGGCGAAGCGAGATGGCTTGACAAATTCACCATTCCACGAACAAACTTCCATTCAATGACACAGTCAACGGAATTGGCAAATCGGAAACACTAGGATGACGCCCTCAACAGGGACTGTTTTCAAACTTCTATCGCCCACCGAGTACATCTCTACGGAACTGGGAATATGCCCTGAACTACTACTACTGAGGCAGCTTGTAAGCGCCAGCACCCTCGAGAGGTAAGCACTTCAACCCAATCACATCACCACTTCCCCATCATGACGAACTAATGACACAGTCCCCTCCATGCCATGTGACGGCAACACACCAGCGCCACCCCTCCATGCGAATGCCCACCCCTCCATGCGACGGCGACACACCAGCGCCACCCTCCATGTGAATGCCCATCCCCCCCATGCAACGGAGACCCACCATCCAACAGTGACACACTAGCACCAGCAGCGACTGTAAGTCACACCCTTTTTTTTTT
>Ga0209488_10001467_pt1 | contig 20177 bp, 19 predicted proteins | sample Rivendell_Oct201_8_FD_188349 | JGI IMG/M metagenome (GOLD analysis project Ga0209488, IMG submission 188349) | Vadose zone soil microbial communities from the Eel River Critical Zone Observatory, Northern California, USA -... | ecosystem: Environmental > Terrestrial > Soil > Vadose zone >...
GTGCTCAACGGCGCGGCTGCATACCAGGGCAGGCCCGGCGACCGGCTCACCATCATGAGCTTCGCGGCAGTGACCGCTGCGGAGGTGGAGGACTTCCGGCCACGGGTCATCGTGTTCGGTACAGGCGATGGCGACTACAGCGTGCGCGAGGCCTGCGCGGCCGCCGGCGCGTGAACGCGGTCAGTCCAGAGGCGCGCTCGGATCGTGCGGCGATGTGGCGAACTCTGTCGTTCCGCTCCGCTCAGCCAGGCAGAGGGCAATGGACCTCCTCAAGCCGACCCTGACGCAGGACGACGCGTGGAAAGGAAGCAGGCCATGAATGACATTCTCACCGAACGCTCCGGAAGCATCTTGCGGGTCCAGTTGAACCGTCCGGAGAAGAAGAACGCGATGACGCCCGCCATGTATGTCACCCTCGCGGAGCTGCTTGATGCGGCGGCGAAGGACGAGCAGATTCGCGTCGTGCTCTGGCACGGCGCGGGAGACTCGTTCTGTGCGGGCAACGATGTGGTGGACTTCTTGAAGCACCCGCTGGCGTCCGGCGAAACGCCTCAGGCGCGCCTGATGAACGCGTTCGTCAACTTCGACAAGCCGCTCGTCGCCGCCGTCCACGGTTCGGCGATCGGCGGCGGAACCACCATGCTGACGCACTGCGATTTCGTCTATGCGGGCGAAAGCGCGAAGTTCCAGATGCCCTTCATCAACCTCGGCCTGGTGCCGGAGTTCGGGTCGTCCTGCTCGCTTCCCGCTCGGCTTGGACACCTCCGCGCCAGTGAGTTGCTTCTCCTTGGATTGCCGTTCGGCGCCGCGCGGGCTGCGGAGCTTGGTCTGGTGACCCAGGTCGTGCCTGACCCGAAACTGCTGGCTACGGCGACGCAGACGGCCCAGCAGTTGGCGGCGAAACCAGCCGGCGCGCTGCAGACCTGCAAGAGTCTCCTGAAGCGGTCCGCGCGCGAGCAAATGGAACAGGCGATGCGCGTCGAGAACGAGGCCTTTGCCGTCCTGCTGCGCTCGCCGGACGCCAAGGAAGCACTGACGGCGTTCCTCGAGAAGCGAAAGCCGGACTTCACGAAACCGAGGGCGCCGGCGAAGGCAGATTAGGCTTCTCCCGAATTTGCGTGTGCGGCCGCGTGCGCGTGGATCGTCATTTGCGAGATCTTCGGCGGTGGCGCCCAGCTCGAGCGCGACCGTCGCTTCCGGCGATCAGCTCGTCACGTCGGGGACGCCGAGCAGATTGTCGGTCTTCTGGTCGGCGATCACCTTGACCCAGCCCTCCGTCTCGTTGCGGGCCATTGGCGCGGCGCGTGAACTGGTCAGTCCAGAGCGGACCGGATCTCGATTTCGCCGGTCAGGGTGCGGTGCACGGGACACCTCTCGGCGATTTCCAGCAGGCGCTGCCGTTGTTCGTCACTCAGGGGCCCGGTCAGCGTGATGTGCCGCTCGATCCGTTCCGGACTCGTGGCGCCCTCGGGTCCGGGCCGCTGCATGCGGGCATGACGCAGCACCAAGCGCACCCCGGAGAGCGGCCATCCCTTGTGGCGCGCGTACATCGTGAGCGTCATCGACGTGCAGCTGCCCAGCGCGGCGAGCAGGAAGTCGTACGGGCCCGGCCCTGAGTCCGTGCCACCGCCCTCGACCGGCTCGTCGCCTGTCAGTCGATGCGGACCGGCCGTGATGGCCTGGGCGAGAGCATTCCCATCGCCCTCGACGACGACTTCACGTCCCATGTCGCGCCTCGGTGATTGCCTTCAGCTCGGCGCCGACTCCATCGCCAACAACTCCGCGACCAGTGGCTCGCAGAGGTCCTGTTGTGCCAGATGCCGGGCCAGTTCCGCAACCGTGATCATCAGCAGACCGTGCCGCTTGCAGAACGTGACCAGGTCGGGAACGCGGGCCATGGTGCCGTCGTCGTGGATGATCTCGCAGATCACGCCCGCCGGAACGGCGCCCGCCAGGCGGGCGAGATCGACCGCCGCCTCGGTCTGACCGCGGCGTTCCAGCACCCCTCCCGGGCGGGCCCGGAGCGGAAAGACATGCCCCGGGCGGGCGAAGGTCAAAGGCCCGCTGCCCTGATCGATGGCGGCGAGGATCGTCTGCGCGCGGTCGTGAGCCGAGATGCCCGTGGTGCAGCCGCGTCCCCGGGCGTCGATCGAGACCGTGAACGCCGTGCCGTGCAGCGCCGAGTTGCCGCCGGCCTGCCTGCCGACCATGGGCGGCAGCTCCAGCTGATCGAGGCGTTGCCCGGTCATGGCCAGGCAGATGAGCCCCCGTCCGTGGGTGGCCATGAAGTTGATTGCCTCGGGAGTGACCTTCTCTGCGAGCATCGTCAGATCGCCTTCGTTCTCGCGGTCCTCGTCGTCGACGACGACGATCATCCGCCCGGCACGCAGCTCGCGGAGGGCGTCGGGGATGCTGGCGAACGGCGGCGCTTCGTCGATCGCAAAGGCGCCCGGTTCCGCAGGCGCAGGCAGGTGCAGTGCGTGCCCCATCCGGTCCCGCTTGGTGCGGAGGTAGGCCAGCGAGAACGGATTGGGCGCCGCCTCACAGGGCACGCGGGCCACGACCTCGATGCCCGCGTCCACAAGGGCCCGGGCCTTGCTCGGGTTGTTGGAGAGCAGACGCACCTGTCCGACGCCGAGCTCGCACAGGATGGCAGCGGGCAGGCCGAAGTCGCGGCAGTCGGCCTCGAGACCGAGCGCATGGTTGGCCGCGATCGTGTCGAGGCCTTGGTCCTGCAGCTCGTAGGCCCGGAGCTTCGCCATCAGGCCGATGCCGCGCCCTTCCTGGTGCTCGTAGATCAGCAGGCCGCGCTCTTCCGCGGCGATGGCCTGCATGGCGATGTCCAGCTGACCGCCGCAGTCGCAGCGCAGCGACCCGAGCGTCTCGCCGGTGAAGCACTGCGAGTGGATCCGGCAGAGGGGTGCAGCGCCGGACAGGTCGCCCAGCACCAGCGCGATGGCGGTCTCGATCCCGGGGCCCATGCCGCCGGCGGGGCGTTCGAAGCCGATGGCGTAGAACGTGCCATGCTTCGTCGGCAGGCGGGTGGCGAACACACAATGGAGGGCCGGCACGCGCAGCGTGATCGGCTGCGCGCGTGCGTTGCATTCTGCTTGCTTGCTCACGGTGTGTCTCCGTTTTCGTGCCTCTGCCTGATGGGTCTCACGCGACCGGCTGGGGCACCTTTGCCGCAGGAATGGCACCGCCGGCGCGCAGGACGGCAATCTGTTTCGGGTCGAAGCCCAGCTCCTCGAGCACCTCTTCGTTGTGTTCGCCGATCTCTGGGCCGCGCCTGGCCGGGGCCTTGGCGACGCCCTGGATCTGGATCGGGCTGCTGATTGTTTGCGTGAGGGCGCCGCCGGCTCCCGCGAGGGGCACGATGATGTCGTTCTCTGCCAGTTGCGGATCATTGATGACTTCCTGCGGGCCACGCACCGCGCCGAATGTGACGTGGACGCCGCTGAAGACCTCGTACCAGTGCGACATCGGCTGGGCCCCGAAGACTTCGTCGAGGATCGCCGTCAGCTGCGGCATGTTCGCGATGAGTTTCTTCGGATCCGAGAACAGCGGATTGGTCAGGAGATCTGGGCGGCCGATGGCGTTCACGACCGCGGCGACCTTGTCAGGCGTGACGATGAGCACGAACCAGGTGTCGTCTGCGGCCCGGTACACATTGAGCGCGGCGTTCGCGGGATTCTTGCGGTCGTGGAGTCCGTAGAACGTCGCGCCGCTCAGCGCCGCCTGGATGGACACGCTGGCGGACCAGACGCCTTCGGCGAGCAGCGACGTCGTGACGTGCGACCCCTCGCCGGTGCGCTCGCGGCGGTAGAGCGCGGTGACGATTGCGGAATAGAGGCCGACGGCGGTCGCGTTGTCGCCGCTCCCGGCCACCGGCCAGGTCGGCGGGGCGCCGGCATCGCGCGTCATCGACAACAGGCCGCTGCGCGCCCAGTACGACGTGATGTCGAAGCCGGCGAGATCGGCATCAGGCCCCTTGTCGCCGAAACCCGTGATGTCTGCATAGATGAGGCGCGGATTCCACTGCACCACATCCTCGTATTCCAATTTCAGTCGCTTGCGCGCCGGATGCGGCGTGTTGACGATCAGCACGTCGGCCCACTTGACGAGCTTCTCGAGAACCTGCTGAGCGCTGGGCGACTTCAGATCGAGTGCCAGGCCCCGCTTGTTCCGGTTGGCCAGGTGCCAGGGGTAGGCATCCTTCGCTTGCGGCTGCGGCGGGATCTGGTGCCCGTGCCTCCACAGGTCGCCGGATGGCGGCTCCACTTTGATCACCTCGGCGCCGAAGTCGGAGAGAATGACCGCGGCGCTGGGACCGGCGATGAAGCTCGCCAGGTCCACGACCCGCAGTCCGGAGAAGATGTTGTCGGTTGTCATGGGAGTTGCTCCTGGTTTCGTGTCGGTTGGGATGGCCGGGGTCGTCACCGTCCCTGGAACTGCGGCGCACGCTTGGCGAGGAAGGCGGAGGTGCCCTCGCCCTTGTCCGCCGTCGCGGCGCAGATCCCGAAGTACGAGGCCTCGAGTGCCAGCCCCTCGGCCTGGCTGGTGTCCGCCCCCTTGTGCACGGCGTTGAGCGCGAACTTCACCGCCAGCGGGGCGTTGGCGAAGATCTCGCGCAGGATGGCCTCGGCGCGCGCGATCAGATCCGCGGCCGGTACGACCTCGTTCACCAGTCCGATGCGGAGGGCCTCCGGCGCGCCGATGATCCCGCCGGTCAGGATGAGCTGCAGGGCCCTGCCCTTGCCCACCAGCCGCGGCAGGCGCTGGGTGCCGCCGCCGCCCGGAACGAGCCCGAGCTTGACCTCGGGCTGGCCGAACTGCGCCTTCTCGGCGGCGATGCGGATCGTGCAGGCCATGGCCGTCTCGCAGCCGCCGCCGAGCGCGAAGCCGTTGACGGCCGCGATCACCGGCTTGCCGAGGTTCTCGACCAGGTCGAGCACCTCCTGCCCGAAACGCGAGGACTCCTCGGCGTCGAACGCCGACAACTGCGCCAGCTCGCCGATGTCGGCGCCGGCGATGAACGCCTTGTCGCCAGCACCGGTGAGGATGACGCCGCGGATCGCGGGGTCGTTGCGCGCACTCTCGAACGCCACGCGCAGCTCGGCCCAGGTGGCGCGGTTCAGGGCATTGAGCACCTTGGGACGGTTCAGCGTCACGTAGGCGATGGCATTCCGTGTCTCCAGCAGCAGGTTCTGGAACGTCGTCGGGCGGTCAGCGATGGATGGCATGAGCATGTCTCCGTGTGGCGATGGTTCGGTCGCGGATCAATGAAGGTGAATGCGGGCCAGCGCCTCACACGAACGCGCTCAGGCCGGTGATTGCCTTGCCGACGATCAGATTCTGGATCTGATAGGTCCCCTCGTAGGAGTACAGCGCCTCGGCATCGGCGACGAAGCGGGCGATGTTGTAGTCGAGCACGATGCCGTTGGCGCCGAACAGCTCGCGCCCCCAGGCGACCGTCTCGCGCATGCGCGCCGTGCAGAAGGCCTTGGCCAGGGAGGCCTGGTGGTCCTGCAGCCGACCCTCGTCAGCGAGCTGCGCCAGACGCATCATCATGCCCTGGCAGGCCGTCACGTTGGCGAGCATCTTCGCCAGCAGGTCCTGCACCATCTGGAACGACCCGATCGGCCTGCCGAACTGCTGCCGCTCCTGGCAGTACTTCAGCGCCAGCTCATAGGCGCCCATCTGGTTTCCGGTCGCCGCCCAGCCGACGAAGTAGCGGGTCATGCGCAGCACGCGCGCCGTGTCCTTGAACGAATTGGAGGCCTGCAGGCGGTTCTGCTCGGGCACGTGGCAGTCCTTCATCGTGATCAGGCCGTTCTGCACGACCCGCAGCGAGACCTTGTTCAGGATCTTCTCGACGCTGAAGCCGGGGGTCGTCTTGTTCTCGACGATGAAGCCTTTGACCTGGTTGTCGGCGAGGTCGCGGGCCCAGATGATCGACACGTCGCACCACGGCGAGTTGCCGATCCACTTCTTCTGGCCGTTCAGGATCCAGGTGTCGCCCTCGCGTCTGGCAGTCGTCGTCAGGCCGCCGCTCGCGCCCGAACCCACGAGCGGCTCGGTCAGGCCGAAGCAGCCGATCTTCTCGAGGCGCGCCATCGGCGGCAGCCACTTCTGCTTCTGCTCCTCGGACCCGTCGAGGTAGATCGATCCCATGGCCAGGCCGTTGTGCACGCCGAAGAAGGTGCAGAACGACGCGTCGATGCGCGCCATTTCCATGGCGACGCAGCCGAACATCTTCGTGCTGCCGCCGCGGCAGCCGTAACCATGGATGCCGAGCCCGCCGACGTTCAGCTCCTTGAGCTCCGGCAGCAGCTCGAACGGGAACGCATCCTCCGCCCAGTACTTGTTGATGACCGGAGCGACCTTCGACTCCATGAAGCGCCGCACCTGCCTGACGAGCGCGAGCTCGTCCTTGTCCAGCGTGGAGGCGAAATCGTAGAAGTCGCTGTTGGGCGGGGGTGGAGGCTTGGGCTGGCCCTGCGGCCGGCCCGAAGAGGTGGTGGAGATCGAGGCTGGTGCTTGCGCGTTCATTTGCCGTTTCCTTTTGGTGTCGAGGCCGGACGCGAAGGGGAGCGTCCTGTGCTCTACGTGGCTGAGCGGACCGGGCCCGACACGCATCCGGCTGCGGGCCGCGCCGCGTTCCGTCCGTGGCCTCTGCGTCGTGGTGCCGTCTGGCTCGCGGCGGGGCCGGCGGCGCGCACGTCGTTGACGATGCAGAAGCTCAGCTCGTCCACGGTCGCCGCGACCAGAAGCAGCGCCGGTGCGCGCTTGCGGGCGACCTCCACGTACAGGATGGCGACTTCCCCGTCGCCCAGGTGTCCCAGGACGTGCGCTACGCGATGGCCGGCCGCGACCAGAGCCCTGGCCACCTCGGCTCCCCTGCGCGTGAACACCGAGACCATCTGGCGGCCGAACGCCATGCGCTGCTCGACGACGACTCCGAACCAGGTGCCGAGCGCGAAACCGAGCGCGTAGGCCAGCATGAACGCCGGCTGCCGGGCGTTGTCGAGGACCTTGGCGATCACGCAGACGTACACCAACGACTGGACGAAGCCGAGCACGCCGGCGAACAGGCGACGGCCCTGCACGATCGCGACCGTGCGCACCGCGTCCAGCGACACGTCGCCGATGCGGGCGAGGACGATGAGGGCGAACGTGACGACGACCCCGGAGCTCAATCGGCCGCCCTCAGACAACTGCCAACGGCGAAGGCACGGGGCGCGCCGCGGTCGACTCCGGGAACCCACGCTGCCGCACCTCTTCCCCGTACCGCCGTGCGGCATCCACGATCAGTTCCCCGAGCTTCGCGTACTGCTTGACGAACGGGGGCGTGAAGGCGTCGAACAGGCCGAGCATGTCGTAGCTGACCAGCACCTGCCCATCGCAGTGCGGTCCGGCGCCGATGCCGATCGTGGGAATGCAAAGGCGCGCGGTGATCGCCTGGGCGACGTCGTCCGGGATGGCCTCGAGCACCACCGCGAACGCGCCCGCCTCTTCGAGTGCTATGGCGTCGTGGATCAACTCGAGGGCGGCCGCCTCGCCGCCGCCCTGCCGCCGCATGCCGCCCAGCCGATGCACGTGCTGCGGCGTCAGCCCCAGGTGCCCCATGACCGGCATGCCGGCGGTCGTCATTCTACGCACCGTCGCCGCGAGCTCCCGCCCACCCTCGATCTTCACTGCCGAAGCACCGCCTTCCTGGAACAGCCGCCCGGCGTTGCGCAGCGCCTCCTCGGCACAGACCTGGTAGGTGAGGAACGGCATGTCCGCCACGACCAGCGCCCGATGCGCCCCCCGCGCCACCGCGCGGGTGTGATGGACGAGCGCGTCGAGCGTGACCGGGATCGTCGTGTCCAGTCCCAGGATCACGTGTCCCAGTGAGTCGCCGACCAGCAAAAGCTCGATGCCCGCCCGGTCGAGCAGGTGCGCCATCGTCGCGTCGTATGCCGTCAACATGGCCAGGCGCTCGCCGCGTTCCTTCATGCCGGCGAGGTCCGGCACCCGGATCTTCTTGCTGTTCATGGTCGGTGCTCCCTCGTGGCGGTGGCAATGCCGGCCGCCACGATCGTCTGCGACTGTCGTCCATCGCCGCGCCAGGTGCTGCTCCGCCGATCAGGCGGCCCGGCCATCCGCCCGGGAGCGCAGGCGCAGGAGATCGATCAGCAGCTGGTTCTCCGTCCTGGCGAGTTGCTCCACGGAACGGCTGCCTGCCGCCGCCGTGACGCCTTCGACGACGGTCTGCTTCAGCGCCGACGTCACGTCCGGATTGCCGAGCGTCTGGAACACGGGCAACATCCCGGCGAACACGTGCTCCATGAAGTGCTTGATGCCGCCCTCGCCGCCGCCGAGGTGGAACTGCAGGCTCGGGCCCATGATTCCCCAGCGCAGTCCGGGGCCGTAGCTGACGGCGTCGTCCGCGTGTGCCACGCTCAGCACGCCCTGTTCGATCAGGTACAGCACCTCGCGGTAGAGGGCGAGCTGCAGGCGGTTGCCGACGTGGCCCGGGACCTCCTTGCGCAGATGGATCGGCCGCTTGCCGATGGCGGCATAGAAGGCGATCGCGCGCGCGACCGCCTCCGGCGACGTCCTGGCGCCGCCGACGACCTCGACCAGCGGCACGATGTGCGGCGGATTGAAGGGGTGACCGACCACACAGCGCTCCGGATGCCGGCACTTCGACTGCATCACGCTCATGGTGATCCCCGACGAGCTGGACGCGATGATCGAATCAGCGGGCGTGGCAGCGTCCATGTCGGCGAACAACTTGATCTTGAACTCCGGACGCTCCGGGGCGTTCTCCTGCACGAAGTCCGCATCCGCCAGCGCTGCCTTCATGTCGGTGGTGAACTGCAGGCGCTTCTGCGAGGCGCCGGGAGACAGGCCGATGGCGGTCAGCTCCGGCCACGCGTCGGCCACGTACTTGCGCAGCTTGGCTTCGGCGTCGGGCCCCGGATCGGTGGCGATGACGTCGAAACCGCGGGCCAGGTATTGCGCGGCCCAACTCGCGCCGATGACTCCGGTGCCGACGATGGCGATACGACGAACTGGCTTGTCGAAGGACATGATTGGTCTCCTGTGTGACTAGTTGAAGGTGACGAAAGCGATGCCGGAGAGGTTGCCCATCACGAACTGAAGTACGCGCGACTCGGAACCGTCGAGCGCGGCCGCGTAGACCGATCCGCCGAGGTCGGTCATGAACATGCGCTGGCCCTTGACGTCGAGGGCGATGCCGATCCCTTCCATCAGGCCCTTGAACACCACTTCGGGCGCCGGCCGCTCCCGCGTCGCGGCGTCGAGCGGAGCGCGGTTCACCGTGTTCCCGCGCGGAGGATCGCCGCGATCGGTCCAGTACAGACACCGGTTGGCGAAGTCGATCTCGAGGTCGATCGGTTCGGGCAGCCCTTCGTAGAGGACCTCGATGTCCTTGCGGTCCGCGGCTGTCTGGCCCTTCGGGATGTCGATGCCGGCGCGGAAGATGCGCCCGACGTTGCCGTTGTCGGTCCCCTTCTGGGTCCAGTAGACGTGACCGCGCTCCGGGTCGACGGCGATGCCGACGCACCAGTTGGTTTGATCGCGCCGGTCTGCCTCGTTCTGACCGGTCTGCACCAGGGTCTCGAGGGCCGAGCCGTCGAGCCGTGCGCGCATCACCCGCATGCCTTCGCGATCGGCCCAGTAGAGCCGCCGGTTCTTGCGGTCGATGACGAGCTGCTTCGGCGTGTGCGTCGTGCCCTCGGGGACGATCGTGGTCCGGTTGCGGCCGTCGAGGTCGACCCGTTCGATCGATCCGTCGTTGCGGCTGGGCACGCCCATGTTGGTCCAGTAGATGTGCCCGGCGTCGACGTCGACGGCGATGCCGTCCGGGAGCCGGCAGCCGCTGACGATGGTCTTCGAGGCCGACCCGTCCGTGCCGAGCGAGAAGATGCGGTTGCCGCTCAGGTCGAGGACGAACAGGCGGCCTGCCGGGGATGTGCCATCGCGTTGCTGCATGAGTCGATCTCCGTGTTTGCGGCGGCGACGTGAGGTTCGAGGCGTCACGTTCGCTCGTCCGACGCCAGCCTGAGCGGAGCGATACCGACACTGCGGCCTCGCCTGGATGACGTGGCACCGGTTCGGCAGCACGACTGCTCAGCGCGCGGCGCCGCCGGCGACGAGAGGTCCGAGATCGATGGTGCTCATGGTCAGAAGTCCGCTTGCAGACGGATTCCGAGCATGCAGCTGCTGCCGAGCGCACGGTCCGCCGGGTCGACGAACTGCGCATCCACGGTCAGATGCGAAGCCGCCGTCAGCCTGAAGTTGTAGAAGGCCTCCAGTGCCTGCTCGAACCGGTCGAGACCCAGGCCCACGCCCCGCGCGTCGTCGCGAAAGCGGCTGGCAATGTGCGTGGCAGCCCAACCGATGCCCCACTGGTCGCCATCGCGAGCCGGGATCAGGGTCCCGAAGCCGCCGACACCGAGGCTGTAGAACTGATCCGCGACGTTGCGGTCGCCGGGCGCCCAGCCGGCGCGACCGAAGATGCCGAAGCCGAGGGGCGGCAGGTGCGCGCGGCGGCTGCCCGGACGCGCCTCGCCGTCCTGGTTCGCAGAGCTGCACCACAGGTACTGATCGAAGTTGACCAGGACGGTGTAGTTGTCGCCGCCGTCCCGCAGGGGCACCGGGGCCGGGAGCGTCTTGTCGGTGTAGCCCAGGATCAGCCGGTAGTCGCCGGGCAGCTCCGACCACTTCGGCGACCAGGCGTATTGCAGGCCGGCGGTGTAGTCGCCCTTGAAGTCATCGGCGCCGGTCGTGGTCGCATCGCCGTTGTTCTGCAGGAAGAACACGCTGAGCGCGTGTCCCGGCGGAGCGAAGGTGACGGCGGTGCCCAGCGAGGTGTAGGGCACGAAGGCGGCGAGGATCGCGTTGTTCACCAGGCCCGCGTTCGCGAACTGCGTGCGCTCGTTGTTGGCGAACACGTTGGTGTCGGCGACGCCGGCCCAGTCGAGCTTGCCCAGGAGCAGCAGCAGGTCCGCGGGCAGGCCCTGGGCGAGGTAGCACTCGGGCAAGGCGAAGGCCTCCGCGACGCCCGGGGTCGGCATCGACGCGTCCAGGTTCGCGGGGACCAGGGAGCCGGCGTCGTCGTTGACGGTTCGCGAGGCCTGCCACGAACTCTCGGCGTGGAAGAACACGGCCGCGCCCGACCACAGGCCTGCCTTCGCCGTGTCGATCGTCAACCAATAGTCGGCCGAACCGTTGTACCGGCCGGATCCGGTGTCCCGCCCACCCGCGAGGTTGCCCTGCAGGAACTGGGTCACCGACGCGTCGAGGTAGATGCCGCGGTCGACCAGCCAGTCGCGCGCGCCGTACATCCGGTCCAGCAGGTAGCTGCGCTCCAGCAGGTCGCCGTGCCTCGTGTTCGCGTCGCCGAAAAAGCCAGGATAGCGTCGCAGCTGGTAGTAGAGCTCCGGCGCTTGCTCGGCGAGGGAGACTTGTTCCGGCAAGACTGCAGCACCGCCGGTCGGATCGGGGGTTCCGGGTGTCTGTGCGACCACACCGGCTGCGCCGACGCCGATGGCACCCAGCAGGCGGGTGGTCAGGCAACGACCCGACCGCGGCTTCGCGACTGCCGCGCCGGGCGCAGGCGACCGTGAGCAGGTGGCGCAGCGCGCGCGCTTGCCGAACGTCGTTCCTGCCATGGACTGCCGTCCTCGAAGTCGCGGTGAAGTGGATGCTGCCGAGGGAGGAGCCTCACTGAGCGTCGCCAGGCGGACATGCACGCGAGGTCTGTCGGGCGGCTACGCCCAGGAGACCTGGGCAGGGCGATGTCGCCAACCAACCCACGGAGACACTCCCATGTCTGAGGCATCCGACTTCACCAAGAACCACGAGAAGATCGAGGCCCCGACGTCGATCATCCAAGGCGACCATGAGCATGCCGTGCCCATCGATGCGCAGGGTCGCCAGTCGCGGAGGGCCGTCCGTTTTCTCGGCTTCGTGGTCTGTGTGCTGCTCGGCGCCTGCATGGCGACGCCCACCACGTTCGTCCTCGACCAGCCGCATCGGTTCGAGCGATTCGAGGCGTATGCCATCCAGTTCGCGCCGATCGCCGACGACGCGGAGTTCGATGCCGGCCTCAGGCAGAGCTTCGAAGTCGGCCTGAACTCCGGCCTCGAGGCGGCCCAGCACCTGCGAGCGCTCCAGGGCACCGAGATCACGGAGCACACACTCCAGCTTCGTTACCGTGCAGCCGGTTTGGCGGGTGGCCACATCGCCATGCGCGCCGGCACCGCGGCCATCAACGCATTCCTGCCCGTGGGCGTCGTTCCGGAACTGGGCGGCGGTGACCTGGGCGTGGAGACGACCTTCATCGACCGCGGTGGGACCGTGGTAGGCAGGATCCTGGTCCAGTCCGAGGTGCACGGACTGCTCAGCACCGACGCCAACACCATGCGTCGGATCGGCGCACGGACCGGAGACTACGTCGCAAAACGGTTCACGGCCGCCGCTGCGGCGATCGACACGGAGGCCGCCGCGCGGCGCGAGAACGTGGTCAATCTGTCGCCCGAGAAGGCCAAGGCCGAGCTGTTGCCCCTCGAGAAGTTCATCGGCGTGTGGGACATGCAGTACGAGATCCAGATAGCCGACCAGCCGGCCGTCCATGCCCGCGTCATGGAGGTCGACAGGTGGGAAGCAGGCGGCCGCGTCTTCCTCCAGTTCGCCGAGACGCAGGATGCGCCCGAGCAGCTCTTCCGTGGCAACGCGATCCTGTGGGACCCGGTGGCGCGTGCCCTGAAGCTGGTCGCGCTCGACTCGACGTTCGGTATGCACGAGAGCGACGAGATCAGCTTCGAGTACGTCGACAACACGCTGCGCGCGGTCTGCAGCGAACAGGCGCGCGTCACCGAAATCGTCGAGGTGTTCGCCGCGGACGGCATGTCCCGGACCGGCACCAAGACGGTCTGGAGTCCCGACCACGACCGGCTCCTGGTCCGCATCCGCAGCGAGGGCCGCAAACGCGAGCGTGGCCTGGCCGGCGGCTCAGGACCGTGACGCAGCTGGTCACCTGCCGGAATGCCCGGATCCTCACCAGGTCCACGGCCGCGAACCGGTTTCGGCGCCATCCGTGCGCAGCCCGGCGGCACCGGGGCATGGATCCTCAATGGGCCGCTGGTTCGCGGTAGCGCTGGCGCAGCTCCTGGATGTCGCGGTGCAGCCTTTCGACGCGGCCGAGGCAGGCGAGCCGGCGCAAGTACTGGCGCAGCGGACGCGCGGGCACGCCCCACACCGGCTCGCCGGCGTGGATGTGCTTGCCGGTCGGAATCGCCGCCGCCGAGCCGATCACGGACCGCGCATCGATGTTCACGTGATCGCCGATGCCGACCTGGCCGCCGATGACGGCCCAGTCGCCCACCCGGGTGCTGCCGGCGACGCCGGTCTGCGCCGAGATGACGCAGTGGTCGCCGATCACACAGTTGTGGGCCACGTGCACCAGGTTGTCGATCTTGGTGCCGCTGCCCACCCTGGTCGCGGTGAGCGTGCCGCGATCGATCGTGCTGTTGGCACCGATCTCGACGTCGTCGCCGACCTCGACGGTGCCCACCTGCGGGATCTTCTCGTAGCGGTCGCCCGCCCGAGCGAAGCCGAAGCCGTCTGCGCCGATGACGGCACCCGCGTGCAGCAGGCACCGCCGGCCGATCCTGACTCCGTCGTAGACGGTCACGTGCGCGTAGAGGACCGAGTCCGCGTCGATCCGAGCCCGGGCGCCGACGATGCAGTACGGTCCGATGGCGACCCGCTCGCCCAGACTCGCGGTCGGATGGACCACGGCGGTCGGATGGATGCCGGGCTGCGGAGCGGGACGCAGAGCCAGCCAGCCGAGCACGCGCCCGAACGCCAGGCGCGGATCGTCGACGCGGATCACCGTGCGGCCTCCGGCATCAGGCAAGGTGCGCGGCACCAGCACACACGCGGCCCGCGACTTCTGCAACAGGGCAGCGTTCGCCGGCGCCAGGAACGCGATCTCACCCGGTCCTGCCTGCTCGATCGGGGCCGCGCCGCTCACCTCGATCCCAGCCTGGCCCTCGCGCTGCCCACCCAGGCGGTGGCCGATCTCATCGACTCGCAGCGATCGAGGCTGCTGCAGTGTGGGGCCACGACTGGCCACGACGAAATCGGTTGCTGACGACATGCTGCAACTCCTGAGTGCTTGTTGCTCTCTGAGCGGGGCCTCGCGACAGGTGGCGAGCCCGACCACGTCAGGCGCCGTCGATCACGGGTTGCGAACCCTGTCCGTCGAGACCGTGCAGCACCTCGCTGAGGAACCAGGTCCGGCGCTCGGCCTCGTCGATCCAGTTCTCGATCAAGCTCGCGGTGGCGAGGTCGCCATGTCGGTCGCAGGCCGCATGCGTCTGCCGCAGGGAGCGCGTGAGCAGGAGGCTGTCGCCGCGCAGCTCGCGCAACATGTCGGTGGCCGTCAGGTCCCCTGCGTCGCAGTCGCGCAGGCGCTGGTGCCGGACCACGTCGCCGATCGAACGCAACGACACGGCCCCGAGCTTGCGCGACCGCTCGGCGATCGCGTCGGTCATGGCGAACAGCTGGTCGGCCTGTTCGTCGAGCAGCAGGTGGTAGTCGCGGAAGTGGCGGCCGCCGATGTGCCAATGGAAGCCCTTGGTCTTCAGGTGCAGCACGAAGACGTCGGCCAACAGCTGGCGCAGCAGCGGCGCCAATGCGACTACGGCCTCCTGGCCCAGGTCGCTGAGATGGTCGCCACGCTGGTCGCGGCGGGCGGGCGGCAACGTGATGGGTGCGTTCGAGCGGGTGTCCATGAGACAAGGTCTCCCTCGGGCAGAGCCTGATCGGTCAACACCACACTGAGCGGATCCGGTGGACAGGGCGGTGTCCGCGCCTTTCGCCCGTTCTGGCATGCGGCCGCCGGATCCTCGCGGTCAGGCCCGCGGAGACGAGGTGTCCAAGCGCAACCGGCAGTCTGCAGCCCGACGACTGAGGCTCGAGAGCTGTTGCAGTGCCCGCGTCGCGATCGCGCCTACCTTTCTTTCTGCGATGGCCAGGACCTCCACGCAGCATAACTACCCTCGGCGGACTCGACCCCTCCGGTCGTAGGGTCGCAACGGAAAACGATCGCTGTGGAAACTCCCGCGCCCACCTCCACGGTGCTGACGAGGAAGATGTAGTTGCCTTTGCCTTGGATTGCGGATTGGCCCTGCGGCACCAGAGCCGTCAGCAGGCATGCGGCTACGATGACGAGCATGGGGATGGTCAAACGGAGGTACTTGTTGGCCTTCTCGAGGGCCTCCACGCGGCGGACGAAATCGGTGTTGTCCATCGCCGCATGGTAGGCGGGCGCGGCCTCGCTCGGGTCACTTTCACGTGGGAACGCGACTGCGCACCGCGCTCACGATCGTGCGGCTGCCTCGCGGTTCCTGCCGCGCCATCGCTTCGAGTTGCTGACGCAGTCGCTCCACGTTCGCCGCACGCGCGCGAGCCTGCTGTTCGACTGCCGGACGCCGAGTGACCCACCTCGCCGAGAACTTCATGAGCAGCTGCGCAACATCCTGCTTCTCCGGGGGCGTCTTCATCACGGCCAACTGCCCGGAGCTGCTGGCGATGGTGATGGGGTGTACAACGATGCGGGCGGCCAGCGAGGTCGCCGGCCGCCCGCATTGGCATCACGCCCGGATCACAACTGGCCGATGATCAGCGTCGTCAGGTTGGAAGTCGCGGCGCCGCCCGGATTGATGCTCGGATTGAGGACGCCCGCCTGGAAGGAGGCCTGGACGCCGAGCAGGGACAGGTCGTTGGGAATCGGCAGCGGGATCGCCGCGCTGGTGCCGGCGGTGGAGAAAGTCAGCGGTCCCACCAACCCGGTCAGGTACAGGAAGCACCCGGGCAGGCCGAGATAACCCAGGTCGACAGGCGTGGGCGCCGCGGTGCCGAGGTACTCGACGCCGAGGAGGCTGCCTGCGGGAATCGTGCTGATCAACAGGCTGCAGGTGGTGCCCAGGATCGGGCGCGTGGCATCGTGCGCGAGCGGATAGGTGTCCGTCGTGGTGGAGAATGGCAGCGTGGTCGAGATGTCGCGGCTGCCAGGGTCCCGGTTGCTGGCACCGGGGCTGAAGCCGACGATCGCCTGGTGGCCGCCGGCGGTGGGGCCGCCCATGGTCTGCCAGGTCAGGTCGACGATGCCGTTGCCATACAGCTTGACCTGGAACGTGTTGAGCGACGCCGTCGCGCCGTACTCCGGCACGTTGCGCCACGTGATCAGCACACGGTTGTTCGGCGTGTCCGTGTTGTAGAACACGTTGTTGGTGTTGGTGCCGCCGTCGGGGTAGAGATCCATCCAACAGGGGAACAGGCGCGGGCCGCCGGTCAACATGTCGGCCACGGTCGGCACGTAGGACGTCGAGGCGCCAAAGCCATTGAGGTAGATGAAGCCGTTCGAGCAGATCCGGATCTGGTTGGTGGTGCCGCCCGCGAACGGGAACGTGAAGGGCAGCGTGATCGGGGCCGACAGCGAGTCGTCGGTCAGGCCGAGACCGATGCCGGTGGGCGCCACGTACGCCGAGCCGCCTGGCAGCACCGTGTAGCCCTGGCCGCCCGGGACCATCTGGATCGTGTGGCTGGCCAGATCGAACGTGCCGGGGTTGAAGAGCTCGTAGAACGACACGGCGCCGCTCACGCAGCCGGTGCCGGTGTTGTGGACCGCGGCGAGGCCATTCGCGGGCGACAGGCCGAACGCCACCGCGTACGGCAGGTTGGCGATCTCCAGACTCACGGCCGTGATCTCGATCGTGAGGTTGCCGGTGATCGGCGAGCTGAACTCGACCTTCTCGTACAGATTGCGCAGATCCGTGCTGCTGGCGATGACGGTCGCGCCGTTCTTGATCCGCAGGTCCAGGTTCGACCAGGTCGTCGCCGTCACGATGTGACGATTCCAGACCAGGGTGACGTCATAGATCTGATTGGCGCTGACCGCCAGCGTGTGCGTGCTCGGCGTGGTCGTCGAGTTGATCGTGCTCGAGAGCACGCCATTCCGCCGCGCCGCGCCGCACGAGAGGTCGTCGCGCAGGAAGCCCAGGCCGAAGTCGTTGCGGCCGAGGCCCGGGTTCTGGGTCTGGATGTTCTCGGTGTTGTTGAGCAGCAGCGCCTTGATCTCCCGGGCCGTGCTCGCGGTGCGCGCGCTGCGCACCAGGCCGGCCGCGCCGGTCACCTGCGGCGTCGCCATGGACGTGCCGCTGGCGACGAAGTCCGCGCTCTCGTTGCCCCACTGCGGCATCACGGTGTTGACGCCGCAGCCGGCGATGTCCGGGAAGATGCGCGTGCCGCCGCCATCGCTGATCGGCCCGCGCGACGAGAAGCCCGCCACGGTCTTGTTGCTCGGGTCGATCGCCGCGACCGCGAGCCCGTTGCAGGTCGACGAGCTGCCGGTGGTGCTGCCGCTGCCCGGGCCGCTGTTGCCGGCCGCCGTGCACGGCAGGACGTTGGCATTGATCGCGCACGCGTCGATGGCCTGCTGGCTCACGTCCGTCACATTGGGGCTGCTGCCGTAGGACATGTTGGCCGCGACGATGTTGTAGAGCACCTTGTCCGCAGCGACTTGCTGCCAGCCGGCCGCTTCGATCGCCAGCGTCGAGTTGCACGAGCCGGCGACGTCACAGATCGAGTAGCCGACGATGCCGGCATCGGAGGCATGGCCCTGGTCCTGGCCGGGAGTGAGCCAGCCGGCGCCCGCGGCGATGCCGGCGACACCGCTGCCGTGCGCGGCGCTGTTGTTGGCCGGCTGCGAGCCCTTCTGCACGTTGGCCAACAGGCGCGAGCCGTCCATGCCGCCGCCGGTGTGGTTGGTGCGGTCGGCGTTGCGGTAGTAGCCCATGTGCGGCATGTTCACGCCGTGCAGGTTGTCGTTCTGGCTGGTGTCCACGATGGCCACCGACGCGCCATTGCCCTTGTTGCCGATCGCCTGCTCGCCATCGGCATTGTGGTGGTTGACGTCGGTCGACACCTTGATCTTGATCATCGGCCTGGCCCCGAACGTCAGCGGATACGTCGGCAGGTCCGGGTCGATGGCCAGCACGTTGGGCATCGCCCGCACTGCTGCCAGCTGCGCCGGCGGAATCTCGATGTTGCACGCATTGATCAGCCAGAACTGGATGCGTATGCCGCCACCGAGCGCCTCGATCGTCTTCCTGAACGGCTCCTGTTCGGTCCTCGCCCGCTGCTCCAGGTCATGCACGATGTCGCCGACCACGGCGGCGGACTCGTGGGCCTCGACCGCGCGGCGGAACGCCTCGACGTCGAAGCTGCGCGCCTTGAACGTCACGTTGTAGCGCAGCGTGCCGTCGCGATCGCCGGCCACGGGCGCGGTGCCGATGCCCACTTGCCAGGGCTCCTGCAGCAGGGGCTTGGACGGCACTTCTGCCTGCGCCCAGATCGCGGGAGAGAACAACGACAACGCGAACGCCAGACCTACAGATCGCTGCATGGGATCCTCATGGACGGGGACGGGACAGGAGCGCAGAACATAGCCGCGATTGCGGGCATCGAGCCGATGGAACTTCGCTGCCGGCGTCATGATCTCGAGCGGCATCAGGAAGTCGTGTGGGTACCGAGACCGGCCGATGACCTCGAGCCCCTGCGAAAAGCGCGAGGGGAGCATCCCCTCCGGCCCCGCGCCTGCCAGTTCGGGCCGGCAAGGTGTGCGCCGCGAGTTGCCGCCTCGACAAAGCGCAATACCCTGGCGGCACGCGCCTTGCGTGCTTCGCACGGGCGGTTGCTCTGATGCTGCAGGCCACGGTTCCCGCGCCCGTACCGGCCCACCTCGCAGCGTCAACGCTCTCTCGCCTTTGCCTGCGCCTTCTGCCAGGCCAGGTAGAGCGCCGAGGGGTGCTTGACGGTCAGTTCCGCAAGCCCGCACTCGCCGCAGATGGTCGCGCGCAGCACGCCGAACACCTCGCCCTTGCGCAGCAACGCCTTCGGGTTCGAGTAGCCGAAGAACACCCTCAGGTCGCCGATCGAATACATGCCATTGTCCAGGACCTGAAGCTGCGGCATCAGCTTGTTCGACTGGCAGCGAGGACACGTTTGCAAAGTGGGGGCCTTGGCCATGACGCACATGCTACGGCGGCCAGATCCGTGGGCTGCTGGACACTGGCGAGCGCGAATGGTCGACTTGGTTGACTGCGGCCGGGAGGGGCTCCGTGCGCGCACATGGACCAGCGCGTATCCGCACTGCTCGCCTACGCTCTTGGTGATGGCGCGGCGCTACTTCATGAGGTCACTGCCGCCTGCCGGCCCGGCGACGCTGAGCCCGCGCCTCGGCCATCATCTGGGGCGGGTCGTGCGCACCAGCCCCGGCGACGCCGTCGTGTTGTTCGATGGTGCGGGTGCTGAAGTCGATGCCACGGTGCTGGAGGTCCGGGGCCGGGATGTGATCGTCGAAGTCGGTGCGCCGGTCGCCCGCCTGCTGGGACGGTCGCCGCGACTTGCGCTCGATGTCGCCTGTGCCCTGCCGAAGAGCCCGCGAACGGACTGGCTGTTCGAACACGGCACCGAGGTCGGCATCCGCAGCTTCCGACCGATCCTGACCGAGCGGACGAATCGGCAGCCGGAGCGTCACCAGGCTTGGGAACGGATCCTCATCGCCGCATGTGCGCAGTGTGATCGGTTGGTCCTGCCGACGATCGCGCCGACCGCCACGCTCGACGAGTTGTGCGCGATGCCCCTGCCAGAAGCCCGCTTCGTCGCGACGACCGCGGACACGGAACTCGGGCCGGCTGTCGCCGATACCGCGCTCCTCGTCGTCGGGCCCGAAGGTGGCTTGACCGAGCGCGAGATCAACCAGCTCACGGCCGCGGGCTTCGCGCCGAGGAGCCTCGGACCGTTGACCCTGCGCACCGAGACGGCGGTGCTCGCGGGCGCGACGCGGCTGTTGCAGGCGCCATCATGACCGGCGGGCGCCCGCTTACTTCGCGATCACCTCGAACACGATCGTGCACGCCTTGCGGTCGAGGTCGCCGCGCGGGCCGTTGGCCTGCAGGTGCAGGTAGCGGCGGCCATGGTAGTCTTCGACCGCCAACCGGCGCATCGCATACGGCAGTGGCGCGCCCTTCGGATCCTGCGCCGTGACGACAGCCGTGAACTCCGCGCGATCGAGCAGGCCGATCACCGCT
>Ga0209488_10001468_pt1 | contig 20159 bp, 11 predicted proteins | sample Rivendell_Oct201_8_FD_188349 | JGI IMG/M metagenome (GOLD analysis project Ga0209488, IMG submission 188349) | Vadose zone soil microbial communities from the Eel River Critical Zone Observatory, Northern California, USA -... | ecosystem: Environmental > Terrestrial > Soil > Vadose zone >...
TCCTTCAATCCCGCCATCACCGTCAGCGTCGATTCTTCTTCCACCAACTGCGCGTAATAAATCTCGCTGGTGGCGTCGTCCAGAATCACGATCAGGTCATACCAGCGTTCGTCCTGAAACCAGCGGTGCCGGCTGCCGCGAGGTTGCGACGATAGGTCCCGCACCGGCACCGCCGCCTCCGCTAAAACCAGACTGCACCCAAGCGGGCCTCTCGGCTGGCCTGAAAGCTGCCGGACGAGACTTAATTCCGGTGCCACCGCAAGTTAATTTAGGTGCTCCAAGGTCGGCCGCGATGGATCTGGCAACCTCAAAACAGGGCCAGGCACTTGCCATTTCTATTTTGTATCAAACCGGCAATGCCGTAAGGACGTTAGCTCCCTTGGCTGACGCCGCGGCAGACTTCGTCCCGGTCGCCGGGGAACTGTGGATGGCTTATCAAGTTGGGCACGCTTTGTACGAAGGTGGGAAGCCTACAAGCAAGCGATCGATGAGTGCTACGGTGGAAACTAGGCAACCGGTGAATTACGAGAGTGAGGACGTGCATCACGATAGGGCACATTACGAAAAGGAGAAGCGAGGACTGAGTTGGCCTGTGAAGGGGTCCTTCTCTTCCTGGCTTTGTGTGCAGGAATATTTGACCACGCAGTCGGCGAGTGGGGCAGGGCGGTGACCATGGCTGTGACTGCCGTCGTCGTTCCTGTTCTCCTCCTCCAGTACCGTAGATTCTGGAATCAGCGTCGGTTCTGGATCACGGTATTTCTCATGACTGCTGTCCAGGTACCTCTGGTTGTTGCGGTACGCACTTTGATGGATCAGGCCAGGTCTCTTTTATGCTGGCCTTTGGCGCAGTTGATGGTCTGTTCGTGATCGCTGTGATTTTTTTTGTGTGTTCGGAAGCGGACGGAGAAAGCAACTAGGCTAGGTTTTGACCTGCTCCCTTCTTTCCGCACCAAGCTGAGTACGATCTTGATCTGTAGACGATTTTGCGTCGGTCGTTGCACCAGAGTTCAACGCAGATCAACCTCGGTTACACCTGCGGTCGCAACTCGTTCCGCAGTAACCACTTGCGTTCTACTAGATTCAATAGCCTTCGAGAACTGCCCGGACCTGGTTCGGGACCAGGGGGTCGGAGGTTCAAATCCTCTCTCCCCAACCAATCTTTTTCAAGTACTTAAACGTCACTTCTGGTTTTCTGTCTACATCGAGGGCGTCGAAATTGTAGACGGTGTCTGCATCGATGCATTTCCCCCGGATTCCCATTGAGAATAGCAATCTGACTTTTCCTGAAAAAGCCACGTGGGTTGCGGTCGGTGCACCGGCCGTTATTGTGATCCTCGTACCGGGGGTAGGGGAATACGTTGGCGCACTCCTTGCTCCTCCGCAATTACGTAGATGAAATCCGCGGGCAAATCGTGCAGGACTTCAGTCTTCCCACTCGGCCAGAAGACCTCGACCGAGCTCATCATGTTGTCGGATCCCAAGCCGAAGTGCAGTCGCAGATCGTTCTGTGAAAGATAGCTGGCGCCGCTGCGGACCTCATTCATTTGCTTGAGGCTCCGCGAAGTAACGGTTACACGAGCTCCGATCGCCGCACGATTACTCTTGGTTCCAATCAGGCGAAACAATGCGCGATGGTTGGTATTCGCACTGCGGTTTATGAGCAGGTTTGGAGTCTCTCCGATATTTAAAAGCAGGACATCCACGTTACCGTCATTGTTTATGTCGCCGAATGCTGCTCCACGACGCGACTGGAGCGGCAGTGCGTCCAATCCGGCTGCAGCGGAAACATCCACAAACGTGCCGTTCTGACGATTCTGGAACAACTGAAGGGGCTGGCGATAGTGCGGGCTGCCCGGGATGGCGTCGACTTGGGGGTACACGTGGCCGTTGGCTACCAGCACGTCTAACCATCCGTCATTATCGACATCCACGAAGCCGGTTCCCCACTTCACTAACGCATAACTGCCTTGGCCCATGCCAGATGCCCAGGCCATGTCGGTAAAGCCCTTCGGGCCGAGATTGCGATAAAGATTGTCAGATTGATCGGTGAAGTTGGTCACGAACAGATCGAAATTCCCATCGTGATCATAGTCGCCGAAATCAACTCCCATGGAGCCAAGTTCCTGTCCGTCCTCACTAAGCGCGACGCCTGAAACGAGGCCGACCTCATCGAAGGTACCGTCGTGTTTGTTGTGATAGAGAAAATTGGGCCCGGCGTCGTTGGCCACATAAAGGTCCGGCCAGCCGTCGTTGTCGTAATCGGTCCAAATAGCGCCCAAACCGTAACGGTGTTTGGGATCGTCCACCCCCGCCTTCTTTGACACTTCTTCGAAGGTGCCATCGCCACGATTGTGGAACAGGACGTCGCTATCGCCTTGCATACCCCAGGGGCCGCACTGCACCAGCACGCCCTTGAATCGACAGAATCTCTCGTCGCTGCCAAAGCCCGGTAAGTGATCCATGTCCAGGTGTACGTAACGCGAAACGAAGAGATCGACGAAGCCGTCACGGTCGTAGTCGGCCCAAGCGGCGCCTGTGCTGAAGCCTTCGAGCGCGACGCCCGCCTGTTGAGTCACATCTTTGAATTTGCATTTGCCCAGGCCTTTGTACAGGGCGTTTCGACCAAAACCAGTAACGTAGATATCCAGAATCCCGTCATTGTCGAAATCGGCTACGGCTACGCCCATACCCCAACCTTTGACCGTCAATCCCGCAGCCGCGGAGATATCCGTAAAGTTCAGGTCGGAGTCCTGGTGATAGAGCGTGACTAAGGGGTCACCACCTGTCCGGTAGCGGTCTACCGTGGACCCATTCACAACAAGGATGTCGAGTTTGCCATCGTCATCGCAATCGAACAGTCCAACCCCGCCGCTCATCGATTCAATGATGTAATGCTGCTCCCGCGACGACCGATGGGCGATGGTTAGGCCCGCTTGGGGGGCCACATCCTCGAAGTGCAGGGACGGAGCTTTTGCAGGCGCATCTTGGGAGCGCGCCTGAGTGAAAAGGAGAGGAACGAACAACGCCACAAATAGTATCGGAAATCTCATGAGAAGAGCCAAGGCCTGGGCCATTGTAACGCCACGGCCGTCTCAGACCAGACATGATCCTGAACCAGCGCCGACAATGACAGGAAAAGGGGGCGAAACAGTGGTGCAAGCCGGGGTCACAAGTGATGTAGTGCTTTCATGATATTGACATCCGCTGTAAGGAGTTGTTTTTTGTGTTGACAAAACTTGGCAATGCAGTAATATCGCATGCGAAAGTTGATAGCAAAATCGGTTTTGTTCAGGCTTTTCGAGCTTCTACACGAAATCAGCCGCGAGTTTTGTATCAAGTCTGTGTAGATACCAGATGGAGTGCTGGCGGTCTTTAAGTGGTCGTACTGTTCCGGGGAGGAAAGGTATGCGTACTCGGTTTGGCTACTTGGCAGTCGTTTTCTCACTTCTGATTTCAACCTCAGCGTTTGCCCAAAAGATCAGTGGAACCGTGACCGGAACGGTAACGGACCCGCAAGGGGCGGTGGCGCAGGGCGCAACTGTCACCATCACCGAGGCGCAAACGAATTTTACGCGCACCGCTACGACGGGCTCGTCGGGCACCTTCGTGTTTCCTGAGTTAGACCCTGGTACGTACAGTGTCCAAGTGGCAATGAAGGGGTTTCGCGAGTACAAGGCAACAAACGTCGAGGTCCATGTCTCGAGCGTGACTCGAGTTGATGCAAAGCTGGAGGTCGGCGCGGCAACCGAGGAAGTTGTGGTGGAAGCGCAAGCCATAGAGATCAACACGGAAAACGGCGAAGTGGGCAACGTCATCGAGGGCAACCAGGTACGGGAATTGCCCCTGAATGGCCGCAATTTCGTGCAGCTCACCACTCTGATGCCGGGCGCATCCGTCAGCGAGGGCTTCGACAACAAGAACAAAGGGTTGATGGGCGGCGTCGATATTTCGTTCAGCGGCGCGCCATCGAACGCGAACCAGTGGCGCGTGGATGGGGCCAACAATAACGATATCGGTTCCCAGCGAACGATTCTGATGTACCCATCGATCGATGGAATTGAAGAGTTCAAGATTTTGCGCAACAGCTACGGGCCTGAGTACGGCGGCGCCGGCGGCGCCCAGATCAACGTCGTCACCAAAGGCGGCGGGAATGCGTATCACGGAGATATGTATTACTTCGGACGCAACGATCTGCTGAACGCGAAAAATTACTTCCTCGGACTGAACAACTGCGTGGTGGCGAATGATCCCAACTGTCGGAAGCAGATGCTAAGGCGCAACGACTTCGGGTACACAATTGGCGGCCCGATTGTGCACGACAAGGTGTTTTTCTTCTGGTCGGAGGAGTGGAACCACGAACGCCGCGGCGCCGTCCGCCACGACTGGCTGCCCTCTACCCAGGAAAGGAACGGCGATTTCAGCGACCTGCTCAATTGTCCCAATGGAAACAAAGGTCCGGGCGTACCGAACTTCCCGTCCGGAACGACCTCGTCAAATGGAGTGTTGACGCCTGGAAACGTCAGCCCCGCCGGGCAGGCTTACTTATCGCAAACGCCTTTGCCAACGGCCAGCGTCTGCAATCAGTACGACTGGGTGGCGCAAGTCAGAGTGCCATTGAACTGGCGCGAAGAGAACATCCGCGGTGACATCAAGATCTCTAAGAGCAACACCTTGATGCTGCGATTCGCCCAAGATTCGTGGGACAACCCGCTGCATGGCTCGGCGAACGGCGAGGCCGGCCTCTGGGGTACGCAGGACTTCCCGGCGGTCAGCGATTCATGGGCGCAGCCCAGCAAGATGGCGGTCGCCCGCTTAACCACGACGATCGGCGGGAACGCGGTCAATGACTTCCAATTCTCATGGTCAGCGAACCGAATCAACATCACGAACGGCGGCGACGATCCAGCGCTCCGAACCAGCATTCGGGCCGCCATCCCGACCATATTCCCTGTGAGCGGTAAGCTGCACTCCTCGGATCTGCCGCTTCCGGTTTGCTGGTGTTCGACCTTCTTCGGAATTCAATCGCCGTGGGCGAACCGCCAGGACCTCTATACCTGGAGAGATGACTTCTCCAAGGTGCAAGGCAAGCACACGCTGAAGTTCGGGATCCTCTACGACAAAAACGCGAAGGATGAAGAGCAGGGTATTGAGGCTGGCGGTCTATGGGGTGCAGGCGGTTACAAAGGGGTGAGTTGGTCGAACACCAACAACTTCTATGGCGACATGCTGCTCAAGGGCATGACGTGGGGCGGGCAGGAGAACGCCCGGAATGTGCTTGCCGATATCCGCTGGCGCGACGTGGAGTTCTACGCCGGCGACACATGGAAAATGAATCGCCGTCTCACCCTCGACTATGGATTCCGCTGGTCTTTCATCCCTCCGGAGTGGATGGCCAAGAATGACTGGTCCATCTTCGATCCGGCTCTATTCAACCCTGCCTTGAAGGGCGATCCTTGCAATGGCATCGTGTTACCACACGGAGGCGATCCGAGCGCGTGCCAGAAACTGGGTCTTACGCCTACCGGTAGTCTGATCTCAACTATTACCCCACCTATTTCGAAATACCGCGGCTTGCGGCCTTCGAACTATCACCTGATCACGCCGAGACTGGGATTGGCATGGGATGTCTTCGGCACTGCCAGGTTTGTCCTTCGTGCCGGCGTCGGTCAGTTTTTCGCGCGCGATCCGGTGGGCCTGACCCTTCGCTCGAAGTCGGCGAATCCGCCTTACGGTGTGTCTGCCTCGGGTTACAGAGCCTTTGATGGACCGCTTGTTCCCGGCTCGACCATATTCGACAACGGTGGCGCAGGGAATCCCTGGCCAGCGGGTGGAACGCCTGGACAGAGTTTTGAGCAAGACTCTAATCTGTCGAACTCGTGGCAATGGAACGTGACGACAGAAACGTTGTTGGCCAGAAACACGAAGCTGGAACTCGGCTGGGTGGCCCTCCGCGGTATCCATCTGAATTCGGCTTCCGACATCAACCAGATCTTGCCGCAGAATCGTCTACAGTATATCCAGCGGGCCATTACAGATCCCGGCGGCAGCCGCAACGACTTGTTCCCCTTCGGGGCGATGACGAGCAATCAGATCACGGAGTGGAATCACCGTGGAGATTCCACCTACCACTCTCTACAGGCGATGTTCAGCACCAAAGTAGGCCGCTCCTCGATCATTCAGAGCAGCTACACCTGGTCGCACAACATCTCCACCACTACTCTCGGGTACGTTGGAACCTCTACGGCAATGCCGGACACATACAACTCAAAGGCTGATCGCGGCAATGCTGACTTTGATCGCCGGCATGTGTTCAACATCAGCTACGTTTACACCTTCCCGACGCTATCTGGCCACAACGGGTTTGTGCGAGGCGTGGCGGGAGGCTGGGAAACTGGCAGCATCTTCAACTTCGCCAGCGGGCCGGCGGTCACGGTGTCGGGCAGCGTGAGTGGCATTTGTCCTTCGCAGGCTCAACTGGCTGGCTGCAATCAGCCCGCCAAATTGTCCGATGGTTCAGATAACCCTCTCTTCGTGGCCACGTGGGGAGGCAATCCCTGGGGAGTGGCGAACGCTGGTCAATTCGGCGCTCGCCCCAACATGACTAGCAAGGATTGCATCCAGGGTGGAAGCTTACAATGGATGAATCAATCGGCGTTTACGTTCAATGGCTTCCCATTGGGGGGATATCCGAATGCCGGCCCTGGACAGTGCGCAGGTCCGGGAACACAGGATGTGGATCTGTCATTCTCCAAGAACTGGGAACTGCCCCTTAAGGGCGGGCGGTTCTTCACTGAGGGGGCCAAACTTCAATTCCGTTTCGAAGTGTTCAACGTGGCGAACCATCCAATGTTCCGCTTCAACAACACGAACCTGACGTATGCGGCTACAGGCAATCCGACCGACCAGAACGGTAATGCGACAGTGGTAGGTTACATTGGGTCGGACAATACGATCCAGGGCACCCAGCTCGTGAAGGGTTCAACCCTGGGTCAACCGCCATTCCTCAATAACCTCGGAAACCGCGAGATCCAATACGCACTGAAATTTATTTTCTAGTGCGTAGACATCTGCGATTGGCCGGAGTGACAATGTTCACTCCGGCCTTTGTTTTAGTGGAACAGCGAAGGCCGGTCGCCAGGTGATTTATCGAAGTGTGGAGCAAGCTTGACAGCGTAGTTTTGAAGTGGAGTGGCGACGTGGTTAAGAGGGGCCCAGTAGTCGGGAGAAGAATGGCCGTCGCCATTCTGGCTTGCTTGATCTTTACCTCGCTTTGCGCCGCGCAGCAGACCCAGCGCGCGATCATCGAGCGTCTTATCCGCAGCAATCATCTTGACCAGGCCGAGCAGCAACTGTGGGGAACGCTACAAGCTCATCCCGGCGAAGGATGGGCATTTGACCTTCTCGGCTCCATTCGCCTGCGGCAAAAACGGAATGGCGAAGCGCAAGCACTCTTCCAGCATGCTTACGACCTGAACCAGCGGGACGTCTCGGCGCTGCGGGGGGTGGGAGATGCAGCGCGCGGTACGGGTGCCGTAAGCGATGCCCTCGGCTGGTACGCAAAACTCCTGCTGATTGCGCCGGGCGACGTCGCGGCCAGAAAGTCGCTTGCGATCCTGCAAGAACAGTCGGGCTCGTACCAGGAGTCGGTAACGACGATCGAAGGAATACCGCCCGCTTCGCGCACACCGGATCTGCTGCCAGTACTGGCATCGGACTACCTATCGCTGCACCAGGATGCGAAAGTCGGAGCCCTCATCGCGCAGCTTCTGCGGATGGGTAACACGCAACCGAAGGTCAAACTCGATTTCGCCGCAGTCCTCATCAGAAATGGATATCTGAACGACGCCGACAAGCTCCTTCAGGTTTCACGACCGGCCCACCCGACTGCCGAATACCTGCACATTTTGGCGCGGGTGCGTGAGGCGCAGCAGCGCATTCCAGAGGCCTCCGACCTGCTGCAGCAGGCCTTGCAACTGGAGCCAAAGTCATACGACCTGCTATTCGACTGCGCTCGTTTCGCTGCCCAGCATGAGCGTTGGACCCAGGCGGTCGAGATGCTCTCGCGCGCCAATGCGGTGAGTCCCGACCGTCCTGAGGTGCTCATGAAGCTTACGCTGGCTTTGCTGAAGAGCCGGCACAGAGAAAAGGCAGTCCTTGTCGCTAGGCAATTGAATGCTGTTTCCCCTAACGATCCAGACGCGGAATACATCCTCGCGTTCGCTTTAGTGGACAATGAACTCTGGGAGATGGCGGAACCAATTGCCCTGAAGGCTGTACAGGCTCGACCGAATGACGCCAACAACCAGCTCTTGATGGGAATCATTCACCTCAGCAAGGGAGAACTGGAAGCCGCCCGCCAGCGCCTGGACCGGGCGTTGACACTTGACCCCAATCTGCAGGACGCCCACTACTACTCCGCGCTCGTTTCCGAGCGTACCGGTGCTCTCGAGTCCGCAAAAAAGGAGCTGGATGCGCTGGTGAAGAATGCCCCCAATCACGCCGGCGGGCAGGCCGAGTTGGGAGTCCTGGATCTGCGCATGGGAGATATCGAAGGCGCGCGTTCGGCTTTGGAGGCTGCAGTCAAGCTCGCACCCGAAGCATCGCAGAGTCATTACCAGCTCGGTCTCGTCTATGCCCGACTTGGTTTACAGAACGAATCGAAAGCCGAGATGGCTGAGTTTCAGAAGCTGAGAGAAGCAGAAGACAATTTTCGCAAGCGCGAAGCGGGCGTACGGGTTCCCCAAAACCAATGAGACCTTCTTTGCCGATTCGCAGATGGTCGATTAGGAACGTTGCGCTTTTTCTGGGGATCATCTCAGCGGGCCAGCCCTCGTTCGCGGCCACGCCGCAATCGGCACCAGCAAAGCAGGATTCCGCACCCGTGGAAGCCCACTTCGATGCGGCACAAACCTACCAGATCGCAGGCGACCTGGACCGAGCCGCTGCAGAGTATAGGAAGGGAATCTCGGTGGCTCTCGATCGACTCGGGAACCTGAAGGTGTCGAACGGCGATTACGAGGCTGGCCTGGACTTGTTGCGCAAGGCGGTGCGCGCAGATCCCAATAATACGGATGTGCTGATCGATCTGGGAATCGGCTACTTCCGGCACGGCGAGTACGCCAACGCAAAGGCCTCGGTGAGTGGAGTTCTGAAGATCGATACTACCAACTTCCGAGCGCGGAATCTGCTCGGCAAAAGCGATTTCATGCTAGGGAATTTCCAGGCAGCCGCCGACGAGTTACAGGCGGCCATGTCGATCAGTCCCGATTTCGACGTAGCCTACAGCCTGGCCCTCGCGTACTTGGAGTTGAAGGAGCTGCCGCAGGCAACGCCGCTCTTCGACGAAATGAAAGTTTCCGTAGGCCAAACACCAGAGCTGCATGCGCTCTTGGGCCGGGCTTACAAAGAGACGGGGTTTCTCGACTTGGCGCTCACGGAGTTCCAGGAAGCTCTGAAGCTTGACCCCGCGTATCCGCACGCACATGCTTATCTGGGGATGACTTACGTGAGCATGGGCGGCAAGGAGAACTACGAGCTCGCTCGCCGGGAATTTAGCCAGGAGTTAACGAAAGTTCCGAGGGATTATTCCAGTCATTACTACGTCGGACTGATCGAACTGGAAGAGGGTCGCTTGGGAGAAGCCCAAGCGGCGCTGCAAGATGCCAGGGCCATCAATCGCGACGATCCCGCTTCGCTCCTTCTTCTAGCGCGGGTTTATACCCAAGGGCAGAAATGGCCAGCGGCCATTGAGGTATTACATCAAGCTATTCCGCTGCTTTCCTTTGCTGGCGCTCCCGCATCGCAGGTGGCGCTGGCACACGAGATGCTCTCCAAAGCATACGTTTCCAATGGGCAATCGAAGGAAGGGGCCGACGAGCTTGCCGCTGCGAACGCCAGCAAGGCCGCGGACACGAGCGGATCAGGTCAGGATTCAGCAATAGAATCAGTCCCAGCTCAGACAGCGGCGGGCGCTCACGAGTTGCGGGACATGCTGATGGAAAACCGGCAGAAGCCGCGAGGCCCTGATGCTACAGAGCAGCGATATGTTAGCGACGTTTCAAAGCTGCTCGGCAATGCCTATAACAATCTGGGCGTCCTGGATGCCAGAAAGGGTTCTTATGCGGATGCAGCGGAAGAATTCAAGCAGGCAGAGCAATGGGACAACTCGATCTTGCAACTTGACCACAACTTGGCCCTGGCAGCTTTCCGTGCTCAACTTTACGGCGACGCAGTGGGTCCTCTAGAGCGCCTTTTACGTAAGTCGCCAGCGGACCAAGATGTGCGCCAGATGCTCGCCCTCAGCTACTACATGACAAACCGATTTAAGGATAGCGCCGCTACATTCCGTCCGATCATGAACTCGCTACCGAACAATCCCGGTCTGTTGCTCTCGGCCGGCATCGCCTTTGTCAAAGCCGGCGACAGCTCTACGGGTGAACGCCTGCTCTCCCGCGCCCTGGAGAGCGGAAACAATGCCCCGGAAGTTCACCTGATGCTGGGGCAAGCATATGCTGAGCAGTCGGACAACACGCAGGCGTTGGCGGAGTTCAAACGCGCTTTAGATCTGAATCCCAAGCTGCCAGAAGGACACTATTACTCCGGCATGGTTTTGTTCAAGCGCGGTGAGATGGAAGAAGCTGCGAAGCAATTTCAAACGGAGCTTGAATTGAACGCCCTGTATGTGCCGGCCATGTATCAGCTCGCGTACATCCGCCTCCAACAACACCAAGCGCCGGAAGCAACTCGACTGCTGGCGGAGGTCATAAAACAGGAACCTGGGAATTCTGACGCGCACTATCAGCTGGGCAAGGCTCTTCTGGAGCAAGGCGACGCGAGTGCGGCAACCCGTGAGCTGGAAACTTCGGTAAAGCTTCATCCTACCGACTACGCGTACTTTCAGTTGAGCCACGCCTATGTGCGCGCTGGCCGCGATAACGATGCCAAACAGGCGCTGGAGAATTTCGAGAAACTGAAACCGAAGCCCGCTACTGCACCGTGATTCGCTCAGCGTCTGTTTCGGTGCACTCACGACCGGCTTGTTGAAATTGGGGCCCAGCACTCGAGAAAGAAACTTGATTGCCTGAGGGGAGAACTTTCCAACATGTCTTTCCCGATGAAGCCGGCCTTCCTCGTTGGTTGTCTGGCTGTTGCGATCGCGATGGTAGCGCAGTCCCAGGCGCCCCAACAGAGCGAACTCGTCCTTCGATCCACAACCCGCATGGTCTCTGTGGATGCAATCGTCACCGATCGTAACGGTCGGCCGGTCACCGATCTCACCAGGGGCGATTTCACCATTCTCGAAGATGGGAAACCGCAACCCATTGCGACATTTTCGGTGAGCAATCCAGCGACGACAGCGCAGAACAAAGGCCTAGCTCCGCAGCTTCCTCGTCACGTGACCACCAATCGTCCAGAAGTAATTGGAGGGACCGATGGCATCGCCGTTCTCCTGCTCGACGGCCTGAACACGTCTCCGCAAAACCAGACTTATCTCAAGCTGCAGATGTTGAAGTTCGTCGCCGAACATTTCGATCCCGGCAGGAAACTAGCGGTACTGGCGCTAACGGAAAAGTTAGTCGTGCTTCAGGACTTCACTTCCAACCCGGTTCTCTTGAAAGCTGCGCTCGAGCGGTACCAGGCGACGTCACCTGCAACAGCCCGCAACGGGGGCGAATATGATCTTTCGAGCACGTACGTCGCAACGCCGGGGATTTCATTGCCGCCGCAAGCAAATGGCGGACCCGATTCGAGCGGGGTCGATCCGACTGCTGCTGCTACCTCCGGCGGGAGCTCCGACACGATCGCTAACGATATCGCTTACATGATGCGGCGCTTCGAGAAAGAAGCCGACAACTTTTCGCGCGATGTGCGCATCGCTATCACCCTCGACGCGCTACAGCAGATCGCCCGCTACCTGGCGGGTCAGCGCGGCCGCAAAACGTTGCTATGGTTTTCGAGTGGATTCCCCATCGCGGTCACCGGAACGAACCCGGAGGATATGGAAACGTCGAGGACTTACGGCGAAAAGCTTCGCACGACCACCAATCTCCTGAACGACGCGCATGTCGCAATCTATTCGATTGATGCTGCGGGCCTGATCGGCGCAAGCATCAGCGATCCTTCGAATTCTGGCCGCGATGCCACGGGACGAATAGCCTTGACGGTTGAGGCCAATCGAAATCTCGCGAAAGAGGATTTCGCGCGCATGGCGACGAACGATACTCTCGAGCGGGCAGCCGATGACACCGGAGGCCGCTTCTTCCATGGCAACGACATTGCGAATTCAATTGCAGTCAGTTTGCAGGAGGCCGGTTCGTACTATCTTTTCGGATACTATCCCATGAATAAGAAGTGGGACAGCAAGTTCCGCCAGATAAGAGTGAAAGTCAATCGGCCGGGACTTACTGTCCGAAGCCGTCAGGGTTACTTCGCCATGGACGTTTGGCAGAGTCGCAAAGATAATCATCAGGATGAGATGAAAGCTGCGGTCAGTTCGAACGTGTTGCCATCCACACAGGTTACGTTCATGGCTCGTGCGCTTCCACCGCCGCGCAATACCGACCTGATTGTCGAATTCGCGGTTGATTCGTCCACAGTTTCTTTCCAAACCACCGCGTTCTCCGAAGGGAACGCATCGCCTGTCGCACGGCAAAGCTGTAGCCTGAACTTCGAGGTCCAGGCATTTACGCCTGACGGCAAATTGGCGAAAGCCGCAGTACAGGCAGCAAACGCCGATCTTGAACCCGAGACATACGAACGCATCCGCAAGCAGGGTGTTCCGATGAAAGTTCCCATCCGTTTAGCTCCCGGCCAATATTTCTTGCATCTTGGAGTGCGGGATAACCATACGGGGCTATTCGGAACCGCTGAACTTCGAGTTGACATTGAAAACAAGTAGGTATGAGTTTCGTCCAAGTTAGTGCGATTCGAGGAACCATTGCACGGCTTTTCTTGATGAGATGGACTCGCCAGGCACGCTTATTTTTGTCTGTTCGCAGTTCGCAGCACGGAAGTCCACGGGGTTAGAAACAATGCTGGAACCAATGTGAAAAGATGCGCACTACCGCAGCCGACATCTTCTGCGCTGGGTTCTTGCGTTTGGTATTTATTCTGTGCACACTATCAACTTCTCTGTGAGTTACTTCCGAAAGCGGCCAGCACACGCAGTCTGGGGTTGTTCCTGATCGACGGGAGCTATAGTTAGTTCGGGCATCAGCTCCCCGCCGCCCGTATAACGCTACCCCGCTCGGACGAAGAAATGTGTGATCGAGGCGAGTTGATCCAGCCAAAGGTAGGGGACTACTGGTTGCGTTGGGCAACATTTGCGGGATGCGGCGCGTTTCTGTGCCAGCTGATCGCCTACAATTTCGTCGACATCGACATCTGGCACCAGACGGCTTTGATCCGCGAGAGCGTGGCGGCAGGTCATCTGCTTAAAGCCGATCCCTACGCCTACACTCCCACCGTCCACCCATGGATTGATCACGAATGGGGAGCGGGAGCAATCGCATATTTGGCGACGGTCTGGCTCGGAAGCCGCGCGATTGTGGTGTTGAAATTTCTGACTGCTCTGGGTACTGGAGTGCTATGTGTGCGGTGTTCCGAGGCCCGCGGGGCCGATTTTCGTCTCCTCGGTGCCTGCGCACCGCTGCTTATTTTTCTGGCGTACCTTGGCTTCTTCCCGGTGATTCGGGCGCAAGCCTATTCATTTTTCCTGACTGCGTTCTGGCTTTTGCTTTTAGATGGCATTGGGGCGCGGACTTGGGATCGGACTTGGACGGTCGCTGGGCTGGCGATTTTTCCCTTGTGGGTGAATCTGCATGCGGGCTTTGTGGTTGGACTCTTCCTCACCGCGGTGCATGCGTTCGAGCAGCGGCTTCGCCAGAAACCCGTCCGGCCCTTGCTGTTCTTGCTGATCGGAATGTTTCTGGAGATTGTTCTCAATCCTTATGGTCTTGGATATTTCAGCTATCTGAAACGCGGACTGCTGATGGCGCGGCCCTATGCCCCCGAATGGAACGCGGTCTGGAGCCTGGGAAGCGTGTGGGCGACCGGTTTCATGGGGGCCGTACTACTCGCCGTCTACTCGGCGCGGTCGAATGGATGGCGCGGCACGCGCGGCATTTTAATTCTGGCGGCGACGGCAGTCGAAGCCACGATTCATCGAAAGCTGCTGCCGCTGTTTGCCGTCGCCTGGCTTTGCTATGTGCCCGGGTACTTGCAGGAAACGGCTTTGGGAAAGTGGTGGATAAAATTCGCACAATGCAGAGCACGATTTCTTTCTACCGCCTGGATCGTGCTCACCTGCGTTTGTGTGGCAGCGGCAATACGTCAGAAGCCATGGGAACTGGCCGTGCCCCAGCCGCTCTACCCGGTCGGGCCGGTTCAGTACTTAGCGAAGCAGAGGTTCGCTGGCAATCTGATGGTGCCGTTCCGACAAGGGGCTTATGTTTCGTGGAAACTGTATCCGGCGGTCAAGGTTGCGCTGGATAGCAGATACGAAGTCGCTTATCCCGACGCCGTCGTTAAACAGATTTTCGATTTTTACGAGGGCTGCCCCGATTGGCTGTCCGTCCTCAGAGAATATCCAACCGACGCAGTCCTGATCCCCACGGACGCTCCGATATCAAGGTTGATGCCGGAGACGGATTGGCGTCGCGTTTACACGGATCAACAGTTTCAAATCTATGCACGGCCTGACTCTCGCCTGCAGGTGGAAGATTGGCACTCCACTCCGTTCCGGGGCGCGTTCCCTTGATAGAGTTGCCTTCCTTGAAGCATGGCCGAGGGCGGTGCACCGTAATTTGTGGAAATTGTTCGGGATTCGTAACAGAGTAAGATTGCCAAGCCGATGGCGAATACTGGGGGTAAAATAGCGGTCTTCCCTGCAGTCCTCTGGCCTTGAAGGAGAAAACCTATGACCGCCTCCGGTCGCCGCAGTGTTGTATTGACTATTCTACTGCTCAGCGTTTCCATCGCTTCCGCCCAGGACTTCAAGAAGCAAGTGATCTACCAAATCATTACTGACAGATTTGTAAACGGATCTACCGCGAATGACAATCCTTCACAAAGCCCGGGATTGTTCGATTCGACTAAGACCAATTGGCATCTCTACTGGGGCGGCGATCTTACCGGCATTCAGCAGAAGCTGAGCTATTTGAAAGGCATGGGAGTAACCGCAATCTGGATTTCGCCGCCAGTGGACAATCTCAATCTAAATATCGCAGATAACTCCGGTAATCCGACTGCTCCCTATCACGGATACAGCGCACGCGACTTCAAACGAATTGAAGAGCACTACGGGGACAGTGGCAATGCCTGGACGGAGTTTGACGCGCTGGTCACAGCAGCGCACCAGAATGGCATCAAGGTGATTGTGGACTTCGCGGCGAACCACAGTAATCCCGAAAATGCCGGCGAGTTCGGCTCACTATACGACAGCGGCACTTTCGTCGCGGCCTATAACAACGATCCCAACGGAGTCTTCCACCATAACCCTGATGTAAGTGATTTCAATGATCGCTATCAATTGCAGTATTACAGCATCTTCAGCCTGGCTGACCTGAACCAGGAGAATGCGACCATTGATGCCTACTTGAAAGCCGCGTTGCAACAACTGCAGCAGCATGGTGTCGACAGCTTCCGCATGGACGCGGTAAAGCATGTAACGTGGGGTTGGGAATATGGCGAGGTGAACTCAATATTCAACAATGGCCCGAGCTTTGTGTTTGGCGAGTGGATGGAAGGGGGCACGGGCGACACTCTCTATCACGACTCCTATAAATTCGCCAACAAAAGCGGTATGTCACTCTTGGACTACCCGCTGTATACGGCGGTGAAAGATGTTTTTGCGAGCAACAATTCCTTTACTGAAATTGACAACACTTTGACGTCGGAGAACAGCAACTTCCTTTGGCCGAATGACCTGGTGACCTTCGTAGATAATCATGACCAGCCCCGGCTTCTCAGCATTAACAACAACACTAACCGGTTGAATGAAGCAACGGCTTTCATCCTAACCTGCCGAGGTATCCCCACTATCTACTATGGGGACGAACAATACCTGCACAACGATACGGGAGGAGGAGGCGATCCCTACGACCGTCCGTGGATGTCCTCGTTTAGCACAACGACCACGGGCTACCAACTTGTGGCACAACTGGCTGGTCTGAGACAAAGCAATCCGGCTCTGGCGTATGGTACATCGCAGCAGCGCTGGATCAACAGCGATGTATATATCTATGAGCGAAAGTTTTTCAATGATGTGGTTCTGACTGCGATCAACAAGAGCGACACCACGTCATACAGCATCGGTGGGCTCTTCACAGCGCTACCTGCGGGAACTTATTCGGACTATCTCGGTGCATTGATGGGCGGCGTGAGCATCACTGTAAACTCCGGAGGCGGGAATAATCCCGTCAATACGTTCAATCTGCCCGCACACACGGTTGCAGTGTGGCAGAGCACATCGACCGCGGCCGCACCAGAGGTAGGCTCGATCGGACCAACAATTGGCCAGCCGGGAGTGAAGGTTACGATCGCGGGGAAGGGCTTCGGCAGTGCGACGGGCAGCGTTCTGTTTGGCACTACAGCTGCGACGATCAATTCGTGGTCAGACACTGGCGTGACATTCACCGTCCCCGTTATCGGGAACGCAGTTTACAACGTACAGCTCAAGAACTCGTCTGGAACGGCGGCGAACACGATTCAGTTCACCGTACTCACGGCGAAATCGGTTTCGGTCACTTTCACCGTCAACAATGCGTCCCCCACCAATGTAGGCGATTACATTTTCCTGACTGGCAACACGGTGGAACTCGGCGGCTGGGGCACAACGTTCGACACCGCGGTGGGGCCTATGCTGACACCGAACTATCCGAACTGGTTCATCAACACGTCAATGCCGGCCGGGACAGCGATCCAGTTCAAATTCATAAAAATCGCCTCCAACGGCACGGTGACTTGGGAAGGCGGTTCCAATCACACTTACACGGTCCCAACTGGCGGCACAGGTTTCGTTACGGTGAATTGGCAGAATTGAAGGGGAATTGTCGATTCTGCGTAATGTCTGGTCTGCCATCGACTCGTCGATTCTCCAACCTTTGCACGAGTTCGCTGCAGGGTTTGTACGGGGAACGATGAAATCAAGAGCCAGCGATTCGAGGGAGACGGTTATGAAGGGGAAGTTCATTGTCGGGGTAGTTATAGTCCTCTTGCTGGTCGCGGGAGCTTTCCTGTTTTTGAATTCGAGTCAGTTCAAAGTCGTAGTTCCGGAGTATCAGAAACCGCCAGAACAATGGGTGCATGCAGGGCAGGGGTGGACAGAGGATCAGCGTTTTCAGTTTCATCACACGCCTCAGGGGACCCGCCTTGTCCCGTATGACTGGTTTATGGCGCTGGAACAGCCATGCTTCTCTCTCTTCAGTTGTGAACTGTTTGCCGATAAGACCTACTTGGCGCGTTTCGGCTTTCTAGCCAGTCAGGTGGAGTCCAAACTCAATCCCGATGGACTACCCATTGGCTTCGCCCGCCAGGAGGATTTTCATGATCCAGATACCGGGAAGACCTATCCGGTAGTGGGGCTAAACTGCGCGGCCTGTCACACCGGGGAACTGCACTATGGCAAATACGCGGTACAGGTCGACGGTGCGCCCGCCATGATCGAGGTCACGGAATTTCAGAAGGCGCTTGCGCTCTCCGTGGGTTTCACAAAATTTATTCCCTTTCGCTACGGTCGTTTCGAAAAGCGTGTACTCGGACCTAATGCCTCTGCAGATCAGAAGGCTGATTTGAAAAGGAGCTTTTCCGCATTCCTCGATAACGCGGACTTCGAGCTGAAGAATACAAAGCCGGGGAAGGGGATCTATGACAATCCAGCGGGGTTTGATCGTACAGACGCTCTAACCCGCATCGGAAATCAGGTGTTCGCCGTTGACATGAAGAATGCGGCCAACTTTGCGCCAGCGAATGCCCCAGTCCGATTTCCCCAGATTTGGGATGCTTCCTGGTTTACCTGGGTTCAGTACAACTCCTCTATTTCAGACCCCCTGGTTCGCAATGTAGGCGAGGCGCTGGGAGTGCGGGCAGCCGTTAAGCTCTACGGGTCCAATGCCAAGGATTTCGGAAACAGTGTTCACATGGAGGGCCTTAAGGCGGTTGAGGATCTGCTTTCTGGTCCTGCTCCGTATCAAGGCCTGTGGTCACCGAAATGGCCATCAGTGTTTCCTCAACTGGACAGCAAAAAAGTTCTCCGCGGCGCTGAACTCTACAAGTTGCACTGTCAAGCGTGCCACTTGCCGCCGGTCGCAGAGCTTCTCGCTGACCTGAAGTCTCCGCAACCAACTTACTGGTGGGAAAACGGCCAGGGTAAACGTCTATTGAAAGTAAAAGATGTCAAAGTGGACTACGTCGGCACCGATGCCCACGAGGCAAACGACTTTATCAATCGGACGGCAGATACGGGCGACCTCGGCAAAGGGCCTGTCTCCGCGGCAGTCGGCTTGGATCTGGTTACCCATGGGATCGCTAACAGATTCTTTATCAAGATGGGTTTTTCCCCACAACAGCAGATTGAGTGGAGAGGTAACCGCGACCCTCGCGACCCCGTGGTACGTGCGGATTCTATCTATAAAGCCAGGCCTTTAAATGGCGTTTGGGCTGTGGCTCCGTATCTGCACAACGGCTCTGTCCCCAATTTGTACGCGTTGCTTTCGCCGCAGAGCGAAAGGCCCGACACATTTTGGACAGGAAGCAAGGAGTTCGATCTGGTCAGGGTTGGTCACGATACCTCTGAAATCAAGGGCGGATATCTTTACCATGTCAGCGGAACAGGGAACAGCAACCGTGGTCACGAGTTTAAGGACGGGCAGAGAGGGAATGGGGTGATCGGTCCCGGACTTTCTCCAAATGATCGCTGGGCCATCATCGAATATCTGAAATCACTCTAGCCCCGGGCGGAACCGTCACACCCAGAGTCAGCCGACCAGGGTTGACGTTTTGACGCCCTCATTTTCCCCCTGTTAAACTGTTGGTTTGCCATACTAGCTCAACCCTCCACCGTTACCACTTAGAAGGGAAGTCCGTGCGCGCACAAACCCGCCATCAACTGAAACAGGATGCCTTTAGCCGTGTCACCATGGAAGCGGCCGAAAAGACCGCCCATTGGACAGTAGAGCATCGGTCAACTTTGATCATTGTCGCCTTCGTCGTTGCGATAGTCTTGGCGGCTGCGTTGGGTGGGTGGTACTACCTGAGTGCGCAGGACGAAAAGGCCAGCCTGGAATTTTCCCAGGCCGTTCGCACCCTGGATACGCCCCTGCGCCCCCCCGGTTCTCCTCAGCAACCAGATGTGGCCAGCTTCACATCGGCAAAAGACCGCATCGCGGCGGCCCAGAAGCAGTTTCAGCAGATCGTGGACAGATATCCGCACACGCGCACAGCCGACATGGCCCATTATTTCCTGGGAGTAACGGCAGCCGAGTCCGGTGACAACGCAGTGGCGGAGCGGGATTTCAAACAGGTGGTCGCTTCCGGGAACCGCGAGCTGGCGTCTGTGGCCAAGCTTGCTCTAGCCCAGCTCTACGGAAATACCAACCGCACTAAGGACGCCGCCGCTCTCTATCAGGAGTTGATGAACAAGCCAACCACTTCGGTCAGCAAGGTGACCGCTCAGTTGCAGCTTGCGGAGCTCTTCCAGAATTCGAACCAGCCCTTGGACGCCAAGCGGGTGTACGAACAGGTAAAGAAAGACAACCCGAACACTGAGGCCGCGCAGCTTGCCACGCAAAAATTGCAGGAACTGAAGTAGTCGGCATTCCTCTGTTTCGCCCACGATTCTTCTTCATACATCCCTTCGTAGCCCGTTTGCTTATCTGTATTTCGTTACCTTCGTAAGCCGACCACGGTCTTTTGTCGTGAGTCTCATGCGCGCCTCAAAGAGAATCTAGCGTGGTGGATTCTCATCTTTGAGATGGAGTTTTAATGACCTTGCCGCGGCGGGCCTCGTTCATCGCGACCTGCGTATTCGGATTCCTTTTGCCTGCCGTCAGCCAGCAGGTTGATTCCTGTACGTTTCGCGCTGGAAGTCAGCCCAAGCCGCCGAACGATTCGCCCGGTTCTACGCCAGCGCCGTCTCCCAGCGTTACCACAGCACGACCGTG
>Ga0209488_10001469_pt1 | contig 20153 bp, 18 predicted proteins | sample Rivendell_Oct201_8_FD_188349 | JGI IMG/M metagenome (GOLD analysis project Ga0209488, IMG submission 188349) | Vadose zone soil microbial communities from the Eel River Critical Zone Observatory, Northern California, USA -... | ecosystem: Environmental > Terrestrial > Soil > Vadose zone >...
GAACGCGCGGATCGAATCGTGGTCCGCCGGCGTCTGGTCGAAGCCGATGTGGTCGTTATGGGCGCCGACCGCCACGTACTCGCCTCTCAATTTCGGATCACTGCCGGGGAGGATCGCGACGACGTTGCGCGCCGGCGCGGGAATGTCGACGAACGCCACTGTGCCGTGCACCGTCTTACCGGCGGCGCCCGCCTTCACACTGTCGGGCGATGCGCCGAGCAGCGCCCGAGTGGCGGCAGCACTGACGTAGAGATACACGGGCAGGCTGGTGGTGTCGGCCGTTGCGGGGGGAGTGTCCTTCAAGATCGTCTGCGGCCGCCGGAAGAGGTTGATCGCCTGTGGCGGGAAACTTTCCAGCCCCGTAACTGCGATGCCCGCCGCGTTGCGGAAGCGCGCGAGGATCGCGCCACGATTGACCTGCTGAAACGAGCGCGCAGACACGACGACGAACTTTCCGGCGGCCTGCTCAGGAGTGATCGTGGTGCTGTCGCCGATGATACCGGCGAACACCACCGTGGCGCCATCGAAGGGCCTAGTCGGGCGGCCCGGATCGCGCGGCACGAAATCATCCCACGGACGCAACGGCGTTCCGTCGACCGACAAGCCGGCGCTCCGATCGAGCTGGCGCTTGACGAGAGGCACGTTCTGGAAGTAGCCGCCGGAGTCGCCGGCCGGCTGGAGCCCGAAGCGCTTGACCTCCGACGCGATGTAGGCGGTGGCCTTGAGATTGTATTCGCTGCCGGCCAGCCGGCCCATCATGGAATCGTCCGAGTAGAGGTACAGACGCGTCATGAGGTCTGCCGGCGTGATCGCCGTTTGCGTGCGCGCCGGCGCGTGCTTGAGCGGAAGAGCGGTCTGCGCTCTCGCTTGAGCCGCCAGCGCGACGAGTGCACCGAGGACTACGTACCGACCTGCTGCCTGCATGGGACAGTCTCCAGGAGAAAGAAGGAATAGGACGTTCAACCTCGCTTATTGGTTGCGCCCTGTCATGTCGGGGTCTCGTTAGGACCGGCCGCCCGTCGCCGCCGCCCCAGCGACCGCGCCAGGATGCCGAGGCCGGCGCCCTGACCCTCGCGGCGGGGCATGGCTCGGTAGAGCAGGATGATGATGACCCAGGTCAGCCAGCTCGCGCGCTCGCTCCAGCTCAATGACCGCAGCAGGAACCACGGCTGGGTCGCGGCGGCGGTCCAGGGTCGCCAGTCGCCCTGCACCAGCGCGAGCGGCCGCGCGAACACGCGATTGGTCTGAAAGCCCTGCGCGCCCGGCCGCGAAACGTTCCAGACGCAGGTGACCTGTCCCCAGCCGTGATTGTCGCTCGCGCCGACGACCATCAGATCGTGACTGCCCGCGAGCGTGAGAACCTGGCGGCGCAGATCCGAGGAGAAGGCCAGCGCCTTTGGCGCGCAGTTCACGATCTCAAACCCGTCCACCCCCGCCACCACGAACGCGCCAAGATCATTCCAGTGATAGCGCCAGTACTCGGGGAGCGACGCGATACTGAGCCCGCCCTGCCGCTCGATCGCCGCGAAGATGCGGATCATCCGTGGCGTGCTGCCGAAGAAGCTGTCGCGCGGGAGCGGCTCGACGGGTCCGATCGCGACGACGTGTTGCTGATGGACGCTCCATTCGACGCCCGGCAACAAACTGATGGATGCGCCGGCCGGAGGAAGCGAGCCGTCATACACCACGTTGTGATCCGTCACATACGACGCCTCATACCCCTGCCGCTCATGCCACTCGGCCAGCTTCGCGAGCGTCCATCCCGGTCGGCCGTCGTGGGATGCGTTGGTATGGGCGTGATAGTCGATCACCGTGCCCACGCCGTCGGAGATCAGACGTGGCACCGGGCGGGGCAACACCACCGCAGCGAGGGCGAGCAGGATCAGCGCGCCCGGGCCGATCAGCGCGCGCAGGGTACGGCGGCGCCACGTGAGCGGGGTACCGGAGCGGCGCAGCGCGCCCCAGGCGGCGAGCACCAGAATCCAGACGGCGAACGCCCACTCCGCGCGCGACAGGCTGAAGAAGGTGAGTGCGTCGAGCGTGTTGGAGAGCGGTGCGAACAGGACGTACAGGATTGGTCGCTCGAGGTCGGCGTCGCCCGGCGCCGAGCCGGTGACCGCATCGACGAGCGAGGACAGCGGATGAATCGCGGTCGCGAGAAGCAGGACCACCAGCACGATCGCAACCGGGTGGCGGCGCAGCAGGTTCACTCGCAGATTCCCCGCATGTCGGGTCGGATAGAAGCTAGTGCTCCGTGGCTTCCCACGCGATGACGGGATGACACTGATCGGTGAGCTCCCGGTCCTCGTGCTCGGTCCGCTGCAGGGGCGCGCGGACGGGGACTGGCTGCGTGCGCCCGCAGGCAAGTGGACGCCGGCCCAAATCGTCGAGCATCTCGCGCTGGGCCTGACGTTGAGCGCTGAGACATTTCAGTCACGCAAGAATCACGGGCCGATGAAGCGGCGCCCCCGGACTCCCGCCGAGAAGATCGCGAAGTTGCTCATTTTCGGCTTTCGCTGGTTTCCGCCGGGCCGCAAGTCACCGGAGCGCACGACGCCCACAGCGAACATCGATCGCGGCACCGCGGAGGCGCATTTCCTGGCCGGTATCGAGGCGTGGGATCAGGTCGATCGCGCGCTGCTGCCCGAGCGACGCACCGATCTCTTCGTCAAGCACCCGCGCATGGGAGACCTGACGGTCGAGGAATGGATGCGCTTCCATCTGATCCACGCACGCCACCACGCCCGGCAGATTCGGGAACGCATCGGGCTGTGACCCGGAAGCGGGAGAAGAAAAAGTTGGTCGTCCGTGTGCCGAACCCGAAGGCGCCCGTCAAAGGCCGCTTGAAGACCCCGTCCCACAAAGTCCACCGTTCCAAAAAGGCGTATCGCCGGCACGAGAAGCATCCAAAAGCGTCCGACCTCGATTAAATTTCGCGGACATGTCTGCTGTCGCCCACGCAAATCGCGGGGATTTCACCGCCAATCCCCGTGTCCTGGTCGTCACCCTCATGGCGATGTTCATCGGTGTAGCGAGCGCGTTCATCGCACTCGCGCTCACCAAGCTCATCGGCTTCTTCACGAACCTCTTCTACTACCAGCGCATCGCTATCGGCGAGTTCACCTCACCCGCTCCCGGAGCAATTCATCTCGGCGTGTGGTCGGTGTTCATTCCAGTCATCGGCGGCCTGATCATCGGCATCATGGCCCGCTATGGGTCGGAGAAAATCCGCGGCCACGGAATCCCGGAGGCGCTCGAGGCGATCCTCATCGGCAGGAGCCGCATGGAGGCGCAGGTCGCGGTGCTGAAGCCGCTCTCCTCGGCGCTCTCGATCGGGACCGGTGGCCCGTTCGGCGCCGAAGGGCCGATCATCATGACCGGCGGCGCGTTCGGATCGCTCTTCGCGCAGGGCTTTCACATGTCGGCGGCCGAGCGCAAGACGCTGTTGGTCGCGGGCGCGGCGGGCGGTATGGCGGCGATCTTCGCGACTCCGGTCGCCGCGGTGCTGCTGGCCGTCGAGCTGCTGCTCTTCGAGTGGAAGCCGCGCAGCTTCATCCCGGTCGCGAGCGCCGCGGCGGTCGCCGCCGCGCTGCGGGTGCCGCTGATGGGTGCCGGACCGGTGTTCGCGACGCCTCCGCACCTGCCGCTCGCTCCATATGCCCTGCTCAGCGCTCTCGCGCTCGGACTGATAGCCGGCTTCGGATCGGGCCTGCTGACACGGCTAGTGTACGCATCGGAAGACTTCTTCGAGAAGCTGCCGATCCACTGGATGTGGTGGCCCGCGATCGGGGGCCTGGTTATCGGCCTCGGCGGCTTGCTCCACCCGCGTGCGCTCGGCGTCGGGTACGACGTGATTCGCGATCTCCTGAACGGACGATTGCTCGGGATGTTCTTGCTCGGCCTGCTGATTACGAAGGCCGTGATCTGGGCCTTCGCACTCGGCTCGGGAACGTCAGGCGGCGTCCTGGCACCCTTGATGATCATGGGCGGGGCGCTCGGCGCGCTCGCTGGTCCGTGGCTGCCGGGAGGAGATCCCGGCGTGTGGGCGGCGCTCGGTATGGGTGCGATGCTTGCGGGGACGATGCGGGCCCCCTTTACCGCGATCGCGTTCATGGTCGAAGTCACGCATGACGTGAACCTGCTGCCCGCGATGCTGGTGGCATGCGTCGCCGCCGACGCAGTCACCGTGCTGCTCATGAAGCGGTCGATTCTCACTGAGAAGATGGCGCGCCGCGGCCATCACGTGATGCGCGAGTACATCGTCAGCCCGCTGCATCTCATGCGCGTGGCGGACGTGATGGAAAAGGACATTCCCACCGTCCCCGCGTCACTTCCCGTCGAGGGGCTGTTCCAGCGGCTGGCCGACGAAGACCCGGTCATGGCGCGGCGCCAGGAGTGGGCCGTCGTCGATGATGGCGAGCGTCTCGTCGGGCTCGTGACACGCGGCGACCTCGTGCGCGCGCTGGAACGCGAGGACAGCGAAGGGGCGACGATCCTCGATCTGGGAAGTCGCCGGCTCGTCGTCACGCACGTCGACGAACTGTTGGACGAGGCGACGGCCAAGATGATCGCCAACGACATCGGGCGGCTGCCCGTGGTGGATCGCGACGATCCGACTCGACTCGTTGGGCTCTTGGGTCGAGCCGGAGTCATGGCGGTCTGGTTGCACGCGACACGGGAAGAACAGACGCGCGACTCGGGGTGGTTGAGCAAGTTCGCCAATCGGGTGCGGCGTCGGGTGAAGGACAACGGCGGGGAATGACCGAGCAGCATGCCTATCAGCTGACCGGCTACAGCCCCACGCCTGGATCCGCCACGGTCACGATTCGTGCGTTCGACCACCGCGAGCGCGTGCGCCGCGCGATCAAAGGACTGGCGACGTTCTGGGGTGCCGCGCTCGCGAGCGTGTTCATCCCCGTCGCGCACTTCCTCCTCGTCCCCTCATTCGTGCTGTATGGGGCGTACACATTTTTCGAGCGCCTCGGCGCCCGTCAGGTTGCCACCGCCGCCGAAGGCACCTGTCCCGACTGCGGCAAAACGCAGAAGCTCGATACCGGAGGGCGGTGGAAGGTCCCGCGCGACATCTCCTGCCGGTACTGCCAGCGGGCGCTGCGGATCTCCTAGGACCGGAAACCGGCCGCCAGGTTCAGGTGATTGACCGTGAAGTCGCCGGCCTGGTACCGCGTTTCGAGTCGCCGGAACTCGAAAGCAAAGATGAGCGGTCCCGGCGGACGCCACTCGACGTGTCCTTCACAGACGAAGTTGCGGAATCGGCCGTTCGGCAGGACGTCGGCGTCCTTTGGGTCGTCGATGCCACAGCCGCCGCCGAACATCCATGCGGCTCGCGGACGCACGTTGAGCTTGCCCCAGCCGCCGCGCGTACGCACGGGTGCCCCGGCAACGCCGGAGTTCTGTCCCACCGCGCCGCCACCCAGCCCGGCGATCGCCTGGCCGACGAACGCTTCGCCCAGGATCTCGGCAGGCCCGAGCTTCAGTCTCGTGTCGAAGGTGACCGCGCTCTGGAGGAAGCGCCGCCCGATCCGCGGCGGCTCAACACCGTGCCGCCGGACCTGGCAGCGGTGATTCTGAAAGCGATGGCGAAGAAACCCGCGGACCGTTACGCCACGGCGTCGGAGATGCACGACGCGTTGGCGCGTTTGGGCTAGCTCACACCCCGCCAAACCACGGATACCCCTGGTCTTCCCAGTACCCGCCCGGCCGCTCGGCAGTGAACGTCATCGAGACCAGATACTTCGTCATCTTGTAGCCGAGCTTGGTAGGCGAGTAGAGCCGGAGCGGCGCGCCGTGCGAGGCTGGAAGCGGGTTGTCGTTCAGGCCATACGCGAGGATCGTCTGCGGATGCATCGCGCTCGCGAGATCCCAGCCGTTTGAATAGCCCGAGTCGAACGAGTCGAACCGGACGTAGCGCGCTTGCGGGAGCATGCCGCACCGCTCCGCAACTGCGGACACGGGCACGCCATGCCACGTCGCGATCGCGCTCCAGCCCTCGACGCAATGATGTTTCACGGTGTAGGTCGTGCGCGGCATCGCCTGCAATTGGTCGAGCGACAGCGTTTGCGGCTCGCGCACGAGTCCCCCGACCTGCAAGCGCCACGCTGCGGGGTCGCGCAACATCGGCATCTCTGGGGAGATGAAGTAGCTCGGCAGAACTGCCGTCCGCTGTGCGACGTCGTATTGCGGGGCCAGTCGCCGGGGCGAAAAGAAAATCTTTTCACCGACCCAGTCGTTGAAGCGGCTGATGTCGAGGAGCAGCGGCCTGACGCCATTGCCGCCGTCCCACCCGCACGCCGCGACGAGCGAGGCAGTACCCGCGCCCGCCGCGAGTCGCAGTAACGCGCGCCGATCAATCATGACTGGGAAACCGCCCTCGATACCACCCGGTGATCATGGCGCGCAGCGACGCCGGATCCACGATGAACACGAGCAGCACATGGACGACGAGAAAGCCCGTGAAGATCCACACCGCCCAAAAGTGCCAGTAGCGCGCCGCTTGAAATCCTCCGAACAGCGCGGTGAGCCAGGAGAGCTCCGTGGGCTTGTAGATCGCAAACCCCGTGAGGACCGACAGCACGCCGAGCAGGATAATGAACGTGTATGCCGCCTTCTGGAGCGGGTTGTGCTTCCCCTGCGGCGGATGATCCTTCCGCAGCCGTAGGTAGTATTTCTGCATCTCAATCGCGCCGCGAATATCGCGGGGGCGGAACAACAGCGACCGCCATTCGCCGCTCGCCCCCAGGTAGGAGAGATAGAGCACGCCGCCGATGATGAACGGCCACATCAACGTGAAGTGCCAGTTCAGTGCGCCCGCAAGCCAGCCGCCCAGCCGGGTCCACTTGGGGAATCCGTGGTCCTGAAACGGATTGGGTGCGTAGTACGGACCACCGCGCTCACCGAAGCGCGCATAGGCACCGTAGATCTGCAACCCGCTCGTGATCATTCCGATGACCAGCACGAACGTCAGCCAATGGGTGAGCCGGACGATCCAGTGATGGCGCTTGACCGGCGGGACGGATGTCGGGGTCGAAGGCAGCGGACGCGGGGGAGCCGTCATGGGCTAAGTATATTGTCCCCCATGCGCGCAGCAACTCTGATCGCAATCACGCTCCTCGTCTCCTGCCGGCCGCAAAACCAGGCCGTTACGACCAGCGACACCGACACGCTCGGCGTCGCCGACATGACTACGCCACCGGATTCGGCTGACACGTCACTGGGCAAGCCCCGCGTCATTACCGAACCGACGGTCGTCGTATTCTGGCTGGTCGGCGCGGACACGCTGTCGGCCGCCGATCAGGCCGAGGCGCTCGACGAGCTCAACAACGCCACCGAAGACATCGCGTCCACGCTGACGCGGCACAACATCAAGCTCGTGCCGACCAATTCCGACACGATTTACGTCGCGCTACCCAACAACAAGCGGCGGATGATTTTGCTGACCGGCGTCGACTATCCATTCGGTTATGTGCTCGTTGAACCCGGCACCGCCGAGCGAATTCTGGCTGGCGTCTATTCCGACGACGAGCTGCTCGACGAGGTCGAGGCGTATTTCGACTTGCCCGCCGCCTCGGACAGCACCGCGAAGTATCCGCGGATCTCGACGTAATGTCGCTGCTCCTGCTCGCTGCCCTGTTTCTGCAGGGCCTCAGCTGGCAACCGGCGACGCCGCGCCAGGGCTCACTCATCATAGTCTCCGCCCCCGGTGCGATCACCGGTGAGGTCGCGAATGAGCCGCTGCATTTCAGCGGCGGCAAAGCGCTGGCTGCCGTGCCGCTGAGCACTATGGACAGCACCAAGATCGAGACACTGGAGATCCGCTGGGATGGAGCGGTGGTCGGCAAGACGGCCTACGTGCCGGTGTCATCTCGCAAGGCGCCCGTCAACGAGCAGGTCCGCGCCGATGAGCGATTCACCCCGGCACCCGACAGCGCGCTACAGGCCCGGATCGACGCGGAGCGCACGCTGATGCGCGATGCCGCTCGGCGCGCGCACGACGTGCCCAAACTGTGGAAAGCGCCGTTCATGCGTCCACGCACCGCACGCATCACGAGCGTTTTCGGCTCGGGACGACAGGTCAATGGCGTGTGGCGGAGCCGGCATTCGGGCCTCGATATCGCCGGCCGCAAGGGCGCACCGGTCCGCGTGTCCAATCGCGGCATCGTGGCGCTCGTCGGGGATTTCTTCTACGGTGGGATATCGGTATACGTGCATCACGGCGACGGCCTGATGACGGTCTACCATCACCTGAGCCGCGCGCTGGTCGCCGTGGGTGATACGGTCGCGCGCGGCCAGCTCATCGGCCGCGTCGGCGCGACCGGACGTGTGACGGGACCGCATCTGCATTGGGGCGCCCAGTACGGCAGCATCGCATTCGATCCCACCGATCTGCTGAAGCTCCCTTGAGCAAAGCGCTGCTGCTTCGCGGCGGCCGGGTGGTGACGATGGACGCGTCGCGGCGCGTGCTAACCGCCGACGTGCTCGTAGAGGATGGCCGCATTAAAAGCGTTGGAATGTTGGAACGTCGGAAAGTTGGAATGACAAAACTAACGATTCTCGATTGCAAAGGTCTTGTCGTCCTGCCGGGTCTGGTTCAAGCACATATCCATCTCTGTCAAACGCTGTTCCGCGGTCTGGCCGATGACCTCTCGCTCGAGGCGTGGCTCGCGCAGCGCATCTGGCCGCTCGAGGCCGCGCACACCGAGGCCTCGATCCATGCGTCTGCGATGCTGGGCGCGGCGGAGCTGCTGCTCGGCGGCACGACGGCGATCCTCGACATGGAGACGGTGCGGCACACGAGTGCCGCGTTCGAGGCACTCGAATCGATCGGGATCCGCGCGACGGCGGGGAAGTGTCTCATGGACGCGTCCTCGAACCCTGCGGCGTTGCGCGAGTCGACCGACAAGGCGCTGAGCGAGAGCGCGGATCTGTGCGCGAAATGGCACGGCGCCGCCGGCGGACGGCTGCGCTACTGCTTCGCGCCGCGCTTCGCGCCGAGCTGCACCGGTGCGCTGCTCAGGGCGGTGAGCGATTTGTCGGAGCGCACCGGAGCGACCATTCACACGCACGCCGCTGAGACGCCGCTCGAGCTGGACACGGTGAGGCGCGAGACGGGCCACGACGAGATCGCCTATCTCGATTCGGTCGGAATCTCGGGGCCGCGCGCCGCGCTGGCGCATTGCGTCTGGGTCGACAAGGACGATATCGCCGTGCTCGCGCGACAGCAGACCAACGTGGTCCATTGCCCGAGCTCGAACCTCAAGCTCGGTAGTGGGATTGCTCCCATACCGGAGATGCTGGCGGCCGGCTGCAGCGTCGGGATCGGCGCGGACGGGGCGCCGTGCAACAACGGGCTCGACGCCTTTGCCGAGATGCGGCTGGCGGCACTCATCCAGAAGCCGCGGCTCGGACCGGACGCATTGCCGGCGGCACAGGCGCTGGAGCTCGCCACGCTCGGCGGCGCGCGGGCGCTCGGGCTCGAGGGGGAGATCGGGTCGATCGAGGCAGGGAAGTGCGCCGACCTGATCGTGCTCGACCTCGACGCTCCGCACACGCAGCCCGAGGACGCCGATCTCATCTCCCGCATTGTGTACAGCGCCCGCGCCGCGGACGTGCGTCACGTGATCGTGGACGGCCGGATCGTGGTTCGCGATGGTGTTCTCAAGACGGCGGATACGGCCGAGATTCGCCGCCGGGCGAACGTCGAGGCAAAACGCTTACGCGTGAAAGCGCTGGATCGTCTCTGAGAGGGTCGCCGCCGCATCGGAGAGATGCTGCGACGTGGTGGTGAGCTCGGTCAGCGATGCGATTTGCTGCGCGGTGGCCGCTGACGTCTGACGGGCCCCGGTGGCTGCGCCGTCGGCGATAGCGGCGACCTCCTCCATGCGCCGCAAGACCTCACCCATCCGTTTCGTCTGATTCTCGGTCTCGGCGGCGAACGTCGTCGCAAACTGGACCGTGGAGTTGAGATCGGCGAAGATGGCGTCGAGCGCGCCTTGCACGGTGCTCGCCACCGAGCCCACGCCCTTGGCCGCTTCGCGCCCCTTCTGCATCGCGTCCACCACTCGATTGATCTGGTCCTGCGTCGTGCGCACCTTGGTCCGCACTTCCTCCGCCGAGCGGGAGCTCTGCTCGGCCAGCTTGCGGACCTCGCCCGCGACGACGCGGAAGCCGAGACCATGCTGTCTGGCACGCGCGGCCTCGATCGCCGCGTTCAGCGCCAGCAGGTCAGTCTGGCTCGCGATGCGCGTGATGCCGTCCACGAGCTTGCCGATCTCGCGCGACTCTTGATCGAGCACGACGGCCAGCTCGGAAGCGTGGTCCATGTGCACCATCAGGTTCATGAGCAGCGAGCTGGCGCGAGCGACTTCCTCGCCGCGGCGGTGCGCCTGCAGGGCGATCTCCGTGATCTGACGCTCGGCTTCCTGCGCACGCGCGTGCAGGGTCGTCGCCACCCCCGACGCGGCCTCGGAGTCCTCGCGGCCATAGCTGATGAGCTGGCGCTGGCGTTCGGTCCCCTCGGTGAGCTGATCCGTCGTGGTCGAGATCGACTGCGAAGCCGTCTGCAGCTCACGCGCTGCCGTGGCGAGGCTGCCCGCCATCGCCGCAAGCACGCCGCCCTGGCGTCCAATCTCGCGAATGATGTCCCCGATGGCGGCCGTGGTGCGGTTCACGCTCGAGCCGAGAAATCCGAGCTCGTCGGTGACGGCGTTTGCCGCACTGCTCTCCATTTGTCGCGTGAGATCCCCCCGCTCGATCTCGCCGAGTACGCCGCGCGCCGCGCGCAGGCGGTCGACGATCCGGACGAGCATGGGGATGAGCGCGACACAGGCGAACACGAGTACGAGACTCTCCTGGATGTAGAGGGACCATGCCCACCCGTGCCCGGCGAGCCCCGCCAGTGCGGTGACGAGCGTAAAGGCGGCAAGATTGATGATCAGCGCGCCCCACGCCTCGCGACGGTCGAGGTAGAGCGCGGCCTGCAGCGGCGCGATGAGATACGCGCCATACAGCACGTGGCCGTTCGGTCCCATCGCGAACAGGACCGCCGAAATCAGCAGGCAACCGACCACGAGATTGAGCTGCGCGTACCACGGCTGGAAAGCACCGCGCTCCACCAGCCGGCGCACGCCGGCATTCGCCGCTGCGAAAACCAGAGCGAAAAGAAGAATGAACCAGAACGAAATCGGCGTGATAGCCGCGAGCTTCACGGCGATCAACAGCGCGAGTCCGAATCCCACAAACCCCCAGCGCGCGCGCGTATTCGCGAGCACGTATTGGCGCTGCTTCGCGAATCGCTCCTCGTGGAGCTGATGATCGAGGCTGGTCACATGCGGAACAGGTAGCTGGCTTTGAGGAAGAATCCGTCCCCGGTGCGTCTCAGCCGGCCGAAGTTGAACGGCTCGGGCTCCGTGAGCGACGTACCGTAGCCGAAGAACAGCACCGTGCCGGGCGTCGGCCGGTAGGAGAACAGGAAGTCGTTGCGGAACTCGGTATCAGTTCGCCGCGGGCGCGCCGTGCCGTTGATGAGGAGCGGATCGCCGCCGCGCGGATCCCGCAGCGCGTCGACCTCCTCGGCGGCGTACTGACCGACGTAGCGGAAGAAGATGTCGCGCCGCAGCTGATACTCGATCTTCAGACGTGGGATGTTCGCGGTCGAGAACCAGCTCCCGTCCTGCACGCGCGTCAGCCGTTGGTGGACCCATTGGCCGTCGACCCGGAGCGCCGACGTCGGCTTCCAGGTCACACCGACGAACGTATTGAGGCCGCGCGACTCGGCGGCCTCGGCGAAAATGACGCCCTTCCCGGCGCCGACGTCGCCGCTCAACGTCAGCACCCGGTTCGGCGTGTTGAACCCGATGTCGCCACCCCAGAGGTTGTAGCGCCCGTGCGGCACGGCGAAGGGAATCGGCGTGCCGCTCGAGTCGATCTGATAATTCGCGTAGTCGGGCGGATCGAAGCGCTGATGATTGTTCTGCCAATGTGCGTTAACGCCCCAACCGCCTCGTAGCGTGAAGAGCCACTGCTCACTGATGCCGCCTTCCAGCGTGCTTCCCGCGTCGAAGAAGTCGCGATAGCGCCACGTCGGCTGGACGAGGATGAAGGTGGTGGCATTCTCCAGCGTCGCTCCGGGCTTCCCGTACCAGGTGAACCGATTGGCGAAGCGGCCCTGGACGACATTGACGCGATTCACGAAGCCGCTCAGCGCTGCAAAGTTCGGACTGATGCCGACCAGCTCGGCATGATTGCCGTAGGAGTAGCCGGTGCGGTCGTAGAGCGTCACGTCCCAGAGCGTACCGGCTCGCGCTCCGGCGCCCGGCACATCCTTCGTCCACGAGCCGACGATCTGCGCGTCGGAAAACCAGATCTTCTTCCAGATGACGCGCGCATCCGCTCCGAGCACGCGGTTCCACGAGCTGCCGGCGATCCGATCCGTGTAGGCGAGCCCGAGCGTCGAGTTGGCGCCCAGATCGCGCCGCAGGCGCAGCAGGTTGAACACGGGGTGTTCTCTTGGGACCCCGCCGTTATCGTCCACCGCGCCGATGTACGCGACCGCGGTGCCTCCCACCTTGCCGGTCAGCTTGGCGCCTCCGACGGGCGACGCGATGCGGCGCGTGTAAATCAGTGCGTTGGGCGTATCGAACTGCTCGAGACCCTCGAGAAAGAACGGGCGCTTTTCCGGGAAGAACAGTGCGAACCGCTGGTTTACGGTCACCTGCCCCACGTCTGCTTCCACCTGGGAAAAATCGGGATTCACGGTGCCGGTCGCGCTGAGGTTCTGTGTGACGCCCCAGCGCACGTTGATGCCGAGCTCGGGATGGATATCCTGATAGTGATAGCTCGTGGTGGAGGCAGGAGCGCCCTCCAGCCGCGATGTGAACTCAGGGCTCACGTCCATCACCAAACCGCGCCGCATCCCGGCCAGCGACTTCAACGTCCCCGATTGAATGAGGAAGCTGGCGCTAGCGCGCACGACCGGTGTCCACGTGTCTTCGTAACCCGTATGCTGCGTCGTGCGGATGAACTGAATGCCCCAGTCCTGCGTGGCGCCGCTCTGATACCGCAGACTCTTGAAGGGAATCCGCACTTCCACTTCATAGCCCCAGGGCGTGACGCGGCCCCGTGATTCAAAGACATAATCGGGGTTGAGGTCGACCACGCCATCGAAGCGAAAACCGGCGTTTTGTCCGCCCGCGGCACCGGCGAGGCCCTCGCTGCGCACGCCGTCTTCCTGCGCGCCCAGGGGATTGACGGCAAATAGGAGCGCGCGACGACGATCGTTGAAGGTATCGAGCAGGATCTGGATCTTGTCGTCGGCGTCGATGTTGTCGCGGTCCGCCATCGTCGCGCGCACGACATTGCCATGCGCCTCGAAGGCCCGGATACCGAAGTAGATCGCGTCGGGGGCGTAAAACGCCAGAACCTCGGTCGAGTCTTCCGCGGGCCGGCTATCGACCGGCCGGTACTGCGTGAATCCCTTGAGCAACGCGGCCCGCTGCCAGACCGGCTCGTCGAGCACGCCGTCCAGTCGCATGGCCGCGTCGTCGATCCGGGGCAGCTGCACTTCGATCTGACGCAGGCGGCCGTCGTAGACTGCCTGCTGGGCGCCCGCTGATTGTATGAGAAGGAGAAGGACGGAAAGCATGGGACTAAACTACAATGCGAAATGCGGAATGCCGAATGCGAAATGCCTAAGGCAAGTGACGATTCGTCAGATCAATTTCGCATTCGGCATTTCACATTCCGCGTTTGCTACTCGTACCGCAATGCCGTAATCGGATCGAGTGAAGCCGCCCGCCGCGCCGGCCAGATGCCGAAGAACAGTCCCACGATGGCGCTGAAGATGAAGGCGATCACGATGGCGAGCAGATTGATGGACGTATTCCAGTGCGCAATCTTCGACAAACCGACCGCGCCGAGCGTCCCGAACAGGATCCCGAGAATTCCTCCGGCGAGGCACAAGACGAGCGCTTCGACGAGAAACTGGAACAGAATATTGAAGCTCGTCGCGCCCAGGGCTTTGCGCACCCCGATTTCGCGTGTCCGCTCGGTCACCGACACCAACATGATGTTCATGATCCCAATGCCGCCGACAAAGAGGCTCACGGCGGCGATGCCGGCGAGCAGATAGGTGAAAGTCTTCGCGGTATCCTGGAACGTCGCGAGGATGTCCGACTGATTGCGGATCTGGAAGTCGTTCTCGCCGCCCGGCCGGATCTTGTGCTCCCGCCGCAGTACGCGCTCGATCTCGATCATTGCCAGCGTCATCTGCGGCACGCTCGCCGCATCGACCGTGATCGACCGCAGCCGGTCCGTGCCCATGATCCGATAGCGAGCCGTCTGCAGCGGAATGAGGATCTGCTCGTCCGGGTTGCCGAAGCCGCCCGCCGAGCCCTTGGCGGACAGCACGCCAATGATCTCGAAGGGAATTCCGCGGATCTGGATTTCCTGCCCGATCATCGCGGCGGGATTCGCGTTGAACATGTCGGGAATGGCCGAGCCGAGCACCGCATAGCGGCGCCGACCTTCATCTTCTCCGGCCGTGAACATCCGGCCCGCCACGAACGTGAAGTTCTTCACCGTGGGATAGTTGGGCGTCGTGCCCACGATGCTGACGTTGCCGTTTTGCCCGTTGCGCTTGATCTGGAGGTTGCGGGTCAGCTCCGGTACGACGCCTTTGACGTATCGGGCATCGCGGGCCAGCGCGGCTGCGTCATCCACGGTCACGCTCACCCGTTGGTCGAACATGATGGCGATGCCGCCGCGGAACGATTGTCCCGGATAGATCGACAACAGGGTCGGGCCGAGCGCCTGGAGGCGCGCCTGCACCGACTTTTGCGCGCCGCTGCCCAGCGCCACCATCGTGATGACCGCGCCGACGCCGATGATGATGCCCAGCATCGTCAGGAACGACCGCAGCTTGTTGGCGCGGATCGCCTGGAGCGCGACCTGAAAGATTTCGCCGAGGAGCATGACTAGGGCCGCGTCGTCGTCTGCGGCCGAGCGGGCGTGGTCGGCTGCTGCTGGACGCCCGGCAAGCCGCCGCCCGTGACCTGGCGCATGCGCTGTTGCATGTCGCGCTGCGCGTTGAGCAGCGACGCGCTCGGCAGCACCAGCACGGTGTCCTGCTCCGTCAGGCCGCTCACGACCTCGATATAATCGAGATCCGTAAGGCCTGTGCGGATTTGCACGGGCGTGGGCTTCCCCTTCCTCAAGACGAAGACGATGTAGCTCGAGGCTTCGCCGCTGTTCCGGCGGAACCCACCGCCGCCCGCGCCAGCACCCCCTGCGCGCATCATCATTTGCCGCATCGCGGCCATCGCGTTCTGCTCGGCCGGCGTCAGCTCCTGGCCCGACATGCGCTTCTGGAACGCGGACCTGACCTGTGCTTCAGTCACCCCCGGCGGCAGTTGGATCGTGCGGCCATCCGGGGTCGTCATCGTATTCCCACCGGCCGGGCGCGCCGTCGAGTCGCGTTTGGCTGTGGTATCGCGTCGTGACGTGCCGCCGCCGAGCGACGCACTGTCGCGGTTTGCGGGCGTTTGCTGCGGCTGCTGCGCGGCCGCAAGCTGCTGCTGCACTTCGGTCGGATCGAGGCCCAGCACCTGAGCCGCCGAGGCGACGTCACGCTGCGTTCGCAGCGCCGCGTTCGGCACCGCGATCACATTGTCGCGGCGGCCGACGTGAATCTCGACCTCGGTGTTCATGCCGGGTTTGAGCAGATGGTTCGGATTCGGAATCCGCACCAGCACGTTGAACATCGTGACGTTCTGCTGGACCGTTGCCTGCGGCTCGATCTTCAGAACGACGCCCTCGAAGGGACGGTTGGGGTATGCGTCCACGGTGATCGTCGATTGGAGACCGGGCGACACCTTGCCGATGTCGGTCTCATCGACGAGGGCGCGAATCTGCACGGTGTCGAGGTTCGCCATCTTGAACAGGACCGTGCCGCCACCCACGTCCGTCGTCGGCGACGAGATCACCGTGCCGAGCTCGACGTTCTTCGTGATGATGGTGCCGGCGAGCGGTGCCCGCAGCTTCGTGTCGTTCATGCGGTCGCGCGCGTTCTCGAGGTCCGATTGCGCGCGGATCACCGACGCATTGGCATTCGCGTAGTCCAGCTTGGCGCCGTCGTACTCGGTTTGCGTGATCGCCTGCGCCTTGAACAGCGTGTCCGAGCGCGCGAGCTGCGCTTTGGCGTTGCTGAGCTGTGCCTGCGAGACCTGCAGGTTCGCCTGCGCCTGCGCCAGGCTGTTGCGCGGAATACGCGGATCGATCGACGCCAGCAGCTGATCGGCTTTCACGTCATCGCCCGTCTGGACGTTCATCCCGATGATCTCGCCCGACGCCTTGGACTTCACGTCGACGGTCAGCACGGGCTCGATGGCTCCCGACGCCGACGCCGACACCACCAGGTTGCGGCGCTCCACCGGAACGGCCTCGTACGATTGCGTGGCCTGCGTCTTGTGGCAGGCCGCCAGGCCGGCGAGCAGTACCGCGCCCGCGGCGCTTCCCCACAGTTTTGTGTTCACGTCCGGACTTCCATCCTCTCGTCGCGCGCAATCTTGCCGTCGTGCAGGTGAATCTGGCGGTGCGCGTTCGCCGCAATGTCCTGTTCGTGCGTCACCAGCACGATGGTCTGGCCCGCCCGGTGCAGATCCTTGAACAATCCCATGATTTCGTTGCCCGTCGCCGAGTCGAGGTTTCCGGTCGGCTCGTCGGCGAGCAGAATGCTCGGCGAATTCACCAGCGCGCGGGCGATCGCGACGCGCTGGCGCTGGCCACCGGAGAGCTCGTTCGGGCGGTGATCCATGCGGTCGGCGAGGCCGACTTGCGTCAGCGACGTCGCGGCGCGCTCGCGCCGCTCCTTGGATCCCATCCCGGCGTAAATGAGCGGCAGCTCGACGTTGTGCAGCGCGTCCGCCCGGGGCAGCAGGTTGAACGTCTGGAACACGAATCCGATTTCCTTGTTGCGGATCCGCGCCAGCTCGTCGTCGGTCAGATCGCTGACCTTCTGGCCGTTCAGCCAGTACTCCCCGGTCGTCGGGGTGTCGAGACAGCCGATCAGGTTCATCAACGTCGACTTGCCCGATCCCGACGGACCCATGATCGCGACGAATTCGTTCTTCTTGATCTGGATATCGACGCCGCGCAGCGCGTGCACGACTTCCGCGCCCATGTGATACTCGCGTGTCAGGTGATGCGTCAGGATGACGGTGTCGGGCGTCGGCGTGTCGCCGGTCCGAAACAGCAGCGCCGCGGTCGATGTCATAGCGTCCTTCCGAGCACCGCTTCCACCTGCGCGCGGGCGATGAGATAGTTGAACCGCGTTTGCACGACGTTGACTTCCGCTTGCGTCAGCGCCGACTGCGACGTGAGTAGATCGAGGATCGTCGCAGCGCCGACGCGATAGCGCTCGTTCTGCACCCGCAGATCCTCGGTCGCCGCGGCGAGATTGTCGCGCGCGATGGAGATCTGCTCGTATGCCGTCGCGAGGGCCGCCAGCTGCTGGGTGAGCTGAGCCGTCACCAGGCGGCGGGTGTCCGCTGCGCGGGCTTCCGCGTTATCGCGCGTCACGCTCGCATTGACCTGATTCTGCTCGCGTACGAACCCGTTGAAGAGCGTCCACGAAAGCCCAAAGCTCCACAGAAACCGCTCGGGGTAACTGTTCAGCAACGGCAGCGCCGGATCGGTTATCCCCGAGCGCGTATTCGAGTAGGAGACGTTCAATCTCGGCCAATACTGCGAGCGCGCGCTCCACACCTGCGCGCGCGCGGCGCGAGCCTGCGCGTCGGCCTGCTCGACTTGCGGGGTCTGCGGCAAGGAGGAACGCAGCGCGGTCGTGTCGGGAAGCGGCGGAAGCGAACTGTCCGGTGCAGCACGGACTGGCTGGTCGACGCCAATCTGCCTGCCAAGGTTGGCCTGCGCGGTTGCGAGGTTGGCCTCCGCCTGGAGCAGCGCAATACGAGCATTGCCGTAGTCGACCGTAGAGCGGAGCGAGTCGGAACGCGTCGCCGAGCCGGCGTGGAGCTTATCGATGGAAATCCGGAGCTGTTGCTGCGCACGTTTCACCTGCGATTCGGCGACGCGGACCAGCTCTTCGGTGGCCAGAGCGTTGAAAAACAGCTGCTTGGTCTGCAGCGTCACTTGATACAGTTGGTTGACAACGCTTGCACCGGCGGCATCCACGGTGGCATAGGAGCTCTTGAGATCCCACAAACGGCGAAAGCCGGAGAAGAGATCGAGACTCAAGTTGAGCCCGCCCGAATACGTGTAAACCGGCGGAAAGGTCGTCGTGTCGCCCTGAATACGGAACGGCTGGTTGCTGCGGCTGGCGGATCCGCTGGTGGTTACGGTCGGCAGGAACGCACCGAAGGCCGAGCGCCTGGTAGCTCCGGCAGTGCGTTGGTCACCGCGCGCCTGGACCATGGCCGGCTGCACTTGCAACGCGCGTCGGACTGCGTCCTGGAGCGTGACCTCGACCTGCTGCGCCGCGGCCGGGGCTGCGATCAGCAGTGCCAGAATCCCGATGCTCCAGCGCATTAGTGCCGGCCCCCCTCGGGCTTCCCTTTGGTGGAGTCTTCCCGCTCCCTACGGTGATGCTCTGCCTGGTCGATCAGTTGCTGGTGACGAGTCCGTTGCTCCGGCGTGAGCTGGGCGTCGATCTCGGCACGCATCCGCGTTTTGATGGAATCGAACCGCGGCCGGACTCGCGCCCACAGGGAATCGGTCTCCGGGCGGTGACGCGCGAAGATCGCGCGTACGGAGTCGCGCTGTGCGGGGCTGAGATCCAGCTCTCGGCTGAGATAGGCGACCATCGCATCGGGTCCACGCCGCGGGCCGCCCCGCCCGTCGCGTTCCGCCGCCTCGCGGCCACCCCATCCGGCGAGTCCGCCCGCCACGAATACGGCGGCCAAAAGACCGACGGCGGCGAGTTTCGATTTATTCAGCATGGTTCCTCTTTCTCTTTCATGTCCTAGCGTTGATCGACCAGCGACGAAAACACGACGCTGGCATCCGGTGGATCCTGCGCCGTCACCAGCGCGGCGAGGCCGGGCCCCTCGAGTGGCGCCATCGCGGCATCGATCGAAGCCGGCGCGGGGGCGAGCACGGTGCGGCCGATTAGGAATCCGGCCACCAGCGCGGCAACCGCCGCGGCGATACCCGGCCGGAACCACGACGCCAGCACGTCGAGCGTCGGAACCGTGGTACGGTCCAACGTCGGTTCGTACTGCGCCATGACCCGGGCGACGAATGCGCGCTGATCATCTTTGGGTTCCAGCGCGGCGCGCAACGCCGCGGCCAGCTCCGGGTCCGGACGATGATCGAACGGCTGCAAATCCTTCATCGTACTTGCTCCTTCCAGTCGGCCAGCAGCGTGCGTAGACGGCGACGCGCGTGAAACACTTCCGATCGTACCGTACCTTCCGGAATTCCGAGAATCCCGGCGATTTCGGCGTGCGAATAGCCCTCGACATCGAACAAGACGACTGCGGTCCGGCGGCGCTCCGACAACTCGCCGAGCGCGCTGCGCAAGCGCGCACCCAACTCACTGCGGATTGCCGCCGCATCGGGCCGTGGACCTCCACCGACCAGCGACGCGTCCAGAGGCTCCGCCCGCCTCACGTTGCGGCGCCGCCGCCGGTCCGTGGCCGCGTTCGCCACGATGCGCATCAACCAGGGGCCAAAAGGACGGCGCGTATCGTACTGTGCGAGTTTCACCAGGGCGGAAAGAAAACCGTCCTGCGCGGCGTCATCCGCATCGTCGGGATCGCCCAACACCGCCCGGGCCACCCGCCGTGCCTGGGCCGCATAACGTTCCACCAATGTGCCGAAGGCGTCGCGATCACCGGCTAAGGTCTTAGTAACTAAGCCTTTGTCCTCGCTGCTTCCCATACGCCGGATATCCGCCAGACACCAAAGTGTTTGTCCTTCGCCGGTGACATTGCCGAGAGCTCGATACTCTGAAAGCGCGAGCTGGCCCTGGTGCGTTACCGTGACTTCGAGCGCGAGCTGGGACCGAAGCTGACCCGCTTTGCCGTGGCGGAAGTCGTGCGCCGCCTGGGCCGCGCCGGCGACCTGCACTGGCCGGCGGGCACCGAGGCCGAGGGCTGGATTGACAGGACGGGTCGAGACCTCAC
>Ga0209488_10001472_pt1 | contig 20145 bp, 20 predicted proteins | sample Rivendell_Oct201_8_FD_188349 | JGI IMG/M metagenome (GOLD analysis project Ga0209488, IMG submission 188349) | Vadose zone soil microbial communities from the Eel River Critical Zone Observatory, Northern California, USA -... | ecosystem: Environmental > Terrestrial > Soil > Vadose zone >...
AGGCGAGCAAAGAAGGAACCGGCAAGTTCTACGGAAAAGGCTCCGTTCGTATCTACTATGAGGAGGCCGGGTCCGGTTTCCCGTTGATGCTGCTTCCCGGCGGGGGATTGAACTCCACTATATCCTTCTTCACCGGCAACTCGCCCTTCAACGCCGTTGAGGAGTTCAAGGGACAGTATCGCTGCATCACAGCGGACCTGCGCAACGCCCCTAGCGGCCAGTCCACCGGCCCTGTCGAGGTCGACCGGCCGTGGGAATCCTACGCCGACGACCAGCTCGGTCTGATGGATCATCTGGGCATCGACAAGTTCATGGTGATGGGCTTCTGCATTGGCGGCCCTTTCATCTGGAGTCTCTTGAAGCGCGCCCCCGATCGTATTGCCGCGGCTGTGATGGCGCAGCCCGTGGGGTGGCGTCCGGAGATGCGCGACCGTAAGTACCCGGGCGCATTTTGGACGACCTGGGGTCCGGCGCTGACCGCTAAGCGACCCGAGATTACGATGCAGACGGCCGACCAATTTGTGACCAGGATGTTCGAAACCAATCCCGACTTCGTCTTCACCGTGACACGCGATTTCGTGCGTAGTTGCCAAAACCCGATCCTGGTCCTGCCGGACGACGTCCCCGCGCACCCTTACGCCGTCGCCATGGAGTGCGCGATGCTCGCACCGAAAGCCGAAGTGAGCATCTTCCCTTGGAAAGAGCCCAAAGAGCGGATTCCGCTGGCAGTGCGCCAAATCCATTCCTTCCTCAAGGCGCATCAGCCTGCTTAGACAGCGGTATCTATCGTCGCCAAAGCCATCATGTTCGGCCTCTCGATATATCTGAAATCCTGCCAAACCGTAAGGCTTTAACTTTCTAATTTCGCTGCGATGAAACAACGTTAGCTGCGTTTATGGTTTTCCATTGCCGGGGACGTTTGTCGTAAATCGTTTCGAGAAGAACTCACGGATGATACAGGAACCGATCCGTCCGGCAATACCAATGGCGGCGTTGGTGAAGACCAGCTGCGCTCCCCGATCAGCGCGAGGATAATAAAGATTCGACAGTGCTCCTGAGGCCAGATCGCCAAGAAGATAGGAATAGTTCGGCATGGTACGTCCACTATCGCTGCGTGCGACGAATGCGAAGCTGACTGCATGAACGAGACGAGACTTAAAGGAACCGGAACCCTGGTAGTAGTAGCGTGGGTCCTGGTGAAAGAGCGAGGGGAATACCGCATGACTCAGAATGTCACTCGTGCGTCCATCGGCAAATCTTGCAGCAAAACGTTTGCTGTACCCCCTGGCGCCTTGTCCGTATCCAGCGAAGGTGTTATTCGCCTGCTCGATACCGGCATTGAGAGCTATGCCCATTAAGGCAACCGGATCAAACGTACCGTGCGCAGCGAGAGAGAATTTCTGTTTGGTGGTGAGCGGAGCCGCGTCGTAGACGTAGCTTGTGTAAAAATTGGGGAGGAGGCCGAACACACGCTGCGTCTCTTCAGCTTTTATCTGCTCAGCGGCAACCTCTTCGGTGGGGCGTACCGTCATCTGGGTAAATGCAGTCGCAACCGACAGGATAATGCGAGGTATCTCATAGTTCTGTTGAGCTCCGAGTACGAACTCAGCAGATGTGAAGGGCTCAAGACCCGTGGCCTCCACCATGACGAGATAGGAACCTGGAGCCATCTTCTTAAACGTAAATTCCCCGTTCGCTCCAGACGTAAGCGTGGGACGCAGTGAGCCATCTGCAGACGTCAAATTGACCTTCGCATCTGGAACAGTGGCTCCGCTTGTGTCCACCACGACACCTGAGATGCTCGCATCCCCCTCCGCCGAAGATGTTTCTCCTGGCGACTTTTGCGAGGCAATCTGAGGGCGAGGCTGGTCTGGAAGGGCGCTATTGCTAATCCCCACTTGTCCGCCACTTTGCTGGTATTCCCGGACATTGAACCGCTGGTTCACTACGCAGTCGCCGCCCACGGCGGAGTCGCACCGAGGAGTTGATGCGTTTGGCGGAGTTTGCAAAACCGGGCTCGCATTTGGGATCGAATTGCTGTGTTGTTGCGCCGCAACTTGTGAGCCGGACATGAAAAATGCCGAGAACAACCAGAGGATTGCATATAACTTTTTCAAGTTTCCACCTGTCTTGGTCATTCCCGTCTGACCATCGTCTGAACAATCCACCGCGGTGGCACCGCATCCTCAAGTCGAGGAGCGCGTTTGGGCTTTATTGCCGGGCAGCCTTGTTTAATGGCGGGTGGACGGGGTTGTGGCGCCTGGCTTTGAATCCAACAACGAGTGCTCGTTCATGCAGATGTCAGCCATCTGGTCCAGGACCAGGATCATTCCTTGGGCGATTCCCGGCGTTGTGTCGGGTTTTGGCAGTCGCTCAGATTGTGCGCGATCGCCTAGAACCGCGCCGCCAAACGCTTAAACCGCTGACTGACCTGTGTCACGAGTCATGACAAATACCACGAACTCGCTGGCGGTGCAACCATTCTTTGCGGTAGATGGGCGCACGCTAAAATATCGTAATCGTATCCGAGCAGCCGTTTTCGCGTGCAAATTCAAGCCTCGGATTCTTAAAGAGGTGACTCCAAGACTCGTGGGCCAAGGTTGGGAAGATTGGTATTCCTGTGGTACAGGCTACTGTTCGGTAAAAGTCCTGTAATCGAACTTAGGATCGGCCACTTTGCGGGCGGTCTCCGCCCCGAAGACTGGAAGCGTCGGGTCCGATAGGAGCCCAATTTGCTTGAGCACGGATGCCTGATCCCAGTATATGTGCTCATGTGCGAGCTTGCCTTCCCGGAATCGCACGATGGCAACCAGGGGCACTTCGACACGACGATTCGTGGGAGGAACGCCGGGTAACATCCAAGGAATTTCTTGTGTGTGTGTGAAAGAGAAGATCATTTCATCCACAAGTTGGTCCTCGCCGATGGTACGTGAAACAGGCGTAAGAGTAGTATCGGGCGGCATAGCCGGAATGAAATCGCGCGAATAAAAAATGTGCAAGGCTGCTTTCCCATGCGCACCGGTCATCACAGGCACGTGGTTGACATAAGCATCGTCGACCATCGTGGCCAATGTAGATTCGGTATCTCGCGTCACAAATTCGTGTTTTGTATGCTCTTCCCAGAGTCGTGTAAGGTCTTGTTGTGGCATGGAAAGAATTGTATACCTCCTCCGATGTCCCGTCGCACGGTTTCACTGACCACGCGAAGCTATGTAGGTTCTGCATGAAGCTCGCACAGTGATTGGAACCAAGTCCTGGTGTTGCATCGACCGGTTGAGCTGGCACCGTTTATCGGGAGTTGAGACGCACTTGCGGCTCATCTTCGCAGTGTCATGATTCTGCTTTGGCTGGTTATTGCGGATTCTTTAAGGGTTGCATCGATGTGCCAGCTTTCGACCCTGGCTCTGTTTTCACCAACGGGTATTACAAGTTCAATTGCGTTCTTCTCCCCGTTTTGCCGACCATTGTAGACCTTACCGCTAGGCAAAACGTGACAGGAGCCGATACGCGTTCTCGATACGCTGATGATGACGTTTGCGTTGGCCTGGTCGCGCAGCGTCATCGAGCAGATTTTCTGAATCACGAGCTTGTCGGTCTTGCTGGCGCTGAGCACTTCGTAGTGAACGGGATAATCAGCTTCCCTGATGTCATCCGCCCACCCTGTCAGCGTCAAAAGGTGAAAGACCAACAAGAAAGCCGCAAACGAATTAGTTTTCATACCTTCTCCACCGATTGTGCAAGCGTACTCCCGAGACCTACGGAATGCCAGATGCGCAACAGACAGGCTAACTCCTGAAAAGTCGTGCCAGCTCAACCGGTCGATGCAACACCATCTAATCAGTTGGAATCTGGCACATCCACCTGATCGTTTGGTCAGGATTAACGCATTCGAGTAGTACCTTCCTTTAAATCGTCGGCATTCAGCGGGAACATGGCCTACTGAAGGCTACTGTATATACCGGCCTTCAAAGGAGCAGAGATGAGAAAGCAACGCATTGTCGTCGCAGCCGCCGTGATGATTGTCTTCTTGAGTGTTTTTGGAGCCGCAGCGCAAGCCCCCCAGGGCGCAGGCGCAGAAAAAGCAGCCCAGAGCACGGACGCTCCGCGTTCCTATAATCCAATCAAGTGGGTGAAGAAAGGCCCGAACGCGACAACCGAGAAGCCGAAGAAAGCGAAGAACAAAAAACCTTCAGAAAAGTCTGCTACGCCAGACGCCTCGGTGCCGCCGAAGGCTGATCACTGAGAAGACTCTTGGCGATAGGTCCGGAGATGCTGGCTCGAAGTGCGGGATTTTCTGCTTGGCTCGATTTGGGCCACAGTCCGATAATGCCGTTTCTCAGAACTCGGCTGTAAAAACTCTACTGATCTCGCTGGAGCCTTCTCTAGTGACGAATTCGTTGTGTCGAAGGCAAAGCGTACGATGCGCGAGGTACAGGTCCAAATCGGAAATTCCGGTTGCCAGGGAAAATTAAAAAGGAGTACCCTCTTGTGGGGTATCCGGGTAAGCCACCGCAGCGCATTCCTCTTGAGACTTACCTTCCAAGTGCTCTCTCCTCGCGCTGCCTGAGACAATCCTTTGGAGGTCCATCATGCGACGCATATTCCTGTATTCCTTCTTGTCATTGGTGTGTTTTGGATTGGCAACGAGCGCGGGGGCTCAGAATGTTGTTCCAGCCGGGACACTTCTCCAGTGCACGCTTAATGAGCCGAACTTTTCCTCGGCCACTGCAAGCGTGGGTGACCCGGTTGTTTGCTACTTAAAGTCCGTGCAGCAGTTCGGGCACATCGTCCTTCCCCGTGGCAGTTACCTCGAGGGGCACCTGGCGGCGGAGAAGGACCCTGGCCATTTTTGGGGTAAAGGCTACCTGAGACTGGAATTTGACCGCATTGGCCTGCCCTCCACGGACATCCCCGTGCCGAGTAAAGTTATCGCGGCAAGCCGCGGATACAAAACCGATCGCGAAGGAGACGTTGTTGGCAAGGGGCACGCGAGGCGTGATGTTGTTGAGTGGATGCTTCCTCCGCTGTGGCCGTGGAAAATGATCACCTTACCGGCTCGCGGTCCGCGCCCGACGTTTAAAGGCGAAGAGCTGCTCACGCTGCGTTTGATGGACGACGTTGTCGTGCCCAAGGTGGCTGACGTCCGGCCCGCTCCAGCGCCGGGGTGGCACTATTTCGGCGAGCCTGCCGGGCAATTCCAAAACGGGCCGCGGTCCTATAACTCATCGCAGACGATGTTTGCTCCAGTGAGCCTGTCCACCGCGCCGGACACGCGTATTGCCGCACAACCGGAGCGGATTACCCTTATCGCGCTCAAGTCCAATGATATTTTCGGAGTAACGAGCTACCGGATCGAGGACGGACGGCTCAACTACGTCCTCCTGGGCGGCGTGGCTGGCTCGGCGGAAGTGGCCGAAGTGGATTGGACGAAGACCTCGCAAATTAACACCGCACGAGTGACCACAGGGACATTCGAGTCGCGCATGTACTGACCGGGTGACGGTAAACACAGCCGGAAAGCGGTGTGTCTCGCGCTGTGCAGGCATTTCATAGCCGCAGGCAATGGCCGTGATGATGAGAAACGGCTCCTATCCCGATGCGACCGCGTCGGGGAGCGGGGCGTCCGGCAAAAGCAAAGGGCTACGGAGCCTGCCGATTGCTGGCCTCGGACCAGATGGCAAACGCCGTCTGGCCGTCCATTTCTAATTTGACAATTCTAAAGTCCAATCAAATTCACTACAGATCTTCTACGCAGCTTTGCGGCCGACGGTGCCTTTCCTTCTCCGCTCCGCCCATCTTTTCTTCATCATTTCCGATAACCGTTTCCTTCCTTCTGCAGTAAGACGATGCCCACCTTTCTTAGCTTTGACCAAGGTGGGAGCCGCACGCCGTTTAGAACTCGTTCTTGCTCCATCCGTTCCTTCTAGTGCTGCTATAGCTCGATTGAGGCGGTCTCGTTCTCTCTTCAACTCCGACACAATTGCCACTAAGTCCACGATTCCTCCTTAAAACGCTTTCTGTTTTGGATTGAGTTTCTCCCAGCTGAGACACTTATCATCTCATGATCTGGGAGTGGTTGCCAGTTGCAAGCTCACCGCCTTTGGCAGCGGCTCATACGGTACACGGAAACTGGCTTCGTGCTCTGGATGATGTGGGCCACATTCCGTTCATCAGGACGTGGCCATCCTGTGGCAATCATTCTGCTGATCTGCATGCGCGACTTTAAGCGCCTACGATTTTCGGTTGGATGTTCATTGACGCGGGGAACTCCAAGTAGTATAAGGCGCCTTAATGGAGGTTCCTTTCAATGACAAAAATTCGGTTGGTGTGTCTCTTAGTGCTGTTGGCCACCACCTCCCTGGGGTCGGCTCAGGAAACCATCAAGAAGGGTGATAAAGCGTGGACCGAGTTGGAAGCAACACTTCGAGACGCCAATCTCAAATGGCTGTGTCAGGGGAAATACTATCAGCCGAAGAGGCAAGACTGTGTGGATTTACGGGCCAAGTATTGGGACGATCAGTTCTTCGAAATGAACCCGGGAGCCAGCGGCACGCAAACCAAAGCACAAATGGTCGCGGCGCAGACCGCGGGCGCTAAGACGTACCCGGACGTTGTGCGCGGTGAGGGGCCCAATCCAACTGAGTTCACGTTGATGTCAGTTTACAATAATGGGATGTTTGCGATGGCTGTGGATCACACGCTATTCAAGATACGGTTGAACGCACAAGGACAGCCCGACTTCGAGCATGTTTCTCCCGCTAATCGCACGGATCACTGGTACCTTGATGAAACAGGTAAGTTAGCTGTGGTGCGGGAAGTCACCTATGCCCGAGTATTTGTAAAGAAGAACGGAGAGTGGAGGCCCGCGGTTGGTGCTTCATCTCCTCGCCCACCATCAAAATAAGATTGAATCGAGCACTTTGCAAATGGATACCGAAGTCAGGGACTCTCTAAGTATAAGTGGGCCAAGGGCGTGGAAATCCGAATGTGGGGCTCTCTAGAAAAGAAAGAAAAGGCGACAGAGCGGCAGATTCATTTCGAAACGAGAGGAGTTCCGAATGAGATATCTATGCGGGCTGTTCCTGTTGATGCTCTTTATTCCCGCGGTACCAACGTTCCCCCAGGAGACAATGAAGAGAGGCGACAAGAACTGGGTAGCTTTGGAAAAAGAATTGGATGATGTGAATAACCAGTGGCTCTGCGCAGGACAATATTACAAAGCCAAAATGCAAGATTGTGTGAACTTCAGGGCAAGTTACTGGGTCGATCAATTCTTCGAAGTTGGCCGGACGGGGAGGACTCAGACCAAGGCTGAGATGGTTGCTTCGCAAACTGCTGGCGCCGCAAAAAATCCGGATGTCGTTCGGGGCACAGGACCCAACCCGCAGGAATTCAAGCTAATGTCGGTCTATGGGGATGTCGCGCTCGCAACCGACCATACGATCTTCAAAGCTGCGGACGCCAACGGCCAAGTCTCAGTATCAGGTGAGGCAAATGTTCTCCGGATGTTCGTCAGGGAGAACGGTAAGTGGCGGCCCGCGGGGGCGGTGCTAATACCGGCCCAGAAGTAACTCTCGGCAGACGGGTAAATCGAGTCATCGGCAATCAGTTACCTAAAACCGCAGCATGGTTGCGGTCGACGTACCTGACGTCGAGGTGATTAGAGGACTCGAAGGGTCATTGTTGAGCAGGCTGCGTCGGTGTCCCGCCACTGGCTTGCAAATCGGCAGAAATGTGTATGTTGCCACCACTGACTTTGATTGGCCGTTCCCAGGTGCTGAATCCCTCCTTCTTGAGTGTAATTGTGTGATTTCCCGCCGTAACGGTAATCGTAGACGGTGTATTTCCAACGAACGCTCCATCGACTTCGATGTCGGCTCCTCCCGGAGTGGAGGCAATTGCGACTTCTGCATTATTACCGGCCCGAGATTCGGCGGGTGTTTGAGTGGGTGCGGCGGGCGTGAACTTTGCCATGTTGAGTGCGAAATTGCCGTTGATGAAGGTTGGAACTTCGGTCCCCTTTGGAATCGTGACGTCCTTGCCGTGCATGAATAGAAAAACTGGCGCTACGGGCCAGAATATTAGTCCGGTCGCAACGATCCCTGCGGTCATGACTCCCTTGTGACCGCCTCCTTGAGCCTCCTTCGTCGCCCGCAAGGGGGCCTTCTCCGCATCAGCGAGTCTGACCGAGTCCATTACGATTTCGAGTTTCCCGCCGCGTCCCATGCGTCGCTTGTGCTGCGCTTCTGTGACAGTCCCCCACGCGATGCCCCCTTTGGGGATTATCAATGCGTTCGCAACTCGGATTTCTTCAGTGACTTCAAACTCCACGCGGTCATTCACGTGAGCGTCCGCTGATGATACCGTTTGCGAGATCCGCAAATTGACTGGAGTTCCGTCTTCCAGAGTGCTATGCGGGTCGAAAGTCGTTGAGGCTTGGTCCTGTTTCTTCACGGCCTCTTGCTGAGGCGAAGCCATCGAGACTGAGGCAGACTGAGAGAGCAGTAGGACGCAGAGCAGGCACCGAATAAAGGTGTTCATAGGTCTCTCCTATCTTCGTGAGCGTCGCTAGGTTCCAAACACATGAAATCCTTGGCGCGCTAGCAGCGCGGCGATAAAACGTCCAATCCCCGATGAAACTCCGGTCACTATCACAACATTGTTTCGGCTCATGCCATATTTCAACAATCTTAGGAGATCCCTGCTGCTGAGTCTCCAAGCACTTTTCGGTCTCCACATATAGGATGTTTTGGCTGCCAACATAGTCGCGGGGTTCCGCATTCAATGGTTCAAATCCCACCCTCTCCGCCTACTTTTTGAAGGCCTATAACCAAACTAGCAGTGAGACCGGGCGACAGCCTTGCTACCTCTTGGGACGCATCAATTCGAGATTTGGCCCTCAGCGTCATTTCTTAGTCAGCATCATCAGAATAAAAACCGCGGGAAGATATACGATCGAAGCGGCGAGCGCTTGTCGCGCTGCGACATTCGACCTGCGAAAGGCGAAGCGTTCGCTAAAATAAAAAAAGATCGAACCAGCTATGAAGGCCCCAGCCGTATAGACAAGACCCGATTCTCCTGTGATCACCGGAATCATGCTGAACGGGATAAGCGCCAGTAAAGCAACTGAGCTCTGCCATTTCACCAAGCGATCTCGCCGCTCGTCCAAAGGTAAAACAAGATATCCCGCGCGGGCGTAGTCTTCGCGATACATCCACGCTATGGCCATGAAGTGCGGGAATTGCCACAGGAAAACGATTGCATAAAGCACCCAAGCTTCCGGATCGAGTCGCCCACTCGCCGCAGCCCATCCAATGAGCGGAGGCACGGCCCCCGGAAATGCTCCGATCAACGTACACAATGGAGTCTTTCGTTTGAGTGGCGTGTACAAAAATAAGTAACTCAGGAGCGTGATGACAGCGAGCAAAGACGCCAGAAAATTTACGGCAAGAGCCAGGCATACAGTGCCCGCCAGCGACAACGAAATCCCGAACCAGAGGACGTGAGAAGCTTTGAGCCTTCCCGAGGCCAGCGGTCGCCGCGCCGTCCTTCGCATTTGCGCATCGAATGAACGCTCAAGGAACTGGTTCAGCGTGCCGGCGCCACTGGCGACAAGCAATGTGCCTAACAACGTATGAACGATCAGAAAGGCCCGGAATCCGCCGCTGGCAACTGACGGCGCCAGGTAGAAACCCGCAAAGGTTGTGATGAGAATCAAGAAATTTACTTCTGGTTTTGTCAGCGCCCAATAATCCGAAAGTGTCGCATACAAGTCGGCCGCCCGTATTTGTCGCGCGTCTCCGGCTACGTCTAGAACGGCAATTTTAGGATCGGATGCCATCTCTAAGTGACCTCCGACTTCGAAGCATCGAGCGGCTGGCCTGCGATTCCGTTCAATGCGGGCCACGGTTGCGCCGTCAAATTCGCGCTCCCGGGCGAAAGAATCTGGATTGTTACGACGACCGCGGGAACCAGGAAAATTATCGTTACGCTGACCCACATCAGGGCGGCCGCGAATTCCTGGTCCTGGAGCGGTGAAGCGGTCAGGATTTGAGGCGCAGAAAGATAAGACGTGTAGACGACTCGATCGCAGAATGTGAGAAATCCAGAAAGTGCGTCACATGGTAACGTGGCACAGAAAAGGTACAAGGGAATGGACCACCGAGCCCACCTTGCCGTACTCGGCCAGGGCTGGACTACCGGCCACCAGAATAGAAGACCTGTACCGAAAAAGGTTGCGTGTTCGAGTTCATGCCATGAGTGTGATCGCAATGCCAGCTCGAACACTACGGGGATATGCCATCCGATCAAAGCGAGCGCAGCCGCGAGCCAACAGATTGCGGGGTTGGAGATAAAACGTGCGAGCCGTTTCACCAGGCTCCACCGGAGAAATGGGCCGACAATGCCGCGAGCCATCGCCTGCGGAATTCCCTGAAGGAGTGGTAGCGCCGGTGCGCCGAGCAGAATTAAGGGAGGGGCAATTGCCATGAGCAAAAGATGCTGCACCATGTGAACAGAGAGTGAGACATCGTCAAATGCATCCAGTGGAGATCCAACTGCGATCGACAGGGAAATGATTCCAGCAAAAAATGCCGCAAACCGCCAAGCTGAAATCAGGTTGGGGAAAGTTTTGTGGAGGTGAAGCCAACCTTTCGTATAGATCAGAACTGTGAGGAACATCGATACGTTCACTCCGACAGGAGCGGACCAGGATTCGAGAATGGCTTGAGCGTCCGGCGTCATTGGGATCAGGCAATTTTATTGATCGGTTGAAGGTGGCTCTCCCGCATCGGTCCCGAGCGCGACCGCACGCGAAGCATCTCGCGCCGGCGATTGTCCCGCGGGATGCAACGTCTCAAGAAACGCGACAAGAGCGGTCGTCTCCGCGGGACTCAGATTTTTCCCGTAAGCGGGCATGTTGCCGCCACCTTGGATCACCTGACGAATCAATTGATCCTGTGTCAGTCGCATCGCCACAGCGTCGAGTGCCGGGCCACGTTTTCCGCCTTGTTCGCCGAGAGAGTGGCAGTTGTGACATTGCTTCACCTGAAATACCAGGGCGCCTTGCCGCTCCAATGCCGAGCGATTGTGCAAAAACTCGGACGGAATCGGAATCCCGCTCCACGCGTCCATGACGGGGCTCCACGGTGTATGTTCAGCAAGCCGTGTAAACGTTCCCAGCGAGACCGCTGCCAATAGGATCGTGAGTACAGCGGTGGGCCTCCGCCGCCAGCTTTTTTCGCCTTCGCCGAAAACGAAGGGCAATAGCAGGAGCGCGAGAATTCCAACGACAGGTCCGATGAGCAGTGCGGGAGTTTCCATGGAGGGAGGCAAGAACGAGAGCACTGCATAAAGCCATAAGAAGAAATAATCCGGGCGCGGCGCGGTTTGAATGATGGTGGGATCTGGCGGACCCGAAGGGCCAAAAGGTCCGAAGTACCAGGCGCAAGCAGCGATCGAAAGCAGGATGAAGGCCGCGAAGAAAAGATCTTTCCAAATTGCGCCGGGAACGAAGGGTATGCCGTCCTTCTTGGTCAGCTCGTGATAATCCTTTATATAGGTGGCCTTGCGGACCACGCGTCCGGGCATGGGCCACTCGTTGATTCCCAGTTTCAGAACCATCAGGATGTGGACGGCCACAAACGCGATCAGAAGACCGGGCACGACGAAAACATGCAGAGCGAAGAATCTCGAAAGCGTTGCCCCCGCTATGATCGGCCCGCCGAGCATCAAATTGACGATCGAAGGTCCCATCAACGGCACGCGACTCGCGATTGACGCTCCAATTCCGAGGCCCCAGTATGCGTCCTGGTCGAATCTCAGAACCTGCCCCGTGAAGGCCATGCCAAGAGTCACGAGCAGGAGAAACACGCCCACAATCCAGGTGAGTTCGCGCGGATATTTGTACGCGCCAAACAGAAAAACCTGGACCATATGAATCAGAACAATCGCAACCATAAAATTCGAGCCCCAGCCATGCAGCCCCCGAATGAACCAACCGAGCGCGACATTGTGATTGAGGGTCTGAAGACTGTTCCAGGCTTCTCCGGCCGAAGGCACATAGATGAGCGCCAGCATGATGCCGGTAACGATTTGCAGGAGGAACACAACGAAGGCAGCGCTGCCGAAAACATAAAACCAGCTCGCTGTTTCGCGCGGAACGGGATGCTCCGCGGTCTCGCGGACAGACGAGCCAAGCTGGAGACGCGCATCCAGCCATTCGCCGATGGAGTTGATCAGGCGCATGGACGTATCTCTCGAACGATATTCGAAGCCTGGCCTGGCGTGGGCATTTCGCCGGCCTTGATCAACAGTTTTCCGCTCTCAATTCTGTAGTGGTATTCGAACAATCCGCGTTCTGGAGGTCCGGAGGCGCGCGAGCCATCCTGGTAATACGCGCCGCCATGGCAGGGGCACATGAAGAGGTTCGATTGCGGGAACCAGCGAACAGGACACCCGAGGTGGGCGCAATTAATCGCAAAGACCTGAAACGTTTTCCCGTCCACATTTCGGACCCAACAAGCGATATCGGCCGTATCCCCATCCCAAGTATTCACGACAGGATTTCGATACGTGGCCAGGCGAGTCTCGCCGGAAGGGAACTGTTCGAGGTTGCCAAGGGGAATCCAGGACTCGTAGCCTGCCTTCCGCTCGCGGGCAACGGGAGAGAGGAGATAGCGCACAATCGGCACGGCTAGAACTACACCTACGATGCCGTTGAAGAAGATTCCGATCTTCATGAAAAAATCGCGTCTGGTGACTCCTGGTGGGAAACTCATTGAATTTCTCCCATCGCTTTTGCGGTTGTTGGAAACGGCTGGCCCGGAAATTTCGCCCGCTGCGCTGCGAGCCAAGCCACTACGTCGGAAATTTCCTGCGCAGACATCGGCTTCCCCGGGATATTGTTTCGCCAGTCCGGAGCGCCCAGTTCAGGACGTCCCGTGATTACAATCGTTCGCAGTTCTTGATCGTTGACCAATGCGAGAAAGGATCCCTCAACGATCGAGCCTGCCTTTTGCCCGCCTCTTCCCCCGGAACCATGACATGAAGAGCAATACGTGGCGTAGACTTCCGATCCACGCGTGGGATCGCCGGCTGCCGATGAGGAGTACGGCGGCGGGTCGGCGCCGCGGACGACATCGGGCTTCGACCAACGCTCGCGAATTCCGCCAACGATCACGTCGACCTGTTTATCGGTAAGCATGCCTCCCGCGCTCTGCGCAAAAGCAGGCATGGACGTTCCAGGAATTCCATTCGCTGTTGCGCGATGCAAAATCGTGTCATCTGCAACCGCCAGGTACACGGGATTGGCGAGAGCGATGGCTGCTCCACCCTTTCCCTCCGCGCCGTGACAACCCGCGCAGTTCTGCTCGTACAGAGTGCTGAAATCTGAAATTTCGCCCGGGACGACAGGCATCTCACCCGGACCCGGGCGTCCCGGCGCCTTCGAACATCCATACAGGCCAAGTGCCAAGAGGCTCACGGCTCCGAGGATGACTAGGAGAAATCTCATTGCGATCCGTTCCCCGATGGATTTTCATCATTTTTCAATCCGGGCAAGCCGGGAGCCTCAATTCCGGCACGCATTGCAAAAGGATGGAACTGGCGTATGCGTATACGCTCCTGGCGCACCACAACTAATCCCGCAACAATGCCGAAAGCAAATTGCGAAGCAATGAACCACCACCAATCAATACGTGCGTCAAGCAGCGGATTTATAAGCCCCAGGATGCTGCGGAGTATCCCTGTCCAGAGAATCGGGGCGATGATGCCTCCCAGAAGAATTGGCCGGCGCGGAAACATCGGCAGCATCGCGCCATAAAGCAGCCCCACTAAAAGTGATGTGAACAGATGAATCGCGAGCGCCAGGAAGAAACTGCCCAAGTGGAACGCATCGAGCGACGCCGTCCCGATTCTGAGGGATTGAGCATAGCCCGTCGCCGCGAGCAGGTTGATCGGATACCAAATGCTCCCTTCCTTCAGAAGGCCGTAAAGGCATGCGAGCACTGCCATGGCCACGCTGCCCGCGAGTCCTCCTTTAATTCCTGCAGAGACTGGATAGGTTTCGAGTGGAAGCAAAGGTCGGGAAAGTTCTGGCGCTATCGGCAGCCTTTCGACTTCTCGCCGGAGAGTAGAAATGACGGGTACTTCTTCTCGGACTTGAACCGTCTCTTCCTTCTCGTGTGGGAGAACATCCCGGAACCAACCGACACAGGCGGTCACAAAGAAAATCGCTCCGAGAATACTGACCGAAGCGCTCGTGAGCAGCCCGGCAAATATCAGAGTGATGCCGAACGCAAGGATGATGGGCCATGCTGTTGGCGCTGGCAGATGGACCGTGCCTGGCCTGGCTTCGGGCGCTTCTGCTCGCATAACCGGTGAAACCATGTGACTGCGCCTTCCTTAGCGACCAATGATGTAGACAACGGTGAACACAACGATCCAGACGGCATCAACAAAATGCCAATACAACGAAAAGATGTCCGCACGCTCGCTGTGTTCCGGCTTCACCTTGCCAAGAACAGTGAAAATCATGCCAATGGCGAGAGCGATCAAACCCACGGTGACGTGAAAAGCATGCAGCCCAACAAGCGAGTAATACGTTGTGCCAAAAAGATTCGTGCTGACGGTTAGACCCTTCTCAGAAATCAGGCGCTGCCACTCACGGCCTGTTCCGACCAGAAAAGTTGTCCCCAACGCGATTGTTACGAACCACCACAATCCAAATGCGCCTACCTTTGCGTTTCGCAAAGCTCTGACGGCCAGATGAATCGTCAGGCTGCTGGAAAGGAGGCAGACGGTATTAAAAATCGGAAGCTCAAGCACATCCTTCGGCATAGGGCCCGATAGGCTCTTCCCCATGTAAAAAATGTAGGCCACCACGAAAATCGTGAAGATGGCGGCTTCAGCAGCAATCAGGGAGAACATTCCCACACGCCCGCGCGAGGGAAGAATCCACTCAGGTTCAATCGACGTTCGTGTAATTGCCGCGCTGCTCAATCGAATTCTCCTGTCTACTCATATTTCCAATCCGGATCTTCCGGATGCTTGATGTCCCAAAGTGGACGCCTGCTTCTGACAACGGGAATCTTGGCGAAGTTGTATTCGGGAGGAGGCGAAGTCGTCGACCACTCAAGTGTCCACGCGTCCCAGGGATCGCTCCCGGCAGGTTCACCTTTGGCGAGCGATCGCAGCAAATTGAATACGAACACAAGGATTCCGAGCGCTTGAAAGAACACGCCGATGGTGACGATCAAGTTCCAGATTTCCCATCCACGTCCGGGCTCGTAGGTATAGATCCGGCGCGGCATTCCCAAAATCCCAGGGATATGCATGAAATCAAAAGTCAGATGGAAGCCAATCAAAAATAGCCAGAAATGCCATTTGGCAAGAGTCTCGCTGTACATCCGGCCAGTCATTTTGGGAAACCAGTAGTAGAAGGCTCCAAAGATCGCAAAAACAATTCCCCCGACGATAACGTAATGAAAATGCGCGATCACAAAATAGGAGTTGCCGAGTTGCCAGTTGAAGGGAGATGCGCCAAGCATGATTCCTGTCAGACCCGCGATCAGAAATTGGAACAAGAAAGCAGTACAGAAGAGCATCGGAGTACTAAACTGAATCTTCCCGCCCCACATCGTCCCGATCCAATTGAAAATCTTAATCCCGGTAGGTACAGCGATAATCATTGTGGTGACGGTGAAGAAGGTATTTCCAGAGGAACTCATTCCGACTGTGAACATGTGGTGAGCCCAGACGCTAAAACTGATGAAGCCGATGCAGACCGTCGCCGCGACCATCACCGGGTATCCAAAAATCGGTTTTCGAGAGAACACCGGAACGATTTCGGAAACGAAGGCAAAGGCGGGGACGACCAGGATGTAGACTTCCGGGTGGCCGAATATCCAAAAAAAGTGCATCCAAAGAACTGCCGAACCTCCTGCCTGCGTGTCAAAGAAGTGCCCGCCTAGATAACGGTCTATCGAAAGCATGATCTGTGCCGCCGTGAGGGGTGATATCGCGAAAATGACCATCCCGCCCACGATCAGGTTTAGCCACGCGAGCAGCGGCATTTTCCCCAGAGTCATCCCCGGGCAGCGCATGCATAAAATCGTTGTTATGAAATTGACTCCCGTTCCGATGCTGCCGAAACCCGAGACAAGCAGGCCCAGCGTCCAGAAGTCGGTGCTGTGACCGGGTGAGAATGCACGCGCCGTGAGCGGTGCGTAGGCAAACCATCCCACGTCAGGAGCATTCCCCGCGCCGTAAAGCCCATTACCGCCGATGAAGCTGTAATAAAGCAGCAGACCTCCGAAAGCGGTAAGCCAAAAACTGAAGGCATTCAGCCGCGGAAACGCCATATCCCTGGCGCCAATCATCAAGGGAATCAAATATGTGCCGAAGCCGAATAATATCGGCATGACCACGAAAAAGATCATCGTGGTGCCATGCATGGTGAACATGCGGTTAAAAACTTCGGGTGAAACGAAATGGTTGTGTGGAACAATCAGCTGTATCCGTATAATCGCAGCTTCGATGCCGCCGATAATGAGAAACACGATTCCGTAGATGATGTAGAGAATCCCCAATTTCTTGTGATCCACGGTGACAACCCAATCGTGAAGCCTGTCGCCGATGGGCCGTGCACGGTGGTCAATTGCGTCAAGCGCGAGTGTTTCCGATGCCATGAATAAGGCCTTTTATCGAAGCGTCTCGAGATACGCCGTGAGCGCGTCCAAATCGTGATCGTTCAATTTCATAGCCGGCATCAACGAGCCGGGTTTGATGGAGTCCGGATCTTGAATCCACATTTTGAGATTTTCGGAATTATTGGGTGCAGCTCCCGACGCGATCGTATCCCGGCTCATCAAGTGAGTCAGATCCGGGCCGAAGCGCCCGTCCGCCACGCTTCCAGAGATGGAATGACAGTTGATGCAGGCAGTGGTTTCAAAAATCCGGCGGCCTTCGTTCACCGCGTCGCTCACCTGTGCCGGTTTCGTTTCTGATTGAACCCACTGGTCAAATTGCTCCGGCGAATCAACGTAAACTCGCAATAACATCTTGGCGTGCTGCATCCCGCAGTATTGCGCGCACTGACCGACATACACTCCAACTTCATGGGGATCGATCCACATCCGGTTAACGCGATTCGGAATCAAATCCGTCTTTCCCGCAAGGCGCGGGACCCAAAAACTGTGGTCCGTATCCGCGGAAATTAATTTCAGGAAAGTGGGCGTCGGATGCGAGGGATCGCTGACCGGAACATGCAATTCGTTGGCAGTGACCACTCCCAGTGCGGGATATCGAAACTCCCACCAGAACTGATGGCCGATAGCGGTGACCTCGACGGCGCCCTTCGGCATGCGGGCATCCTGTATGGCATGGATGACGCGAGTCGTGGCCATAAAGAGCACCAGCACAATGAGTACCGGGATCACGGTCCAGGCAAGTTCGATCTGATTGCTGCCGTAAACCTGCGGAGGCTCTGGGCCATCCTCCGAACGTCTGCGGAACTTTGTGGCAGCGTACGCGATCAACCCAAAAACAATTACAAAAATGAGTCCCGTAATGGCCAGAACCATTAGAGACAAACCATAAATCTTGTCAGCAGGCGTTGACTCCGGCTTGAAAATGCTGGGTATTGCGGGGCCGGTTGCTCCCGAGCATAGGCTCGTGGCAAGAAGGACCTCAGCCAGTAATATCAAGATTCCTGCGATGGGCCCCGCAGTTCTTCCCCATTTCGTTTTGTTCTTTGTATCGATCATCCGCTCGCACCGACGTCCTAACTTTCGTCCTGCGACGCTGCTTTAAGTCCAAATGTAGGCATTTCATTCTCCAGATGTCCTTATTGAAGACCCCTCTGAAACGAAAAGGGTTGTTGGAGTGCATCGCTTGGGCTTTTCGGAACGTATGTCGATATGCGGACAGCTGCCCAGATGTTGACAGACTTTAAGCCCCTGAAGTGGGTTTGTAGTGGTAAGCGCCAGCGGTTTCGACGATAGGAAATGGGAACGAAGTTCTGACGGTCTTGCTAAAGCCTTACCGGGGAAATCGTCCCTGTGTGGGGAGTTCTCTTACCTGCTTGAACCCACCGCTTTGGCGCATGTGTCTGTCGCTGTCTTCTCTGACCCGTGATGATTCACGATCAACCGGGAGCCCCTCTGCCCGGTCAAGTAAGTCCAAATCCATTGCAGGAAGACGCTCAGGCGGAGGCTGGAAGTCGCCAGAAACTGCAGGTGCACGGCCGCCCACGCCAGCCATGCAGCGAAACCGCTTACATGGACTTTGCCGCTTTGCAGTACCGCAAAGCCTTTACCCACGACAGCCATGTTGCCTTTGTCAAAGTAGTTGAATGGACCTGGCGCGGGTTTGTCCGCGACGCGGTTGTGAATAAACTTCCCTGCATAACGGCCTTGCTGCATCGCCACCTGGGCCACGCCCGGCAGCGGTTCGCCGTTTTGATCGAGCGATGCGGTGTCGCCAACAACAAATATTTCGGGATATCCGGGCACAGTCAGGTCGTTCTGGACGCGCACGCGCCCGGCTCGATCTGTTTCCACCTTCAGCCATTTGCCCGCAAGCGAGGGCGCCACTCCCGCGGTCCAGATCACGGTTTTGGTCGCGATGCGGTCGCCCGCCACCGTGACGCCGTCAGCGTCGATCTGATCGGCGCCATGTCCGAGCCGGACCTCAACGCCCAACTTGTCGAGCCGTTGCTTCGCCGCCTTGGACAGGTCCTCTGAAAATGTTCCTAGAACCCGCGGCGCTAAATCCAGGAGCACAATTCGCGCAGAGGCCGGATCGATCCGCCGAAACTCCGATCTCAGTGTGCTGCGGACGAGCTCAGCCAGGGCACCGGCCATCTCGACGCCCGTGGGACCGGCTCCGACCAGAACGAAAGTGAGCAGATCGCGATGACGGCTCGGATCTTCCTCGGCTTCCGCCAGCTCGAACGCTTGCAAAACCTTGTTTCGAATCGCTACCGCATCCGCGAGAGTTTTCAACCCTGGAGCAAATTGTTCGAATTCGTTGTGGCCGAAATAGCTCTGGCTCGCCCCTGTGGCAAGAATCAAGTAATCGTACGGAATCGGTACATTCTGACGGTCAGGGTTACTGACGAAGACGCGCTTCTGATCTTTGTCCACGCCGATGACTTCACCCAGGACCACGGTTGTGTTTTTCTGGTTTCGGAGGATTCCGCGAATTGGAGAACCAATCTGGCTGGGGGACAAAACCGAGGTCGCCACCTGATAAAGCAGCGGCTGGAAAACATGGTGATTTGTGCGGTCGATCAAAATGATATCGGCCGAAGTATTCCTGAGAGCCTTGGCGGCTGCCAATCCGCCAAAACCCCCTCCGACGATTACGATTTGAACCATTAGATCCTCGGCTGCGCGTTCCGCGAATTCAGAAATCGGTAACTCTGACGAGAGCTTTCATTGTGTGTTGCTGGCCGGGCGCGAGTTCCACGGCAAAATCGGAGACGTTGCTGGTTTCGATGCAGATCATTTGCATCCATTCGTCATCCGCAAAATCCGTCAAGGAATGCGCCTTCTGCACCCATGGATTCCACACAACAGTGGTGCGTGAATTCTCTTTCGCAACGTGGGTGCGGCGATGTGAGACTGGATCTTCCATCTCGATTGCGTCGCTCGTGTCCAGGTACACGCGATCGGTTTCTGAGACAATTGCAATCTCTCCTTGCTGCGTCTTCTTCCGATTCGCGTCGGTCTTATCAATATAATGAACTGTGGAGAGCCCTCCCAATCGCGTCTGCAGGACATTCCCGACCCTGTGATATGCGTGCAGGGCTTCCTCAAAGCGCAGTGACGTTTTCCCGGTATTCGTGGCCACCAGCTCAAGCCTTAACTCTGATGCGAATGTGACGCGATAGACCAAGCGAAAATCCGCTGGCCACCATCGCTTCGTATCTTCGTTGCTTTCGGTGAACATGCTGACGGTGACCGCATCACCGGCCTGCGCGATCGACTCAAGCTGCCACGCCTTCGTCCTTACGAAACCGTGGGCCGGCGCGTTGGAATCGTCTGCCTTGCCTCCAAACCAAGGGAAGCAGATAGGTATTCCTCCACGTATGGCGCGCTCGTCTTCCCATCGCGACTTTGAGCTGAGAAAGAATACTTCCTC
>Ga0209488_10001473_pt1 | contig 20144 bp, 22 predicted proteins | sample Rivendell_Oct201_8_FD_188349 | JGI IMG/M metagenome (GOLD analysis project Ga0209488, IMG submission 188349) | Vadose zone soil microbial communities from the Eel River Critical Zone Observatory, Northern California, USA -... | ecosystem: Environmental > Terrestrial > Soil > Vadose zone >...
CACCCGGCGGTCCTCGCCCGGATGGCCGCGACGCTCCAGGAGGCCAGTGGCGGCCGATTCACGCTCGGGATCGGGATCGGCGGCCATCCGGCCGAGCACGAGGCCTACGGTATCGACTTCCCACCGCCGGTCGAACGCGCCCGCCATCTCGAGGAAGCGGTCGCAGTATTGCGAGCGTTATGGAGCGGCGGACCGGTGACCCGGTCCTCCGATCTCTACCCGCTGCGCGATGCCCACGCCTATCCGGTGCCGAACCCGGCGCCGCAGATCCTCATCGGCGCCGGAACCCCGGCCGGTGCCCGCCTCGCGGCGCGGATCGGCGATGGCTGGGCCGCCGAGTCCGACACCTTCGAGGATCTCCTCCCGCGCTATCTCGAGGCCCTCGACGCCGCCGGCCGGGACCGCAGCGGCCAGCGGATCGTGCTCGGATTCGGGGGTCGCCGGAAGCGCGGCGCCGATCCGCTCGCCGCGGAGCCGCTCCTCGTGGCGCCGCGGGAGGAGCTGGCGAGGTGGCGCGACATCGGGGCGGACGACCTGCTCCTGACGGCTCGCACGACCGATGACGTCGACGCCCTCGTGGACGCGGCGGAGCGCTGGTAGGCGGCGGTCAGCGGAGCACGGTCGCGGCGCCCGGAGCACCGGCGCCGGCGCCGTTCCATCGGTTCGGGCGACGGCCGCCCTCGTTCGTGGCACGATTGACCGACCGATGACGCTCCCCACGGTCAGCCCGACCGCACCCCCGAACAGGACACCCGTAGCGCCGGTCCTGACCCATCCGTGCGCCCGCTGTGGGGCACCAGTTGCCCTCGACGTGGGCCTCTGCGAACGCTGCAATCCGCTCGGGCTGCGCGATTCGGCGAGCTCGCAGGTCCACGGGACGGTTTTCGTCGCCGTCGCCCTCGGGATCGTCGCGCTGGCGCTGCTCGCTCGGTTCGCCGTCGCCGGCATCGGGCCGTTCACGGCCTCGGTGGCTGGCATGACGAACGATGGCAACGGTCTCCTGGTCCAGCTCCAGGTCACGAACAACGGGAGCGCGGCGGGGACGACCACCTGCCGGATCAGCGACCCGACCCTGCAGGGCTCGGGCAAGCCAGTGTTCGTCCTCAGTCCTCGGATCGCGCCGAAGTCGACCGCCACCTTCGAGCAACGGCTGACGGGCTTCGACGGCCCGGCCCGGCCGCTCGCGGTCGACTGCTCGTCGCCGTGACGGACGTCCGTCTCACAGCCGAGAGTCCGGTTCCGGACCCCAGCGGCGGGTCGCAATACGCCGACGACCTCGCCCTCACCCTCGAGATCGCGGCCGCCGCGGGCAGGCTCCTGATGGAGCGCTACGAGCGAGTCGAGCGGGTCGACTACAAGAGCGCCCGCGATATCGTGACGGAGGTAGACCACCTCAGCGAGGAGCTGATCATCGGCGCGATCCGGGCCCGTCACCCGGCCGATGGGATCCTCGCCGAGGAGTCCGGCGCGCAATCGACGGGGGCGGGTGATGCGGCGACGGGCGGTCGCGGCCGGGTCTGGATCATCGATCCGGTGGACGGGACGATCAACTACGCCAACGGGATCCCCGTCTTCTGCGTCTCGATCGGGCTCGCGATCGATGGCCGGCCGGCGGTCGGGGTCGTCCTCGACCCAACCCGACAGGATTTCTTCGCGGCCACCTCGGACGGGCCGGCAACGCTCAACGGGGTGCCGATAACCGCCTCCGACAAGGAAACACTGACCGACTTCGTCGTGGCGGCGTCGCTGGCCGGCAGAACGGTCGCGTCGCGGGCTCGCGGTCTCCGCAAGGCGATCCGCATCTCACGCTCCATGGGTTCCGCGGCCCTGGCCCTGGCCTATGTGGCGAACGGCCGGTTCGACGCGTTCGTCCAGCAGGGTGGCATGTCGGTCTGGGACGTCGCCGCGGCCGGCCTCATCGCCGAGCGTGCGGGTGCAACGGTGACCGACGCCGGTGGCGGGCCGTGGTTCGACATCGCCCGCGGCGCCCGATCGGTCAGCATCCTCGCGGCGCCGCCGGCGCATCACGGCAGGATCCTGGAGCTGACCCGCCCGACCGCCTGAAAACGTTGAACCGCGGCGAGCCAAAACGGCGTCGAGCCTCAGTCGTCCAGCCACCGATGGGGCCGCGTCCGCAGTCGGGCCAGCCCCCACTCGTCGCAGAACGCCTCCCAGCGGGCCCGCGGGACGCCGTCCCAGCGCAGGTCACCGGCTTCCTGCTGAGGGATCGGGACGCCGTCGTCGATCGTCCGCAGGCGCGCCAGGTCCCGGTAGAGGAGCGCCTCGGCGAAGCGGTCACGGAGGGTTGCCGCGAGGAGCGGCGCACCCCGCAGGCTCGGGACCTCCCAGTGGCTGGCCCGCGGGGGGATCGCCTCGAGATGGCCGTACACGCTGAGGACCGCCGCGGCCGACTTCGAGCCCCAACCTGGCAGACCCGGAAACCCGTCCGCCGAGTCGCCGACGAGGGATAGCCAGTCCGGGATCGATTCGGGCGCGACGCCCCACTTGGCCCGGACCGCCGCGTCGTCGTAGGTAATGCCGCGGCGTCGATCCCAGAGGACGACCCGATCGCCGGTCACGAGCTGGGCCATGTCCTTGTCGGGCGTGCAGACGAGGATCCGTTCGACCTCCGGATCGGCCGCGAAGCGCCCCGCAGCCGCCCCGATCGCGTCGTCCGCCTCCCATTCGACCATCGGCCACAGGACGAGCCCGAGGGCCTCGATGGCCGACTCGGCAATGGGGAACTGGGCGAGGAGCTCTGGCGGCATCCCGGCGCTCGACTTGTAGCCGGGATACAGGTCGTTGCGGAACGACTCGATCACCCGGTCCGTCGCGCACCCGACGTGGGTCGCACCCTCGTCGCGGAGCAGGTAGAGCAGCTGGTCGCACAGGCCGGAGACGCCGGACAGGATCGTGCCGTCGCGACCGCGGACGTCCGGGCGCGGCGCGTAATGGGCTCGAAACAGCTCGTACGTGGCGTCGACCAGGTGCAGCTGCATGTCAGGCCGTGCCCGCCTGCCACTGGGCCACGCCGGCGGCGGACATCTCGTCGATCGCCCGGTCGCCGTCGCCCGGGGCGAGGTCAACGGCCCGCACGGCGTCGACCAGGACGCCGGTTTCGAAGCCGAGTCGGGCCGCATCGAGCGCCGTCGCCTTCACGCAGTAATCGGTGGCGAGGCCGCAGACGGCGACCCGCCCGATATCGCGCCCGCGCAGGAGGCCTTCGAGCTCGGTCGGTGTCGTCTCGCCCGAGACCGGGTCGCGCATCGTGAACCCGGAGTAGCCGTCCTCGCCGTTGGCGCCCTTGCGGATCCGCGGCCCGTCGACGACGAGAGCCGGATGGAGCTCCGCGCCCCACGTGCCGGCGACGCAATGGACGGGCCAGATGCCGCCGTCTCGGGCGAAGTGGGGTGTCGATTCGGGATGCCAGTCCTGGGTGTAGACAACGAGCGCGCCACCGGCCGTCGCCGTCGCGATCTCCGCGTTGATCGTCGGCACGATCGAGACCGCGCCGGATACGCTGAGGCTGCCGGCCGGGTCGGCGAAGTCGTTCTGGACGTCGACGACGATCAGGCTGCTGCGTGAGTCATAGGGCTGCACGGCGGTAACGCTACCGCAGGAACGGGAAGTGCCCGTAACACGACCGAAGCGGCGGTCCGGTGGACCGCCGCTTCGATGGAGGAGGGGAGCGGTGAGAGGCGGGGTCCCCGCCCGTCAGGCTGGCTCGCGCCGGAAGATGCCGACGGCAGCGAGGATCAACGCCTCGAGGATGCTCCAACCGACGATCGCCACGACGGCGGCCACGTCGAAAATGGAGCCACCGGAGTGCAGGGCGTCGGTTCGGAGGATGCCCTCGAACGGCGCGACGAAGATCTGGCTCGTGTTGAGGATGAACGACACCAGGTCGTTGCCCTCTCGAGCGTCGAGCAGCAGGAGCACGATCCGCAACAGGATCACGACCTGGATCAGCCCGAACACGAACACGACGATCCGACCGGCGACGGCTCCGCCGCTCGGGCGGGTCTCGACCGTCCGGCTGGTCACGGCCGTGCCTCGGTCATATCTCGGGTCGACAGGATCTCCATCGACCACCTCATCGCGGTGGACGACGGTGCGTTCGTCATATGTCATGGTTGAAAGCCTCCATCCGAACACGCCGGATTCGGCGATGAGCGAAGCGTGGGCCGGTGGTTGTCACACCGTCAGGCGGGCATCAGCCCGCGGCCTTGCAGCGAGGTGACGGCGGAGCGCCCGACTTCGACGGCCGAGCGTGAAAGCGCCGCCCTCGAACGTGAAAAGGCGCCCGACCCGTGAGGGTCGAGCGCCTGCCACGATCGTGTCAGCCGACGGGCGCCGTCGACTCCTCGGCGACATCCCGGTTCGGGGCGGCAGCCGCCGTCGTCGGCTCCCCGGTTCCGGACCCCGTGCCGGGACCATCCACGTCCAGCAGGTAGCCGATGCCCTGGAACGTCTTGATCCGGCCCGGCTCGCCCGGCTTCGCACCGAGCTTTCGGCGGACGCGGCTGATCCAGACCCGGAGGTACTGGAGATCGTCGCGGTATTCCGGGCCCCAGACCTTCGTCAGGAGCTCCGTGTGGAGGACGACCTTGCCGGGATGGGTGGCGAGGTGCTGGAGCAGCAGCCACTCCGTCCGCGACAGCTGGACGAGCTCGCCGTTACGACGAACCATCCGCCGTTCGAGGTCGATCTCGACGTCGTCGAAGGCCAGGACCCCAGCGCCGGGCTCGACGCCCGACGAGCGGCGGATCACCGCGCGGACGCGTGCCGCCAGCTCGTCCGGGTGGAACGGCTTGGCGATGTAGTCATCGGCGCCGAGGTCGAGGCCCTTGGCCTTGTCGGCCGTGGCGCCCTTTGCCGTCAGCAGGATGACCGGCACGGGCCGCTGCTCGCGGAGCTGGCGCATGACCTCGATGCCATCGAGATCCGGCATGACGATGTCGAGCAGGACGATGTCCGGCCGGACCTCCTCTGCCTTGGCGAGGGCGTCCTCGCCACCGGTCGCGGTGACAACCCGGAAGCCCTCTTCGCTGAGGGCGATCGAGACGAGCTTCGTGATTCGCGGCTCGTCATCCGCGACCAGGACGAGTGGTTGAGTACCCACGCCACACCTCTTGCTTACTGATCAGAGTACGCGTCCCCGGCGGGCCCGAACAGAGCCGCGCCAGAGACGATTGGATGGACGGCGCTCGCTGGCGCTGAACCGGGTTACTGCGAGGCCGCCGGCGCGGCCTGGGTGGCGGCCGGCGGATTGACCGTGTTGTTGTTCGTCGTGTTGTTCGTCGTCCCGCCGGTCCCCGGACCGAGGGCGAAGTACCACACGGCGACCAGCAGGATGACGACCGCGACGATCCCGAGGATCAGGCCGTTCGATGAGCCGCCGCTGTCGACGACGACGGTCTCGTGAGTGTCGTGCTCGTGAGTCATGAGGCGATCTCCACAGTTCGAGAGCGGCGGCGGGCCGTCCTTTCGGCCGGTCCTGCGCCGAGCCTCATCCTTGCCGGGCCGCGGTACCGATCGTTTCGGGCGACATTGCAGAACCGTTTCAGGGGCATATCAATTCGGTCGACATTGCCACCTCGCCCGGTTTGACAAGGCGAGCTCGCGCCGCCTCGGGACGGGATGGGCTACGCTGCGACCCATGAGCTTTTCGGAGGAGGATCTCGCCACGCTGGAGCGCGCCGAGGAAGTCGAGATCGAGACGCAGGCGCCAGACAAGGCCGCTCGGCGGACCGTCATCTGGGTCGTCGTCGACGGCGGCGAGGTCTTCATCAGAACGTTCAAGGGCCCTGACTCGCGCTGGTATCGGGACGCCATGGCCAATCCGGCCGTCGCGATCCACGTCGACGGCCGGCGGCTGCCAGCGACGGCGATCCCGGCGACCGACCCGGATTCGATCGAGCGGACGAGTTCCGGCTTCCTGCGCAAGTACGCCAACGACCGCTCGGCGCAGGCGATGGTCGCGCCCGACGTGCTCGAGACGACTCTCCGGCTCGAGCCGGCCTGACCGCGACACGAGGCCCCGATGTATTTCGACGAATTCAAGCATCAGCTGCCGGACATCGATCCCGACGAGACCGCGGAGTGGCTGGCGTCGTTCGACCAGCTCGTCGAGCAGGAGGGTGAGAGCCGCGCGCGGTTTCTCGTTTACAAGCTGCTCAAGCGCGCGCGGCAGCTCCACGTCGGCCTGCCGCCACTGACCCAGACCCGCTACATCAACACGATCAGCCCCGAGCAGGAGCCTTATTTCCCGGGCGACGAGGCGATCGAGCTGCGCATTCGCCGGATCATTCGCTGGAATGCGGTGGCAATGGTCCTCCGGGCGAACAGCCGGTTCGCCGGCATCGGCGGGCACCTCGCGACGTACGCCTCGGCGGCCAGCCTGTACGAGGTCGGGTTCAACCACTTCTTCCGAGGCAAGGACAACGGCCAGTCCGGCGACCAGATCTTCTACCAGGGCCACGCCGCGCCCGGGATCTACGCCCGGGCCTTTCTAGAGGGCCGCCTGACGGAGGACCAGCTCGACCACTTCCGGCGCGAGACGGTACCGGGCGAGGGGCTGCCGTCCTACCCCCACCCGCGGCTCCTGCCGGAGTTCTGGGAATACCCGACGGTCTCGATGGGGATCGGGCCGATCAGCGCGATCTACCAGGCCCGATTCAATCGCTATCTCCAGAACCGCGGCCAGCTCGACACGTCCGCGTCCCGGGTGTGGGCCTTCCTCGGCGACGGCGAGACGGATGAGCCCGAGTCACTCGGTGCCATCAACCTGGCCGCCCGCGAGGGCCTCGACAACCTGACGTTCGTCATCAACTGCAACCTCCAGCGCCTCGACGGGCCGGTCCGCGGCAACGGCAAGATCATCCAGGAGCTCGAGTCCGCCTTCCGTGGCGCGGGCTGGAACGTCATCAAGGTGATCTGGGCCCGCGAATGGGACGAGCTCCTCGCCCGCGACGTCGACGGCGTCCTCGTCGAGAAGATGAACAACACGCTCGATGGCGAGTTCCAGAAGTTCTCGGTCGCCGGCGGCACATACATCCGGGAGCATTTCTTCGGTCCCGACCCCCGGCTTCGCAAGCTCGTCGAGCACCTCTCGGACGACGACCTCGCCAAGCTCCGCCGCGGCGGCCACGACTATCGCAAGGTCTTCGCGGCCTATAAGGCGGCGACGGAGTTCAAGGGTGCACCGACCGTCATCCTGGCCAAGACGGTCAAGGGCTGGACGCTCGGCCCCGGGGTCGAGGCACGCAACATCACGCACCAGGCCAAGAAGCTGTCCGAGGCCGAGCTGAAGATCTTCCGCGACCGGATCCAGCTGCCGATCCCGGACTCGAAGATCAAGGACGCCCCCTACTACCACCCCGGCCCGGACTCGGAGGAGGTCCAATACCTCCGCGAGCGGCGGCGCGCGCTCGGTGGCGAGATCCCGAAGCGCATCGTTCGCTCCAAGCCGCTGCCAGGGGTCTCGGACACCGTCGACAAGGAGTTCGCAGCCGGCTCCGACACGGCCGTCTCGACGACGATGGTCTTCACCCGGATCCTGCGCAATCTCGTCCGCGACAAGGACCTCGGGCCGCGGATCGTGCCGATCATCCCCGACGAGGCACGGACGTTCGGTATGGATCCGCTCTTCAAGGAGGTCGGCATCTACGCGGCGCTCGGCCAACGCTACGAGCCGGTCGATTCGGATCTCGTGCTGTCGTACCGCGAGGCAGTCGACGGCCAGGTGCTCGAGGAGGGCATCACGGAGGCGGGCTCGATGGCCAGCCTGCAGGCAGCGGCCACGTCGTACGCGACCCACGGCCACCCGATGATCCCCTTCTACATCTTCTACTCGATGTTCGGGTTCCAGCGGACCGGCGACCAGATCTGGGCGCTGGCCGACGCGCGAGGCCGCGGCTTCATGATGGGCGCGACGGCCGGCCGGACGACGCTGACCGGCGAGGGCCTCCAGCACGACGACGGCCACTCGCACATCCTCGCCTCGACGATCCCGAACATCCGGGCCTATGACCCGGCCTACGCCTACGAGCTGGCAGCGATCGTCCGCGACGGGATCGAGCGGATGTACGTCCAGGGCGAGGACGTCTTCTACTACATCACGCTCTACAACGAGAACTACGCCCAGCCGAAGCTGCCGGACGGCATCGGCGACGGCATCATCCGCGGGCTGTATCGGCTGCGCGAGGCGCCGGATCTCGGGCGCAAGGCCCATCGGGCAAGGCTGCTCGGATCGGGCTCGATCCTCGCCCAGGTCGTCGCCGCCCAGGCGCTCCTCGCCGAGAAGTTCGGTATCGCCGCCGAGGTCTACTCGGCGCCCTCGTTCCCGCTGCTGCGTCGCGACGCCCTTGCCGCCGAGCGCTGGAACCGGCTCCATCCGGCCGAGACGCAGCGCATGCCGTATGTCTCCACCGTGCTCGGGCCGGACGGCGGGCCGATCATCGCCGCGACCGACTGGCTGAAGGCGCTCCCCGACATGGTGTCGCGCTGGCTGCCGCCGTACTACACGTCCCTCGGGACCGACGGCTTCGGGCGCAGTGGGACCCGCGAGGATCTCCGCGCGCTCTTCGAGATCGACCCGCCGCACGTCGCCGCGGCAACGCTCGTCGAGCTGGCGCGCTGTGGAGCAATGCCCGCCGACAAGGCCGTCGCTGCCATCCGCGAGCTCGACATCGACCCGGAGAAGCTCGACCCCTTCGCTCTCTAGGGCCCTGACGCCCTGACGCCGGCCAGTCACGTGCGGGGGTGCCCGCCGTCACGCGCCTGTTAGACCCCTGCCCGGAGTTGATGGGCGGTCGGGTCGAATCCCTTCGTACCGTCGAAAGGTCGTCGCCGCCCGGCGTCGATGGCATCCGGAGCCACCCGGCTCCGGCGATGCGCAACGAAGGGAGATACTCGATGGGTTACGAGAAGACGACGGAGACAGTCGAGCGCGATCCTCGCGACGTCCATGACGAGACATGGACGGAAACGAAGGTGACCGACCACGGGACCAAGGACGAGGGCGGCAAGGAGGCGATCGGCGCCGGTGCCGGAGCCCTCGGCGGCGCAGCTGTCGGGATGGCCGTGGGTGGCCCTCCGGGCGCGGTTGTCGGTGGCGCAATCGGCGCGGCCGGTGGCGCGATGGCCGGTGAGTCGACCGAGGGTGGCGAGGAAGCCGGTGCGGGCACTGGCGGCGTGGCCGGTGGCCTGGCGGGTGCCGCCGTGGGTGGTGCCGTGGCCGGCCCCCCGGGCGCGGTCGTCGGTGGCGCCGTTGGCGCGGCCGGTGGCGCCGGAGTCGGCGACAAGACCGAGGAAGAGGCCGAAGGCCGCGACACGGTCCGCCGCACCGAAACGACGGAGCGTTCGAACTACTAGTCGCCGAGCGGCTCCATCTACCGAACTTCACAGGGAGCGTCTGGGGACGTTTCCGCCCAATCCGACCGACCGCGGCGCCGCATCCGGCCCGCGGTCGGTTGCTGTTTGCTGGGTCGATCGTCGCCGGCCCAGCTCCTCAAGTCATCCGAATTCGTACGACGGCGGAACAAGCCTCTCCCCCAGGGTCGATCGGCGGATCGTTCCAACCATGCGGAATGATCGGTGAAAGCGGGCCCTTCGCCAGACCGACCTGTCAGGAAAACTGTCAGTGAAGCGTGGGACGTCATGATCGGCCGGTCATGCCACACCGAAACGGCCCGGGGATCGAGCTTCTCGCCGATCCAACGCGACGGCGGATCATCGCCCTCCTGGCGATCTGCGCCCGGCGACCCTCGACGATCGCCGCAGAGCTCGGCCTCAGCCGGCCGGCCACGACCCGCCAGCTCCACCTCCTGCGGGACGCTGGCCTGATCGCGGCGATGCCGTCGCTCGTCGATCGGCGCGCCGTCCTCTACGTGATCGCGCCACGCCAGCACGGACCGATCACGGCCTGGCTGGCCGGGACCGCCGTCGGGCGGCCGATCGCCCTCGCGCTTGACGACGACGGCCGTCTCCTCCACGGGTGACGATCCGGCCCCTCCCGACGATCGTTCCGCATGAGTGGAACGATCTCGAAAGAGCGCGTGATGGAAGACCCGTCGCCGCGGCCGTGCGAGATCGGATCATTTTTCGATGGTGCGATTGGCCGGACGCGCAGGGGCTCAGATACGCTTCATGGCCCGGCGCAGCAGCAACCACGAGAGCCCGATGAAAACTACTGCGAGGATGGCAAGGACGCCGATCTGCGAGCTGGCGGTCGTCGTACCGCGCATCAGCAGGTCGTCGAGGAGGCGGATGCCGCTGGTCACCGGGATGATGTAGATGAGCGACCTCACGGGCTGGCTGAACTGGTCGATCGCGAGCGCAAATCCGGAGAAGAAGACGGATGCAAGGAGCACGAGCAGCGACAGCTGGACCGTCTGCCGCTCGGAGTCGGAAATGGCCGCAATCAGCAGACCCAGGCCGAGCGACGCGAGGATCAGCAGCCCGATGACGCCCGCGATGAGCGCCGCGTCGCCGAGCATCGGCACGCCCAGCGGCCCAACGAGCAGCAGAACGGTCAGCGTCGCGATGGCGCCGCACAGGATCCCGAACGCGATGAGCTTGCCGAAGATGAGCTCGATCGCGTTGATCGGCGAGACGCGGAACAGCTCGAAAATCCCCGTCGTGCGTTCGCGGATGATGGACAGGGCGATCAGGGTCACCGCCATGTGCTGGAGGATGAGGGCGAGGACGGCCGGTCCGAAGAACTGGACCACGGTTGGCTGCGAAGGCGCGACATTGACCAGGTCGGCCTCGGTCGGGGCCGCGACGACATCGGGCGGGATGGCGGCAGCCTGCGACGCACCCGCACTCAGGGCGTAGCTCTGGCCCTCCTTGGCGAGCCGCTCCACGATGATCCGGTTCACGTCGCGCTCGAGGACGTGGGCCAGGAAGACGGCATAGTTCTGCTCGACGGGATCGACCGCGTTCACCTCGACCTGGATCTTCGACCGTTGTCCGGCCTTGAAGTTTTTCTCGGCATCGACAGGAGCGATGATGACGACGTCGATGGTCTGGTCCTGCAGGCGAGATTCGGCGCTTGCCGCGTCTGGCGTCACCTCGACGAGGTCGAGGCCGCTGCCTGAGATCTCCTTGTATGAGTTCATGTCCGTCGGCAGGCCGGATTGCGGCGGGATGACGATCACTGTCTCCAGCGGTCGCCGGTAGCCGGAATAGCCGGCCCCGAAGAGGGCCAAGATCAGGAACGGCCCGAGGATCAGGCTCAGGATCGCGCCCGGCCGCCGAATGACCTCGATGAGCTCCTTGCCGACGACCGCCAGGATCCGGGTGAGCGACTTGAGAATGATCACGCGGCGGTCTCCGGCTCGGTGTCAGCGGCGACGTCGGCAGCGGGATCGTCCTCCTCACCGGCTCGCGCGACCAGCTCGGCGAAGACCTCGTCGAACGTGAGCCGGACCTCGCGGGCCGATGCGACATCGCCGCCGGCCGCTCCGATCGCGTCGACGACCGCCGGCAATTTCGTTGCGGCGTGGTCGACCGTGACCCGAAGCCGCCGCGCCTCGACCTGGCGGATGGCGAGGACCCCGGGCAGCGATTCGAGGTTCGACCCGTCGAACATGTCGGTCGTCTCGACCTCGATGACGTCCCCACCTGTCGCGCTGCGGCGGAGCTCGGCGGGCGGGGCCAGTGCGATCAGGCGGCCGTGAGCGATGAGGGCAACCTGGTCGCATTCCTCGGCCTCGTGAACGTACTGGGTCGTGACGAGGAGGGTCTTGCCCGCATCGCGAAGTCGATGCAGCTCCTCCCAGACGGTCACCCGAAGGAGGGGGTCGATGCCGGCCGTCGGCTCATCGAGGATCAGGAGCGTCGGACCGTGGACAAGGGCACAGGCGAGCTCGAGGCGGCGCTGCATCCCGCCGGAGAGGCGGCCGGCCCGCGTCTTGCGGGCGTCCCACAGCTGGACCAGCTTGAGGACCTGCTGCACGCGACGTCGGCGCCGCCAGAGGAGCAGGCCGAAAAGGCTGGCGACGAAGTCGACGTTCTCGCCGGCCGTGAGATCCGGGTACAGGGCGAAGAGTTGGGGCATGTAGCCGATCCGTTCGCGGGTCCGGCGACTGAAGGAGGTGGGTCGTTGACCGAGAACCTTGACCTCGCCGCTCGTCGGAGCGAGCGCCCCGGTGAGCATCCGGATGGTTGTCGTCTTGCCTGCGCCGGACGGTCCGATGACGCCAAGGATGGTCCCGGCGGTGACCGTCAAGTTGACGTCGCGGACAACGGTTCGGTTGTCGAAGGCGCGGGAGACGTTGCGCATCGACACCATGGCATCGCCCAACGGCTGGTCGACCGCATTGTCGGCGCCCGAAGTGCCGTCACGCTGACGCTCGTCGGTCATCCTGGTCTCCTCTGGGCGGGCCTGCATCGGCGGGTGCAATGGTGCCGAGCGAGTCGCGCCCGAATCAGTGCACCAACGGCCAGCGCGAACCGGCCTGGGTAAGGCGCGAGTATCCCGGCCCGGGCATCCCAGCGAGCCTTGCGGTCGATCCTTCAACGCTACGACGACGTGTCGGCTCGGGTCTCGCAGCGCTCGCTGCAAGGACACTGCGACTCCCCTCGACGGGTGCGCGACCCGGCCGACACGTGGGCCGAGCCATCCTCCGCTCGTGACCAATGTGACGACCGACCTCACGGGGCTCCGCCATGCCAGCGATCGGCGACCGGGCATCACCCGCCGCCGAGCCGGTCGAGGCTTTGCCTACCGCGATCCCGATGGGCGGACGATCCGCGAGCCAGAGGTTCTTGCCCGGATCCGCGGCCTGGCCGTCCCGCCCGCGTGGACGGATGTCTGGATCTGCCCCAGCCCCAACGGCTACCTCCAGGCGACTGGACGCGACGCTCGCGGCCGCAAGCAATACCGCTACCACAGGCGTTACCGGAATCGACGCGACGCTGCCAAGTACGAGCGACTCATCGCCTTCGCGTCGGCCCTGCCCAGGATTCGGGAGAAGGTCGACGCCGACCTCGGCCGCCCCGGCCTCGACCGCGAGAAGGTCCTGGCGGCGATCGTCAGGCTCCTCGAGCTGACGCTGATCCGCGTCGGCAACGACGAATACGCCCGTCTCAACCGCTCGTTCGGATTGACGACGCTCCGCGACCGACACGCCTCGGTCCGGGGCAGCTCCCTGCGGTTCCGGTTCCGAGGCAAGTCGGGCCGCCTTCATGAGGTCGGACTGCGTGACCGCCGCCTGGCCGCGATTGTCCGGCGTTGCCGGGACCTGCCGGGACAGGAGCTCTTTCAGTATGTCGGCGACGACGGCGAGCCGGTCGACGTCGCATCGGACGACATCAACGAGTATCTCCGGGCGATCGCCCCGGACGTGACGGCAAAGGACTTCCGGACGTGGGCCGGGACGGTCCTCGCCTATCGCGCGCTGCGCGCCCTCGACCCACCCGAGTCGGACCGGCAGGCGACGAGGAACGTCGTCGCGGCAATCCGCGAGACCGCCGATCTCCTCGGCAACACGCCGGCCGTCTGCCGCAAGGCCTACGTCCATCCGGTCGTGGTCGAGGCGTATCTCGACGGGCGCCTCCGAGGGGCGCTCCTCCAGGCAGCCGATGACGACGGAACCTCGCCGATGAAGGCGACGCCGCGTGAAGAGAGAGCCGTCGTCAGTCTCCTTCGCCGCCGAATTCGCGCCGACGCCACGCGCGTCAGAAAAGTGAGCTGAGCCGATGGCCGTTCTCGCAACACTGTTCGGAATGCTGGGCCGGTTCGCCGGCAAACTGCTGACCACGACGCTTGGTTGGGCGTCGATCCTGCTGTTCGGCCGCGTGCCGCAGGATCGCCAGGTCGTGCTCGCGCTGGTCACCTTCGGATCGGTCGTCTGGGCGGTCGCCGTCGTCGGAGTCGTGCTGCCGTACGTCGGGGCATTCCTGCTCGCGGCGGTTCCGGCACCGGCTCTGATCGGCGAAAGCGTGCTGCGGCTGGCGATGCTCGTCGCGGCGCTGCTGCTGCCGGCGGTCGTCGGCGCGGCAACGATCTTCGTCGTCGAGCCCGCCCGACGGCCGAAGGGCAGGGCCATCGCCGAACAGGTCCTTCGCGGTTACCTCCTCAGCCCGGCGCTGGCCGTCACCCTTATCGTGCTGGCCCTCGTCGGTGTGGCCCGCTTCGTTCACCACCTTGCCCTGCGCTGGTCGGACGCCCACATCCCGATCGTCATCCGGCCCGGCGGTTACGAACGCGTCCTGGTCGATCTCGAGCGGGCCCTCGACGATGCCGGTCTCGACGTCGAACGGCGGGCCGCGCCGTCGCTCCTCGCGCTGCCTGGACGGATGCTCGGTGCGATCGCCGGGGCGGGGATTCGTTCGCTCGTTCCCGATCGGCTGACGGAGCTGCGAGGACGCGGCCTCGAGGTCGGCCTCTACCCGAGCGACATCGCCATCGCCGGGGACAAGCTCAGCGTCGCTCGCGCCCGGGCGGCGATCGCGAGCCGATTGACCGCCACCGCCGCGTCGATGACGACATCGGCAGAGGCCCAGGAGATCGAGGCGCGGCTCGAGCGGCTGAGCGCCGCTCGCGTGGCGGGCGGAACCCCGGGCGCCGACGCCAGCGAGGCCGCCGAGGCCGCACGAGGCGCGAGCCCGGCCGCCCGGAGTTCGGGCTCGTCCGTCGGGGTTGGCAGGCAACTCGACCCGCTGGCCGAGCTTCGCTCGATCGACTCGGAGCTCGCCATCCTCACGGTGCCCCACGATGAGTGGGAAGTCCTCTATCGGGAGCGGCTCCAGGTGGAGCGTGACCTCCTCGCGGGCGACCGACCGGGCGAGGCGTTTCCCGGCGGCGGGCCGGACACCCTGGCCGCGGTCGACCCTCGGACGGGTGACCGCCAGCGCGATCGACTGCCGGGCTGGGTCTCGAGCGCGATTGCCGCGCTCGGTTTGGCGATGGTGGCGGTCGACCTCGTCCTGGCCCTCGTCGATCGCCGCCGGAGTGCCTGATCGTGCCGATTGCCCTTCGATCGTCCGGCCCGTCTGCCCGGCCTGAGCGCGGCATTTCGTCAGGCTGACAGGCTGTCCTCGCCGGGGTCGTCGTAACGCGGCAGGGCAAACCCGATCTCCGCTCCGCCGTCGTCGCCCGGTGCCGCCCAGATCCGTCCGCCCATCGACTCGACGATTCGGCGACAGACGAACGGGCCAATGCCGGCGCCCTGGCGCCGGCTGCGCGGTTCGTCGACCAGTTCGAGCAGCTGCTCCGCCTCTCGCGGCCGAAGATCCGGCCCCCGGTCGAGGACGCGTAGGCTCACCTCGCGATCGTCGGCCTCGAGGCGGATCACGACCGGCGTGTCCGGACCGCTGTAGCGGGAGGCGGCGGTCACCAGGTTCCGGATCACCTGTTCGATGTAGACCGGATCGGCGCGGACGGCCGGCGGGTCGGTGATCCCGGCACGCACGATCGGGACGCTCGGCGCGCGGCTTGACGCCAGGCGGATCGATGTCTCGACGACGCGTTGCAGGAGGACCGGCTCGACGGACAGGTCGAGGAGGCCCTGTTCGGCGCGCGTCAGGACCAGGAGGTCTTCGACCACGTCGTACAGGTGGGCCGCCTCCGCGCTGATGTCGGCGGCGATCTCCGTTCCGGCCGGGCGCTCCGACCCGCGCCTCGCGAGAACCCGGCTGCCGGCATAGATGGTCGTGATCGGTGTCCGCAGCTCGTGCGACAGGATCGACAGGAACGCCCGCCGCTCCGCCCGGGCGAGCCGAGCCTCCGTGACGTCGCGGAGGATGAAGATTCGGCCCGTCGCTTGACCGTCGGAGGGTTGTGCGCCGCGACTCACCGGGACGCTCCGCAACTCGAACCAGCGATTCGGGACGTCACGCGGCCGAAGCGTCACCGACTTGTCGGGCGAGGGATCGATCGGCAACGGCTCGAAACGCCCGAGCAGGTCGGATCGATCGCGCACCGGTCGCCCCTTGAACAGCCGCTCGGCGGCCGGGTTCACGATCCGAATCCGATCATCAGGATCGCAGACGAGGACCGCCTCCGGCATGGCCTCGAGAACGGCCCGCAACTCGGCGGACGGGCCGACCGACGCCGGTGCGCGAGCTGCTGCCGAGCGGGCCCGAACCTGTCGCCGCGGGGCGCCCCTGTTCGGCGCTGGTAGGCGTTGGATCATCGGATGGGCGGTTGTCCTTTCCACGTTCCTCGACCATGATCCGGCGCGGCGGGTTGCCGACGGGGCCGACGACCACCCGAACCGCCTTGCGCGCGCATCGCAGGTGGCTCGCGCCATGCGTGGGCAGCCGCCGATTCCTGCAAGGCGGCTGCGAGCCCGTGACGTTCGGCGTTGCGTCCGCATGACGAATCGAGAGTTCTACTGACGCCGCCGGGGCTTCTGGTTGCGACCGCGCGGAGGAACGAAATGGCTCCTGTCCGGGTGTCGACGATGCGGAGGACCGCCGCCGTGGCCCCGCCCAGCCCGGGCGCCCGATGAGCGCGATCGGGACGGCGATCGGCGACGCCGTCGACGCCGTCCTCGCGAACCCGGCCGTCGGCCTTGCCGCTCACCTGGTCGAGGCCTACGTCATCGTCGTCTGGCTGGCGGTTGCGCTCTGGGCCTTCGTCGACATGCGTCGCCGGACGACGCACCTCCCGGCGGCATACGGTGCCGCCGCCCTCGTCATCGTCGCGTCGCCGGTCCTCTTCCCGCTGGCCGTCGTCATCCTCCGCATCGTCCGACCCGCGGCGTTCGCCGCCGAGCAGCGGCTGGCCCTGGTTCGCGAGTCCGTGCTCCAGGCCGACTTGGTCGCCCCGCGCTGCCCCGATTGCCACCGGACGATCGAGCCCGAATGGATCCTCTGTCCCTCATGCCGCCAGCTGCTCGCCCACATCTGCAGCCACTGCGGACGGACGGTCGATCTCGATTGGTCGATCTGCGCCTGGTGCGGCGAAGGACTCCAGTCTGCAGGCCCGACCCAGCTGACCGCCAACGCCTGATCTCGCGGCGCCAGGCGCGAAAACGCCGTCCGTCGGCGGGAGGCCGGCGGACGGCGTTCCTTTGCGAGGGGACCGTCAGACGTCGCTGTCGACGTCCTTGTGCCACTTGTCGGCTTCCGAGCGGATGTCGTCGCCGGCGTTGCCGAGACCGGTCCGGATGTCGTCGCCCGTATTGGCGATCTTGTCCGACACGCTCTCCTCACCGTCGGCCCGACGCCACGTTTCCTTGGCCTCGTTGTCGGCCTCACGCATCGTCTTCTTGACGTCGGCCTTGGCTTGTTCGTATCCCATGAACAGGACCTCCCAGTTGTCCGCGGGGCACTCGCCCGCATCTCGAAGGTAGTGGGGGGCGGGTTGCGACCCGAGTCGGGGATTCCATGCCGGAATGACAGCCCGCTTGCAACGGCGCCGGAACTCGACGACGCTTTGGCGATGTCACGTCGCTGCAATCGAGCGGGCAGCGCCGAACGAGCGCGCGGTGCCGCGGAGCCCGTACCGTCGAGGCAGTCGACCGACCCACGAAGGAGGAACGCCACATGGCAGTGAACAACAGCCCGAGCCGGGCAGCAGCGGCCGACGAAGGCCACGATCGAGACTTTGCGACGGCCACGCGCGAGGTTGCGACCGAGGTCGCCGATCGGGCCAGCGCCGTCGCGGCGCGTCTACCCGAAGCAGCCGCAACCACGAAAGTCGCCGTTGAAGAGGCGGCCCGCCGAATGGAAGCTGGGTCGGATCAGATGCTTGCGGTCGGGGCGTCCCTGTCGCTCGGCCTGGCGCTGGGCATGCTCGTCGGCGGCGCCAACCGACTCCTGGTCGCGGTCGCCCTGATCCCGGCGACGGCGATGGCATTCACGTTGCTCGATCGGTACGGCAGCAACCGGGTCACGGCGCCCGCCCGTCGCCAGAGCTGATCGTCGGGTTGCCGCTCGGCGCGGCATCAGCGGCTCGCCGGCGCGCGACACGTCGCCGCTTCGCAACGACCGGGGTTATCAACTGAGCCCCGGTCGTTCGGCTGTCCGGCTTCGTTCCTGTCCCGGGCTCCGCCGCCATGCCTCGTCGAGGCTCCCGAAACTGGTCCCAGACGCGCGGAACGCCCGGAGGAGGGGGCTCCGGGCGTCCGCGAGGATCGGGGTGGAAGCGCCCCGTCACAAGCGCCACCACTCAAGAAAGATTCAAAGTGCTTGTTCCGAACGCCGACGTGGTGCGCCCGGTACATGGTGATCGTAGGCCGCGATGGCTCCGCTGAGTCTCCCTTTTGGCCGTCGAGACATTACATCCGCCTTGCACAAGCGCCGCCACGCCGTTCACGGTCAGGTCAAAAGGCTCCGGAAAAAGGGCTCCAGATCCGCCGGGGACCGGTCGCCCAGGAACGTAAACGGGCTCCCGGACCCCCAGTGGTCGGGAGCCCAGGCAAGTCTCCGCCTCCATCGGTATCGGCGATGCCGGAGGGCACTGACGGATCGTTGCATTGACGTGCCGCGCCGCGCTCACGTCCCCATCGCGTCATGGGTCAGGATCTCGAGGACCGCAGCCGCCAGATCGCGCGCATCCGCGTCGCAACGCCGACCCTGAACCGGCGACCGACCTGGACGCGGGCCGATGAGGAGGGACCGGACACCTGTCGGGCGGTCGGCGCAGCGGGCGGGCTCAGCGGTGACGAACCAGGAGCCCCGGATCGGGTCGTCGGGGAGGCGTTCCAGCGTCGGCGCACCCGGGAGGGACGCCACGCCTGCCGCGGCCCCCGCGCCGACGAAGATCACTCGCTGGCCGGCGTCGACCAGGTGGGCAAGATGATCGCCCGCGTTCGGGGCTGACGCCACCGTGGCATCGACGTAGATATCGGTCATGGTGGCGAGACTATTGGCCGCGACCCGCGCTCGTGGCTTCGCGATGGCCCATGGTCATTGCAGCCGAGCGGCAGAGACCGCCGGGTCGTCATGGAGATGCGACGCCGGCGGCCGTCTGTGTCTGGCGGCGAGTTGTCAGCGGTTGTTTTGCTGGGATACGGTGCCTCGCCACGCCCCGGTCTCGACGCCGCGGCCCTCGATGAATTCCCTGAACCGCTCCAGGTCGCCCTTGGCCCGCCGCTCGACGAGCCCGAGGGCATCGCCGATGTTGTCGACCGGACCCTCCGGGTCGACGTCGAGCTGGAGCGTCACCCGGGTCAGGTTGTCGCCAAGCCGATGGAACGTGACGACGCCGGCATTCTTCGCACCGTCGATCGACGTCCAGGCGACCCGCTCATCAGGGAGCTGCTCGGTGATGCGCGCCTTCCAGGTCCGCTCCTGGCCGGCGATGCTCGCCTTCCAACGGAGGGTCGTGTCGTCGAGCTGCTCGACCTTCTCGACGCCCTCCATGAACATCGGGAAGCTCTCGAACTGGGTCCACTGGTCGTACGCCGTCCTGACCGGCACGGCGACATCGACCGATTCCACGATCTTCGACATGAGTCGCTCCTTTCCTTCTGGCCCTTGAATCGGAACGCCCACCACGCGGTGGGCGTTCCTGATTGCCCTACGCCGGCCCAACGCCGGCATCCGTGGTCAGATCGCGCCGCGACCTGAACGGCTGCGGCCGGTCACCGCATTGACGACGACGACAACGATGATCGCGCCGATCACGGCGGTGACGATCGAGCTGATGTCGAACGGACCGTCGATCGGGTTCGTCTTGAAGAGGACACTGGCCAGGAAACCGCCGACGAGCGCGCCGACGATGCCGAGCACGATGTGCCCGATGACTCCGAGTCCCTCGTCGCCCTTGACGAGGAAGCCCGCCAGATACCCGGCGATCGCACCGAGTACGAGCCACGCGATGATGTTCATCTGGACCTCCATCCCTGGTGGTGGACCCCATTGGTCCGTGGATGCCCGCACTCTCGTTCCCGCCTGCCTCCGCGCCGGCAACGCCCACCACGATTCGCCTAACAGCAGCCTGTCAGCCGGTCGGCCCGCCCCCCGATCGTCGTCCTCGCGGGCCGCCGTGGGGGACCGGCCGGGCCGAGGGCGTGTCACGCCGGTGTAATGCTCACGGCCCGGAACGCAGTGCTCCTGCGAGCCGCCGCTCCCGAAACTGGTCGCCGGCTCAGCCGCCGACGATCCCCCCGGATCCGTCGATGCGGCGGGGACCGTGAGGGTCGGCGCGATCGGGGGAGACGATCCGACGCCGAACGGATGCG
>Ga0209488_10001474_pt1 | contig 20140 bp, 19 predicted proteins | sample Rivendell_Oct201_8_FD_188349 | JGI IMG/M metagenome (GOLD analysis project Ga0209488, IMG submission 188349) | Vadose zone soil microbial communities from the Eel River Critical Zone Observatory, Northern California, USA -... | ecosystem: Environmental > Terrestrial > Soil > Vadose zone >...
AATGTTTGTCGAACAATCGGCGCGCAGTGGAGGAATTGGCAGAAAGCTGCTGAATGCGCTGATCGTCTGCGGACGCGAGCGGGAAATTCATCGATTCAGCTGCCAGGTCCACCCCGGCAACTCCGCGATCGAACGCACTCTCGAATCCTGCGGCCTGGATCCGGAACGCCGAACGGTGTGGAGCCTCAACCTTTAGTTGAACTAATTGAAAGGGAATCGAGAGCGGCCGGAACATACATCTTCCGCGCATAATCCTTGAGCATCCGGCTCGCCGAGTATTGCGGCACCACGGAACGCAGCGACTCCTTCGCCATTTGAATCCATTCGTGAGGCAGGCCATTCAGGTCGCGTTCGTAATAAAGCGGCACCACCTGTTCTTCGAGCAGCTTGTAGAGCGCATTGGCGTCGGCCGTGTCGTCGTAATGAACTTCCAAATCGGCCGGAAGATCGCCGATGGCCCATCCGTTGTTTCCGTTGTACCCCTCGTACCACCAGCCATCGAGAATGCTGAGATTCAGAATCCCGTTCATTCCGGCCTTCTGGCCGCTGGTTCCACACGCTTCCAACGGAGCGCGAGGGTTGTTGAGCCACACATCCACACCCTGAGTCAGGAAGTGCGCGGCATGCATCTCGTAATTCTCAATGAAGGCGATGTGTCCTGCTAGTTCATGATCGGTGGCCAGGGAGAAGATCTGGTGAATGAGATGTTTCCCATGTTCATCCGCCGGGTGCGCCTTACCGGCAAACACCACCTGCACCGGCCGCCACGGATTGAGAAGCAGTTTCTTGATCCGGTCCATGTCCTGGAAAAGAAGCGACGCTCGTTTGTATCCGGTAAAGCGGCGGGCAAATCCAATCGTTAGAGCATCGGGGTTCAGGAGCGTTCCCATGGCGATGACTTGCCTGGTATCAATCTGACCCGTGGCCCACAAGTCGCGCGCGCGTTCCCGCGCGAATGCGAGGAGCTTCTTCTTGAGAGTCTGGTGGACGCTCCAGAAATCCTCATCGGGAATTTCTGCGACATGATTCCAGAACGATGTGTCATCGTGCCGGTCCAGCCACGAAGGGCCGAGATGCTGATCGAATAGCTTCACCAGCTCCGGTGCAATCCAGGTCGGCGCATGCACTCCGTTGGTGATGGAGGTCACCGGAATCTGATCTTCCGGAGTATCTGGCCAGACAGGCTGCCACATGCGGCGCGTGACTCGTCCATGGAGTTCGCTGACTCCATTCCGCCGTCCCGCGAGATTAAACGCGAGCACGGTCATGTTGAACGAATCCGCGTATTCGCCCAGTGCCATGAACTGCTTTTGAGTGATGCCAAGTTCGTCCCAGTATCCGGCGAAATGCTTTTCCATCATCTGGAGTGGAAATGCATCGTGACCTGCTGCCACCGGGGTATGCGTCGTAAAAACGCTCGTCGCACGAATCCGTTCCGCGGCCTCTGCGAATTTCATGCCGGACTGGACCAGTTCCCGGGTGCGCTCCAGCAACATGAATGAGGTGTGGCCTTCGTTGCCGTGAAACACCGACGGTTCAATTCCCAGGGACCGAAGCACCCGCACTCCGCCAATGCCGAGAACAATTTCCTGGCGAATGCGATGTTCCTTGTCGCCGCCGTAGAGGCGAGCCGTCAATTCGCGATCTCCGACGGAGTTCTCTTCAACGTCGGTGTCCATGAGATAGAGCACCACCGAACCGAGATTCACCCGCCATACTTCGACAAACAACCTGTTGGGTCCCACGCTCAGCTCGACCAGGCAGCGATCCTTGTTATCGGTGCAGGGAGATTCCAGCGGTGCATTTTTCCGCTGCAGTATTTCGTATACCTCTTCCTGCCATCCGTCGGCGCGGATCTGCTGATGGAAGTATCCCTGTGGATAAACAAAACCGACCCCGACCAGTGGAATGCCAAGGTCGCTGGAAGCCTTGCAATGATCGCCGGCGAGTATGCCGAGACCTCCTGAGTAAATCGGAAGGGAAGTGTGGAGTCCGAACTCCGCGGAGAAGTACGCAATCTTCTTGTCGAACAGCTTCGGGTATTCGCGTTCAAACCATTTGGGTGCATGCCGCCCATTTCCAAAAAGGCTCTTCGTCGTAATTTCGTACTCGCGAAGAAAGTCCGGATCTTCGGATGCGTGTTGAAGCCGATCGGGTTGGATTTCATTGAGCAGCCGAACCGGATTGTGCTGTGTGGCCGCCCACAGCTCCGGGTCAAGGCGTTTGAACAAAGCGCGGGCACGAGCGCTCCAGCTCCAATTCAGGTTATAGGCGACGTCGCCAAGGCGTTCGATGCGTTGCGGAAGACCGGAGAATCGCTGTGATTGCATGCTAATTCAGGCAGGTCTCAAAGCTGTGAATGAAGTACTCGAGTTCTTCATTGGTGACATGTCCGACATGTCCAATTCGAAACATGGTCTTCTGAATCTCTCCTAATCCTTCTGCGATCTGGATATCGAAATCCCGTTCGAGACGGCGGATCAACGCATCCATATCAAATCCGGAAGGCGGGATGACACCGGTGATGCCGTTCCCGGGCCGGAGCGCGTACACTTCCATGCCGCATCGACGTACCAGATCCCGGACGCGTTCGGCAACTTCGGCACGTCGTCTAAAAATACTCTCCATGCCCTGGGAGTGAATGTAATGCAGCGAGGCTTCGAGCTGAAAGAACAACGATGTCGCCGGTGTAAAGGGAATCGTGGTCCGATACTTCGTCCAGTCCCAGTAATACCGGGGCGTGGTGGATCGCCGGCTTTTCTCCCAGGCGCGCGGGCCAATGGCGATAACGCCGAGACCAGGGGGCAGCATCAGTCCTTTTTGGGAGCCAACGACAACAGCGTCCACACACCATTCGTCCATGTGCATGGGCGAAATGGCCAGTCCGGAAACGGCGTCGGCGATCAGGATCTTGCCTTGATCGCGCAGAAACTTGCCGATGCTATCGATGGGTGTAAGGACTCCGGTGGAACTCTCGCTCCAGGTCAGGAACACCACATTCGCCTCGGGCCACTTCCGCACGGCATCCTGAATCTGTTCAAGAGAAACGCCGCAGCGCCAGTCGGTGTCCACCGTGCGTACGGTGACGCCATAGGCCTTGGCGATCTGGATCCAGCGCTGCGCAAATACACCGCCCACGACAACAATCGCTTCTTCACCAGGCGAAGTCAGGTTAACGAGGGCCGACTCCATGGCACCGGAACCTGAAGACGCGAGAAAGATCACGTCGCCGGTGGTTCCAAACAACGGACGGCATCCGGATTCCAGGCGCGACAACAAATCGAACATTTGTGGTGAACGATGGTTGAACAGAGGTTGGTTTGCTGCCGTAAGCACTTCTTCGGGCACTTGCATCGGACCTGGCAGGAAAAGTAACGGCTTTCTCATCAAAGTGGAATGATACCAGAACCTTATGGAGGCTCCTGGTCTAAAGTCTGAGACGGACGCCGACAGAGGGGGATTACTCTTGACAAATCGTCGTCTGTAAACGAATTTCGGTTATCCCGGCAAACGGAAAGGATTTCTGAATGGCGTTCAATCGTAATGTGTTGCGTGTCCCTCTGGCGGTCCTCTGCGCAATCTTTTGTCTATCCGAAATTGCGAGCGCGCAAGGAGCCCGGCGCTACGAACGCGTCCTTATCGAGACGCCGAAGCCTTACGACAACATTGTCGCAGCCATCACCTCCCGAGGCGGACGAGTCACGCAGGAATTCACGTATGTCGATGGGATTGCGGCTGAGATCCCTTTGGACTCGCTCGATGCCGTGCGCACCCTCATCGGTCCTGCAGCAATGTCCAAGGACGTCAAGATTCCTGCGCCCGGCAGCATCGAAGCCAACGGCGCGCGGAGTATTCACGGAAAACAGATCGGACCAGTGGTCACCGCCAAGTCTGTAAATGTCCGGGCCATCCCGCCGACGGAAGTTTCAGCCTTCGCCACAACCCATCCTCAAGCCTACGCCCTGAACAACGCTGGAACACGCATCGAACGTCTGCATACGAGAGGTTTTACGGGAGACGGCACCATCGTTGCCGTCATCGACTCTGGATATCGTCCGGGCTTCACGTATCTGGATTCGGATCAGTCTCTCATCGGTGGAAAAGATTTTGTGGGCGACGGCATGGGATTTTCCAACGTCGCCAATGACGGCCATGGAACCTTTGTCGCCGGACTGATTTCCGGCAACGGTGCATTTTCTCCCGGCCCCGAGCTTCACGACGCACTGATGGCATATGCGCCCGGCTCTCTGGATACAACCACTGGGGAACTGAGACTGATCGGGACCGCGCCAGGCGCGAAGATTTATGCGGTGCGCGTGTTCGGAGTCAACGCGTCTGTTGGGGCGCCACTTTCAGTCGTGCTTCAAGCCATTCAACATGTCATTGATCTGCGAAAGGAATACGATCGCAGCCACGGGGCGCGAGGCCTGCGCATCGACATATGCAATCTCAGCCTCGGCGTGACGACACTCAATGCGGGCCGCAGCATGCTGGATCGTTCCGTGGATGCGATGCTGGTGGCGGGTATCATTCCAGTGGTATCGGCAGGGAACACCGGTCCGTCTTCTCTGACAATTGCCAGTCCCGGAAGTTCCAGAAGCGCTCTCAGCGTCGGTGGATTCCTCCGAGCAGCCAATGACCGCATTCTTGCGGAACTTATTTTTGGTCCCGGAACCGGTGGCCTCTATCATCCGTCGTCGGGAACACAAACGGCATGGTTCAGTTCGCGAGGTCCGAATGCCGATGGCCGGCTTGATCCCGACGTCGTCGTCAGCGGTCTTGGAAATCTCGCTCAGGGATATTGTCCGGATCAGATTCAGGACGCCTGCGACGGCGACATCAGCGTTGCCAGCGGAACATCTTTCAGCGCTCCCATCGTTGCCGGAATAGCGGCAGCCCTGAGGCAGGCATTTCCTCACGCCTCGGCAACCGAAATCCGGAACAGCATTGTCGTCACGGCGCGCGCGCGTTCCATTGATGACGGATCCGTGGACCTCGATCGCGGGAAAGGCGTGCCGGACGCCGTCGCGGCGTTTAATCTGATTGCCAGCGGCAGAGCCTCGGACTTTCTTCCAGGAATTCCGGCCCCGGATGACGAAGTCCAGCGAAACGTGGAACGCAATACCGACTTGAACGTGTTTTCTGGAAATGTGCAGCTGTCGACGGGACGATTGAAGCCAGGTCAGCGATTCGATGTGCTCTACAAAGTTGCGCCCGGCACCGAGTCCGTGAACGTGTCGGTAAACAACATCCAGTTTTCGCTGCCATTGAATCAGCAGAACCCGTTCTTCGGCGGCGATGACTTGTTTGTCAACATTCACAGCGCAAAAACTTCTTCCATCGGCGCCAACGGCGACTATGTGGTGGGCTTTTACACCGAGCAGTCACCTTTCATTTTCGACGATACTCAGTTCACCATCGATGATCCCGATACGGGAATCATGCGCATCACACTGGTGGGAGATTTCATCAACGCCGGAAACGTTTCTGCCAATGTCCAGATCCATTCGGTTCGCGAATCGCTGCCTCGCGTGACCGCAGCGGGAAAGATTCGCGACAAGAAGATGAAGACGATTCCAGTGTCGATTCCTGCTGGCGTTCAGAAGGCGGATTTTCTTCTGAGCTGGGATGACGATTGGGGGCATTACCCAACAAGCGATATCGACATGATCATCATCGATCCCGACGGCATCGTGCTGGTGGACGAAGACGGCTCTCAGCCCGCAGCAACTCTGGCTGGTCCGGAGCGCGCCTCCGTTCAAAATCCAAAGACGGGTACCTGGCAGATCGTGATCGATGGTTTTGACGTGCCGGCGGGAGTCGACAATTTCCAACTCCGTGTCACCCTGGACGGAAGCGTCCTCCATTAATCCTTTACTTTAACTGTCCGCCCGAAGAAGACCCGAATTAGCAGTGTATTACGCCGTTATTTCAAAAGTGTTGCTGGATCTGTCCAGCCTGGCGCGAAAGTCGAAAGACCAGCAAAACAGGGGTTCCGAGACGGACAGTGGCAATAAAAGCCCGTAAACACGGGCGTTTCGACGTGCCGGTTGGCATTAGTTTTCAACAGGAGAGGTTTTCTCCGATATTGGCCTAACTGGTCGAGATCCTAGCTGTTACACCGATAAATGTGGAAGTTCCGGAGATTTCCACAACTATTTCCACAGGGCTAATGATGAGGCCGGACGTGGGATCCGTGCGATCGGTCTGATGGAACCCGCACTGGGCCTTGCTTCGAGCCAAACGGCCTGATTTCCCACATAACAGATCTTATGCGACATTCTAATAGGATCACTGTGGTACAGCCTCAACGCGAACCCCATTGAAGCCGGCCCCCTACTCCCGCATAATCGACACGTGAATTCACTCGACACCCTTCATCGCCCCATGCGCGATCTGCGAATCTCCGTTACGGACCGTTGCAACTTCCGTTGCACGTATTGCATGCCATTCGATGAATACACCTGGATGGCCAAGTCGGAGGTTCTGTCTTTCGCCGAAATCGAACGCGTTGCCCGCATATTTGTTTCGCTCGGCGTCACGCAGCTTCGATTGACCGGAGGCGAACCTCTCGTACGACGTCAGCTGTACCGTCTGGTGGGTGCCCTGGCCGCGATTCCCGGGATCCAGGATCTCTCCCTGACGACAAACGGCGCACTGCTGGGTGAACAAGCTCAAGGATTACTTGAAGCCGGGCTTCATCGGATTAACGTGAGTATTGACACGCTGAAGCCCGAACGCTTTCGAGCAATCACCCAGCGCGGCGATCTTCAGACCGTACTCGATGGTCTCTTTACCGCGCAGCGCACCGGGATGAAGCCGATCAAGATTAATGCCGTCGTCATTCGCGGCTTTAATGACGACGAGCTGGTTGATCTGGTCGCGTTTGGGCGAACTCACGGTTTTGAGATACGGTTTATCGAGTACATGGATGTAGGCAATGCGAACGGCTGGACCCTCGAGAAGACATTTACGAAGCGCGAAATGCTCGACATCATTCATGCCCGCTATCCCGTGCGCGAAGTCGGACGTGCTGGAGGCAGCGCCCCCGCCGTGGATTACGAGTTTATCGACGGTTCAGGCCGTGTCGGAATTATAGGCTCGGTCACTGAGCCGTTCTGCTCGAGCTGTACTCGGGTTCGCCTGACGGCAGATGGCAAGCTTGTAACCTGTCTTTTTGCCGAAACGGGATTCGATCTCAAAACTCTCATGCGAAGCGGTGCCAGTGATGAAGATCTGTCGAAGGCGATTGGATCCGTCTGGATCGGGCGGGCCGACCGATTCTCCGATATGCGCTGGGAGCACCTGCAATCGGGCACGACCTACAAACCCGGCGCCCACAAGAAAATCGAAATGATCACCCTCGGTGGCTGAGTTGCGGCGGACTTCCCTGCGGGCTCTTCTGCTGTTTGTCCTCACAACCCTCGGTTGTTCGCGTCTTTCGACACTCACGCCCGATGTTCTTCACGCGCAGCAAGAGCGTTGGAATTCCGCCGGGCCGTCGTATTACAGCATGATCGTCGAAATGAAGGGGGACCGGGTCGAGGCCAGTCGTTACGCTGTCACGGTTCGCGACAAGAACGTCGTCAGCCTCGAAAGAAACGGCCTGGTGATTTCACCGGGTGGGGGTCGTGAGGATTATTCGATCGATGGCCTGTTCCACATTCTCGATCAGGAGCTCGACCTGGCAACGAAGCCACAGATACTCGGTGCTCCTCCGGGCTACGCATCATATCCATTGGCGAGCTTCGATACCGCAACGGGCCGTCTGACGCGGTATCAACGTTCCGTCGGTGGAACAAAGAACAGTATCGAAATTGATGTGCAGGAGTTTAAGGTTCTGGGCCAATGAAACCCAGTTGAGTCGTTACTGCAGACCGTAACGCTTCAGCTTGTTCAACAGGCCCTGGTGGCTGAGACCGAGTAGTTTCGCCGTTCGACGCTTGTCGCCTCCGGTTTGTGTCATCGCACCACGGATCATCTGGATTTCCAATGTTGTAACGCGATCCTTCAACTTCTGCTTTAAGTCTTTGCCGGACATGCCTGCTTCGGGTCTTTCGCCCGCGGTGTCCAGCATTTCTTCACGCGTCGTTTCAGAAAGGTCATCGAGCCCCACCAGGTTTCCGGTCGACAAGACGACAGCGCGCCGGACTTCGTTCTCCAGTTCTCGAACATTGCCTGGCCACGAGTAGGACATCAGCGCCTTCATGGCTTCCGGTGAGAAACCGGTAATGTCGCGGTCCATCTCCCGAGACTGCTTACGAAGAAAATAGGTCGCAAGCAGCGGTATATCGGCTCGAATCTCGCGCAGCGGAGGCATGTGCAGATGGACCACGTTCAGCCGGAAGAAAAGATCCTGCCGGAAGCGGCCGTTCTTGATTTCTTCCTTGAGGTCCTTATTTGTGGCGGCAATGAGGCGCACATCGACAGGAACCGGCTTACGGCCACCGACCCAGTCCACTTCCCTTTCCTGGAGCACACGGAGGAGTTTTGCCTGCGCCGTCAGATTCAAGTCTCCGATTTCATCCAGAAACAATGTTCCGCTATTGGCGGATTCAATTCGTCCGACGCGTCGTTCGACTCCGGTGGCGACGCCTTTTTCGATTCCAAACAGTTCGCTTTCCACCAGCGTCTCCGGCAGAGCGGCGCAATTTACCGCAACAAATGGTTTGCCGCGACGTGGACTGCCCTGGTGGAGAGCGCGCGCCGACAATTCCTTGCCCGTACCGTTTTCGCCGGTGATAAGAATTGACACACCGCTTGACGCAGTTCGGTCGATCAGGTCGCGAATCTTGCTGATCTTCGCCGATGTTCCAAGAATGCTTCGGGTGGTGAAGCGCTCTTCGACTTCCTTGCGCAGCGATTCGTTTTCTTCCAGCAACGCCTGCTGGCGGGTTTCCAGGTCCGTGATCGCCTTTGCGTTCTCCAGCGCGACAGCAGCGTTCAACGCAAGGGCCTCGAGCAGCTGTTCATCTTCCGGAGTGAACTTGCCGTCCTGTTTGTTCAAAACCTGAAACACGCCGATGATATCGCGTCGGCCGTTGCGGAGAGGAACGCTGAGGATGTTGTGCGTCTGAAATCCGGTTTTGGAATCGATCGAAGGATAGAACAGCGGAGAGTTATACGCGTCTTCCACGATGATGTTCTTGCCGGAGACCAGCACAGCACCGGCAATGCCGAGCCTGGAATCGAATCGAATGGTTTCGGAAACCCCCAAGGCGGTCTTCGCCCACAACTGTCCGGTTACCTTGTCCAGCAGGAATATGGCCGCGCGTTCGGCTTCCAGAAGTTTTGCGGCATCGGCCGTGATGATGTTGAGCAGCTCATCGAAGTCCTTCTCCGCGTTTATCCGGTGACTAATCGCAAGTAGGGCAACGAACTTATCGATGATGCTGCGGGGTTCCCTGAATTCAGACGTTACCATGTGCACATATAATAGTACGACCATGACACGCTCAAAATTGCCTCAATTTCCTCAGGACGGCCTTAAATTCCTAAAAAGCCTCCGCCGGAACAATCGCCGGGAGTGGTTCCTGGAGCATAAGGAGACCTACGAAACCTGTGTTCGAGGGCCGATGATCCAGCTGGTGGAGGCCCTTGCGGAGGAACTTGCCCTCTTTGCACCGGAGATGGTTGCGAATCCGAAAGTGAGCCTGTATCGCATCTACCGGGACACCCGGTTCTCAAAAGACAAGACTCCCTACAAGACCCATACGGCCGCCAGTTTCCCTCTCCGTGGCGTCGAGAGGCATCAGGGCGCCGGGTTCTACTTTCACATCTCGCCGACGGAATTCCTGATTGGAGGAGGGCTTTATAGTCCGCTGCCCGAAGATCTCGCCGCCGTGCGCCAACACATCGCTGCAAAATCCGGAGAACTCGACGCCGTTCTTCGCGCTCGCGGCTTTCGCAGATTGTTCAAGGAGCTATCAGGGGAACAACTCCAGCGCGTGCCGCGCGGCTTCCCTGCCGATCATCCCGCGGCCGGACACCTTCGCCGGAAACAGTTTCTGGCCATGCGCGTGATGCCGTCTGAGCTCGCCACAACTTCAAAGTTCGGCGGCGTGATTCTCGAGTCGTTTCGAGCGCTGCATCCGCTGATCCGGTTTCTGAACGAGCCGATACTTCGGGCGCATCTGGCTAAGCAGAGGCGCGCCCAGCTGATGCATTAGTCCTCCATGAAATCGTCCTCTTCAAGAATCGAGTCGTCGAAAATCAGAACACCGCTGTCTTTCACGATCTGGCAGAAGGGGCAGTGTTCGCAGAAAAAAGTGTCGGGATTGAATTCTTCCGTACGTTCACGAATCAGCCGTGCAGATGGCCGATCCAGGTGAACCAGGACGAACGATCCCTTGCGGGAAATGATGGTGTTCTTCCCGTAAAGGAGACGGATCTCTTTGTCGGAAATCATGGAATGAGTTGTTGGGAAATCGCAAAGGGGTACCGGGAGTATAGACTGGAATTTGTTACACTCGGCCGAAATCGTCCTGCAGACGCTGGATGTCGTCCTCTCCGAAGTAATCGCCGCGCTGGATTTCGATGAAGATCATCACATCGTCACCGGGGTTTTCGATCCGATGAGCAGCGCCGACCGGAATATCGATGGTGTTGCCGGGGTCGAGCAGGATCTCCCGGTCGTTCAAAATGACCCGGGCATGGCCGGCCACGATCATCCAGTGTTCGGACCGGCGGGAGTGCTTTTGATAGCTCAAACGCTTGCCGGGCAGGACCTCGAGGCGCTTCACCTTGAAGGTTGAAGCTTCATCCAGAACGGAAAAGTTTCCCCATGGACGCTGAACTCCTTCGGACATAGTTGGGAACTTTACCATTTCCCATGCTCTATACTGAAAATATGAGTCTGGCCGATAGCGTCTTCACAGATTACGAGCACAAAGTCATTCGTCAGATCGCCATCCACCGTGTGCGGCCCAATGCCGTACAACGTCTGCTGTCGGCGGCAGGAAAGCCCGTCGCAAAGCTGTTGCAGCTGGGACGCGACTCCAACAATCTCGCCGTCCGGGGCGTTGCGGATCGCATTCAGAGCTGGGTGCAGGAAGGTCTGATCAAGACCATACAGGCGGCAAACCATATTACGGGTACCCAGGAAATCACGCGCCGCTTCAAAAGGCGCGGCATCCAAACCAACGATATCGAATCCCTGCGTTATCTGCCGATCAGCCAGCTGGACGCCGTGGCGAACTCCTTCCGCTTCAAGAGCTCGATGATTCTCGGAGCCGAAGGATTCCTGCTGGGTGGTGCAACGACGCTGGTTGAAGGAATACCGGGAGCACAGTTGATCATTCCCTCCTTGATTCTGGCGGATGTGACGACCTCGATGACATTGCTTTCCCGGCATACTTGCCGCATTGCGAGCACCTACGGTTTCTCATCGAAGGTTCCGGAAAACCTGCCGCATATTCTTGCGGCCATGGCGCCCCAGACCGAGACTTCGGATGAGGGGTACCTGGCGATCAAGGCGGCGGTGGTGACGTCGATGCGCGAGTCCTCTCAGTTCATGTCGCGAACGGCTGGCATGATGATCGACCGGCAACTTCTGCAACGCGAAGCGCCGCAAATGGTCCGGCTGATCTCGTACGTTGCCGACCGGCTTGGAGTCGTCGTTACTGAGAAGGAGCTTGGACTGCTTATCCCCATTGCCGGAGCGGTTCTCAACAGCAGCATCAATCTCAGCTTTCAGCAGGTCGGCCACCGCACGGCACAGGATTATTTTCGCAGGCTCATTCTGGAAGATCGTTACGGCGAAGAGCTCGTTTCGTTTGCGATTGCGCAGGAAGTGGAATCGCTGACGCGATCCCGCAACTGAATCCTCAATACCCTTTCGTCACCGTCTTCACGAGGCGGCCGGGCGTCAAAGCCTGGTCGATGGCCATTCGATTCAGAACGGCGAGCTGATCCGCATTCACCCTGGGATTGTTCAATCGGGCTGCGATGGAGTTCAGCGTGTCTCCCTGACGCGCGGTGTAGATGACCAACCGATCGGGCTGGGCGGCGAGAATGCGTTGATCCGTGATTCGATCGAAGGACCGAATCGCGTCCTCCATGGCGTTGCGCATGCGCGCAAAATCCGTGGCTTCTCCGACAATCTGGTAAAGCTTTCGACGGTATTCCACAAAGCCCGCCAGGACCGGCACGTTGCCCGACTCCGCCTGAAGGACGTAGACGGCGAGCACCGAACGATTTCCATGAATGGTGATCTGCTGGCTGGTCTGCGGCCGGAGGCCTTTATCCGCGAGCTGGCGTTGAAAGGCGTCTGCCGTGGTTCCATCCGGGACTTCCGCCAGCTGAAGCTGCATCTGCGCCGTTCGCTGCGAATCGATGGCAATGACCGCGGCCTTGGTGTTCTCGACATTCCAGCCGCTGGGAAAATCGATTTGGAATTGCAGTTCGGGATGATAGAAGCGGGCGTTTTCCACGAAACCTTCGCGGGGATTGTCCCCGAACACCATGCCATCGGTGTTCCGCAGATGCCCATCGCGATTGACGGTCATCTGAGTTGGTTGAAGATTCAACTGTTGGATCCACTTTTGGGCGAGGGCGCGCGTATTTTGCACGCGCTCCCCGGGATCCGGATGAGTGGAAAGAAAACCCGGAATCGTTTCGCGATCGGATGAGCCGGATAGCCGTCCCAGCACTTCGAAAAAATTGCTGACCTCGCGCGGGTCATAACCGACCCGTGCCGCATACTCGACACCGAGCTGGTCCGCCTGACGTTCATCATCGCGGCCGAACCGAAGAAACAGAACTCCAGTGGCATTGTTCGCAGCGCCACCCACCCGCCCGAAGGTTGGGGACAACACCGACCCCGCACCGAGCCCGAACTGCGTCAGCTGCATTCGCGACAACTGAACGACGGAATGGCGGGCAGCGACATGACCGACCTCATGCCCCAGCACCGTTGCCAGTTCCGCTTCATTGTTGATGTAAGCGAGGATTCCTCGGGTGATATAGATGTAGCCCCCCGGAACTGCGAACGCATTCACAACCGGAGAATCCACCACCGTGAAATGCCATTCCAGATTCGGGCGCGGAGAAGCTGCCGCCAGCTTCCTTCCGAGAGTCTGAATGTAGGTTTGAATTCCCTGCTGCTCGACGACGCCGTACTCCTTGCGCACTTCGGGATCGGACGCCTGCCCCATGGCGATTTCCTGGTTTTCGGAAATCAGAACCAGCTGCCGTTTGCCGGTCACGGGGTTTTTCGCACATGTGGTCAATCCAGCCAAAGCCATCAGGATCGCCAGGATGAGAAAGAGCCGGACCGTCTTCACCGGAGTGCTTCCTCGAGCATGGTGGCCGCGTCCGTCTTGTCATCGCGGTACTTCACGATGACGGGAACATAGAGCCCTATGTGATTGGCGGTGGCAAACTCTCCGGTCGCCGGCCGGGAGCCCGGCACGACGACTGCGCCGGGGGGAATCGTGAGAGGTGCGTCTGCCGTCTTGCGGTACACCGACCCGAGCGCAAGGTCGTAAACCGCGGTACCTCCGGTGAGCAGCACGCCAGGCGCGAGTACGGCGCGCTTACGCACCAGAACGCCTTCGTACACTCCGCAGTTGCCGCCAACGAACGCTTCATCTTCGATGATCACGGGCAGAGCGCCCGGCGGTTCGAGAACTCCACCGATCTGAGCAGCAGCCGACAAATGCACCCGCTTTCCGATCTGCGCACACGATCCGACCAGTGCGTGCGAATCCACCATCGTGCCCTCATCGACGTAGGCGCCAATATTGATGAACATCGGTGGCATGCAGACGACTCCGGGAGCGACATAGGCCCCATCCCGAATGCTCGATCCTCCGGGTACCACGCGAACGCGGTCTTCGAGCGCGAGTGTCTTCACCGGTAACGTATCCTTGTCGAAAAAATAAAACTCGCTGGGGTTCGACTTCGATTCCACGACTCCGGTTTTAAACAGAAGCAGGATGCCCCGCTTGACCCATATGTTCGTGCGCCACCCGTTCTCCGATCTCTCCGCCGCGCGGTACTTCCCTTTTGTGAGACCGTCACGAAATTCCAGTACCGTGGCCATTCCTTCTCGCCGTGCTTCATCGGCCGAAAGCGCGAGAAGGCGGTCAATCTCTTCTGCCAGTTTCATCGTTGTACTCCAACCGATCGGATCAATCCCAGGTCTTCTGCCAGCTTTCGGAGCGGTGCGCGATGGACTGGAGACAGCGGGACCATCGGCAGGCGGTAGTTCTCCTCAATCATTCCCATCATCGCGAGTACCGCCTTCACGGGAATCGGATTGGACTCCACGAAGTTCGCCGCCATCAGCGGCAGCAGCCGGTAATGAATCGTTCTCGCATGTTCGAAGTTCCCTTCAAGAGCGGCATGGACAAGCTCCGTCATCATCGACGGGGTTTCGTTTGAAATGACCGAGACCAGGCCATCGCCTCCCAGTGCGATCAACGGCAGTGCGAATGCATCGTCTCCCGCCAGAACGCGGAACTCAGGTGGACGGTTGCGCAGGATTTCCATCATCTGTCCAATGTTCCCGGAAGCTTCCTTCGTCGCGACGATGTTGGGCACTTCTGCAAGGCGCAGCATGGTGCCGGCCTCGATGTTGCTGCCGGTTCTCCCCGGCACGTTGTACACAATTACCGGACAACCCACGGCCGCGACTTCTTTGAAGTGCTCGTAGAATCCGCCCTGGGTTGGCTTGTTGTAATACGGTCCAACGGAAAGTACGCCATCGGCACCCAGACGCTTCGCTCGCTCAGCCCCTTGAACGGCCTTCGCGGTGGAGTTGCTTCCGGCGCCCAGTACGACCAGCGCGCGGCGCTTTGTCTGCTCAATGACAATGTTCAATACCTGATCGGCTTCCTCGGGCTCCAGTGTTGCGCCTTCACCGGTGGTGCCGCACGGCATGATCATGTCGATGCCGCCGCGGATCTGATCGTCGACTAGTCGCCGCAGCGCGGCCTCATCGATCGAACCATCCTTCCGGAATGGCGTGACCAGCGCCGTACCTGCTCCCTGAAATTTTTTTATCGTCATGACATCACTCCTACAATTCCACATCGTCCATGGTATAGACGCCCTTCCGGCCTTTAAGCCACCGCGCGGCTCTCAATGCACCGAGTGCAAAACCGCGGCGGCTGCGCGCGGTATGGGTCAACTCAATCAGATCCCATTCGGAATCGAATCCAACCGTATGAGTGCCCGCAAGCGATCCCACTCGCGTCGACGTTACATGCAGAGCATCAAATGGAATTTTTCCGTCGATTCGATGCGTCATGACCTCCCGCTTCCGGTCGATGCGGTTCATCAGGATCTCGGCCAGATGAAGCGCGGTGCCACTGGGACTGTCTGCTTTCTGCCGATGATGGAGTTCGTGAATATATGGATCGTATTCATTGGCATTCCGCATCAACTCCGCCGCGGCGGCGACGATTCGAAAATACATGTTCACACCGATGGAGAAGTTTGCCGAATACAGAAGCCCTGAGCGCCCGGATTTCTTGAGGGCATTCCGGACTTCCGGAATCTTGTCGTACCAACCTGTGGTTCCTACGACAATGTCCTTCTGCGCCTCGATGGCGAGTTGAATATTCCCAACGACGGTATCGGGCGTCGAGAATTCAATGCACATATCCACGCCAGACAGCGACGCGACGTCTGCGGGCCGGTCGATGTCGAACTTCTGTGCGACGGTTTCTCCCAGCGCGAGCGCAATCGCCTCGATTTCCTTTCCCATTTTTCCATAACCCATCAGTGCAATTTTCATGAGAGCAGCGTCCTTGCCAGGCGTTCGAATACGGCCACGCCTTCATTCAGTTCGGTCTTGCGAATCTTTTCGTCCGCCGTGTGCGCATCGAGAATGGACCCTGGGCCAATCAGCAGGGGTTTCCCGAGATTCCCCAGGTACGGAACATCGCTTCCGAAAGAAACGACGGTCGTTTCGAATCCTTCGACCACGTGCATGATGTGAGGGTTGGCTCCACCCAGCACCGTCATGCCGGCACGATTCGCGACCAGCGCCTGCATCTTCGCCTCGGTTGCGGGGCGAGACTCGATGGTGCGGATCATGATCGAAGCCGTCGCAGAGGCGGGTACGATGTTGCACGCTTCCCCTCCCCGGAACATACCGACATTGAATGTACCTTTGCCCAACATTGCGTCGTTTCCCCAGTCTGCACGGCTGCAGTCGGCGAGCACCTTCCACAAACCTTCGATCGCAGAGACGCCCGCTTCGGGGTAACCCGAGTGCGCTGCCTTACCCTGTACCGACAGGTCCGCCATGAAGGTCCCCTTCTGAGCCCTCGCGAGTTTGTTCCCCGTCGGTTCACCAACGATGACGAAGTCGGATTCCCACTTCAAGGCATTGGCCGCCTTGGCACCCGCGCCGTTGGTCTCTTCGCCAACCACAAGGAGATAACCAAAATCCTGGATTCCGGATTTCCGAAGACGATCGCCCGCCTCGATCATGGCCGCGATGATGCCTTTGGTATCGCAGGCGCCGCGGCCGTAAAGGAACGTGTCGTCTTCACGAACCGGGAGCATCGGCGGCACCGTATCGATGTGCGTGCAGAACAGGACACGCGGCCGCCCTGCAAACGCCATTACATTGAATCGGCCGGGGCCGACCTCCTGTTTTTCGATGCGGTATCCTGCCGAACCCAGACGCGCGGCGAGGAAGTTGCCGACTTCCAGCTCGTTTCCCGTCACCGATGGGATGGCCATCAACTGCGCGGCCAGCTCAAATGTTTCCGTGCTCTCCATGTGCACTGATCAGTAGAACCGCAGTCGTACCGGAGTTTCAACGCATTTTTAGGTTCCGGGCCGTATAATGATTCCGCTTTGAATCGCCATCGATAAGGAGAATCCAATGATCCGAAAGTTTGTCATCTGCGCGACGCTTGCCCTCTTCGGCGCGGGCCTGTTAATGGCCCATGGTGATCCGATCCTGGGTACGGTGACTGAAGTAACCAAGGACACGATCACGATCAAGAACGCCAAGGACAACAAAGATCTGCACATTATGGTGGACGCGAAGACCAAGTACCTGCTCGGAACCAAGGCCGCGAAGCTTGCCGACATCAAAGTCGGACAGAAGGTTTCGATCGACGCGATGATGGACACCAAGATGAAGATGTATGTCGCCGAGTCGGTCGCGGGCCCCGCAGCCGCAGTCAAGGCCGCAGCCGATGCAAAGCCCGCAGCCACCAAAGCCGCGAGCGCTGCTGCACCGAAGGCGGCACCCAAAAAATAGGGCGCCTGCAAACTGGACTTGCCACGTCGCCCCGGTTGTCAGATGTCCGTTGGCTGTTGTGCGATGTCCAATGTACTTGTTTCGATGGCTGAATGATCCAATCACTTGTTGCTTTCGTGGATTTGGTCATTGGGTTATCGAAACAAGTACATTGGACATCGCACAACAGCCAACGGACATTTGACAATGGAGATCCGGTGGTCTGCCAAATATGTTGTTACCCTGAGTCATGCGGGATGATTCCCACGGAAACCACCACGCTTTCACCTGAGCCCAATCTATAATTCCCTCATGACGCTTTCCGAAACCGACTTTCGAACCCAAAGTGATACGGCCCTGAACCGCCTGAACCGAAACCTAGGGCCCGTTGCCGAGGAGTACGACGCTGAAGTGATGTATCAGAACGGCGTGCTCACGGTAGAAACCGAAGAACCTCATCCGGGGAAGATCGTGGTCAGTCCCAACGCCCCGGTGCGGCAGATCTGGATCTCCGCTCTGTCTCGAAGCTTTAAACTCGACTGGTCCGGCGATGGGTTTGTCTTCTCAACAGGCGAATCGCTCGATGTACTTCTTGGCCGATTGATTGGCGAACAATTGGGAGTCGGGCCAATCGCTCTATAGGGCCATTCAACAGGGCTCCGCGTGCGGTGGTGAGTTAGCCTGGCGTCACCGCAATAGGAATTGCCACGTTGAAATATATTCGGAGAAACTCTTCGTTCCACTCCGGGTGTCCATTGGTGCCCTATGAAGTCATGCCAGCGCACTTCATTTCCTCAATCGGGTCTGATATAGGATTGAAGTGACTTCCCCGCTGTCCGTTCTTGATCTTGCCAAACAATACAACACGCCCGGAAGGGATCCCGTTCTGGCGGTGCGCGGCATCTCCTTCGAAATCCATGAAGGGGAATGCTTCGGACTGCTGGGTCCCAACGGCGCGGGAAAATCCACTTCGATGAATTGCATCTCGGGCTTCTATCCCGCGACGTCTGGAAGTTCGAAGATCTTCGACATCGACGTCTATGCCCATCCGAAACAGGCTCGAATGAAACTAGGAGTGTGCGCTCAGGAAGACACGCTCGACACCGACTTCAGCGTGATGGACCAGATGGTTCGTTATGGCACCTACTTCCGAGTGCCGGTCGAAGAGGGACGGCGGCGGAGTGCGGCGTTGCTCGAACGCTTTGGCCTCAACGACAAAAAGGACGATCTGGTGGAGAGGCTTTCGGGCGGAATGCGCAGACGGCTTCAGGTGGCGCGCGCCCTGGTCAGCGATCCGAAAGTTCTGATCCTCGATGAGCCCACCACTGGGCTGGACCCGGAAGTCCGCCGCATTCTCTGGGACGTCATCGCCGAAGAACGCGTGAAGGGAGCCGCGATCCTGCTGTCCACGCACTACATGGAGGAAGCCCATCGCCTTTGCGATCGCGTCGCGATTCTGCATCAGGGAAAGATTCTCGATTGTGCGCCGCCTTCGGATTTGATTGCGCAGCACATCGGAGCCGCAGAGATCGAAGAAGAGATTCGAGCCGGTGTGCGGTGGAAGCGGCCGCCAAATCTGGAAGACGTGTACCTCAAACTCACCGGATCTCATCTGGAAAACGGCAAATGACGGGATGGTGGGGAGTCCGCTGTGTGTGGTTGCGCTATTTCGATGTGTACCGCAAGAGCTTCATCTATTCCATCGTCACCACGTTTGTCGAGCCGCTTCTCTATCTGGTGGCATTTGGATTTGGCCTTGGCGGGCTGGTCAAGACGGTTCAGATCAACGGCGCCAGTGTGAGCTATCGCCAGTTTGTTTTTGCCGGTATCGTTGCGCAGACCATTCTGTTTCAGTCATTTTTTGAAGCCGCCTATGGCGCCTTCATCCGCATGTACTACCAGCGCGTGTTTCAGGCGATCGCAACGACGCCGATAACATTGTCGGAGGTGTTGTGGGCCGAAGTGATCTGGGATGCGTCGAAAGCCACGTTTGCGGCGATGGCCGTCCTGTTGATCGGAACCGCGATGGGAGATTTCCATCCCGTCGGGGCGCTCATTGCCCTGCCGCTGTGTTTTGTCAGTGCATTTGTGTTTGCGAGCCTGGGGGTGCTGGTGGCCGCACGCTCGCGGACCATCGAAGAGATTTCGTACCCACAGTACCTGCTGATCTTCCCGATGTTCCTGTTTTGCGGAATATTCTTTCCGATGGAAAGTCTGCCGCCGGCGCTTCAATGGGCGGCTTGGGTTCTGCCACTGACGTCGGTGGTATCGCTCATCCGAACTCTGACTCTCGGCTTCCCTCTTCGACTGCAGGCATTCCCCATCCTGGCTGTCTGGCTCGCCGTTTTAGTTCCATGGTGCCGCCGCGCCATGAGTCGCCGCCTGATCAAGTAGACCGCGCCTACAGTAATGAATTCCTATTTCGGTAATGTCTCAGTTCAAAATCTCGCACACAAATTGCCCTCCTGGGACACGAGCGGCTGCGAGTGCAAGCCCGCGCGAAGCGTGAGCGCGACAGCGCGAAACATTAGGACAATGTGGCGCAGCCATTCAAAAAATGTTTGCCAGCGGGATCGCGAAGCGGATCCCGCGAGGGTGGTAGCTACAGCCAAGGGAAACTCTTCGATTTGGCTACCACCCCGGCGCTTCGCGCCACCCCTCCTGTCCCAGGAGGGGAGCCTGAATTTCAAACTGAGACACTACCCCTACTTCGCGGCCTTTGAAACCTCGTCGTAAAACGCATCGAGGCGCGCCTGATTGTTCATCAGGAAAGCCCCGACGTTGAAGCTGGCATCCACGGCATTGATCGCATTCACCAGCATCTCTTTCGGCGTGCCCTTCTTCACCAGATCGATCGCCGTTGCCGCAATCTTCGCCAGCCGGTCGTGCGCCGCCTGAAGATCCGCCTTCGTCCCGGGATTTCCAGTATTCGGA
>Ga0209488_10001475_pt1 | contig 20128 bp, 19 predicted proteins | sample Rivendell_Oct201_8_FD_188349 | JGI IMG/M metagenome (GOLD analysis project Ga0209488, IMG submission 188349) | Vadose zone soil microbial communities from the Eel River Critical Zone Observatory, Northern California, USA -... | ecosystem: Environmental > Terrestrial > Soil > Vadose zone >...
TAAGGCCGCCGTCAAGGTCGTCTTGCCGTGGTCCACATGCCCAATCGTCCCCACGTTCACGTGCGGCTTCGTTCGCTCAAACTTCCCCTTCGACACGGCTTACCTCTCCAAAATTAATGAAAACGGTTGTACTTGCGTTACCTAAAATGTAGCGTTTGGGATCTCAAGAAGCTTTCTTCATGACGGCATCGGCAACGTTGGTCGGCACTTCCATGTACTTCGCGAACTCCATCGTATAGTTCGCCCGGCCCTGGCTCATCGAACGCATGGCCGTCGAGTACTGGAACATTTCGGCCAGCGGCACATCCGCGGTCACCACCTTGCCTGACGGAGAATCCTCCATCCCGACGATCTGTCCCCGGCGGCGATTCAGGTCGCCGACGATGTCGCCGTAGTAGTCTTCCGGAGTCACCACTTCGACCTTCATGATCGGCTCGAGCAATACGGGTTTGGCCTTGCGGAAGCCCTCTTTGAAGCCCATCGAGCCCGCGATCTTGAAGGCCATTTCGTTCGAGTCGACGTCGTGGTACGAGCCGTCGAAAATCGTGACTTTCACGTCGACGATGGGGTAGCCCGCAATCACCCCGGTCTGCACGGCTTCTTGAATGCCCTTGTCCACCGCCGGAATGAATTCGCGCGGTACGGCGCCGCCGACGATGCCGTTCACGAACTCGTAGCCCTTGCCGGCCGGCTGCGGCTCGAGTTTCAGCCACACGTGGCCGTATTGACCCCGGCCGCCGGACTGGCGCACGAATTTGCCTTCCGACTCCACGGTGCCGCGGATCGTTTCGCGATAGGCCACCTGGGGCTTGCCGACATTGGCGTCCACTTTGAATTCACGCTTCATGCGGTCGACGATGATCTCGAGGTGCAGCTCGCCCATCCCTGAGATGATGGTCTGACCGGACTCTTGATCCGTATGCACGCGAAACGAAGGATCTTCCTTCGCCAGGCGCTGCAGGGCGAGGCCCATTTTCTCCTGATCGACCTTGGTCTTGGGTTCAACGGCGACCGAGATGACGGGTTCCGGGAACTCCATTTTTTCCAAGATGATGACGTGGTGGGGATCCGACAGCGTGTCGCCGGTGGTGACGTCCTTCAAGCCCACCGCCGCCGCGATATCGCCGGCGCGGACTTCCTTGATCTCGGAACGTTCGCTCGCATGCATCTGCAGCAAGCGCCCGATGCGCTCGTTGCGGTTTCGATTCGGCACGAACACCTGGTCGCCCGAATTCAACGTGCCCGAATAGACGCGGAAAAACGTGAGGTTGCCCACGAACGGGTCGTTCAGAATCTTGAAGGCCAGCGCCGCAAACGGCTCGTTATCGTCCGCTTTGCGGGTCATGGGTTCGCCGCGCTCGCTCTGGCCCTTGACGGGCGGCACTTCCGTGGGGGACGGCATGTATTCGACAATGGCGTCGAGCACGGCCTGCACGCCCTTGTTCTTGAAGGCCGAGCCGCAAGTCACCAAGCACACTTCGTTCTTGAGCGCGCGCGCTCGCAGGCCCTGCTTGATCTCGATGTCGGTCAGATCGCCCGTCTCTAAATACTTGGTGAGCAGAGCCTCGTTTCCCTCGGCGGCGGCCTCAACCATCTTGGCGCGCCACTTCTCGCACTCTTTGAGCATGCCGGCGGGAATTTCTCGGTATTCGAACTTCATGCCCTGGGTTTCTTCATCCCACCAGATCGACTTCATTTTGACGAGGTCGACCACACCGACGAAGCCGTCTTCGGCTCCCATCGGCAATTGAATCGGTACCGGGTTGCCGCGCAGACGCGTTTGGATCTGCTCCACGCAACGCAGGAAATTCGCGCCGGCGCGGTCCATCTTGTTGACGAAGGCAATGCGCGGCACGCCATATTTGTTCATCTGGCGCCACACGGTCTCCGATTGCGGCTGCACACCCGACACGGCGCAATACACGGCTACGGCGGAATCCAGCACGCGGAGACTGCGCTCCACTTCGATGGTGAAATCGACGTGTCCCGGGGTATCGATGATGTTGATGCGATGTTCCGGGAAGCTCTTGTCCATTCCCTTCCAGAAACAAGTGGTCGCCGCGGCGGTGATGGTAATGCCGCGTTCCTGCTCCTGCTCCATGTAGTCCATGACGGCGGCGCCGTCATGCACCTCGCCGATCTTGTGCGACACGCCGGTATAAAACAAAATACGCTCCGTCGCGGTGGTTTTCCCCGCGTCGATATGAGCGGAAATACCGATATTTCGGTATCGCTCGATGGGCGTAGTGCGTGCCATGTCTATGCGCTTCGCGCAACCTTTCAACGGGGTCGATGCGACCCCGTCCGTTAATTGCTCGCTACGCGAGCATAAAATAAAACTAGGCAACCCCAATGGTCGCCCAGGCAAGCTCTATATATAAGGCTTCGCCGGCGAATTACCAGCCGGCGGCCTACCAGCGATAGTGCGCGAACGCCTTGTTGGCCTCGGCCATGCGGTGCGTATCTTCGCGCTTGCGGACCGCGGCGCCGCGATTCTCGGCGGCCTCCATCAATTCAGCCGCAAGCCGATGCGCCATGGACTTCTCGCTGCGGGCGGTGGCCGCTTCGATGACCCAGCGCATCGCCAGCGTTTGACGGCGATTGGCGCGCACTTCGACCGGCACCTGATAAGTGGCGCCGCCGACGCGGCGGGACTTGACCTCGACCACGGGCTTGACATTGTCCAGCGCCTGCTGCAACACAGCAATTGCCTCGCCGCCGGCGCGGCCGCTCTTGTCGCCGATGCGATCGATGGCACCGTAGACGATCTTCTCGGCGGCGGACTTCTTGCCGCGCTCCATCACCATGTTGATGAATTTGGCCAACATGTCGTTGCCGAACTTGGGGTCCGGAAGGATGGTGCGATGGGGGGCTGCTGCTCTGCGGGACATGGAAAACCTTTATTTCTTAGGACGCTTGGCGCCGTACTTGGAACGGCCTTGCCGACGATCGCTGACTCCGGCGCAATCGAGTGCACCGCGGACAGTGTGATACCGGACTCCGGGCAGATCCTTGACGCGGCCGCCGCGGATCAGCACAACAGAGTGTTCTTGCAAATTGTGGCCTTCGCCGCCGATGTAGCTCGAGACCTCGTAGCCGTTCGTCAGGCGCACGCGGCACACCTTGCGCAAGGCCGAATTCGGCTTCTTCGGCGTGGTCGTGTACACCCGAGTGCACACACCGCGCTTCTGCGGCGACGCCGCCAGCGCCGGAACTTTGGATTTCCAGGCGGGCTCATTCCGGCCGGTTCGAATCAGTTGGGTCGTCGTCGCCATAAATACCTTTTGAGCCGCACATAAATAAGGAGCGGCCGGATGCATAAACTTAAAATTAACGGGCGTGAATGCCCCGAACTTGTGCCCGGAGACAAAGGCCGGCGATTGTAGGAACCAGCCGCGTGAGTGTCAAGGTAATTGCTGCTACGCAGCACGTATAATCATCTGATCACCAAGGGAGACGTCACAATGATCACGGTTTTCTCGACGGATCATCTGCTGCGCAGTCCGCGCACCGAGCTCTATGGCGGCGAATTGGTTCGCCCGCATGAGTCTCCACAGCGCGCGCAAATCGTTCTCGAACGGATCCAATCGCAGCGCATCGGCCAAGTCATCGCCCCCGCGAGCTTCGGCGCCGCCCCGCTGCTGCGCGTTCATGACCAGGAGTACATCGAATTCTTGAAGCAGGCCTGGAACGAATGGGTCGCCGCGGGAAATCGCGGTGAAGCCATCCCCGATTGCTGGCCCGCCAGACGTATGATGCAACGCCGCCCGAACAGCATCACGGGAAAACTCGGGTACTACGCCATGGCGGGCGAAACCTCGATCAGCCACGGCACCTGGGAAGCGGCGCGTGCAGCGGCCGATGTCGCGCTGACCGGTGCATCACAGATCAAAGAAGGCGCACGTGCCGCCTTTGCGCTGTGTCGCCCTCCGGGGCACCACGCGGCGCGCGACCTGTACGGCGGCTATTGTTTTTTGAACAACGCGGCAATCGCGGCCCAATACCTCCGTGACACGGGCGCGGCACGCGTTGCCATCCTCGATGTCGATTTTCATCATGGGAACGGCACCCAAGATATTTTCTACGATCGCGCGGACGTGCTCTACATCTCGCTGCACGGCGACCCCGCCGAGGCGTTTCCCTACTTTTCCGGTTTTGCCGACGAAACAGGAACCGGGGCGGGCGCCGGATTCACCCTGAATCTTCCCCTGCCCCCGGGCACGGAATTCGGCGCCTGGCAGGACGCGTTGCGCGCCGCGCTGCTGCGCATCGAGAATTTCCGCGCCGACGCGTTGGTCGTATCCCTGGGCGTGGATACCTTCGCGGCAGATCCCATCAGCTTCTTTCGCCTCCAGTCCGCCGACTTCTCAACCTACGGCCGAATGATCGGTGCCTGCGGCCTGCCCACCCTGTTCGTTCTCGAGGGCGGCTATGCCGTCGACGAAATCGGCGTCAACGTGGTGAATGTGCTGACCGGATTCGAGGACGCGCAGGCCTCATAAGGGCCCCCGCGTCCGGTTGCCTCTGCATTGCCGTAGACGAACGCATCATCGCTTTGCTCGCCGCTTAGAAGTCCTTCCACTCTTCGGCAGCGGCGCCCGCAGCGCCGGCTGGGGCGGGCGTAGAAACGGCCACCGGCCTCTTCTTGCCGGTCAAGGGCCGGGTCACCGCGCGGCGCTCCACGGCCGGAGCCGCAGCCACCACCGTCGGCCGCGCCGTGGCGCGCGGAGTCTCGGCCGGGCTGCCTTCCCCGACCCTATAGCGTGAAATGAGCTGCGTCAGGTTCGACGCCTGCTCGGTGAGCGCCTGCGCCGCCGCAGAGGCCTCTTCCACCAATGCCGCGTTCTGTTGGGTCACATCGTCCATCATCGTGATCGCCTTGTTCACCTGCTCGATGCCTGAGGCCTGTTCGCGGCTCGAGCTCGCGATCTCCGCCATCACATCGGTCACCTTCTTCACCCTGACGACGATCTCGGCGAGCGCCTTGCCCGATTCGTCCACCAGCTTGGTGCCCTCCGACACCTTGCACACGGAGTCTTGGATCAGGGTCTTGATCTCCTTGGCCGCCTCGGCACTGCGCGAGGCGAGATTTCTGACCTCGGAGGCCACCACCGCAAAGCCGCGTCCCTGCTCGCCCGCCCGTGCCGCCTCCACCGCCGCGTTGAGCGCCAGCAGGTTCGTCTGGAAGGCGATTTCATCGATGACGCTGATGATGTCGGCGATCCGCTTCGACGAGGCGTTGATCTCGCCCATCGCGGTCACCGCCGCGCCGACCACCGAACCGCCCCGTTCGGCCTGCTCGCGCGCCGCCGCGGCGAGCTGATTGGCCTGGGCGGCATTGTCCGCATTGTTCTTGACCGTCGAGGTCATCTCCTCCATCGACGAAGCCGTCTCCTCGAGGCTGGAGGCCTGCTCCTCGGTGCGCTGGCTCAAGTCCGCGTTGCCGCGCGAAATCTCCTCCGACCCCGTACGCACCTCGGCCGCCGCCCGCGCCATGCTCCGCACCACGTCGGCCATGTTCATCAACAGGCGGTTCACACCGCCGGCGAGTGTCTTGAAGAATCCTTCCTTGCCCTCCTCGCGAATGCGTGCGGTCAAGTCCCCATCGATCGCCTTGGCGACGATCGCCTGCACTTCCTCTTCCGTCGCCACCTCCTGCGTCCGGTCCACCCATTGCACCACGGTGCCGACCCGCTTGCCGGCGCCGTCGACCACCGGGTTCGCGACGATCCGCAGGCTCGCGTCGCCCATTTTGGCGTCGGCCGTATGCGCGCCGGTCAGACCCGCCAGAGCATTGCGCTGCAGCGAGGGGACCTGGTGAAACATATCGAACGAGCTGCCGACCAGCTGCTCCGTATCGAACGACGGCACCTGCTTGCGGATCTCGACCGCCTGGTTGCGGAACAAAGTCCGTAGCGCATCGTTCATGTAAATGATCTTTCCGTCCGTGTCGCCTAACATGACGCCGACCGAGACGCGATCCAGGGCCGTACGGATCCGCGCGTTCTCCATGGCCGATGCGTGTTCCTTCTCGGTGCGCTCGCGCAACGCCACCTGCATGCGCTCCAGACCTTGGAGCGTTTGGCCGATTTCGTCCTGCGAACTGACCGTTACCGTGTTCGCGTAATTACCCTTCTCGATCTCACCGAGCACGGCCACTGCATGGTTCAACGGCTTCCTGAAGGCACGCGTGAGCAGGAACGCCAGCAGGCAGGCCACCGCCACCGCGGCCAAGGAGAGCGTGATCAGCGTGGTTCGGGTGCTTTGATACGCGGCGGCCACCTCCTCCGCTTTCACGTGAATCTTCGTCCGCTGGTGCTCACTCAGCTTCTTCAGGGCCGCGATGACCGCCAGCTGCGCGGGCCGCGAGCGCTGCAGCAGGGTATCCTTCGCGGCCTTGATGTCGCCCGCCTGGATCTCCTGCAGAAAGTCCTCGTCGAGCGGCTTGAGAGTATCGCGCGCATCCAATGCCGCCTGCAGCAAGGCCTTGCCTTCCGCTGACTTGACGGCGGCCGTCATCTCTTCGGCGTACTTTGCTCTCTTCTCGGACAGCTCTCGGACTTTGGCTATTTCGCCCTGGATCTGCGCCTTGTCGTCCATGATGAGCATGTTGCGCGTATGGCGCATCGACTCTGAAATGGCATCCATCCATCCACCGGCCAGCTCGACTTTGGCGAAGTCAGGGCCGGTGATTTCGATGACAGAGGTGTTGAAGGCCGCCAGTCGACCAATGCTCAAGGCCACAGCCGCGCCGAACACAATGATCACGCCGGCAAAGGCCAGCATCAATCGTGCACCGACGGAATTCCGATAATTCATTGCGATCTCCAAAAGTCCATTCAATTTCCAAAAATCCGTTGGCCGTCAGACGGCCGCGCGCCGATCGCTCATCGTCAACCCCGTCTCCGGGGTCGCCGCCTTCGGCTGTACTGCGTTCAGAAAGCCTGAAACTTCAGCCTGGAGGAGATCTGTCTGCTGAGCCAAGTCGGCGGAAGCATGCAGCACGCCCTCGGCAGCCTGCTCGGTCTCGGTGGCCGTGCCCTGGACTTCCTTGATTTGGTCGCTGACGCGCCGGGTGAAGTCGGCTGCCGACTGCACTGACTGGCTGATGTCGCGCATCGCGGCGCTTTGACTCGCGACCGCGCTGGAAATCGATGCTGAACTCGTGTTCAGCGAGCGAATGGTTTCGGCGATCGAGGTCACGGCGCCGGCGGCGTCGCCGGACAGCGTCTGAATGCGCTCAACTTTGGAGGTGACTCCATCGGTCGCCTGCTTGGTCTGGGTCGCCAGCGCCTTGACCTCATTGGCGACGACGGCGAAGCCGCGGCCGGCGTGCCCGGCACGCGCCGCCTCGATGGTGGCGTTCAGCGCCAGGAGACTGGTGCGGCTGGCAACCGACTTGATGAAGTCGAGCACCGAGCCGATTTCCTTCGCCGCCGAGTTCACCGACTGCAGCGTGTTGTTGAGCTTGTCGGCATCGCGGGTTGCGACCGCGGCCATGGATGAGGAGGCGCTCACCTGCTCGGAAATCTCGGCGATGGACTCGCCGAGTTCCTCGATGGAAGCGGCGATGGTCTGCACGTTGTTCGAGGCCTCCACCGCTGCCTGCGAGACCCCATCGGCGCGAGTGCGCGTGGCGTCGGCCGCCGAGCCCATCGTGGCGGCCGTCTCTTGCAGGGTACCGAATGCGTTCGCGAAGCTGCCGAGCACCCGGTGCGCGGTCGAATCGAAACGTTCCGTCACGTCGGACACTGCTCGCGCCCGTTCAGCCTCGCGGGACAGGCGCGCCTGCTCGGCCCGATCGCGCTCGAGTTCCGCCGCCTGTTGCACCTCTGCCCGACGGCGTCCCTCTTCCTCGATGCGCTTCAGCCGTTCGTTCTCGACGCCGTTGTCGCGGAACACGTTGACGGCGCGGGCCATGCGGCCGACCTCGTCGCCGCGCGAGGCGTAAGGAACGGTGACCGTCCAGTCGGCGCGCGCAAGCGCCGCCATGACACGCGTCAGTTCGACCAGCGGCGCCGTCAGGGATCGCGCGAGCCATAGGCTTACGGCGAGACCACCGACGACGGCAAGCACGCCGCCGATCTCGGAGAGACGCACGGCGGACGCGGCGCCGGCCTTCATTCCGGCGAACTCGGTCGCGGAAGCCTCGTCGTAGGACTTGGACAGCGTCCTCAAGATGCCGTGCAAATCCTGAAAGAAGACGCCCGCCGACGTGGCATAGTCGACGGCGACGCTGGGGTCGACGAACAATACTTTGGAGAACTCATTGCCGGACTTTCGGTACTTGGAGGACAGGTCATTGAGCTTTATCGCTTCGACCGCGTGACCACTCTCTCCGGCACGCTGCGCGACCGCAGCCAGTTCGTCTCCCAGCTTGTCCAGGTCGCTCGGCAAGGTATCGACCAGACTGCGCACGATCTTGGGCGGCGCGCCGTTCTGCACCAGCGTCATGGCGCGGAACATTCGACCGTTGATTTCCAATGCGAACGCATCCGCCTCATCGAGCGCCGTCAAGCGGCGGACCGTCTCATCGAAGAGCCGCGTCGTGGCCGCGTCCACCCCCGTCTGCTGGCGGTAGTTCACCGCTTCGATGACGAGAATGGCGAGGATCAGCAGCAGCGGCGCCAGGAGCACCTGCCAACGCAACGAAATGTCGGCGAAAGATTTCATGTAATCGGCCTATGTCCTCGACCCAACCGGTTGACCCAGCGCCGCCCGGCAACACTTACTCGCTGTAGGTACCCGCCTTGAAGATGAGCCCGTCGTGCACTTCCCAATAGGCCGTTTTGTTCTGCAGTCTCCCGGAGGTGGGATTCTTCATGACGTATTCGATCCAACCGGACGGCTTCTGCTTGGCGGCGTCCACCAGGTCCTTGACATAGAACTTACCGGCCGAGTCGGACTGGTCCAGGCGATTGAGGCCCACTTTGGCGGGAGAGATCGGGTGTGCGACACACACGCCATTGATGTCGTGCACGTCGACGTAATCCTCGCCTTTCGCGAACTGGCCTTCCTTGTTGTTGAATTCCGCGAGCGCCTTGTCCTTGCCATTGGCTTGGTAAAACGCCACTGCCTTCTTGACGACTGCCACGACTTCATCCTTTGTCGGCGCGGCGGCCAAGGCGCCGGCGAACGGCAGCGCGGTCAAAAGGGCTGCAACCAAGAGACCTTTCAAAGTTGATTTCATATGGGTTCCTCTGGCGACGACACGCCGCAGGTGCTTTGTATTACCAGGCGTCTATCGGCGCTTGCTTGACGATCTTGAGGGAATGTGCGCCGGGATCGACAAAGCGTGGACCACCGCGCACTTTTTTGGGACGATGCCGTGCACGGTCAAGCCGTCAAGAAGGTGAGCACGCCGCCGCCGTATTTCGGCAGTTGAATTTGGAACTGTCTGCGGCCGCTCGGCGCGGCCAGCAATGCCGCGGCCGGCGCGGGCAGGGATTTGGCGGGATAGATCTGATCCAGCTTCAGGTGCGGCGATGTCGCGTCCATGACGAGGCGCGAACATATATTCATGATCTCGCGCATGTTGTCGATCATGACGCTGGTGAGCTCGCGCGACTTGGCGGCGTCCTTTGCCGCGCCGACCGGCAACATGGAAAAGGCGGCGCCGAATGTCGCCGCCAGATTCGCATCCACGCCGCACAACGCCACGGAACTGCCGCTATCTGCGACGAACACGCCGAACCATGCGCCGCCGGCCGGCGTTTGATCGAAAGTGCCGCCGGCCTTTACGTCAAGCCCGTCGAACAACAGGCCCAACATGTCTACTATCTTTCGGCCGTCGGGCAGGGGATAGGCGGTCGCCATGGCGATATTTCCCGTTTTGTCTGATCTGAAGCTTCAGCGAATATGAGCGCCGAGCTGTTCTTGAAACGACTCCGGAGTGAAGGGCTTGGAAATGAGAAATTTCGCGCCCGCGCCGATTGCCTTGGCACGCATATCCGGCGTCGCTTCCGTGGTGATGAAGCCGAATGTCAGCTTGACCCCGTCGCCCGCAAGCGCCTCCAGCAGCTGCAGTCCGGTCATGTTCGGCATATTCCAATCCGAGAGCACGAGATCCGGCTTCGATGCCTTGATCGCGGCCAGGGCTTTGACGCCATCATCGACTTCGGATATCTCGTGTCCTTCAAATCCGGCAAGGCGCAGCGTCTTTTTGACGATCATGCGCATGGCGGTGGAATCGTCGACAATCAGAATTTTCATCTATGGAACTCCGACAGCTCGCGGTAGGGCAGCGATGGTGATGGTTCATTGAGGTAATCGGCCGCAGCCGGGCGTTCTTGAACGTCGATTTGCAGGTTTTCTCAGCCCGATTGACTCTTGTGCTGCGGCGCTTCCGGATGTGCGCCGGCGAGATCGACGATGCGTGCGGCGATCTGATGTAGCGCGTGCAGCGACTGCACCGCTCCGATCTGCCAGGCGGCGCCCGGCATGCCCCACACCACACTGGAGTTTTCGTCCTGGGCGATGGTCGATGCCCCGGCGTCGCGCATTTCCTTCAAGCCTTCGGCGCCGTCGCGCCCCATGCCGGTGAGCATGACGCCGATCGAATTGCGCCCGGCGCTCTGCGCCACGGAGCGAAACAACACGTCGACCGAGGGGCGGTGTCGATTGACCAGTTCCCCGTCGCTCAAGCGACACTGATAGCGGGCGCCGTTGCGCACCACGAGCAGGTGCCGGTCGCCCGGCGCGAGATAGGCGTGGCCGGCCAGGATGGGTTGATCGTCGCGCGCTTCGCACACGTTGAGAGCGGAACTCGCATCCAGACGCAGTGCGAACGATCCGCTGAAGGCCTTCGGGATGTGCTGAACGATGACGATTCCCGGAATGTCCGAAGGCAGGTGGGAGAGAACGTCCTTGATGGCTTCCGTTCCGCCGGTCGATGCTCCGATCGCGATGATCCGATCGGTAGTTGCGAAATGCGTGGGTGCGCTGCGTTTCGGCAGCACCACGCTGGCGCCATGGCGGTCCGCGACACTCAAAACGGGGGGGTCTACCAACGGCCGCACCTGGGCGTGCGCCGCCATCTTGACCTTGGAGATGATCTCCTGAGCCGCATCCCTGATTCCGTGCGCCACGTCGACCGCCGGTTTGGCGACGAAATCGATGGCGCCCAAGCTCAGCGCATCGAGCGCGACGGTTGCACCATCTTGCGTGAGCGACGAGCACATGACCACCGGCATGGGGCGCAGCCGCATGAGATTGCGGAGAAACGCGAGACCATCCATGCGCGGCATTTCGACGTCGAGCGTGAGCACGTCGGGGTTGAGCAATTTTATTTTTTCGCGAGCGACGTAGGGGTCCGGCGCCGTTCCCACGACTTCGATGCCTGAATCCGAACTCAGAATCTCGGTCAGCAGCTGGCGCATGACCGCGGAGTCGTCGACCACCAGAACGCGAATTTTCTTGTTCATTGTTTGAGTTTTCCGTATTAGAACAGTTCCACGGACCCGGAATCGACCTGGGCGGCAGAGGGAGCGAATTCGCGCTCGCGCTCGAACACCGCGCGGTTGACCGTCGCGGTGAGGCGCTTGACGCGCACCTTGCCGGTCGCCGGAGAGTAGTAGACCTTGCGAGCGAAACTGCCGCCGAGATCCTCGGCGGCGATGAGGAAACCCTCGGTCTTGAGATAGTCGCGCACGAACTGCGCATTGCGCGCGCCCACGTCGAGCGCCATGTCGAGTACCTTGCCGCCGCCAATCACCTTGAACTCGAGATTTGCGCGCTGGCCGCCGAGCATCATGATGTCGTTGATCAGGCGCTCCATGGCGACGTTGCCGTAGCGCGTCGCAGAGCTCACCAGATTTTCCGCCCAGGCGCTGGTACCGCCCGAGCGGTCGAGCGGCAGCATGAAGTGGTTCATGCCGCCGATTCCCAACCTGCGTTCGCGCACGCAGGCCGAGACACAGGAGCCGAGCACGGTAAAGATGGATTCGTTGTGCCGCGTGACGTAGTAGTCGCCCGGCAGCAATTTGGCGACCGGTACGCCCATGTCCGCGTCCCACGTGCGGCGGATGTGCCCGAATTGGGGCAAGGCCGGCGGCAGGGGCACCCCGACCTGCATCCGCAAGGTGGGATCGAATACGCTCATTCCGTCCGCCGGTACACGGTGCGGCCCACGAGCTTGTAGCGGCGCGTCACATTGAGCAGATTTTCCGAGTGGCCGATGAACAGCCAGCCGCCCGGCTCCTGCAGCTCGGCCATGCGATCGAACAGCTCCCGCTGAGTAGCCTTGTCGAAATAGATCACGACATTGCGGCAAAAGATGATGTCGAAAGGACCTTTCATCGGCCAGGACTCGAGCAGGTTCAGCTGCTTGAAGGTGATCAGCGCCTTGAGTTCTCCGGATGCCGCGCAGAAACCCGGCCGCCCGGCGATCTGTGGAAACCAGTTCCTGACTCTTTCCGGCGCGACCCCCTTGAAGCGATCTGCCGCATACACGCCTTCCGTCGCGGTGGCGACCACCTTCGAGTCGATATCCGTGGCGAGAAGCTTGATGTCCCAGTTGGGCAGGCGCGCGAGGGCCTCGAGCAGGACCACAGCCAGCGAATAGGGTTCCTCGCCGGTCGAGCAGCCTGCCGACCACAGCCGCATGCGGCGCGTGGCGGAGCGCCCGGCGACGACTTGCGGCAACGCCTCTCCGCCAAGCTGCTCGAAATGATGGTTTTCGCGGAAAAACGACGTGAGATTCGTGGTGATCGCGTTGGTCAGTTCCTGCAGCTCTGCGGATTGAGGGCTTTCGACCAGCTGGCAATACTCTGCAAACGACGTCAGTTTGAGCTTGCGCAGACGCCGCGCGAGCCGCCCATAGACTAGTTCGCGCTTCGCCTCCGACAGCGCGATACCCGTACGCGCGTGTACCAGCTCGCGCAGGCGCTTGAACTCCGCGTCAGTGAGTTCGAATTCGTGCCCGAGTTCGAGCGGCCGTGTGCTCACGGCTCATGCAGACCGGTGTCGATTGTAAAGAGCTCGACGGTCCCCTCCGATTCCGTGTCGGCATCGAGCCTGCCGTCGTCGCCACCCGCAACCAGGCGCCCGAAAAGCGTGCGCTCCTCGGCCATGCTGAACGCGCGAATTTGCGCTTCTCGCAGCACCCTCCAGGAGTCCGCCGAATCCGCGCGCTCCGCATCTCCCAGCTGTGCGTGCAGCGCACGCAGCGAATCGGCTACGTGGGCGAGCCCCTGCGTGGCGCGGTCGTGAGCCTGAGCCGCAATGACGACCGCCTCCATTGGCCCAACGACGCCGTCGCCGGATGCCGCAAGCGCCGCGCCGGAGCGCGTCGGCGCCGGATTCAGCACATCGGCGAGCGCGGCGAGCAATTGACTTCTCGCCAGGTTGTCGCTGGCCAGACACTCGTCCACCTGAGCGGCCGCCCAATTCAGCCAGGCACGGCATTGTTCCAGCGCGATCCCGGGAGCTTCGGGCCGCGCCGGGCGCAACTTGTCGGTCGCGCTATTGCGGCCGGCGTCGCTGTCAGGCCGCGGCATGACCGCGGTCTCTCACAGGCCCGCCATCGGGGAGCTGCAGCAGGTCAGCCAGGCCGACCAGGTTCGCGGCTTGGCGCAGCGCGGCGGAGGTGCCATGCCAGGTGCAGGCAATCCCGCGCGCAACGCATGTGCGCCATAGGCTCGCGAGCAGCTGCAGTATGGCCGTGTCGATCTCTTCGACCCGGGTGCCATCGACGACCATGCCTTCGCCTCGTGCAACGCTCGCCAACAAACTGCGATGCAGGTCGGCCGCTTGTACGATCGTCGTTCGGGCCCCGAGCTCGATGCGCGCCGGCTTCTTCACCCGTATCGCCTTCGTTTTGCGCGGCAGCTTCTTCTTGCTCACGCTACTTCGGCTCCGGGCACGAGTTCGTCGACGATGCTGTTGCCGATGAGTCGATCGATGTCGAGCAGGATGAGCATTTTCTCCTCGATCGTCACGAGCGCTTTGACGAAAACGGTATCGACGGTCCCGCACACGTCCGGAGGCGGCTTGGCGTCGGCTGCGTCTACGTTGTAGACCTCCGACACTGCATCGACGACCACACCGACCGTGCGCTCGTCGCGTCCAGTCATGACTCGCACGACGATGACTACCGTGGTCGGTCCGAAAGCGATGGTCTCGAGACCGAAGCGGCGCCTCAAGTCGAGGATCGGCACCACGGCGCCGCGCAAATTGATCACACCCAAGACATAGTCGGGGGTATGCGGTATGCGGGTCACCTTGTCCCAACCCTTGATCTCCTGCACACGCAGGATGTCCACGCCGTATTCCTCGCCGGCCAGCATGAAGGTCAGGTATTGCTCGCTGCTTTCCGCAGCCAACTTGTCCGCGCCCGCAGTTGGTTTTGCCGTGCTCATAATTTCAATTCCTCCAAAACTTGCCGCACCCTAGAATCCATGCCACGCACCGCGGCCGCCGGCCGCCCGGTGCGTCACGCGGCATGCGCTGCCACCGCGCCGGCGCCCTGCTTGGCAGCCGAGCTGATGAGGCCCGGGGCGTCGATGATCAGAGCCACCGTACCGTCGCCCAAAATGGTCGCACCGGCGATTCCCGCCACCGATTTGAAATTGGACTCGAGGCTCTTGATGACGACTTGTTGCTGTGCGAGAAGATCGTCCACGAGAACGCCGACGCGCTTACCGTCCGCTTCGAGCACCACCAGCAGACCGTCCTCGGCGCTCCTGCTGTCGGGCTCGACGCCGAACTGGTCGCAAAGCTTGACGACGGGCAGATATTCATCGCGCAGTCGAAATACTTCGGTGCGTCCCACCAAGGTGTTGACGCGCTCGCGCGCGACCTGGATGGTCTCGACGATGGCCAGCAGCGATATGATGTAGATCTCCTTGCCGACCCGTACCAGCTGTCCGTCCAGGATGGCGAGCGTGAGCGGCAGGCGGATGCGGATGGTGCTGCCGAGACCCTCCTTGGAAGAGATCTGCACGTGGCCGCCCAAATCATTGATATTGCGGCGCACGACGTCCATGCCGACGCCGCGCCCGGACACGTCGCTGATTTGTTCCGCGGTGGAGAAGCCGGGCATGAATATCAGGTTGTCGATTTGTTCGTCGGTCAGCTCTTGATCCGGCGCGACCAGCGCGCGCTCGCGGGCCTTCTGCAGGATCTTGGCCTTGTTGAGACCGGCGCCGTCGTCGCGCACCTCGATGATGATGTTGCCGCCCTCGTGAAATGCAGCGAGTTCGAGCGTGCCGGTTTCTTGCTTGCCGGCCGCGATCCGCCGTTCCGGGATCTCGAGGCCGTGGTCGAGGGCGTTGCGGACCAGATGCACGAGCGGATCGCTGATCTTCTCGAGCACGGTCTTGTCGAGCTCAGTGCCTTCGCCGGAGAGTTTGAGTTCGACCTTCTTGGCGAGCTTGCGCGAAAGATCGTGCACGATGCGCGGAAACCGGTTGAACGCAAAGCTGATCGGCAGCATGCGAATCTGCATGACGCTTTCCTGCAACTCGCGCGTATTGCGCGCGAGCTGCGAAAGTCCCTGGCGCAAGCGGTCCAGGTCATTGGGATCGATGCCGTCGGCGAAGCTCGAGAGCATCGATTGTGTGATGAGCAGCTCACCCACCAAGTTGATGATGTTATCGACCTTCTCGGTAGCGACGCGGATGGAGCCGGAGTCCCCGGCGGCTTTTTGCACGGGAGCGCCGGCCGGCGCGCTGCGGTCCGCGTCGGCGGGCGCTGCGGCCTTCGCTTCGGTGAGCGCTACGGCCTTGGTTTCGGTGGGAGATACTGCCTTCGTTTCGGCGGACCCTGCATCGATCGCTGCCGCCTGCGGCTGTGCCGATGCCTTTGCCCCCGGCGCCGGCGGTGCGGACCCTCCGGTGGGCGTGAACTCGAGTCGGCAGCCGGAATCCACCCAGTCGAATATTTCGTCGAGCTTGCCGCGAGGAATCTGACCGGTTATGTCGATGTTCCACGACAGATAGCAAGACTCCGGATCAAGCGCATCGAGCGGCGGTAGGCGTGAAGCGTCGGCGTGCGCAACCATCGCGCCCAAGCGCCGCAGCTCCGCGAACATCCGCGTCGGTTCATTGCGCAGACGCAATAGATCGGCGACCGGTTCGAACCTGATCCGCCAGCCGCTGGGTTCGCTCGCTGCGCCGGCGCCTGCGGTTTCGTTGCCTGCGGCCGCCGGCGGTGCCGATACGGACGCCGGCGCTTCGTTGGCTTCGCCGAGAATGTGTTTGATGTCGCCATTCAGGCTTGCGATGCGGACTTGATCGAGCGGCTGCTCGGCTTCGGTCGCCGCGATCATTTCGCGCAGGCAATCGCAGGCCTGCAGCAGCGTCTGAATGGCTTCGGCGGTGACCGGCCGTACGCCATTGCGCATTTCGTCGAGCAGCGTCTCCACTCCGTGCGTGAAGCCCGCGACCTCGGCGAAACCGAAAGTCGCCGAGCCGCCTTTGATGGAATGAGCGGCACGGAAGATTGTGTTGATATTCTCGCTGTCGGCAGTGGCGCCGAGACTCAGAAGCCCCGACTCCATGACGTCGAGTCCCTCCCGGCTCTCCTGGAAGAACACTTTGGCGATTTCCGCCATTTCCAAATCAAACGTCATGCTCGATTCCTTCGGCACATGGGCTTCGATCTCGGTTGGGCACGGATCACAGGACGCGGGCAACCGTGGCAAGCAGCTGCGGCGGATTGAACGGCTTGACGATCCAACCGGTGGCGCCGGCGCGTTTACCATCCATTTTCTTCTCCTGGCTCGACTCGGTAGTAAGTATCAGCATCGGCACGAACTTGTAGTTCAGCAGGCCCCGCAATTCACGCACGAGGGTGATACCGTCCATCCGCGGCATATGCACGTCGGTCAGGACAAGATCGACGGCGGACTGGCGGGCCCATTCGAGCGCCTCGACGCCGTCGCAGGCCTGTACCACCTCGTAACCGGCGCCTTGGAGGGTGAAGAGCACCATCTGACGCATTGATGCCGAATCGTCGACCGTAAGGATTTTCTTACTCATTTAAACCGTCTCCGCCTCAGCAAAGCTCATCCTCGAGCAGCGCGCTCAACGGCAGAACTATCGTCAATCATCGGGGAAACTTGACGTACGACTGGGACCTGCTCGCCGGGCCGAACGGGCGCTGCGACGCCGGTCACACTCCACACTGCAGCGGCGGGGACCGCCGAACCTTATGCTGCAATCAGGAGCGGAAGCAGCTCCGCCCCCAATTTCTGGGTTTGCTGGACGATCTCCAGTACGCCCGCTGCGTCCATCCTGGCGGCGCGTAGCGCAGCGTCGGAGATCGCCGGCGCATCAGTGAGCTCGCGACTCCCGATTTCGGCCAGCACTGCCGCACTGTTGGCGATATGCACCGTCGCGACCTCGAGGGGATGCCCCTGCGCGCGCCCGGGCTCATGGTGAAATTCGATGCATTCCTGAAGCGAGCGCGGCAACCCCCATTTTTGCGCAAGCGCGAGCCCGACGGCCCCGTGATCGAACCCCATGACTTCGCGCTCGCACAGGAACAATCCCAGATCGTCGGCCGAATCCACCGACATCAACAGCGCCTGCCGCGCCGGCACGGGCGCACGGCTGAAGAGCACAAGCTGCCCGATGTCGTGCAGCAGCCCAGCGACAAAGGGACTGTCGTCGGGGCTTCGACCGCGGAGGGCGGCGATCTGGCCGGCGGCCACCGCGCATAGAAAGCTGTGGCGCCAGAACGACTCCATGGTGACGAGCTCATTACTGATGCCTTCGAAGGTTCGGATCGCCGTGAGCCCGACCGTCAGATCGCGCACTTGCCGCACGCCGAGCACCGTGATCGCCCGGCTGATCGTGGCGATCTTCCCGTGATGACCCAAGGCGGGGCTATTGGCTATGCGCAGCAACCGCGCGGTGAGCGCGGCATCATGACTGATCTCACGGCCGATGTCGGCTGCCGACGACGAGGGATCCTCGACCCTGCGTGCAATGCGCAGCGCGACCTCGGGCAGCGTGGCCAGATCTTCGATACTGTCGACCAACCCCTGCGGAGTCAAACTGACCTTGTTCACGCTGAACCTCCCGCCACAGGTGTCGGCGGCGGATCGCAAAAGTTGAGCGGCACGGGAGCACGCCCGCAGAGCCGTGCCCGTGGGCGTTATATGAGCATCGTCTGTTTCATCCGCTACGACATCGACCCGTTCCAGCGTGCCGAATTCAAAACCTATGCTGAAAACTGGGGGTCCATCATCCCCCGCTGAACATTCCTCGAGCTGGTCGACGGTACATTCTCGCTTCCCTCATGACGGCCGCATTTTTCCGCCATGGACCACGCCCACACAGGGGTTTGCGCCCAGGCCATAGCAGAGTTCGGCGGGTCTTTCGATTTGCCATAGCGCAAAATCGGCGCGCTTGCCCACTTCGAGCGTGCCCGCCTCGTCGCGCAGGCCGAGCGCCCGCGCAGCCTGCCTGGTGGCGCCGCTCAGGGCTTCTTCAGGCGTGAGACCAAACAGCGTGCAGGCCATGTTGAGCGCGAGCAGTATCGATGTACACGGGGAAGTACCCGGATTGCAATCCGTGGCAACGGCAATGGGCACACCTGCTTCGCGCAGCAGTGCTACCGGAGGCGGCTGCTTCTGACGCAGCGTGTAATAGGCGCCGGGCAACAACACCGCCACCGTGCCGGCGGCGGCGAGCGCGCCCACCCCCTCCCGGCTCACATACTCCAAGTGGTCCGCCGACAGCGCGCCAAGGCGCGCGGCCAACTCAACTCCGCCCATGTCGCTCAATTGACCGGCGTGCACATGAGCCGGCAAGCCCAATCTTTGCGCGGCGCGCAGGAATTGCTCGGTCTCCGCCAGGGAGAACGCGATGTTCTCGCAGAACGCATCCACCGCGTCCACCAGCCCGGCGGCAGCAAGGGTTTCGAGCCAGGGCCCGCTGACCTCGCTCACGAAGCGCGCGCGATCGGCGCGAAACTCCGGCGGCAGCGCATGCAGGCCCAGGTACGTGGTCTTGATGGACACCGGCAGCTCGTCCGCAAGAGCGCGCGCCACTTCGAGCAGGCGCTTCTCGGTCGCAAGCTCGAGCCCGTAGCCGGACTTGACCTCGATGGTGGTGACTCCCTCGGACATCAACCGCCGCGCCCGCACCGCTGCAGACGCACGCAGCGACTCATGTGTCGCCTCACGCGTAGCCCGTACCGTCGATTGAATGCCGCCGCCGGCCCGCGCGATCTCCTCGTAGGAGACCCCGCAAAGCCGCTGCTCGAACTCCGCCACCCGGTTGCCGCCGAAAATCAAGTGAGTGTGGCAGTCGATGAGTCCCGGCGTCATCCACAAGCCACCGACTTCCTGCACCGGAACTCCCCGCGCCGCGGCCCGATCCCGCGCCGCGCCCGCCTCACCGATCCACGCGATGCGATCGCCTTTGACGGCGAGCGCGGCGCCCTTGATGCTGCCATAGGGTTCGGCGCCCGCGGTCATGGTGGCGATATCGGCGCCGATCCAAACCCTGTCCCACTCCCCGTCCGGAAAATTCTGCACTTGTTGACCCGCCGATTGCCGCGATTGCCGTTGCATGAATGATGCGTCAAGCTAGGCTCTCCACACCTTCTCAGTCAAGTTGACATCCCCCTGTCCTAGAAAAGGACGTGGATTCCCTCAGCAGGCGTTCGATGTCCCGAACGGAAGAGGATATTGGTTGCAGAGTTGATATCACGATCATGCGAGACACCACACTGGGAACATACCCACCTTCTTATTCCGAGGTCTGCGACACCTTTCGGCCCCGTCTCGCAGGCGCAAGACGAACAGACTCGGGAAGAGAACGATTCATTCACTTCCTCGTACCAAGCCCCGTGCGCAGTCGCTTTGTAGCGGAGCATGGTTCGGAAGGAAGACCAGCCTGCATCGAGCACGGACTTCGCCAGGCGGGTCTTGGCGAGTCCGGCGGCGTTCACATTGCCAACCGCGATGTAATCGAACTCTCGAACGATGCGGGTCGAGAGCTTGTGGTGAAAATCACGGCGCGCATTGACGATGCGCGCGTGAAGGTTAGTCGCCTGACGCCTTTTGCGGGACCGTTGCGCGGTACCGAGCTTGTCAGCCAACTGCCGCAGAAGCCGAGGGTTCTCGACCTTCTCCCCATTGGACAAGGCAGCGAAGTCTTTAAGGCCCAAGTCGATG
>Ga0209488_10001477_pt1 | contig 20120 bp, 20 predicted proteins | sample Rivendell_Oct201_8_FD_188349 | JGI IMG/M metagenome (GOLD analysis project Ga0209488, IMG submission 188349) | Vadose zone soil microbial communities from the Eel River Critical Zone Observatory, Northern California, USA -... | ecosystem: Environmental > Terrestrial > Soil > Vadose zone >...
CCAGGCGATTCATGAACTCCGGTGAGAACTTGCGCTTTGCAGACTCCAGGGCAGTCCGGTACAACTTCCGGTCCAGATCGGCCAAATCCTCGTCGTTTCGATTGGAGTGCGCGGTAAAACCAATGCCCCCGTTCACCATATCGTTCATTTCAACTGCGCCAAGATTCGAAGTCATGAAAATCAGACAGCGCGACAAGTCGACTTTCCGGTTATCACCCAAGGTGAGAGTGGCCTTGTCCAGGATTCCTAGCAACAGCTGCCAGACGGCGTCATTGGCCTTCTCTATTTCGTCGAAGAGAATCAGGCTGAGTTTCAAATCGTCCGTCTGAAATTGGTCGATGGCTTCCTGGGTCAAAATCGGAGGGGTTTCCCGATGACCGAGGTAGCCCGGAGGAGACCCGATCAGTTTCGCGATTTCGTGGCTATGTTGAAACTCCGCGCAATCGATCTTGATATAGGCGCGAGGGTTGCCGAAAAGGATTTCGGCAGAAGCCTCGACGACGCGCGTCTTGCCCGAACCCGTTGGTCCAAGAAACAGGAGATTACCAACCGGACGTCCTGGCGATGCCATTCCGGCCAGATAAATCTGATACATATTGACGATACGCCGAACTGCGCGATCCTGACCCACGACCTTGCCCAGCAGTTGGCGCTCGAAGTCGAGCACCTTCGAACTTCGCATTTCCGGGTCTAACAAAAGCTCTTCCGAAACGTACGGCTTAATCATCGATTTGTACCCCGCTTCTGAACCAGATTTTCGATCACCGAGTCCGGTTCTGTGAGTCTTTGACGGGAATCCTGCAACTTCGTGTCCACGGGGGATACTTCCCCTCGAACCTCTCAATGAAAGGTATCGGCTGCCGGAAACATGACTTTAGCTGATTGCGGAGGGGGGCCTTACAGAAGCAATGGTCTGGCGGTACAACTCTTCGTAGCGCTTAACGATCTTGCTGGCACAGAAGTCTCGACGGGCGTGCTCACGGGCGTTCTGGCCCATTTCCTGCCGCAACTTCGGGTGTTCAAGCAGGTCTATGGTAGCCGCTGACATTCCGTCAATGTCTCCAACATTGAACAAAAACCCATCCCGTCCATGTTCGACAACTTCCGGTATCCCGCCGATATTGCTGGCAATAACCGGAACCTGGCAGGCCATAGCTTCCAGAGCGACGAGCCCGAATGATTCATTTTCACTTGGAAAGATCATCAGATCCGCCATGGAAAGCAGCTGAGCCATATCGTTCTGCTTGCCAAGGAATAGAACGTGGTCGGAAATGCCGTGAGTTCCCGCAAGCCATTCCGCCTTGGGACGCTCGGGGCCGTCTCCAACCATCAATAGCTTTGCCGGGAACTTCTGACGGACCCTGGCAAAGATCGAAATGACGTCTTCCACTCTCTTGAGAGGCCGGAAGTTGGAGATATGAATCAGGATTGCCTCGTCGTCCTCGGCAAAGCGACCGCGCAGAGACTGATTGGCAGTCCGGTCATAGACATTACAGTCAACGAAATTGGGAACTACCTCGATGGGACGCTGAGTCCCGAACTCCTCGATGGTTCGGAGTTGCAAAAACTTCGAGACTGCGGTGACCGCGTCACTCTGCTCGATTCCGAATCGGGTGATCGGCAAATACGATCGGTCATTTCCGACCAGAGTAATGTCCGTCCCGTGAAGAGTTGTGACAAAAGGAACCTTCCTGTCGGCCAGCATCATCCGTGCCAGATAAGCGCTGATGGAATGCGGAATCGCGTAATGTACGTGGAGGATATCCAGATCGTAACGCGTGATGACCTCGGCCATTTTTGTGGCCAGCACCAGATCGTATGGCGGGTATTCGAACAGCGGGTAAGTCCGAACCTCCACTTCGTGAAAGTAGATTCTTTCGCTCAGAGTCAGCCGAATTGGAAATGCGTAACTGATGAAATGGACATCGTGGCCTCGAGACGCCAATTCCTTTCCGAGCTCCGTCGCGACAACACCGCTTCCCCCGTAGGTCGGATAACACGTAATTCCAATCTTCATTCCAGAACCCTATATCTCGACCAGTTGGTGTTGTCGTGAATCCAGACTCAGGGATTCATCCAGACTCCGGATCATGTTGTGGCCGTAGCGCGCCAGAAAAGACGTCACATTGATCATTCGTTCCTGGAACTTCTTTTCCGGGAAAAGGGAGTTGCTCATTCCAGCGAGCTGGCGTTCCATGGTCGCATTGCGTCGAATAGCCGCATTCGTGAACCGCGTTCGCAAGGAATCCACTTGAAACGTCGCCTTTCGCCGCGATGTATTCAAAGCGCCGAGCAGCGTTGGATCCACCGAACCCAACATCGCTCTGAGGGAATCCATTTCCTTTTCTATATTCCCGCGAGCACGATCGAACAATCCAACGTCATGAATGCCTGAAACGCATTTGCTTTTGAGAAAATCCCGGCCCTTCAGGACATCCAGGAACTCAATGCCGCACTTTTTCATGTCGCGGCTTATTCGTGGTTCGAGAATCGTCGCGCTGATTCTGGGGAAGATCGGAGGCATTGGACATTCCAACGTTTCGTAAATCGCCGATGCCTGTGCAAAATATGCGACCTCCGCAGGTCCGCCAATGTAAGCCGCCGTTGGAAAAATGGAATCCTGGACTACCGGCCTCAGCAAAGCACCTGGGCTCAATGCAAGATCCGAGCTGATTTCATTTGGCTTGAGAACGTGGCGCGCTCGACCGCGGTATGCGAATAGCCCGGTGAAATTCCCATCCACTTTCACCTGCTGGTGATAGCCCGCTTCCGATAGAGTCATGCCCCGCTGAATGACTGCTGCGCGGATTTCGGGGTTGCGGCGGACCGCTTCATTCAGTATGGGCTGTGCCAGTCTTTTGAGATCGGGATGAAGAGGATCCACAAATGTGAGGGAAGTGCCGGCGAAAATTCTCGCCATCATCGCTCCGAAACTTTCAACTGGGGATTTCCCGGGCTGGTAGCAGGATTCCAGAATATCGCGGACATCCGGCGTGAACTCGGAGTGAGGAAGACAGAGCATACAGTCTGCAACTACCTTGCGAAGATCTTCCCGATAGTGTATCCACCCGACCGGCGACGGCACGTCGTCGGACAAATCGACACGTGCGCGGCAGAGGCCCGAATCCCTGTTTAGTACCCAGGCCGTTTCAATTTCCTCATGATCATGATCTTCCGCCGCAATCCAGAAAATCGGAACGGCGCGCACACCCGACTGTTCCAGGCTGCGAGCGAGCTTCAAAGCCGTGAGCGCCTTCAAAATGGAATAAAGAGGTCCGGTGAAGAGGCCGGGTTGCTGACCGGTAATAACGGCGACCGCACCGCCCGACAGTTTCTCGACCCCGGTCTGACCGGCACCAAATCTCTTTTGTTGTTCTGCCAGCACGCTGCAAAGCCGATCCAGACTCGCGCGATTCGGAAGGCCGCGCTTACGGGCAAAGAGTGTTATGGCATCGAGGGAGTAATCCTGCGCATAGTACGGCTGAACTTTCGCCCAACTTTCCAGATAGTCCGAATACAAGGTGGAGAAGGGCGGAAGCTGCCGAGGGGAAATCTGCACTAGACCATCCTCTCCAGAAACCGACCCAAACCGCGAATTTTCAAACCCTCAGCCATTGCGAGAACCGCATGACGATTGACCGACGGAGTCCGAAGATTTTCCTCGAGACCAACTAGATCCGGCAGGCACCTGAACTCAATCTCTTCCGACCGAAGCCCGGAATTGGTTCCGCGTAATGCGCGAAGGTGACTCAGCATCCGCAGGAGTGGAAAATACAGGACGACGTTGGGTCCCGGAATGGGGGCGAGAAACGGAGTGAAGACAATGGCAACCGCGGAAATGGCAAGATCGATACTGAACCAGAACAGTTGCTTGACCCGCTGCCGTTTCAGTATCGATCGAAAACTGGCCCTGGCATCGACGGACTCCGGCGACGGACTGTGATACACCACAAATCGTGTGGTCGACGCCATGGCTTTGAGTACCCGTTCTCCGGGGTCAATTCGATCTTCCAGCTTCACGTAGTACACATGCGCTGTGTTGAGAACGCCACCAATCCAAACGACTACCCGATTTCGATGTTTTCTGAACCAGGCAATGAACCTGACGATCCTGTCGTCGGACTCTCCCTCGAATACCTCCACAACGTCGATGGGGCTGAAAAGTACGTACCGCCCGTTGCGAGCGGCTATGAGGTAAAGGTCCAGGGACGTCCGCATACTTCGGAATTGTACCGCAACCATTCCTGAGTCTGCCGGGCGACGTCATTGGAACTCAGCAAATCGCGGATTACCGCCACCGATGCCGCTCCGCATGCGAATACGTCGCGTGCGTTCTCCCGCGTGATGCCGCCGATTGCGACCACTGGCTTTCGCACACGGGAACAGATCGCACGCAGTCCGTCTAACCCGATCACGGGATCCGCATTGGTTTTCGTGGACGTCGCAAACACCGGGCCTGCCGCAATGTAATCGACCGGGGAATTCAATGCTTCCATGGCCTGCTCGACGCTGTGGGTCGAATACCCAATGATTTGGGTCAGCGGAAGGATCTTACGCGCGAAATGTGGCGGGAGGTCCTGTTGCCCCAGATGCACACCGCCTGCTCCGGCAGTGAGGGCAACATCCGCGCGGTCGTTCACGATGACCTGGCTGTCGGAGGGGGCCAGGGCCAGAATCTGTACGACTTGATTCAGCAGTTCCCGGGCTGAAGCGTTCTTGTTGCGGATTTGAATCAGGCGGGCGCCGCCTGCAAACAACTCACGAGATAAATCGACGGGATTCCCGAACGCGGCGTCTGCAATGGCATACAGACGCGGCAGGGATGTCATCGGATCAGGCTACACAATCGACAAGCTGTTCGGAAACGCGGCGGATCTCGTATCTTAAACGGCCAAGCTGCTCGTCCGCCCCGCAGACAAAAACGGCAACATCGTCGGAGCCGATTCGTCTCGCGACTAGAATAGCCTTATCGGAAATCAAAATCTGTTCCAGCGCGTTGCCCATTGAAGTATCTTCTGCGGTCCTCTGCGCGATTCGAAACAGTGTTGCATACTCCACCGCAAAAGACTCCGTATCGAACTTGAAGCCAGGAGCGGAGTGAACCACAAACTCGCCGGCCTTGCCGACGAGAATGGCCGCCTTCAATTCCGGAACCCCGCTGCGCAAGGAATTGAAAAGCTGTTCGACTGTGGATTTCACGATGTTCCCTACTTTTGAGCCGCGTCCGGCACCGTTGCAATAATCTGATCCATCGTCTTGATCTTCGGAGTAACGAAGAAGAAGAGCTCAGACGTGCTCTTGATCGTTGTCGTTTCCTTGAACAGATGCCCAATAATCGGGATGCTTCCCAGGCCAGGAACCTGTTTGACGTTGAGCGAGTCCGAGTCCACATAGATACCACCGATGACCGCCGTACCGCCATCCGGAATCAGAATCGACGTCTGCACCTGCTGTGTCGCGACCGAGGGAATGCCATTCACTTCCTTTGCAAAGTCCGGCACGCTGTTTTCCAGGTCGATCTTCAGCAGAATGGTGCCCGCCTCGGTAATCTGCGGTGTCACCTTCATGTTCAGGGCAAAATTAATGAACGAGACCGAGACAGTGTTATTCACGCTCGATTGAACCGGAATCTGCGTTCCCTGCGATATATTCGCAGCCAAATTGTTTTGCGTGGTGAGTCGTGGCGAAGACAACAGTTTTGCGCGGCCATTCGTCTCCGCCATCGTCAAAATGCCATCGAGAAACACGTCGCTTCCGGGCTGCAACAGGAATGCTACACCGGATGTTGCTGCTGCCGGGAAATTCGTGATCAGGGGCATTCCCCCTTTTCCATTCACGGAAATTGGATTGTTTACTCCGGTACCACCGGTCGTGATGTTTTTGTTTCCAACTAAAAGGCCCAACTGGGTTCCCAGATCCCTGGCAAACGACTTGTTTGCGGAGACCAACCGGCCTTCGATATCCACCTGCTGCGCCGGCGTGTCCAGGAACTTCACCATCTGGTCGACCTTCGCAAACTGGGTGGGAAGATCGGTAACGATCAATGCGTTCTTTCTCGTATCCGGGAATATCTCTCCGCGTTTCGACAAAGTCTGACTCGATTTCAGAGTCGTCGAAACAGCTGACGCCGTGGTGTAGTTGAGGACATACGTGTGCGTGACCAGTTCCGTCAGTGCTTCCTTTGCGTCGGCCTGGGCTTTGAGCGCTAATGCTTCTCCCTGCAACGTATTGTTGGTTGCAATCCGCAGCACGTTACCCTGGAGTTGTCCGCCAAGCTGATTGTTCTTGAGAACAACATCCAATGCCTGGTCCCATGGCACTTCGGTAAGGCGGAGCATGGGCAGCGTCCCACCGACGTTCGGATCCAACACCACGTTAATTCCACTGGTCTCACTGATCAGCCGGAAGAAATCTTTTAATTCCAGATCTCTCACATCAAAGGAAACGAGTTCACCCGTGTACTGCACGTTTTGCAGGGGAGCGCTCAAACTGCTTCCCGCTACGGAAGTCGGCGCTACGCTGACTTGACCCTGCGCGGCAGGCGTGGCCGGAAGCGCGGAAGCCAGCATCAAACCGTTGCCAACCTGCGGTGCGGTGACATCCTGCTGCGTTAAGGAGACGGACTGCAAATTCAATCGCGGCAGCGAGGGTACCGCTTGCGTACCAGTCAGGGATGCCGGAACGATTACCGGACCCGCCACCAGATTCACCGGAACCGGTGATTCTGCAATCTCAACGACGGAGTTTTGCTTTGCGGCAGGCTCCGCGTGCAACGGACTTGCCGACGGAGCAGGCAGCGGCTTTGCAGCCGGCAGCGGAGTTTCCTTTCCGCCAAACAACACTCGGACCATTTCCGTTCTATCGTCGACGATCAGATAATGCGCATCGTTTGTGAGATCGAACACAATACGGGTGGCATTGCGTTCTTTGCTTTGGAAAAGCCCGGCGCGAACGCGTTCCACACCCGCAACAGATACTTTCTTCTCCTTGAAGCCGACTCCATTCAGCAGATCGTGAAAATCGACGACGAGCCGCCGCGGTCCGCTCAATTCGAAATAGGTGTATTTGGCCGGCCCGGTTGTTGTAATTCGCGCCTCGAGTGAATCTCCACTTGGAGTCATCACCACGTCTTTCACAGCGCTGGTACTCCTAGGAACGACCGCGTGGACCGCGAGCGTGGAGGCCAACAAAAGTACTCCGAATGCCAGAGTCTTCCTCGAATCGAACACTCTCATTTTTTTTCTCCTGCCGTCGAACGAAGTTTCTTCACAACCTCTTTATTCTCGGTCGCATCGCTTGGCTTCTTCCCTTCAGGGAAAAGCTTGAACACAACGGAATCCATGCGGATTTCCTTGACCACTGCATCGAACAGAAGATCACCCGTCGATACCAGAACCGGGGCCTTCACCGTCGGAATTTGAAGGATCGCTCGCGTCATCGCCGGGTCCTTTGCGATAAAGACTCCAGCCAGCGAAACTTCCGTTACTGTCGTTCCCTTCAAACCGGGCGGCCGTGGCGGTGGCGCATCGGGCTTCGGGCCCGGTGGCGGTTTGGGTATCGGATTGACAAAAGGATCGCGGCGGCCGTGAGACTCGTAGCGATAACCCTGGGGCACCGCAAGTACGGGACGTGGTTCCTCAGGAGCCGCTGCAGCCGGCGCCTTTGAAGGCGGCTGTGCCGGAGCATTTCCCTGCGCAAACGCATTCGCCGCCAACAATCCAAAACACAAAATCAAAATGGCCAGTCGTTGTCTCATTTCGCTACTGTGACCTTGGGTGGATTCGCCTCGGCGGCCTCCTCTTTATAGACAAAGGTCGTCGCCGTGTACGTCGCGCCTACACTTGCTGTGAGGCTTGCCGGACCTTCCGAAGCCCGGCTCTGGATTCTCATGCCGCTGATATTCACGATTCGAGGCAGTAACCGGATCTTATCCAGGAAGCTGCCGATATTGTGATACGTGCCCAGGACTTCCATGTCGATGGGCCATTCTGTGTAGACCTCGTGATCGATCGTCGAACGCGGTGCAACTCGAATAATGCGCAATCCCGAAGTTTCCGCGGAACGCTGCGCCTGCCGCAGAATCTGGTCCGTTTCCTTCTCCTGAGGGAGAACACCCTTCAACATATCCAGCTGCTCTTTCAATTTGTCTGCCTGAGCCTTGAACTGGGCCAACTGCTGTTCTTCCATGTGGCTCTTCTCCACCTGGGCAGTCAGTTGCGCAAGTTCCGCTTTCTTGCTGTCAATCACCGTTTGCATCGGAGACAAATACTGGTACCAGACCAACCCCAGCAGCGCCGCGCATACTCCAGCGACAATCAGCACCTGGAAATACCAGGCGAGCTTCTCAAAACCCTTGATACTGGAAGCCACTAGTTCGCCTCCTTTGCGGGCGCCTCAGGCAGCGCAAACTCGCACGTCATGCTGAACGTGTAATTTCCGGAAGCATCCGTGGCATTCTGAAGATTGACATTCTTGAAATACCCGGTCGCTTCAAGATTGGAGACGAAGTCCGCGATCGCGTTGACCGACGTGCCCGTTCCCGCCATGGTGAAGATTGTTTCTTTCTGATCCAGACTGGTGAGCCAGACATACTTGGTCCGGTCGATGGCGTCATCAAGAATATCCAGCGATCGCACCGGGCTGACCTGGCTTCTCTTGAGACCTTCGATGACCGTGATGCGGGCTTCGAGCGCCTTCTTGCGTTTCTCGTAAATCTGATCCTGCTTGATGATGGCGGCCAGTTTGTCCCGTTCGTCCGTCTTCTGAGCAATCTTCTGGTTAACATCTGCAGTTATCCCATTCAGGCGGGAATACCAGTAATAGCCGCCGACGGCGGATGCGACTACGATCAGGACCAGCAACAACGGAAGTGCACGAGAAGGTCCCGGAGCACTCGTCGACGCCGATGCCCCTTTACCCTTTTTCTTTGGTGCTCCGGATAAATTGACCCGAATCATTGATCAAATCCTCGAAGTGCGAGCCCCACTGCAACTGCCAGAGACGGGCCGAGCGCCGTTACTTTTGCGGCATCGACTTTGGGGCCGATTGTTACGGACTTGAACGGATCCAGCGCCTGCGTTGGATATCCGAACGTTTCTTCAATGCGTTGTGCGAGACCCGCGATGCGCGATGTCCCACCGCTGATCAGCACCTGAGATATGGTTTCCCTCGGATAGGTCTCACGGAAGAAATCGAAAGTTTTCTGGACTTCCATCACCAGCATGTCCGTCACGGATTCCAGCAAAGGTTGAACCATTTCCGCTTCGGAATCGCCGCCGGTTTTCCCCAGTTTCAGATCTTCCGCTTCCTGAAATGAAAGCTGGAGTTCTTTCTGAAGGATATCCGTGTACTGATTACCGCCGATTGAAACGTCGCGAATAAACAACGGCATTCCGCCCTTCGTGATGTTGATATTCATCAGGGACGCGCCGATATTGAGCAACGCGATCGTCGCACTGGGATCGACGGTGTAGTTGGCTTCGAAAGCGTTCTGTAAGGCGAACGCATCGATGTCAACCACATCCGCTGTCCGGCCGGCCGTACGGATGACGTTGGTGTGATTCTGAATCTTGTCCTTCTTTGCCACCACGAGCAGAACTTCCATTTCGGGATCTCCGGCTCCTACAGGTCCAATCACCTGGTAATCCAGATTGACTTCCGCAATCTGAAACGGAATGTGCTGCTCGGCATCAAACTGAATGGAGGCATCCACTTCATCGTTTGTCGCTCCCGGCACCACAATGCGTTTCACGATAACCGAGTGTCCGGATACACCAGCTGATATACCTTTCGGCTTAAACCGGCCGATAAATAAGACCCTTTTTATCGCCTCCGCCACGGCGCGGCTGTTCATGATGGCGCCATCGACGACGGAGTCGGGCTCCAGGATCTCCGAAGCGAATCCGGAAAGTTCATAGCCCTTTCTGGACTTGGTCAGCTCAACGGCTTTAACGGAATTCGAACCAATATCGAGTCCGATCAACGGCTTGGTACTCTTCAATAGTCCCATAATGCTTAGCTATCCTTTGATGACGGTCGGTTTTTCGATGCGCGTCGTTTTCACATCCAACACCCGCTCGCTCACCTTTTCCATCCAGCGATCCAGGAGATCCTTCTTGAACCTCCAGCGATTTCCCAACTTAAAGGCCGGGATTTTGTGCTCGTTGAGGTATTTGTACAAAGTATCGGGAGAAACCCCGAGATACTGCGACGCTTCCCTCAAAGTCATCACTTCCTTGTGTCGTCCCATATTCAGCCCTATATCTCCTGGCGTACGCCCCGTCGTTTACCGGTTTCTGCCGGTTTCTGCCGTCTCCATTTCGGAGTTCTCGGGTGTTGTGCCGTTAGGAGTCGAGGCTAACAAGGTGACTTAGGCATGGCAAGAAAAACTTTTGGGGGTATTCCGTATCAGCGTTGCGGGTTTTTCTGTAGGGCAATGACGGCAGGCGTATCGATTCCAACCCAGGAATGAAGTCGGAATTCGGCATCGTTTCGTGCTGGAAAATCCGTGCGATGGTGCGCGCCACGGCTTTCCTTTCGAAGCAGGGCGTTTTGCAGAATCAGTCCGGCAATCACCCGCAAATTGGCGGTTTCTACCTGTTCTATTGACGGAGATTCCGATTTTTCCCAGTCTTTTTCCAACTCCGCGATTTTCGATATTCCCACTTTCAAACTCTCACCATCGCGAACGATGCCGGCATGTTGCCAGGCGGCATCCCGAATCCGCTGGCGCGCCATCTTGAAATCGGATGGAACCCGAATATTCATTTTGCTTTCGGTTACCACCGGCATCACATGTTGCCGCCCATCGATCATTGGCGCGGACGCGCGTTTCCCAAAGACCACACATTCCAACAGCGAATTGCTGGCCAGCCGATTGGCGCCGTGAACTCCAACCGAAGCCGCTTCACCGGCGGCGAACAATCCCGGCAGAGATGTCCGGCCATCGAGATCCGTAAACAGACCGCCCATGAAATAGTGCGCCGCGGGAACAACCGGCAGCGGATCTCTGGTGATATCGAATCCATGCTGTAAGCAGAATGCATGAATTTGCGGGAACCGATGGCGAACGGTGCCGGCAGGAATCCTGCGGAGATCCAGACGCACGATGCTCTTCGCCATATTGCGTTCATAGATCGCTCTCGCCACAACGTCACGCGGCGCAAGTTCATCCACGAAGCGATTGCCGTCACCATCGATAAGCAGAGCGCCTTCACCCCGCACTGCTTCGGAGATCAGGAAAGGCGGGAAGCCGGGAACGCTGAGAGCCGTTGGATGGAACTGAACGAACTCCATATCCCGCAGCAGAGCTCCGGCACGATACCCGAGAGAAAATCCGTCGCCTGTCGCAACAGCAGGATTCGTGGTTTCGCGATAGACCTGCCCGGCGCCTCCGGATGCAATGAGGGTAGCGCAGCCGGATGCAATCACTCGCCTGCCCTTCTGAACGAATCGTACTCCCGCCACGCGGCCGTCCACGACGATGAGTTCTTCGACAAACGCGAATGACAGCACCGTCACTGCAGGCAACGACCGTACTCTGGCCGAAAGCGATCGAATGATTTCCCGTCCTGTCGCGTCTCCGTGAGCGTGAAGCACGCGGGCCTGACTGTGCGCGCCTTCACGCGCGAGAGCAAGGCCGCCATCCACCCGGTCGAATTCTGTTCCCCATTCAATAAGGCTGCGGATTTCTCCGGGAGCCTCGTCCGCAAGAATTCTCACGGCAGCCTCATCGCATAATCCCGCACCCGCCGTCAGCGTGTCGGAGAAATGAAGATCCGCGGAGTCGGCTTCACCGACCGCTGCCGCGATGCCTCCCTGAGCGTATTGGGAATTGGATTCGGAAAGTTCTGTCTTCGTCAGAATCAGAACACGGCCGGACTTCGCGAGTTCGACTGCCGCGCGGAGACCCGCGACACCACTGCCAATGACGATAAAGTCCGTTTCAATGCGTTCGTGCGGAGGGCTGTCGTTCACCGGTCAAAGATAGCACGAGCAACTGGACTCAGCTGGAAAGCGGGGCCGATGAAACATCCAGCGCGCCGATTTCCCGCTGATGTGTGTCAAATCCATTGCGCGAAGCGCCTAACCTTCCGCGTCTACTTCTCCAGCATTTTGCGGATCGCCTTGAGCTGCTCGCGTTCGTCGTCGTCAAGCTTCGGGAAGCTCATCTTCAGTTTTCGCAGAGTATCCACGATGACCTGCGACACGATAATTTGTGCGTCCTTTTTGTCGTCGGCGGGAACCACATACCACGGCGCTTCCTTCGTGCTGGTCGCGCTCATGCAGGCTTCGTATGCCTTCATGTATTCCTTCCAGAACTTCCTTTCTCCCATATCGCCGACATTAAATTTCCAGTTCTTGTCGGCCTCGTCGATCCGCTTGAGGAACCGCCGACGCTGCTCATCCTTTGAAATGTGGAGAAAGAATTTTACGATGCGGGTCCCGCTGCGGAACAGATGGTTTTCCAGGTCGACAATCGAACGATACCTTTCCTCCCATACGGTTTTTTCATCGAGCAGTTCTGACGGAATACCCTGACTGTTCAGAATCTCCGGATGCACTCGTACAATGAGCACTTCCTCGTAATACGATCGATTGAAAATTCCGATGTGCCCGCGCTCGGGAAGGTCCCGCGTGGTGCGCCACAGGAAATCGTGATCGCGTTCCTCCACACTCGGACGCTTGAACGTGTGTACCTGACAGCCCTGCGGATTGACGCCCGACATGACGTGCTTGATCGCGCTGTCCTTCCCTGCCGCGTCCATGGCCTGAAAAATCAGCAACAGCGAATACCGGTGGTGCGCGTAAAGCAGCGTCTGCAAATCACTCAGTTCGGCGACATGGCCGGCGAGCGCGGCTTGATATTCTTCCTTCGAATCGTACAGGGGTTTCAGACAGGTCGGGCGATCCTTCAAACGGACCTTTTCGCTTTCCGCCACACGGAACTGTCGCGTATCGATCTTCATCAAATCACCATGCTCTGGTTTAGGTGTTAAGCTTAATTCTTTTCGGGAACTATGACGGGAGAGATTTTGGACAAATTGCATCTTGCCCCAGGAGTCGCGTCATAAAAACTCACGACTCATACGCAGCGTTCCGCGTCGCCAGTTTCCGTCGCTACTTCATTGGCAATCTGGTGATGATCCTCGGCCTTCAAATGCAGAAGGTCGCTGTCGGATGGGAGATCTACGAACGGACGCACTCGGCGGTGCATCTGGGATACGTCGGCCTGGTCACCTTTCTTCCGCAACTACTGCTTTTCGTCGTGACCGGTCACGTTACCGATCGATACAACCGCAAGTATGTGCTGATGGCCGCACTCGCGCTCAATGCGCTGGCCGCGATTGGATTGGCGTTGGATTCGGCCGGTGGCGGTTCGATTTACTTACTCTATTTGTGCCTGCTCGCCGCGGGTGTCGCCAAAGCCTTCTGGATGCCGGCAAGACAGGCGTTTCTCCCGCGCATTGTCCCCATCGAGATCTTCAGCAACGCCGTTTCATGGAACACCAGCGGCTTTGAGCTGGCGACGATGACGGGACCGGCGATCGGCGGATTGCTGATTGGCATGTTCCAAAGCCCGACCCTGGTCTACGTCATCAATGCGATCGCGGGAATCACCTACGTCATTTTGATTTCGCGCGTGCACTACAAGCACGAGGCGCAGGAGCGCAGTCCCGTCACATTGAAATCGTTGGCCGCGGGATTTCAGTTTGTTCGAAAAACCAATGTCGTGCTCTCCGCCATGTTGCTCGATATGTTTGGCGTATTGCTGGGAGGCGCCACAGCGCTGATGCCGATCTATGCGAAAGATATTCTGAACGTCGGTCCGCAGGGCCTGGGCTGGCTCATGGCCGCACCGGCGGTTGGGGCCTGCACGATGGCGGTGATACAGGCGCACGTGGGCCCGTTCAAGCGGGCCGGGCTTGCCGTGCTGTTTGCGGTGGCGGGATTCGGATTGGTAACGATCCTGTTCGGTTTCTCCCAGCTGTTCTGGTTTTCCCTGGGCATGTTGATTCTGCTTGGTGCCTGCGACAACATCAGCGTGGTGCTGCGTGTGACTCTGGTCCAGGTGATGACACCGGATGAAATGCGCGGACGCGTGTCGGCCCTGAACTCGCTGTTTATCGGGACTTCAAACGAGCTCGGCGCCGTCGAGTCCGGCATGATGGCCGGATTCTTCGGGCCGGTGTTCTCGGTGGTGTCGGGAGGCCTCGGAACGATCCTCGTCGTGGCGATCATCGCGTATCTCTCGCCACAACTCCGCAGCTACGGGCGGCTGTAGTATGTCGCGCGGGGGCATAGAAGGCGGGAATCAATTGTCTGAGGCGTAAACCGGGAGACTCCGAAGCCGAAACGTTTCGGCTCGGGAACCACCCCGCGCGGGATCTGCTTCGCGATCCCGCTGCCCTCCTGACTCAGGAGGGCAATACCCGCGATGCCAGCCGGATCCCTAATTCAAAACCTTGGCGCTCACCACCAGAATAAACGCCCGATCTCCGCCGGTACCTTTTCCGACCACTATCTGTTTACCCTGCGGAATATCAACTTCTGTGACAATGGAGACCCCGGTATTGAGTAAGTAATTCATGCTCGCCAGCCGGATGACAGCGGCTGCGGAATCGCCGCTACCCAGGCGTATGTCCGCACTGAACTGGTAGCCGGTGTCCCTGTTGGAATTGGCTGTGGGAGGTGCCAACCCCCGCACGTCGCCCCGCAAATTCATGCGAGTCGATTCGACCGTATTCCCGAGCAGCGTATCCAGAAGATAGAACTGCTTGTAGGAAAGGACGCCCTTGAGCTGGTCCACTACTGGCTTCAGTAAAGCCGGAACCGGTCTCAACGTTTCGTCCTGATCGGACGCAACCAGGACATGAATGGTCAATTCAACACTTCTGGGCCCTATTACCGGGACATCCAGACTCTTGATCGCATCTTCAATTGTCGGCATGAGCTCTTTAGGCGCACGTATCGAAATGACGTGCAATGCGGCTTGCGGAATCACCTCGGCTTGAAATATGCAGAGCGCCCTCAAATTGGAGATCGGTAACGAATTCTTCACCGTGATCAACTTGGATATCCAATCCGCGCGTTGAATATCTTGTGCAATCTGAAGCTGCATTCGTTGACGCATTTGCTCCACCACGACGTCCGCGTTATTTCCGCTATTTCCCGTCGACTGGACACTATCCACTGCAGGTAACTTGGAACAAACGTCAGACTGAGCAAACAATCCCGCTGGAACAACAAGCAGACACACCGCAAATAAAACGGCTCTGAAATAAGTGCTCATGGATTCAGTCTCCTTTATCTTTGGGCAGCCAATAAATAATGATGTCGGGATCATCCGTCAGGAATTTCATTGGAGCGAGGGTGTTCTGTGTGTGCAATGTTGCCGGCTCTGCGGGCAACTCCGCCGTTGAAAGTTCCAGCGATACGGCAACAGAAATCGCAGAGTGTTTAGGCGTAGGTCGAACCGTCGTTATCCGCGGAGTAACATTCGACAGCGGATAATTGTCTGGCGCAGAAGGTGCCTCAAATCTGGCAATGGCAACCGGCCCCGGCTCTGCAGGACTCACCACCACACGAGGTTGTCCAAACCACAACGAGCCGGACACCAGCGCGGCCAGCGCAAATCCCGCAACAGCAGCCCTCTGACGAAGCCCGGCAAAAATCAATCGATGAAGTGCAACTACCCATCCTGGGGCGGGTTCCAAATCACCAACTTCGTTCAGGACACGTTGACGCAAATCCGTCAGTGCGGACGCATTCACGGCACCGCTGCGCAGCGCTTTGAAAACCGACTGGCTCTCGCGCAAATCATTCGCCAGTTCGCGACAGGCGGCGCAACCCTCCAGGTGGGTCTCAACGCTGCGTCGTTCGGACACGCGAATATCGTTTCCAACATACAACGCGATGGATTTCTCGAACGCCGCGCAATTCATCGCCGACCTCCTGCGATTCGTTGAATCGATTTTCGAATCTTGAGACGCGCCGAACTGATCTGCGATCGCACGGTCGCTTCCGACGATCCGAGCGCCCCGGCCACTTCCGCCGTCGTCATCCCTTCAATGTCTCGAAGCACGAACGCCGTTCGCTCCTTCTCCGGAAGATCGTTCAACGCCCGGTAAAGCATCTGCCGTTGCTGTTCCGATTGCAGTTCGTCATGAGGATTGCCGGCCGAATCCGGCTGCTCCGCCTGTTCGTAGCCATCGCCCTCGGCCACAAATACAATGCCACGCTGGGTGCGTTTTCGTCCCAGGTCGCGGCATACATTCACGGTCATGCGCACCAACCAAGGCTCGAAAGGCTTCCGAACATCGAAGCGATGCAAGTATTTGAATGTCCGGAGGAACACTTCCTGCGCTGCATCCTGGGCGTCTTCCATCGCTCCCAGCAACCGCCACGACAGCGTCAGCACACGGCGTTCGTGCCGCACGACAATCTGCTCGAATGCCGCGGCGTCTCCGGATGCCGCACGGGTGAGCAGACCCGCAAGTTCTCCTGCATCGGATAGCAGCGCCTCCGATTCGGATCGCGACATCCACAGAGAGTTCGCATGGAGCAATGTGATTTCCGGTCGCGTTGACATTCAGCGTGCCTTTCACTGTGTAATACCCCGCAAACCCGTCAACCGTTCAAAGAAATCTTCGGCGGTTGAATAGATTTTGAGACAATCTCCGTTCGACATAATCCCATTTCCCGGAGAACACGAAAAAATGCCCGACGTCAATCTCTTCACGCCCGGACGCATCAACGGATTCGAGACAAGCAACCGCATGTTCATGGCTCCCATGACCAGGAGCCGTGCAAACGCCGGGGCCGTTCCGTCGGAACTGGCGATCGAGTACTACTCGCAGCGCGCTACCGCAGGGTTGATCCTCACCGAGGGCACCGCACCGGCGGCAGCCGGTCTGGGTTATGCCAGAACTCCGTCGATTCATTCTCCCGAGCAGATTGCAGCGTGGAAAAAAATCACCGATGCCGTACATGCCCGGGGCGGCCGGATGTTTCTGCAGCTGATGCATGTTGGACGCATCGGGCACTCTGCAAACCGGCTCTCCAACGATCCGCTTGTCGCGCCTTCGGCCATTCGCGCTGCCGGACAAATGTGGACCGACAAACTGGGCATGCAGGACAACGACATGCCCCGCGCGCTCGAAATCTCGGAAATCCCAGGCGTGATCTCACAGTACGCGCAGGCGACGCGCAATGGGATCGCGGCAGGATTCGATGGAGTGGAACTGCACTCCGCGTCCGGATACCTGCCGATGCAATTCCTCTCCACCGGATCAAATCACCGCACCGATGCGTACGGCGGCAGCCTTCAGAATCGACTTCGATTTGTGCTCGAGACATTGGAAGCCATGATCGGGGTAGCCGGATCGTCATCAAAGATCGGAATCAAGATCAGTCCGGCAATGCCGTTCAATGACATTCAGGACGACAATCCCCTGGAGACCTACACCGCCCTGGTCAAGGCGATATCGCCTTTGGGCCTCGCGTATCTGCATTGCCTGAGAACGCCGCCGATTCCGAATATCTTCGAGATTCTGCGGCCACTCTATAAAGGAGCGTTTGCGGCGGGCGGTGCGTTCACACTTGAATCGGGCAATGCGATGCTGGCGGCGGGCGGCGCGGATTTCATCGTATTCGGAAAACTCTTCACGTCGAATCCGGACCTGCCGGCGCGACTCGCGAAGGCTTTGCCGCTGACCGATCCGGATCCAACGACCTTCTACTCTCCCGGACCGAAGGGCTATATCGACTTTCCGTCGCTGTGAATTCATCAAAGCAAAAAAGCCGCCGAAGGCGACCGAATAGCTGTAGGCGCGGTCTATGACCGCGCACGACCCTGAATCATCAATTCTGTTTGAGTGAGAGATTGTGCGCGGTCATTTCCTGATGGCTGCGCCCTGTCGGGCTTGCATTCGCCCCGCTCATAGACCGCGCCTACAGCTCTACGGATGCGCAGCGTGCCAAATAACTTGAAACAACCCTCCCCTACGGCTCGGGGTATCGCACGAGTTCAAGAAACAGCCCGGACGCCGGCGCCGTCCAGGCCGCGACATCCAGCTTCGGATCGCTGCGCCCTTCCAAAAGTTGCGCGAATTCGCGTTCCGTGACTTCGCCTTTTCCGACCTTCACCAGCACGCCGACAAGACGCCGAACCATGCGCCAGATGAAATGCGACGCCTCGATTCGAAACTGAACGATGTCCTCTTCCGCTTCGATCTCCGCGCTCGCAACCTCGACCACCGTCGACTCATGCGGGCGCGAAGCATCCTGCGCGTGGAAACACACGAAGTCATGACGGCCCACCACCATCGCCGCGCAACGCGACATGGCTTCCAGATCGAGGGGTTCCTTCACCCACCACACATGCTTCTTGATAAACGCCTGTTTTCGTTTCGATATCTGATAGACGTACACGCGGGACTCCGCGTCGTGGCGCGCGTGAAAGGTTCGCCGCGCGCGCTCCATATGAAGGATCGAAATATCGGCCGGCAACAATTCATTCAGCTTGCGCTGTAGTTCCTGCGGCTTTTCGCGCACTTCCCCTTCCACATAGAGATGCATCACCTGTCCCAGCGCATGGACACCGGCATCCGTGCGGCCGGCGCCCTGCATCTCGAATTTGCCGCGGAACACCATGGCGGCGGCCTTGCGGAGTTCTCCCATCACCGTGCGGGCATTCTTCTGATCCTGCCACCCGCTGTAGCGCGTGCCGTCGTATTCCAGAGTGAGTTTGAAAGTGATCACTTCGACATTTGGAGGACGTCGTTCCAGCCGTGGATGCGGTCCGACTCATACGCGTTGAGAACATCTGTCATTGGAGAAATCATCGAGGTCAGTCCTCCACCGCCGCCAAAACCTCCGCCTCGACTACCGTAGCGGTAACCTCCGCCGTAGTACCCGCCCATCCGGCCCGAACGGATAAACGTGCTGGTCGCGTCCAGCGGAAGGCTTTCAACGTTCCTGTAGAACTTCGACTGCACCCCGTCCATGAAAAGATATTGTTCGACGTTGGACAAATAGAACGTTGTCACGGTCGCGCTGTGTTGCCTGGCGAAACTGCCCACTGCCCGAATGGCCTGAGGGCCGGCGAAATCTCCGACCAGCGGAACGATCAGGTTTCTGGACTCCATGTCACGAATGTACTGGTAGTTTTGCTCCGTGGCCAGGAAGCTGCGGTTCCTTCCGCTTCTGGAGTTCGCTCCCTGTTGATCGTTGGCAGTCATCAGGTCGGAATACGTGACGCCGGCAAATCCCCGGTTCCTTCCGAAGCCACCGCCAAAGCCACCGCCAAATACTCCACCGCCGGGCCCGCCGCCACCGGAGTTGTAATCCACGTTGGGACCGTAGTCGAAGAAGACTTTGTAGACCTTCTCGATTCCTGCAAGATCATCGGTACCAAGAGGAAATTTGTGCGTCTTCACCAGAAGATCCTTGATCGCCTGGAGGTTCTTCTGGAAGAGAGCCGGATCTTCGATCACCGAACGATACGCAAAGAACAAGGCATCGGCCGTGGAGTTAGCCGTCAAACCTGCCGGACGCTTTCGCGAGAAAAGCAGCGAGATAAAATCCGCCCGATCGGGGGCCATCTCGAACAGTGCCTTGTACATCATGAGTTCCAGCATGTTCTGGCGTCGAATGTCGGTGATGAATGCAATCTTCGGCTGCACTGCAACGATGTATGTAAAATTCTGCTCCGGCCCCACTCCCATATAGATTCCGCCGGGTTGAACCCTGGCCTTCAGCCCGGGGACCACGTTCTGGAAGTAAATTTCGTTGGAGAGAAAATTCTCAAAGCGGAACGTGCCGCCCGGCTCGGAGTACGTCGAGACGAGTTTCCAGAGATCGCCATCGCTGAGTTGAGCCGGAATCGTGGAAGCCGCCCTCAGGGACGCCGAGGACGGGACAATCAGAAAAAACAGCAGTGAGACTGGCAGAAATGCGCGCCGGAGACCCATGCCGACATTGTAACGCGTTCGGCAATTGCAGGTGGACTTAGAGGTGAGTCATTCGAGCATCCCTCTCCCTCAGGAGCCTGTCCCAGTAATCCGGACAAAGCGGACCAGTGGTGACCAAGTGTGGATGTGGAGTGACGGTCATGGCGA